>Ga0247713_1001030_pt1 | contig 14804 bp, 14 predicted proteins | sample 21E_NmetaG_FD_189936 | JGI IMG/M metagenome (GOLD analysis project Ga0247713, IMG submission 189936) | Soil microbial communities from hillslope of Landscape Evolution Observatory, University of Arizona, Oracle, AZ, United States - 2-1-E_N | ecosystem: Engineered > Artificial ecosystem >... | reverse complement strand
GAGTGGTCCCATGTTTGTGGCCAAAGGCCGGTCCCATGATTGTGGCTAGTGACAGTTCCACAACCTACCTACTACCTTCTCAGACGCCGGCCGCTGACGACCGTTCTAATCGTGAAATCACCAGTCTTCGTTCGGATCTAACCGGCGTCGATCGAGGTCGGCGACCAAGAGGGATGTCAAAAGGATGTCAAACGATCAACCCCACTCGCACTCCGCTCCTGCGTCCGTCAAGGGCCTACGGCCTCCGCTCTAGCCGCTCGGCCTCCGGTCTGCTTCGCAGAGTTCCCCCCTTGACCGACGCCCCCTCCGTGCAACACCGGCAGTTACGGGCGGCAAGCCGCCGAGATGCAAGAGAAAGGGCCTAGCCTGTCCACTTCAAGTCGTGGAGCAGATCAGCACATCCGTTGCCGCGTAAGAGTGCCCGTACCTCTCCGAGCTGTCGGATAGGTATTGGACAGTTAGCGACAAACGGCGACATGGTGAGCTGATCGACTACGAACATTGGCTGAACCGCCCAGCGCGTTGTCGCCTCGTCTGAAATTCCGAGCTCGGTGAGTACCTCAGCAAGATGATCCTTGATCCAGGCTGTGCGCTTTAGGTGCTTCTGAGCCGACGAGCCGGGTTCATTGGAGAAGGCCTCCTCGAGCTCCCGAGACAATTCGATGGGTGTTCGGGCGAGGGCAAGATCCTTGACCTCGACAGGCAGCACAATGCGGTGGACCGGATCGGCTACGAGAACGTCAATGTCGCCCAGAGGCTCTCCGTTGCTCCTAGCGATTTCTTTCCCCCCCAGCTTCTTTACCCGCTTCTTGACCGCAAGGGTCGAATCGACTTCGAACGATCGGGCCGCGGCGTCCTCAAAGCTGCGGGATTCTTGCTCCCGAATCTTCTGCATGGCCTCTTTCATCTCGGGGCTCCGCGCTTTGAGTCTTCCCCCATAACAAAGGCCCAGTACCAGGTACTTCGCAGCCATCTCCACGTTGCGATTCCCCCAGAGGATCTCAGTCACTCCGTCGGCCTCTCTTAGGACGAACGGCCTTCTGATATACGAAAGGTCACGATTGAACTTCCAAGGGAAAACATCACTCAGAGAGAACGGACTTGGCGGACAAAGGAAGTCGTCGCGAGGACGGAGGCAGAAGCGTTCCAATGTGTCGGATACCAATGACTCCGCCCATCCACTCTTTTCCCTGAGACGCTCAATAAGTTCATTCCTGTTCAGGCGCTTGACCACGGACTCTTGGTCCATGCCCACGGCAATCACGTCGAATAGGAAATGAATCAGGTCAGTAAGAGAAACGCCGAACTCGGCTCGAGCTCCATCGTCGAGCCATTCGAGAGCATCCGGTCTTTCCTTAGCGGCGCGTTCCTCCCAGTGAGAGGCAAACTCGGACTCGGAATGCACAATCTCCGAGCGTGCATAGGACGGCATGAAGGCGATCCGGCCTTTCTCATAGTTGCCCTCGCGATTGATGCCAAGACGGCGTGACGGAAGCACCGACAGCTCGTAATCGGCCTGCAGATAGGCGATTGCGTCACTGATCATGCCTCTGGTCACAACCTCCGAGGCCAGGGCAATCAGCCTGTCGTAGAGATCCAGGCTGAAGGGTCGAAGCCCGCTAGGAGGAGACGCGGCGACCAACTCGATAAGGAATCTGGACGAAACGGCGGTCGCCACGGTCTTGGGACCCTCACGAACAAGTTCCTGAACGATCTCGTCCTCGATAGGAAAGCATTGAAGTCGAGTCGGTAACGTCAGAGTCCTTTGCGCCTCCACACGAAGTAGAGATTCGTTGAGGGCGATCAAGCCTTCGATGAGACGGGAGGGAGAGACCCGTCGAAGTGTGTCTTGAATGTCGTTGAACACCTCTTCCACGAATCGGTTAAGGACCTTCGTCCGATCCTCAGCATCGATGTTGCCTACCGGACGCTGCGATGCCAACCTCTCTCCAGCTTCATCTAGTACGTCGGACACATCTGCCTCATGCATGAGCCGCGACGGAGGGAGGTTCGGTTCCTTCAAGAACTGAACGCTCGCGCCCGACGACAACAGCAACATCTTCTTTTTGAGACCTAGCGGCGCGACCCGATCGACACTGGCCTCGGTGACGGGAAAATCAGCCTCGGGTATCACTGCCCGAAGCAGCTCACACAGTGCATGAACGACGTACCGCTCGCCGTTGTTTGTCTCGCCGTGAAGCTCCTGCGCAAGGAGACTCGGGATATAGAGCACCGGTTTCACGCGGTCGGTGATATCAAGGCCAACGGCAGGGGACCAATCTTTCTTGAGTTCTTCGTCGAACCAAGCATCCCCCGGTTCAACAACCACTTCGAGGACGATCCTGCGCGCTGCCGGGCCAGCCGGAGGGAAGGCCGCGAGCAGCTGCCAAGTCCAGTAAGCGACCATGTCCACCATCGCCAAGACGGTCCGCGACATGCGATCTTCGAAACGTTCCCCAACTACCCAGAAGTGAAGGTCATCGATTTCGATGAGCTGGGCGGGCCCTTCGTTCAAGTGCTTCCAAGGAAAGTAGATCGGCACACGGGTACCTCCGTTGACCAGAACTACCTCGGCGATGCCGCTACCCGAGTGATGCTGGACGCCGTGCAGGTCAAGTTCGTCGTGCGCTTTGAATCGGAGATCAAGACCATTGCCTGGTGCGCACATGATGACCGTGGGCCGGGCTGAGTCGGTGACGTAGTAGCTGTAGGCGTTCTCCCGATACAAATTGAATTCGTCCAATACAGATATCGCCACTATCCCGGTGTGTTCCCGAACCCTGTCTGCAGACCGCGCGAACTTGTAGAGAGCCAGCGGGTCGCCGTGTTCGATCCGCGCAATGATTTCGAGGTCACTAGCCGGAACCAAATGACGCACTTGCCTGGTCGGCTCTAGAGACCCACCGAAGCCGATAAAGCATTGGCGGCCAAGCGTCTGAACGACAAGTATGTGAAGGATCTCGTTCGGCCCGGGCCCGTTTAGAAAGATCGCTTCCTCGACTGCCCGCACCCGATCGTCAAAAACAGACTCCCACCGCGAGGCATCCCACGTGCCGAACACATCGTCAGATGGGTAGTCGGAGAGATCATCTGTCGCGAGATAAGTGCAAAGACACTTGTCTCTATCCAGCAGGTAGGTCGTGACGGTAAAAGGGCTCAGGTCGGGAAGTGCAATGTCCAGTTCGGTCAAGCTGAACAGTTCAAGACTGTCGGAAACGACCTGCGAAACGCTCGACTCGTATCGCTCTGCTACATCTGCAACAACGTCATGATTCTTCGCTGCTTCGATGACTGCATGCCTAACGCTCGCGAGCAGTTGACCAGGCAACGCCAGTATCAGTCTTCCTTCAGCCCGGACAAGAGGCGTCGAAAAGAGAGAGGACCGGTGCGGATCTGACTCGTCAAAGGTCGCTTCCCTCAGGCCTACGGTCAAGGGATCGAGTGCATCGGCAGACAGTCCCTTCAACACATCCTGAATCTCTTCAGGACCTAGTGAGACCGCCCCGCGCAAACGCTCGAAGTCTTCGGTCGAAGGAATGGTCACCGCATCCTTAATCTCGGGCTGAGCGCCGCGCTGCAGGCCCGCCCTGGTACAAGCTCGATCCGAGATACGCAGAGTGGCGATGATCAAATCGGATACTTCTTTCTGGAAGTTCTTCGACCAGACGGTCGGATTCTTCAGGAACAGCCCATCACACAGGTTCCGTAGCGTGAAGGAGCTGTCATCCACGATGCCGGGAAGGATCTTGTAGGACCCTCCGATGAAGCGCATCTCTTCACAGAAGAGATTGTCTTGCGCGTCGTCGGAATCAACTAGCTCCGCCACGCCGGTCGAGCGGAAGAGCGTGCGCCAGTACCCCTCTGGAGCCTCCGTCGACGACCCAGGCAGCCCCGGTGAAGAGCAAAACGCTGTAAGTGCCTGCAAGCCCCACGTGAATGATGAGTTGCCCGGAAGCACTTGCAGCGCAGCGAGGTCCCTTACCAAGTCAACTTGCTTGAAGGGACCAAGAAGTTCAACGACCTCGTCTCTCCAGGGCACGACTTGACTCTAGGGCGCCGGTGTGGGCACGCACCAACGTCCGAAAAATGTCCCACCGGGTCGGTTGAGGCCGCAGATCCATCGATTGCTAGTCATTCTGTGGTAGATCTTTAGATCTTTAGATCTTTTTGTCATAGGGGGCTGATGGAATGGCGAGGACGACGGGCACGTCATCACTAGCCGACCTTGTGAAAGGCGGGACCCTGCAGGTGAACGAAAAGATTGTCATTCGGCGGCGCTCAGCACCCCCGATCGAGGGCTCCATTCAGGCTGACGGCCGAATTCGGGTGGGATCTGAAGTGTTTGCAACTCCCTCGAAAGCCGCAAGAGAAGCCCTCGGACTCAAGGCAGCTGACGGATGGATTAGGTGGCGCGTGCCACGGCTTGATGATCAGCCGCTTGCTTCCATAAGGGAGAACTCATGACCTACCAACCAGCGATGCCCCTCGCGGACACGTGGTGTGACGACCTCAACCTAGAGAACCTTGGAGGGCGTCCTTTCGGCACCATCCTTGCCGACCCGCCGTGGAGATTCCAGAACAGAACAGGGAAGGTCGCGCCTGAACACAAGCGGCTCGCCAGGTACGACACGCTGACCTGGAAAGAGATCGCCGAGATGCCCGTAGCGGACGTCGCAGCTCCACAGTCGCACTGCTATCTGTGGGTACCAAACGCGCTCGTAGCTGAGGGGCTGCGCGTGCTAGAGAGCTGGGGATTCACGTACAAGACCATGCTCATCTGGCACAAGATCCGAAAGGATGGGGGGAGTGACGGCCGAGGAGTGGGGTTCTATTTCCGCAACGTGACCGAACCTGTTCTCTTCGGGGTTCGTGGTCGGCTCAGAACACTCCAGCCCGGTAGGACGCAAGTGAATCTCCTGGCGACTCGGAAGCGGGAACACAGTAGGAAGCCGGACGAGCTCTACGACGTCATCGAGGCATGCAGTCCGGGCCCTCGATTGGAAATGTTTGCGAGATATCCGCAGGAAGGATGGCGGGTGTGGGGAGATGAGGCTTCGCCCGATGTCGCCCCACGGGGACGTCAGTACAAGGCCTATGGTGCCTGAACGGACCTCTAAACGAAATCTCCATCGGCGTTATCTACAAAGCCTTCAGCGCTCCGCCAGATACAGGCAATGTGTAACGAACTCAGCAGTTCCTCCAGATCAGGATGGGGCCGGCGGTCTGTCAGGACAGCCAGTCTGACCGTCGGCGGCGCAAACCGCTTGTAATCCATCAACTGACCAATAGCCATACGTATCGATGGTCTGCTCGCGTCAGCCTTTGCTTCGACAAGCTGATCGCGCGTCTTGTTGTAGATGTCGTTGAACAGATGGGCGGGTGTGCCAGGGGGGCGAATTCGAAAGCGCACTATCTGGCAACCTTGTGCAGCCATCGACTTCTTAAACGAGACAACAAGCGGTTGCTCACGGCGCACTGCTTGGCGCTGATTCTGACCGGAGACTTCGTAGCTCTCAGTGTTGTGAGCCTCGATTGCAACCTCGCTCGAGACTGGCGGCGCCCCCGACGGCGGCACTGGTGGGACAGGCGCTCCGACAATCTCGTTGTCGGCTGTGCCATCGAAAGCTGCCCGAAACTCTTCGGGCGTCAGATTTATCCAGTGATTCGCCTTGACGCCGAGAGCAACATCCGCGTCATCACCATCGATAGCGTGAGGGATCTCAAGATGTTGCAGTCTGAACATCACGTAGCGCACAGCGTCACGGACGAAGGGTGCCGTTGAGTGTGTCTCGCTAATACCAACGATCGTGTTCCCGCTGTTCTGGGGGTCCACGAGTCCTGAATCTCTGAGATACGACAAGATGTTGGTCGCCGTCTTTCGAGTGCGCCGGCCGGGGAGAACTGCCTCCAGGGCAGCCTCTAGCCGATCTGCATTGAAGTTCTCAGGGACAAGCTTGCCCCTTCTATTGGTCAGATTCGTCTCAACGACTCGTGCCAGGCGATGGTCCGCCATCACAAGGGCAACCCATATCAAGGCACGAGTCGATGTCAGCTTGGCGCGGCAGGCCTGAAGAAGAGGATCGTCGATAACAATGTCATTGGAATAGAGCACGAGGTCATTGGCCAGTTCTCCGTGGCCGGCACCAAGAACCGAACGCACTTGTGAAGACGTCATCCCTGGGGCGATTCGCGCGAGCTCCGTCACAAGCTGATGGATTCTGTAGAACTTAGTTAAGGAGACGACCCCTTCCCCGACAGGGCTCATATCTCAGGGTACGAAACAGCGATCGGTGATCGCGATGGCAAGCAAGGGGCATCCACCTAGATCTCCACGTGACATTCGCGGGATCAACTTTGAGAGGTTCGTGGTGGTTGTTGTATTAAACCGAGGTGGACCTGAAACCTTTCGTTTTCGTTGAAGATCGGCTGCAAGTCTCCGGATGTCATCATGGGTTCGGGTGATGATCACCGCTGCGTCAATGATGCCCGCCTCGTACAAAGCCCGATACGCGCCTACATCTCTATCGAGGTTGCCATCCTTTGCGTTCCATTCGACGTCAAGAGCGACACGGCCCTTTACGTTGTCAACCTTGTAGCCCTCATTCAGAACGAGCTTCTCAATTGTCTCCTTCTTCGTCTCTCCCGCGTCCTTATAGGGCATGACGGTGAGAATCGATTTGACCTGAGTATCGTGGCGACCTTCTCGCCAACCGAGCTTGCGAAATTCTCGGTCCAGTCTGATTGCTACAAGGCCCTTGCTACCGCCAGGAGTGAGGATGTCTGCCCCGGTGAGCTGGAAACCCTTGAGCACTCCCAGGACTTCCTTGAATTCCTTGGGGTTCGTCGAAGCCAGGATCTGCGCAGCGTTACGTGTTTCGCGCAGATCGTACTTACCGCGAATGCTCGCAGGAATGGCCGACAGGTAGCTCTCGGTGAAATCCACTCCGACGGATTATGACGCACCGTCTGTAACTCCCTACCAGTCGATAGCCGGCCCGACTTCTGCAGCTGGAGGTGGCATTGGAGGCTGGTCCGACAGGCGCTCCACCTGCATCTTCGGAGGCAAGGTCACCTCCGAAGCGCGAAGAAGGAGTGGGTCCGGCATAGGGCGTCGCGCGACTCTGACCAAGTGCGCCCGGCGCTGGGCGATCACGAAAGCTTCGCCTTCATGAAGGGAGCCGAGCAGGTTCGGATCGACACGGAAGCGCTGCTCGGGCCTCACGCTTCCCAGTCCGGTGGCACCGACCCGATAATCGACCTGAGAGGTGACGGCGTATCCCTGCTGCGTGCCGGCGAGCCGCACGATCTCCTCGGCCCCCGGGCAGCTATGCACGATCAGCGACCGGGCGGCAGTGATGATCCGGTCCCTGGCAGCACCCAGGCCCTCGTATGACTGCGCCGAAAGCCCGACCGAACAACCGAACGATCGCAGCCGCTCAATCAGTCCGGCGGCGTCCGCGTCCTCCTGAACCGCGGGGAACTCGTCGACGATCAGAAGTACACGATCGCCCGGCTGCTTCGCATGTACGGCGAAGTGTTTGAACGATTCGAACAGATAAGCGGCCAGGCGACCGGCTTCCTTAGGTTGTGCTAGTCCCTCTAGGAGCACGTACGCCGCGCGCTTGTCCTCGAACGACCAGGAGCCATCGAGCTTCCCCGGGAAAGACTCGAAGAACGCTCGGTACCGCAGCAGGGTGCCCATTGCCTCGCGTCGTTGTTCGACAGCGGACGCTTTGATCAGACATTCGAGCCGCTCGAGGAACTCATCCGAAGACTCGGGCAGGCTGCCCTCGAGCATCAACGCCTGGGATACGAAGGCTCGGGTTGCGTCCTCGTAATACGGCTCGGAGAAGTCGATCACGCCCAAGAGACGATTCAGTAGCTGGGTGAACCCGTCCTGGAGCATCCCCGTCGTCCGCCATCCATCGAAGGACTCTTGCGGGAACAAACACATCTCGCTCTCATCGAGTCCGGCGTGCAACATCGTCGCAACGAACTCACGCTGCGTTGCATGATCGCCCTTCCCGTCCAGGAAGAAGACACGCCACCCGTAGAGCTTCGAAGCGAGATACGCGAGTTGGAGGAGCGTCACTGTCTTGCCGGACCCTGGCTGGCCAACGACCACAACGTGGCGTCCGAGGTTCGACTCGTCGAGGACGACAAAGGAACCACCGAAAGGTCTTCTCGCAAGCCATCCACGCGGAAGGTCGCCGACGATGGCCGGCCCGAGTACGGCTCGCCCTCGTATCGATTCGGGCGTTGCTTTGACCCGCTTCTTTGCCCGTCGCCGATCGGTCCTCCTCTGGCGGGCGCGCTGAGCGTCTCCTGAGACGGTCAACCGCTCTCGGTCTCGTTGCGTCCACAGCATGAAGAACGCGGCGAGCAGGAGACCCAGCGGGATCGACGCGGGCAGTCCGGTCCGCACCAGAGAAGGTGCTCTCTTTTCAGTCGCTCGAACATATTCTTGCCCTTCTTGCGCTTCGATGCCTTCCCGATCTCGAGCCCCGTTGAGGAATCAGCCTTGGGATCCATCCAGGTGCCTTTCGTGCGTTCGATCACACGCTCAACGCGCTTCAAGGGATTTATCCCTAGGGCGACGACGATCACTAACGCAGCGATGGCACCCGCAACGAGAGCCCACCACCGCAGTCTCAGCAGCGCAGCGACAACGAACGCGGCGCCTGCCACGAAGACGGCCGGCAGAACCACCCCTGCCACCATGATCGCGAGGGGAAGGGCCACGAAGAAGGGTGCGAACTTCGTCAGCGCGTCTTCCTTCGGTGCAAGAGGGGTTGGATAGGGCCGATGAGAGGGCGGGTATGGGTGCGCCTTCATGCCACGCGCTCCAGTGAGTACACCCGTACACGAGCACCTTCGTCGATAGAGCCAGCGGTCTCATCGAGAAGGGCCGCCACGTTCGGAGGGGCGAAGTACCAGACAGTCGCGTAGCGTTTCGCCACCTCGGCCATGATCGAGCGACGTCGATCGACGCTCTTAGACGTGAGCTCGACCTCGACCGCGACGACACCCTCCCGCAGGATGATCTCCGCATCTACCTGATGACAGTGTTGGTCGCTGATCAACTGCATCGCTCGACCCTTGCGGAGCTCTCGCTCTGATCGCCACGATGAGGAAGGGTGTCGCTCCTCGGTGTGAATCCGGACCTGGTTCGTCCAGAAGATGTGAGCCAGGGACGCGGCCGTCGGGACCCACCGTTTGAAAGCCAGGCCGACCTCGTCGAGACCTCGACGCGTCAGCCACACGAACCTCGGCTCGTCCGCGATGACCTTGCGGGACTCGGTGAGGCCGGCCCTCTCCCAGCGGGCGATGACAGCACGGGTTGCGGAGTCGGACAGGCTGCCGAGGTCAGGGCGCTTGAGAAGTCGGGCGAGTTGATCCTGCCGGACGGCGTACTGCTCGCCGATGAAGCGGAGGACAGACAAGTCTCGTTCCGTGATCTTGATCGAGCCCTTGTCCGATCTCTCTTTGCGAGCAATCCCCTCAACCTCCCCACCTAACCTTGCGAGTCCTTTCACCTGCTCACCCCCCTCATCACTTCCTCAGACCACCGCGTGCGTGCGTCCTCCTCTCTTCGCCGCCTGCCCGGTACCCGACCATCCGCACGAAGAGGGCGGGTGGTCGGGGACGTTGAGGCGAAGCCGAAACGAGGGCGGGCGGCCCCTGACCAGGGAGCACGCACGCGAGGACCACGCCACGGGCAAGCGAGGGGTTGAGCAGGTGGCGCGGGCCGAACGCGGGTCGCTCGCGAGCCGCAGGTGAGAAACCTTGGGCTGTGCATCAGGCGGTCCAGCGATCGTTGTCCCCGCACTCCGCCTCGATGAATCGAGCCAGGGCATCGCGAGGAATCCGGATTGTGCGCCCGAAGTGGAGCGCCGGGAGCCGGCCACTGGCCACGAGCTCATAGATCCGATCGCGGCCGAGCTGCAGGAGCTTGGCGGCTTCGGTGACCTTCAACAACAGCGGCGTGTCCTTCACGGGAAAGTCCTCCTCTCACGCCTTCGACAATGTGTAGGCTTGACAGATACACCCGTACCAGGACAAAATCAAGCCTTAATCTCACGGAAGGCGTGAAAACCAGGATGCCGAAGGAGGTCAAGCCGGTCGCGCTGCAGACCGTCATCACCGAGAACATGCGACGGATACGCGCCGAAAGAGGCCTGCTCCAAGAAGACATCGCCATGGCAGCGCGCTGGGTCGGGCTGATGTGGTCGTCCGTGACCGTCACGCAGATCGAGTCAGGAAGCCGGCAGCTCAACCTCGACGAGGTCCTGCTACTCCCCCTCGTATTGAGATGCTCGCTTAAGGACCTGCTGAAGACCGACAAAGACAGCGACAAAATCCAGCTCGGTTACAACACGGTCCTCGAGGCCTCCACGGTGAGGGGACTGGTTGCAGAGAAGGGGCCGCAACTCTCCCCGGACGAGATTCCGATGCTTCCGGGACTCGAGCCGACACTGGACCCGAAGATCAAAGCGGCCGTCCACGACGCGTGGCTCGAGGGAACCCTGTTGTCGTATCTCTTGGTCCGAGAAGGTGCGCGAGGCGAGGCCGAAAGAAAGGCCGCCCAGACGCTCAAGATCTCCGCGCCGTTGATAACAGCCTACGCGCTTCGACTGTGGGGCAGATCTCTCACCGAGGAAAGAGACGGCCGGGCGGTTGAGCACATCGTCAAGAGCAAGGAACTACGAGCGGTCCGAGGACACATCACACGAGCGCTGCTGCGGGAGATCACGAACGAGCACCACTTCCGTGAGACCGATCCGGAGAACATGCGTATCGTCAAACTGGAACCGGCGAACAAGGACGAGATGCTTCTTCGCGCGATAAAGATGGATTACTACGAGGAGCAAGAAGGGTTTCGAGAGAAAGCCCGGCGCCCCTACGAGCGTTGGATGCGGGCCAGAGTCATGGAGGTCTTCGAGAAGGAAGGACCGGTGCGATGAGGGGGACGATCCGGCAAAGGTCCAAAGGAAGCTGGACGATCCAGGTCTATGCCGGCCGGGACCCTGTTACCGGTAAGAAACAACGCATCGCACGCACGGTCCGCGGCACGAAGAAAGAAGCCGAGCTCGCTCTCGCCAAACTGATCAACGCCGTTGAGACAGGCATCGACTTCAATGCCTCCAAGCTCACATTCGGCGAATACGCAGACCGCTGGCTCAAGTCGAAGCGCAAGCAAGTACGGCCCAAGACGATCCAGCGCTACACGGATCTGATGCGGCTGCATATCGTTCCGGTTATCGGAGGCATCCAACTCCTCAAGCTCAAGCCGCTGCACCTCGAGAAGGTCTACGAGGAAGCCAGTGCTCGAGGGCTTTCGCCACAGAGTGTCCTGCATCTGCATCGCGTTCTCTTCACGGCTCTTAAGCAGGCGGTCGCGTGGCAACTGATCCCCCGCAACATCGCTGAGGCCGTCACTCCACCGCGCCCAGAACATCGTGAGGTCGAACCGATGACTCCTCGCGAGGTTGTTCGGGTCTTGGAGACGGTCGCAGGCAGCGACCTTGAGATGCCGACGATCCTCGGTCTCGGAACAGGAATGCGACTAGGCGAGGTCTTGGGTCTCCGTTGGAGCGACATCGACCTGGAAAAGAAGAGCGCTCGGATCTCACAGACCGTCCAGGAAACGAACGAGGGCTTGGTCTTCGTGCCCCCTAAGACGCACCGATCACGACGGTCGTTAAGCCTCCCAACCTTCGTCGTCCATGCGCTGCGCAAGCACAAGAAGGAGCAGTCAGAACGGCGCCTCATCGTTGGATCGGCGTGGCACGACTTCGACCTCGTTATCGATCGGGGAGACGGCCTCCCGGTTCGCACTTCTTCGCTCTCTGGCGGTTCGCTGACCGCATGAAGCAGGCCGGAATCAACCTGACGTTTCACGGCCTGAGGCACGGGCACGCCTCACTCATGCTCGCGGCGGGCGTCCATCTCAAAGTCGTGTCAGAACGGCTCGGCCACTCGACGATCGGCATCACGGCCGACCTCTACACACATGTGGCCGACGAAGTCCACGAAGCAGCCGCAGCAAGCCTCGACTCTTACCTCGGTTCAACCCTGACACCTACGAGAACGAAGTAATGCTGACCATGCCCACCATTAAGAAAAGCCAGAAGGGGATCGACTACCTCATCCGCGTTCTCAAAGACAAGCAACGAGTCGTCACGAGAGCGATGTTCTGGCGCATCCCGCATGACAATCATCCTCCGGAGATAAGCCTAAAGATCGGGCGATACAAGAAGGGCACCTTCAGCCGTGACGTCCTGGAGGCCTCTGACCCCAAGAGTGAGTTGACTCTCGATCAAGAGGAGCTCACTGAGCTTGCTGCGTTCCTCCGCGAGAATTACGAACCGCTTCAGGCTGGGGAAACAAGATATATCCCTATCACCGAAGACTTCGAAAACGAGAACACCGAGCACTTGCGAGCACTGTTCTCCAATCCCGATAAGGCGAAGGTTCTCAATTTCATTCTGGAGAATCAACTGCTTCCTGACGATGTGATTGCGGCCGTCCAGCACAGAGCTCGACAGAACGCGGTGACCGATTTTGAGGCGATGCTTCTGCGCGACGAGACTGAACACGAATGGCAACGGTGGTTCACCGAGAACGACTGGGTTCTGGGAAGCGAGTTCGTTCGAATCCTCGAGGAACGTCAAATCGATACCGAGAACATCGCGGACTATCTCATGCAGGCCTACGATGGCTTTCTGGACATCGTGGAGATAAAGCGACCGGGCGGCGAGCTTCGATTCTGGAGTGATAGGAGGGACCACGGGAATGTGATCCCATCTCGTGAGCTGGTTGCTGCTATCGCACAGTCCGCGGCATATCTATACGAGGTTGAGCGAGAAGCAAACAGTGTCAAATTCCTCGAGCGCGTCGGACAGGTGCCGACGGTCAAACCGCGCTGCATACTCCTCTTTGGTCGCTCACAGGACTGGAGCCCGGAAGAGAAGACCGCCTATCGCATCCTGAATGCGAGCTACCACAACCTCAACGTCATGACCTACGACCATGTGCTCGAACGCGCCAAGCGGATGCTGGTCAACGCGTCTTCGAGCACGTAGCGCCCTACTCAGCCAGACCCAGCTTCACGAGCATGTCGGCAAGGAATTCTTCAACTACGGCCGGGACGGAAGCTTTGTACTCTGCCACCCACTTTCCGTCCTGCACGTCCAGCCCTACCACTTCCGGCAACTCGCTCTCCTTGGTCTCCGCCGCTTTCGGATCCCGGTACGCAATGACGCACCCTTCATCGTCATAAATCAGTTCCCTGAGACGAATGTAAGGGTCCGCGAACTTGTCGAAATCGAATTGCCCTAGGCCTTCTGGCGCACCCGCGAGAAAAAGTCCGACCGCCCTATGCAGGGATTCGTCGTACTCCAAGCAGAAACCCCATTCATGGCGCCTGGCGTAAAAGAGAGCCGAATAGGTTCGCTGCCTCTCTACGAAAAACGTCAGTGTGAACACCCACGTACCCGAACTCCATCCCTTGCTCCTAATCTCGCTCCATTTCTCAAACGAGATTGGATCCCAGACCTTCGTTCTAACCGCGAATTGATCCGCCTCGTCATTCAGTTCTTCTGCCCACCGCTGGAATTCTTCACGAATAGTGTCGAGCCTTCGACGCCACACCTCGTACTCACGGTAATCGCGCTTCAGCTTTGTAGTCTGAGTTAACCGTAAGAGCTTCTTGATTCCTTCTCGTCGTTGGGCAGGAGCTTCAGCGATGGCCCTCGCTCGATCAAGCGCCGTTAATTGGGCATCCGCAATAATCGCTATGAGTCCCTTCCAATCGCCGCCGTCCGCCCCGCTGAGCGCGTCGTAGTACTCGGTTCGACGTCCGACAGGCACGCCAACTGGAAGCAACCCTCCGCGCATCAGGGCATAGTCCTGTAGGAGGCGCCCAACTCTTCCATTCCCATCCTTGAAAGGATGGATCGCCGTGAAGGACCCGTGCAGCCATGCCGCTCCGACTATTGGATGCTCGGTCGGATTCTCTGAAAGAAAGTTCTCATAAGCCTCACACATTTGACGAATGAACTCGGGCACATCACCGAAATGCGGGGGCGTAAAGGACGCTCCTGTGATCTTGACATCTTCTTGACGAAAAGCCCCGGGGTCATCCATCAGATCCTGCATCACTCGCTCATGAATCTCCCGTACCACCTTCGATGTAAGAGCGTCGGATGAGTGGGCTAGCGTTTCGACGAAGTCATTCGCCTCGATGACATTGAGAATCTCGCGCTCGTTGTACTTGTCGGTTTCCGAGAGCGAGAGACCCTCAAGGACAGCACGAGTGACGCGGGGGTTGACGCGGATTCCTTCCATGTTCAGCGTGTCGCTGATTCGCTCGGGAAGAAAAGCGCGGCGAATCTCCTCTCGTACCTCGGCGGGAAACTCTCCAAGCGACCGCAGACGATTCAGCTCTTCGAGCACATCACCCAGAATCGCTTGGAGATCGCTCGTGACGGCGATTCCATCCGGGGCTTGAGGCTTAATAGTCAAATTCCCCCCACTTTCATGACATTCGATCAGCTTCCAACCAGCTGCTACCAGGATAGGCCAGCCCTGCCGTGCACACCGGGGGTGATTGGGGATGTCAAGAGGGTGTCAATTCTCAAGAGCGTCGACATCGTGCACTCGTGACTCGAATGCAAATGCGCAGGTCATCCCTGAAGGAACGGGGCCCGTCAAGTGGCAGATCAGGGAGATTTTCTTGGTTTTCGGGGTTCTGTCGGTCCTCCCCCTCCCTGGCCACCACGCGCGTCGGCGCGCCGACGGGG
>Ga0247713_1001028_pt1 | contig 14806 bp, 17 predicted proteins | sample 21E_NmetaG_FD_189936 | JGI IMG/M metagenome (GOLD analysis project Ga0247713, IMG submission 189936) | Soil microbial communities from hillslope of Landscape Evolution Observatory, University of Arizona, Oracle, AZ, United States - 2-1-E_N | ecosystem: Engineered > Artificial ecosystem >... | reverse complement strand
GCTGGGCGGCGGCCGCTCGGCGTTCGCGCTTTTTGCTGAGGGCGGCCTTTATCAGCGGCCGGTCGGCTGGGGCTTCAATCTCGACGCTTACGCCCAGGCGGGAATGGTCGGCGTGCGCAGCCGCGACCTGTTCGCCGACGGCGGCTTCACCCTGAGCCGGCCATTGTTCCGTCAGCTCTCCGGAGGCTTCGGCCTGTGGGGCGGAGTCCAGCCCGGCCTCTACCGCGTCGATGCCGGTCCGCGGCTGACCTACCAGGTGCGCCACAACGTGCGCGTCCACCTCGACTGGCGCCAGCGGCTCGCGGGCAAGGCGGAACCGGGCTCCGGACCCGCGGTGACGCTGGCCGCCGACTTCTAGCGCGCCGCTTGGCCTGAGCGCGGCTTTGCGGCTAGTCATCGCCGCACCGTGGATATCTATCTCCCGATTGCCGGCCAGTCGGTCAACGCATTGCTGATCGTTGCGCTCGGCCTGGTGGTCGGGCTGCTGTCGGGCATGTTCGGGGTCGGCGGCGGCTTCCTGACGACGCCGCTGCTGATCTTCTACGGAATCCCGCCGGCCGTGGCCGTGGCCTCGGCCTCGACCCAGATCACCGGCGCCAGCGTGTCGGGCGCGATGGCCCACATGAACCGCGGCGGCGTCGACCTGAAGATGGCCGGGGTGATGATTGCCGGCGGAATGGCCGGCGCTCTGGTCGGCGCGGGCCTGTTCCGGCTGCTCCAGGCGAGCGGTCAGATCGACCTCGTCATCGGCTCGCTCTACGTGGTGCTGCTGGGCTGGATCGGAACGCTGATGCTCAAGGACGCCGCGGTGGCGCTGGGCTACATCAAGGCGGCGCCCGGCGACGAGCGGCCCCGCCACAACCGCTGGGTCGCCTCGCTGCCGCTGCGCTGGCGCTTCTACAGCTCGGGCCTCTACATCTCGCCGCTCGCGCCGCTGGCGCTGGGGTTCATCGCCGGCATGCTGACCCTGCTGCTCGGCATCGGCGGCGGCTTCATCCTGGTGCCGGCGATGATCTATCTGCTCGGCATGGCGGCGCGGGTGGTGATCGGCACCAGCCTGGTGATGATCCTGGCCGTCAGCGCGGTTTCGACCATGATCCACGCACTGACCACGCGCTCGGTCGACATCGTGCTTGCGGCTTTGCTGCTGGTCGGCAGCGTCGTCGGCGCCCAATATGGCGCGCTGATGACGACCCGGATCAAGCCGGACCTCCTGCGGCTTGCGCTGTCGGTGATCATCCTGCTCGTCGCGCTGCGCATGGCGCTTGGGCTGGCGTGGAGGCCCGACGAGATCTACTCGATCGAGTATCTGTAGTGCGTCGCGGGCCCGCCATGTTCGCCGTGCTGCTGGCGCCGCTGCTGATGGCGCAGGCCAAGCCGGTGCTGGTCCCCGACATATCGTCGCGCCGGGTCGAGATCCGCTACAGTTTCACGGGCGCCGAGCTGCTCCTGTTCGGCGCCATCCTCTACCCGGGCGGCCGCGCGCCCGAACGCCCGGCCGACATCGTCGTCGTGCTGCGCGGCCCGGTGCAGCCGATCCTGCTGCGCGAGAAGCAGAAGATCGCCGGCATCTGGATGAACGCCGATTCCAACCGCTTCCGCTCGGCGCCGTCCTTCTACGCGGTCGCCTCGTCGCGGCCGATCCCCGAGCTGGTCGACGAACGCACGGCGTCAATCTACGAGATGGGCCTGCAGAACATGCAGTTGTCGCCCGGAAGCGGCGCGCTGCCTGAAAAGGAGCGCCGGTTCGAGGCCGGGCTGCTCGACCTCAGGCGCCGGCAGGGTCTCTATGCCGAGGATCCGGACGGCGTGGAGATCAGCGAAGGCGTGCTCTACCGCGCCTCGATCAGCATCCCCAGCCAGGTGCCGGTCGGGACCTATACGGCCGAGACCTTTCTGATCGATCGCGGCCGGGTGCTGGCCGCCGCGACGCGCGAGATCCAGATCGACAAGTCCGGGTTCGAACGGCTGGTCGCCCTGTGGGCGCGGCGCCACGCCTTTCTCTACGGCCTCGCCTCGGTGCTGCTGTCGCTGGGGCTCGGCTGGGCCGCGGCGGCCGTGTTCCGGCGGCGGTTCTAAGAAGAATATTAACCGCTTGCGCTTACTCGCGGACGCCGGGTTAACCGGCACGAGAGCAGCGCATATGACCGATCAACCGAACCTGCGGCAGTTCATCGACGAGCTCAGCAACTTCGGCGAGGAGGCCGGTCCGGTCGCGACACGCGCCGGCAGCGGCGAGGCATTGCCGACGGTCGGCATGGTCGTCGACATTGCCGGCTCGGGCTCGCAGATCCGGCTCGACGCGGCGGCGCTCGCCGCCCTTCAGGACCATGCAGATCCGGCGGTGTCGATGTCCGGCCAGGTCGGCAGCCAGGTCAAGATGGCGGTCGGCAACAGCTGGCTGATCGCCAACGTCCGCACCATGCGCAGCGGCGAGGCGGGCGGCATCTTCGCGGCGATCGACTTCCTTGGCGAAGGCGCGCGCCTTGCTGGCGGGGGCATGAGCAGCTTCCGCCGCGGCGTCACGCGTTATCCGGTACCCGGCTGCAACGTGCTTCCGGTCACCACGGAGGATTTGCGCTCCGTCTTCGCGGCCGATGACAGCCCGCACATCGAGATCGGCACCGTCTATCCGACCGACGACATCCGCGGCGCGCTCTACGTCGACCCGATGCTCTCGAAGCACTTTGCCATTCTCGGCTCGACCGGCACCGGCAAGTCGACGTCGGTGGCGCTGATCCTGCACCGCATCTCGCAGCTCAGCCCCGAGGGTCACATCGTCATGATCGACCCGCACGGCGAATATTCGGCGGCGTTCAAGAATTGCGGCGAATTGTTCAACGTCGACAATCTGCAGCTGCCGTACTGGCTGATGAACTTCGACGAGCATTGCGAAGTGCTGCTGACCACCCAGGGGTCGGAGCGTCAGCGCGACGCCGACATCCTCGCCAAGTGCCTGCTCGCCGCGCGAACCAAGGGCAAGGACCTGGAGAAATACGGCAAGGTGACGGTCGATTCGCCCATTCCCTATCTGCTGACCGACCTCAACGGCATCCTCGTCAACGAGATGGGCAAGCTCGACCGGGCCGGAGACACCACGCCGTTCCAGCGGCTCAAGACCAAGCTCGACGAGCTTCGCGCCGACCCCCGCTACACCTTCATGTTCTCAGGCATGCTGGTGTCGGATTCGATGCCGACTTTGATCGCCAAATTGTTCCGCCTGCCGAGCCACGGGCGGCCGATCTCCATCGTCGACGTGTCCGGCGTGCCGTCGGAAGTCACTTCGGTGGTGGTGTCGGTGCTTGCGCGCATGGTGTTCGATTATGCGATCTGGTCGCGGACCGAGGCGCAGCGGCCGCTGCTGCTGGTGTGCGAAGAGGCGCACCGTTACGTCCCCAAGGACGAGAATGCCTCCGGCCAGGCGGTCCGCAAGATCCTCGAGCGGATCGCCAAGGAAGGCCGCAAGTACGGCGTGTCGCTGGGGCTGATCACGCAGCGTCCGTCGGACCTTGCCGAGGGCGTGCTGTCGCAGTGCGGCACGATCATCTCGATGCGCCTCAACAACGACCGCGACCAGGCGTGCGTGCGCGCTGCCATGCCCGAAGGCGCGCGCGGTTTCCTCGACGCCATTCCGGCGCTTCGCAACCGCGAGTGCATCGTCTGCGGCGAGGGCGTCGCGATCCCCATCCGGGTACGGTTCGACGACCTCGAGCCCGAGAAGAGGCCGGCCTCGTCCGACCCCAGCTTCGCGCGGCTGTGGCGCGAGACCGGGGACGAGGCGGGGATCATCCAGCGCACGATCAAGCGCTGGCGCGGGCACGGGCGCTAACGCTACTTCCGCCTCAAGGCGAAGTCGACGCGGACCCTCACTTCGGTGGTGTTGATGCCGGGGTTAAAAGGCGACGAAACCGGTGGCGGCGGCGGCGCGGCGGTCTGCGCCACGGCGTCCATGCTGACCGGCCGCGCATAGGGTGGCGGGGCATAGCCTTCGCCGCCGTCATGGATGCTCAGCACGCGCCCGATCTTTAGACCGGCAGCCTCCGCATAGGCCTCGGCACGCGAGCGGGCGGCACGGTAGGCCGCGGCATAAGCGGAACGGTTGGCGGTCTCGCGGTCGGACACGCGCAGCTCCGGTCCCGACAGGACGTTGGCACCGGATTCGGTGGCGACCGTCACCGCCTCGCCGACCCGCGCCATGTCGCGCAGCTTCACCTCGAGCACATTGTCGGCGCGGAAGCGGCCGCGTTCGGGACCATAGTCGATCCGCTGCAGCGACAGGTTGCGGGTCTGCAGGTCGTCGGGCCGGACGCCGAGCCGGCCGAGCGCGCTGGTCACCCGGTCCATCTTCTCGCGATTGAGGCGGCTCGCCTCGCCGGCGCTGGCGGCGAGCGACTGAACGCCCAGCTGCAGGCGGGCTTCGTCGGGACGGCTGTCGGCGCGGCCGGTGGCGCTGACGGTCAGCAGCGTCTCGTCGCGCTCCACCCCGCGCGGGTCCGGCGCCGCGCGCTCACAGGAGGTGATGGCCAAAGCAGCGGCGACGAGGACGGCGTGACGCATGACAAAGCTCCTCAGGATGAGCCATGTTAATATCACCAGGCACCGTCGGCCATCGCGCGCTGCCGGGCCTGCTCCCGCTCGCTGTGCGATTGCGGTCCAGCCCAGCCATGCCCGACTTTGCCGCACGGTTCGTACGTCGCGATGACGGCGCCCGACCTCGTCACCTTGTGGTCGATCAAGCGCAACGCCGCGGCCGGCGTGCCCTTGCCGAACAGCCGCTTGCCGCCGCCGAGCACGACCGGAAATGTCATCACCGTCAGCTGGTCGATCAGCCCCTCCGCGATCAGTGCGGGATAGAGGGTGCTGCTGCCCTGGATCAGCAGGTCGGGGCCCTCGCCGTTCCTGAGCGCGCGAAGCTCGTCGAGGCTGCCGAGGCGGTGGCTGTTGGACCAGCCGAGGTCGGGCGTTCCGCGTGTCAGCACATATTTGTTGGCGCGCGTGAAGGCTTCGCCCATTGCGATGGCGGCCACTTCGCCCTCCTCCTTGCCGGTGCTCTCGAAGACATCGCCGATGCCGGTCGCCTCGCCCCCGACATACGGCCAATAGGCAGCGAAGATCTCATAGGTCCGCCGGCCCAGCAGCAGGTCGTAATCGCCATGAAAGAAGGCGTCGATCGCGCCGCCGACGTCCTCGTCGAAGAACTGCGGGAGCCAGCCACCGTGCGCGAAGCCGCCGGTCGGGTCCTCGCTGGGCCCGCCGGGCGCCTGCATCACGCCATCCAGGGACACGAAGGCACTTCCGCGGACCCTACGCATCGGCGGCTTCGCCGGCGACGGCTGCCTCGATCGCGGCAACGTTGATCCTGCGCATGGTCATCATCGCCTCGAAGGCGCGCTTGGCCGCTGCGCGGTTGGCGCTGGTGGTCGCATCGAGCAGCACGCGCGGGGTAATCTGCCAGGAAAAGCCCCACTTGTCCTTGCACCAGCCGCAGGCGCTTTCCTCGCCACCGCTGTCTACGATGGCATTCCAGTAGCGGTCGGTCTCTTCCTGATCCTCGGTCAGGACCATGAAACTGACGGCTTCGTTCGGGCGGAAATTAGGGCCGCCGTTCAGGCCGACGAACTTGCGGCCGAGCACGGTGAATTCCACCGTCAGCTCAGCGCCCTGCTCGCCGCCTGGGAAATCGCCGGGTGCCGTGTTGGTCCGGCCGACTTGGCTGTCCGGAAAGACCGACGCGTAGAACTCGGCTGCCTTGCGCGCTTCGCCGTGGTCGAACCACAGACAGGTCACCATTTTCTCTGCCATGGTCATTTTTCCAGCGTGTTCACGAAGGGCTTGAAGCCGCCCCAGAACATGCGCCTGCCGTCGAACGGCATGTCGGCGCCGGGCTGCAGCTCGGGATCGGCCATCAGCTTTTCCCAGGCTGCGTCGCGAGTCGCCTTGTCGGGCCACAGGATGAAGGAGAAGACGACGTTCTCGCCCTCCTCAGCCTGCACCGACCGGTAGAAATCGGTCGTTTGGCCATGCTCCAGCCCATCGCCGAGCGCCTCCATGGTGCCGAGCGCGCCAACCTCGCGCGCCTTGGCGGCGAACATCTCGGCCATCGCGCGATAGGCGTCGAGCTTCTCCTCGTTGAGCGGCAGGACGAATCCGTCGACGTAGCTCATGGCAGTCTCCCCATCAGGTCCGGTCAAGTCGCACTTTTTGCTTAGCCTAATTGCGTCCGGCCGTCGCGCTCGTGTGTTGAGGCGGCGATGCGCTTCCCCTAAGTGGCTGCCGATGTCCGAACTCAGCAACGTGAAACCCGAAAGTCGCGCCGAAACCGTGTTGGCGCTGCCCGACAAGGTTGCCAAGGTGCGCGACCTGTTCGGCGTCGACAGCGACATGGAAGTGCCGGCGTTCAGCGAGGCCGACGAGCGCGTCCCCGACCTCGACCCCGCCTATGTCTTCGATCCCGACACGACGCTGGCGATTTGCGCCGGCTTCGCGCGCAACCGCCGGGTAATGGTCCAGGGCTATCACGGCACGGGCAAGTCGACCCACATCGAGCAGGTGGCGGCGCGGCTCAACTGGCCGCTGATCCGCATCAACCTGGACGCCCACATCAGCCGAATCGACCTGGTCGGGCGCGATGCCATCGTACTTCGCGAGGGGCAGCAGGTGACCGAGTTCCGCGAGGGACTGCTGCCCTGGGCGCTGCAGCACCCCGTGGCCCTGGTGTTCGACGAATATGACGCCGGCCGCCCGGACGTCATGTTCGTGATCCAGCGCGTGCTGGAGGCCGAGGGCAAGCTTACGCTGCTCGACCAGAACCGGGTGATCCGGCCCAACCCCTGGTTCCGGCTGTTCGCCACCACCAACACCATCGGCCTCGGCGACACCACGGGGCTCTATCATGGCACCCAGGCCATCAACCAGGGACAGATGGACCGCTGGAACATCGTCACCACGCTCAACTATCTGCCCGCGGCGGTCGAGGCGCAGATCGTCCTGGCCAAGTCGGGAGAATATGACAATCCGAACGGCAAGGACCAGGTGACCAAGATGATCAAGGTCGCCGAGCTGTCGCGGCAAGGCTTCATCAACGGCGACATCTCGACGGTGATGAGCCCGCGCACCGTGATCAGCTGGGCGCAGAACGCGCTCATCTTCGGCGACGTCGGCTTCGCCTTCCGGGTGTCCTTCCTCAACAAGTGCGACGAGGCCGAGCGGCCGCTGATCGCCGAATATTACCAGCGCGTGTTCGGCGCCGACCTGCCGGAGAGCGTCGCCGCGCGCGCCTGACGCGCGGGGGCCGGAGCCATGGCCGAGCGCAGCGCACTCGACGAATTCCGGCGCGCACTTGCCGGCGCTGCGCGCGCCATTGCCGCCGATCCGCAGGTCGAGGTGCAGTTCGCGTCCGACGTCGCGCCGCCGGCGGGCAAGACGGCGCGCGTGCCCTCGCCCGGGGCTGCGCTCGATCCGCGGCTGGTCGGCGAGGCTCGCGGCGGCGCCGACAGCCTGGCGCTGCGGCTGCGCCACCACGACGCGCGACTCCATGCTGCTCATGCGCCGGCCGAAGCCGAGGCCCGCGCCGTGTTCGATGCGCTGGAGACCGCGCGCGTCGAAGCGCTGGGGGCCCGCACGATGGCCGGGGTTCGCGCCAACCTCTCCGACCTCACCGAAGCGCGGGTGCGCGGCGACGCCATCGTTCGCGCGCGCAGCGCCGAGGAAGTGCCGCTGTCAACCGCAGTAGGCCTGATCGCGCGCCAGCGGCTGACTGGCGAAACGCCGCCCGCCGCTGCCCGAGCCGGCCTCAAGCTGGTGGCGCCCTGGATCGAGGAGAAAGCCGGCGCCGAGCTCGACGCGCTGGGCCTGACCGTGGATGACCAGGCAGGCTTCGCGCAGCTCGCGCGGCGGCTGCTCGAGGACCTTGATCTTGCCGCCGCCGAGGAGCCGGCCAAGCAGGAGCCGGAGGAGGGCGGCGACGATTCGCAAGGCGATGAAGGCGCCGACGACCAGGACTCCGACAGCGGCGACGAGGGCGAGTCGGGGCCCGGCGACGCCGAGATGCGTGGAGAGGAATCCGCCGAGCAGGCACAGGACGAGCAATCCTCGGACGAGTTCGAACCCGGCGACGACCAGCTTGCGGACGGCGACGAAGGCGAGGAAAGCACCCTGGCCGCGCCCGGCCGGCGCAACTGGGAATCGGCTCCGGAAACCGACTACAAGCCGTTCACCACCCGCTTTGACGAAATCGTCGAGGCGGAGGAACTGTGCGACGCCGACGAGCTGTCGCGGCTGCGGCTTTACCTGGACCAGCAGATGGCGAGCTCCCAGGCGGTGGTCACGCGGCTTGCCAACCGGCTCCAGCGCCGGCTGCTGGCGCAGCAGGCGCGCAGCTGGGACTTCGACCAGGAGGAGGGGCTGCTCGATGCCGCCCGGCTCGCCAGGGTGGTCGTCAGCCCCGGCCATTCGCTTTCGTACAAGGTCGAGCGGGACACCGATTTCAAGGACACGGTGGTCAGCCTCCTGATCGATAATTCAGGCTCCATGCGCGGACGGCCGATCGCCATCGCCGCAATCTGCGCCGACATCCTCGCCCGGACGCTCGAGCGCTGCGGCGTGCGCAGCGAGGTGCTCGGCTTCACGACCCGCGCGTGGAAAGGCGGGCAGAGCCGCGAAGCGTGGCTCGCGGCGGGCCGCCCGCAGCAGCCGGGACGGCTCAACGACCTCAGGCATATCGTCTACAAGCGCGGCGACGAGCCCTATCGCCACTCGCGCCGCAACCTGGGGCTGATGATGCGCGAAGGGCTGCTCAAGGAGAATATCGATGGCGAGGCCCTGCTCTGGGCGCACAACCGGCTGATCGGCCGGGCCGAGGAGCGGCGGATCCTGATGGTCATCTCCGACGGCGCGCCGGTCGACGATTCGACCGCCTCCGCCAACGGCGGCACCTATCTGGAGCGGCACTTGCGGCAGGTCATCGACTGGATCGAGCGCAAGTCGCCGGTCGAGCTGATTGCCATCGGCATCGGCCACGACGTGACTCGCTATTACAGCCGGGCGGTGACGATCATGGATGCCGACCAGCTCGCCGGAGCGATGATCGAGCAGCTTGCCGCCTTGTTCGAAGGCAGCTGAGGCGGTCCGAAGGTCAGGACGGGTCGTCGGGTCGCTTGCTGGTCGCGTCGCTGATGCTCTGGTCGTGGCCGCTCTTGTCGCTGAAGAAGGCGGCGGCGAACAGGCCGCATCCGAGCAGCACCGAGAAGAACACGCCAAGCGCGACCGCGACAATGGTGTTCGTATCCAGCGTGCTGAACAGATAAAGATAGGTCAACGCCGCCACGACCATGAGGACGGCGACAATCCCGATGATCTTTATGATGCGCCGGAATTCGGCCATCGCGGCGTTGCGTTCACCCGCCATGGCCGATCAACGGCAGGCTCGTGGCGCGGTTCCGCTGAGGTTATGGGGTGGGGCGCCCAAGGAATTGGGCCCGGTGCGATCGCTCGCACCGGGCCCCCCTCGTTACGCGACGCGAGGGAACACAATCCAAAGGCGCCGCGGGGAAAAAGGGGAGAAATCCCCGCGACACCAATGGCTTATGCCCGATTCGAGGCTAACCGCGGCTTAACGCGTCTGGCAGGGTTGGTTCAGCACGCAGAAGCGGCGCGCCACCCCTTGAAGCGGGGAGCGGGCGCAAGAACACATGCAGGGGGACACGCCGGCGACCGCCAAAAGGCCGCCGCGTGGCTTCAGGCGGCGGCTTCGCTCGCCTTCTTGGCGATGTCGCGCTTCAGCCGGCGGGCGCGCAGGCTGAGCTTCTCGTCATTCGTCTTGAGCAGCCAATTGTCGAGGCCGCCGACATGCTCGACCGAGCGCAGGCCCTGCGTCGAGACCCTGAGCTTGACGCTCTGCCCGAGGGCGTCGGAGATCAAGGTCACGTTCTGCAGGTTCGGCAGGAACGTGCGCTTGGTCTTGTTGTTGGCGTGGGAAACATTGTGTCCCACCTGCCGGCCCTTGCCGGTCAGCTCGCAAACCCGCGACATGGTCTCAATCCTGATTTGGGCGAGCGCTCCCTTGAGGAGCTCCCGGAAAGCGCAGCCCGTTAGCCGCCTGAGCCGCTCGCGTCAACTTGGCAGCGAGGGAAACCCCGCGGCGCTAATCTGCGTTAGGCGGGTAAATTCCATTCGGGAGATTGCGCATGCGCGCCGTGCTGTTGATCCTGATCCTGGCGATCGTCGCTTTGATCGCTGCGGTTGCGACCGGTCTTGTCGACATTACGCCCCGCCAGGGTGCCAAGGCGCCGACGGTCGCCGCCACTAGCAACGGCGTGGTCGCCAAGGGCGGCCAGGCACCGGCATTCGACATCGAAACCGGCTCGGTCGCGGTCGGGACGCGCACGACCAACGTGGCGGTGCCGGTGCCCGAGGTGCGGGTGAATCCGGCACCGGGCCGGCAGGCGCCGGCGGCGAGCAGCTCTCGGGACGCGGCAGCGGCGACCGGCAACAACATCATGTAGCTGACAGCGCCGCGCGCGGTCGCTAGCCCTCGGCCATGGGCTTCCCCTTGCCGCTGCCGATGCGCCGCGCGCTCGACCTCGCTGCCGAGGCTGCGGCCGCGGGCGAGGTGCCGGTCGGCGCGGTCGTCACCCGCGGCCAGGAAATAATCGCGGAAAGCCGCAATGCGATGCGGGGCGGCAGCGACCCGACCGCCCATGCCGAGATCGTGGCGATCCGCGCCGCCGCCGCCAGGCTCGCCACCTCGCGCCTCGACGATTGCACCTTGTGGGTGACGCTGGAGCCATGCGCGATGTGCGCCGCGGCCGTTGCGTTGGCACGGTTCAAGGCGCTGCGCTTCGCGGCCGAGGACCCCAAGGGCGGCGGCGTGGTGCACGGCCCGCGCATCTTCGCCCAGCCGACCTGCCACCATCGCCCCGACGTGCTCGGCGGCATCGGCGAGGCCGAGGCGGCCGCCCAGCTGCGGGCATTCTTCACCGCGCGCCGCTAGCGCAGCGGCACCAGCTTGATCTCGACCCGGCGGTTGAGCGCGCGGCCCTGCTCGGTCGTCTCGTCGCCAATCGGATAAGTCGAGCCGAAGCCGCGCGTTCCCAGGCGCCCTGCGGCCACCCCGCGGGAGCGGAGATGAGCGGCGACGGCGTCGGCGCGGCGCTGCGACAGCGCCTGGTTGGCCGCTGGCGTGCCCGTCGCGTCGGTATGGCCGAGCACGTCGACCAGCGACTGGTCGAAGCGCTTCAGGGTCAGGCCGATCTCGGTCAGCGTCGAGAGCGCCTGCGGCTTGATCTCGGCGCGGCCGACATCGAAGGTCAGGGTCGCGGGAAGGCGCAGCAGCAGCCGTTCGCCAGAGCGGATCACGTCGACCCCGGTGCCCGCGGTCTGGCGCCGCAGCTCGAGCTCCTGGCGCGCGACATAATCGTAGACGGCGCCCGGGGCGAGCGGTCTCAGCCCCGCCGCACGCGCCTTGCTTACGCGCGCCGCCTGGCCGCCGATCACCTCGCTGTGCAGATAGGCTGGAGCGATCGGCACGGCCATCGCTGGCGGCAGCAGCGGCGGCGGCGGCGGCGCGCCGCCCGGGAAGGCGCATCCGCTGACGGCCAGAGCGGCGCCGGCCGCGAGCGAGGGCAGGAAGCGAACAAGGCGCATGACGATCTCCCCATGGCAATTGCCACCGCAGTAACTAGCAAACCGGAGGATGTCGCCATTGGTTCCGCTGTGCGGCTGCCCCCGCTTGTGAAGGCTCCGCGATGACGTCTAAGATGATGGTCACCGCTTATGAGCGACCCCCTTCTCCCGATACCCTGGCTCGACCTGCTCCTGATCCTGGGGTTGATCGCGATTAACGGCCTGCTGTCGATGAGCGAGCTGGCGATCGTTTCGGCGCGCGAGGCGCGGCTTCGGGCGCTGGTCAAGACCGGCAGCCGCGGCGCCCAGCGCGCGCTCGATCTTGCCGCCGAGCCTGGACGATTCCTCTCGACGGTGCAGATCGGCATCACTTTGATCGGCATACTGGCGGGCGCCTATTCGGGCGCCAGCCTCGGCGAGCCGGTCGGCCAGCGCATGGCGCTGCTCGGACTGGAACCGGAGACGGCGCGAAAGGTCGGCTTCGGCTTGGTGATCTTCGTCACCACCTTCGTCTCGCTGGTGATCGGCGAGATCGTGCCCAAGCAATTCGCGCTCCGTACGCCCGAGGCGATCGCGGCGGTGGTGGCGCGCCCGATGAATCTGCTGTCGCGGGCGACCGCGCCCCTGGTCTGGCTGCTCGACCAGACCAGCGCCTTGATCTTCCGCCTGCTGGGGCTCGACCGGGAATCAAAGAATGCAGTGACGGCCGAGGAACTGCACCTGGTTGTCGCCGAAGCCCATACGTCGGGCGTGCTCGAGGAAAGCGAGCGCGCAATCATCTCCGGCATCGTCCGGCTCGCCGACCGACCGGTGCGCGAGGTGATGACGCCGCGCACGGACGTCGACTGGATCGACATCAACGCCGATCCCGAGGAGGTCCGCGCCGCGCTCAAGCACACGCCGCACACCCGGATCCCGGTTGCCGACGGGTCCATCGAGAAGATCGTCGGCGTCATCCAGACGCGCGACCTGCTCGACGCGGTGCTCGACGGCCGGCCGCTCGACCTCAATGCGTTGCGCCGCGACGCGCCAGTGATACCCGATCTGATGGACGCGATGGATGCCCTCGCCGTGCTGCGCAACGCCGACGTGCCGCTGGCCCTCGTCCACGACGAATATGGCCATCTCGACGGCATCGTCACGCCGGGCAGCATCCTCGCCGCGCTCGCCGGCACCTTCGCCCACGACGTCGAGGACGACGACCCGCCGCTGGTCGAGCGCGACGACGGCAGCTGGCTGGTCTCGGGCGCGGCGAGCGCCGACCTGCTGTCGGACCGGCTCGGGGTCAACATGCCGGACGATCGTGATTATGCGACCGTCGCCGGATTCGCGCTTTCCGTGCTCAAGCACCTGCCCGAAACCGGCGAGCGCTTCAGGCACGACGGCTGGTCGTTCGAGGTGGTCGACATGGATGGCCGCAAGATCGACAAACTGATCGCCAGCCGTTCGCCCCGCCGCGCAGCGCGAAGTGCGGAGGCGGTCGGCTAGAGCTTGCCGAAGCGCTGCTCGAAGCCCTCGCTGTCGCCGCGGGCGAGATAGGCGGCCTGCTCGACCACGCGGTCCCGCTGCAAGCGGCCACGAAACGGGCCAAGCTCGCTGTCGAGCCGCTCAATCTCCTCGGCGGTGAGGCGCGCCAGCTGATCGTAGCGAGTAAAGCCGCGGGCATGCAGGAGCTGCGCGAATTTGGGGCCGACGCCCTTCAGCCGCTGGAAATCATCGAGGCCCGCGGCGCCGGCGCCGACATCGTCGTGGCACGGGGCGTCGAGGATCTCACCGGCGACGTTGCGAGTTGCGGTCGCCGCTTCGCTGGCGACGCCCCTTTGCATGTCGGGAGCGGCGGCGGCCATGTGCGGGCGGGTCGGTGCACTGTCGGTCAACCGCACCCGCTGCCTCGGCCGCATCACCAGGAAGCCGATCGCAATCCCGATCAGCAGCGCAACCAGAATTGCCGGCCAATAGTCTCTGAGCACTTCGATCATCACCAACTCCAGTCAGCGCGCGCGCGGCGCCGCAATTCCAAAAGATAAGAGAGCAGCAGTCCGAGCAGAAAAGCGATCGCGCTCAGCAGGCAGGCCTCGGCAAGCAGCGGCACGCCCCCCGCCGGGGACCACCCCGCGGAGCCGACACCGGGACGCGCGCTGATGATCCGCGCCAGCTCCTTGCGCTGGAAGTCGTCGGCGGCGCCGGAGAGAGTCATGTTGCGGGTCAGCGGGCTTCGCGGGACGCGCGCATTCACCTGCGGCATCTCCAGCCGAACGAGCGCGGCTCGCGCCGAGCCCTCCAGGCGGGCAGCGAGCCGCTCGCCGGTGCCCAACGGCCCGTGCCAGATGGCGGTCGCCGCCCAGGCGGCGAGCAGGCCGAGCAGCAGCGGCAGCTTGCGCCTCACGACACCCGCTCCAGCTCGCGCCAGCCGATGTCGCGCCGGTGGAAGCCGTCGGCAAAGTCGATCTGGTCGATGGCGCGGTAGGCGCGTGCCCGGGCGTTGGCGAACGTCTCGGCGACGGCGGTGACGGCAAGCACGCGGCCGCCCCTTGCGACGAGCGCCTCGCCGGCGCGCGCGGTGCCGGCGTGGAAGACGGTCACGCCTTCCACGGTCTCGGCGGCTTCGACGGCGTGGATCGCCCCGCCGCTCGCCGGAGTGCCCGGATAGCCTCGCGCCGCGACGATCACCGTCATCGCATGCTTGGCCGCGAGGCTCGGCGGAGCGGTTTCGCGCAGCCGGCCCGATGCGACCGCCATTAGCAGCTCGGCCAGGTCACCCTCGATGAGCGGCATGATCGCCTCGCACTCCGGGTCGCCGAAGCGGACATTATACTCGATCAGCTTGGGGCCGTCGGCGGTGAGCATCAGGCCCGCGTAGAGCACGCCGGAAAAGGGCGTGCCGGCCGCCGCCATCGCCCGGGCGGTCGGCCCAACGATCTCATCCATCGCGCGCGCCTGCAGCTCGGCGGTCAGGACCGGGGCGGGGCTGTAGGCACCCATGCCGCCGGTGTTCGGACCGGTGTCGCCCTCGCCGACGCGCTTGTGGTCCTGGGCCGAAGCGAGCGGGGCGGCCACGTCGCCGTCGACAAGGGCGAACAGGCTCGCTTCCTCGCCTTCCAGATATTCCTCGATCACCATGGGGCCATCGCCTGCGGCGGCGATCGCCGCCTCCGCTTCGGCGCGCGTCATCGCCACGGTCACG
>Ga0247713_1001027_pt1 | contig 14839 bp, 17 predicted proteins | sample 21E_NmetaG_FD_189936 | JGI IMG/M metagenome (GOLD analysis project Ga0247713, IMG submission 189936) | Soil microbial communities from hillslope of Landscape Evolution Observatory, University of Arizona, Oracle, AZ, United States - 2-1-E_N | ecosystem: Engineered > Artificial ecosystem >... | reverse complement strand
GTTCATGGACGCGCGGGACTCGGTCAGGCTCCGGAGCGGGCGTTCCTAGCTGAGCACGGGCCGGGCATGCTCGCCCGCCTGGCCGACGAGTCGCGGGCCAACCTCTCCGAGGTCGCCGAGGTCGTGAACCGGTTGGTCGTGCCGGTCGTCCGGCGGGAGGTCGCGCTGCGCCGCACGGCCGAGCGGATCCTCGCGGGGATTCCATCCCCCCGGCCGCTCGCCGGCCGGGAACGCGTCGACGCGGTCGCGGTGGTCGTCGCGGCACCGGCCGGGGAGGACATGCTCCGGGTCGAGCCCGGCGGCGGGAGCCGGCAGCCCGCGTACCGGCGGCCGAACGTCGCACAGTGAAGCAGGTCCCCCCATTGCGCGCCGCGCCCGGGGACGTGACCGACTGGCGGAACCGGGCGTCGTGCGTGGGCACGGACCGGCGCCTGTGGTTCCCGGAGCGGGGCGACCCGGGGAGGGCCGCTCCTCGGATCTGCGCGGGCTGCCCGGCCCGGGAGCCGTGCCTCGAGTACGGGCTCGTGGACCCGGCGCGCGGGCACGGGATCTGGGGTGGCCTGACCGCGAGGGAGCGGATCCTCCTCGTAGTCATTCTCTAAGAGGGGAAGCGTGGATCCGGGTCGAAGTACCTTCCCATGCGATCGAAGTGTGGACTCATCCTCTCTGCGCTGGTGATCTTGGCCTGCCCAACGGCCCAAGCCTCAGAGGACGGTTACTGCGAAGTCCGGGAACCCGTAGTCGTCGCGGGATATGACCCTGACCGAATCTGGGTCGGCTATGAGTCGCCGATTCCAATCCCGGTGGTAGGGGGCGGCCTGGTCGCCTGCGGCGTGCCCGTGACCTGCCCGGCCGACCACGAACCGTACTGCGAGTTCGAGACCAGAGCTATCATCCAGGGCATCGGGCTAACGGCGGCAAAGGCCAGCGATTGGAACTCCCAATCATGTGTGGGGTTCAACGGTTGCGTCACCGGTTGGACCAACCAGACCATACCTGTGCCTCCCGGTCATCAGAGACACGTCGCATCCTGTCTCGCTCACGCCGGCCTTGGTATCCACTGGCGCGCGCAGATCGGCACGACGGCGACCGATGTGGTCCTTCGCTGCGAGGCCCGGTTGCGTTGAGATGCGTGTGGGTCGAATCTTGGCCCGCAGCGGGGAGCGAGCCGTCGACATCTCGCCTCTTCGCCCCCCCTTGGGACCTTCCATATCGCTCGTGTCGGCGAGGGATGGTCGGCTCCATCGCCGAGTTGGCCAGCGGGTCCAGGCGCATCGATTCCCGCCGGCGCGAGGACGGCTCGCTCACTTCGTCGAAGAGAAGGTCGATCATCGTGTTGTCTGCCGCGGGTGTGCCCTCCGTGAGGTCACCTCAGCGCGACTCGCACCGACAGCTTCCCGGATCGGAGGGTCACACGGAGCGCGTCAGGCGCGACCCCGGGTCGGAACACATACGTCATGAATGAGCCATAGCCTGTCCGAGATGATCCAACGCCGGGTTCCCCGATGAACTCGCGCCCTGCGTCGTCTACGAGAGCCCAATCTCGCGGTCCCCAGTGTCCATCCGGAGCCCACGTGCGGAGTCGGATCTCATCGCGCCAGATCTCAAGCATGAGGGGGTGAATCACGTCACCTTCCTGAACGGCCGTACCGCTGTCCCCCGTAAGCACATACAACGACCTCGGTGTGTTGAAACCCTCCGCCGGTTCAACATGCACCAGGCTCGCCTCCGACGGAGTCACCGGGACGTCAACCGGGACAGGCTGCCCAGGAGTCTTCACGCCCACAGCCCGAACCTCGAGAGGCGAGACCCTCGCATCGACCACGGACGTCCCGAACCAGAGCCCCTGCGGGCCTCGTGATCCTCCCGCCCCGAGCCCCCTAAGCGGCCGTTCCAGCCCATCGGTCGTGCGCAGATACACCAGCGGCGATGGTGGAGGTTCGCACTCCATAGGCTTCACCGGGCGATCCTCGCCGTCCTGCTCTGCGCCGACCTCCACGGGCGCGGGACTGGCACAGGCAACGGAGGGAGCCGGGACCTCCACCGTCCACAGCTCGGTGAACGTCGGGAACCTCGTCATGCTCAGGACATAGAGAACCCGGCCCGGATCGAGCGGGATCCGCGTCCCCACTGGAAACACCTTCGGACCGGTCGAACGCATCCCGGCCGGCAGGACTGTGCGGCGGCCGCCCACTAGCAGAGCACCGAGAACGAGAGCAACGGCCGCGAGGATCGAAACTGCAACGGGGAACGCCCTCGAGGACTCCAGGGCTCGCCCGCCACGTGCTGCGGCACGGTCGAGCACGTCATCCCAGTCCGGCTCCCGGACCTTCACGGCAGTCGCCCGCTCACGGATAAGGCTGCCGATGTCCGCCCTGTGTCGAGGCCTGGTTTCATCCGTCACGATCGCTCATCCCCTTGAGTCGCAGGGCCTGCACCGCCCGACTGACCTGACTCTTCGCAGTCCCCTCCGAGATCGACAAAGCCTCAGCGATCTGGGCGTAGCTGTAGTCCAGATAGAACCGAAGCATGAGGCACACGTACTGCCCCTCCGGGAGTTCGCGGACGCTCGCCCACAGTGCGACCCCCTCCCCGTGGTCCGCATCGTCCGGGAGCTCGCGCAGGAGGCGGCGGATCTTCTCCCACCTCCTGTTACGCCTGTACCGGCTCTTGGCCATGTTGAGGATCGCGCCCCGGACGTAAGCCGGAACATCCTCGACCTCCGAACCCCTCTGCAGCGCAGCTGCGAACGCCTCCTGGACGAGGTCCGCAGCCGCATCTGCATCACCGATCAGCAAGAATGCGAACCGCGCGAACCGGTCGTAGGTTTCTCGGTACGCACGCTCGACCGCCGAATCAGCCCCGTGAAGTCGGTGCATCACATAAGAAGTCGAACGAGTCCGATGAATGGTTGCTCCTGGCTCGAGGCTTGACTGCACGTCAGCGCACCGGCTTGCAGCAGGATCAACCGGGTCGCGCACCGCATACTCGGTCGGCGGGTGGCGGTCGTCTCCGGCGCCGATGACTGTGTGGCCGCGGCGGGATCGCTACCGTTCGGGCGCTCCCTCCTCAGACGCCAGCCTCTCGAAGCTGCCGAGCACCTCGACCCACCCATCGTCGTAGGACGGACGCAGACGCAGCGCGTGGCCGCCGAGCCGGTCCCATCCCCGATGCTCCAGATCGAGCCGAGTGCCTCATCAGCCGGGGTGAATCTAACCTCCCGGTCCGTGGCGGGGGTGTAAGGGGGTCAGGGGCTTGGCGCACGTGCACGACGCCGCGCCCACACAGCACACCCGGAAGGCCTGCACGCGCGAGACGCCCTTATGGGTAGACGGTGATGGAGGTGCCCGAGCCCCCAGCGGCCGCGTCGAATCGGCATCCCCAACCCACCCCCTGCGCGTCCCACACCCAGGCGACCTCGACGGACACCGGCTTGTGTTCAGCCGTCTGCGCTCGGCACTCCGCCAGTGAGGGTCGTTCGGTGACGTTGCCCAGGCGCCACCCGAACACGGTCGTGGAAGCTGCGCCGAGTATCAACAGCAGAACGATCACTCCGCCGGCGATCAGTACGCCGGCAGCCCACCGCGGCCCGCGCTCTTCAGGCGCGGCTTGGTCATCCATCCTCTTGTCTCCCACTTTCCTCTCCAGGCGTCCTCATGGCTGTACCAGCGGGTGCCGGCTCCCCGGGTCAAGGAGAAGCGGCGGCCCCGGCGGCCTCGGGACGCTCTGGTGCGAGGACGACCCGGAAAGAAGCTCCTCCGCCGGGACGATCCTCGACCCACGCCGACCCCCCGTGCAGGTCCGCGAAACCGGCCACCAGGCACAGACCGCTGCCCAGGCCCGGAGTGACCTCGTTCTGCTTCGGGCCCCAGTCGAAGCGCTCGAATACCGAGACCTTCCTCTCGTCAGGGACGCCGGGCCCGCGATCGTCGATGATCAGCCGCAGGCCCTCGGCGGTGGCCTCCGTGCTGATGTTGACCGGTTCGGAAGCGGGGGTGTGCCGGATGACGTTCACCAGGAGCGCGTCGAGGATCCGCTCGAGGTAGCCGCCATCGATCTCGGCCTGTATCACTCCCAGCGAGACCTCGACCGGTCGGTCCCCCAACTGCGCCGCCAGATCCGCGACGACCCGGTCGACGAGCGCAGCTAGGTCCGTCGGCTGACGATTCGCCTCGAACGTGCCCCTCCTCAGCTTGTCGATGTCGAGGACCGTCAGCAGCAGACGCTCAAGCCGTTCGGCGTTGTCCCGGAGGCTGCCCAACAGGCTCACGACCTGCGTTCGCGGCAGCCTCTCCAGCCGGCCATGGAGCAAGCTGGCTATCCCGCCGACGACGGTCAGAGGGGTACGGAGCTCGTGCGACACGCTGACGAGGAACGCATCCTTCATCGCGTCCAGATGGCGGAGGCGGATCGCGTCGCTCCGCTGATGCTCGTAGGCTCTTTCGAGTTCCTCGGTGCGACTCCGGACCCGGTCTTCGAGGTGAGCGACGCTCTCCGCGAGGTCATGTTCGAGGAGTCGTCGAACCACCAGATTTCGCGTACGCAGTACCACCTCAACCGTGTCGAGCGGTTTGGTCAGGAAGTCCGCCGCTCCGCAGGAAAGTGCTCGCCGCTTCGTCTCTGCGGTGACATCGGCCGTCAGGACTATCACCTCGGGGGCATCAGGGTCCTCGCGAAGACCGTCCAGAACCCCGAAACCGTCGATGACGGGCATCATGACGTCCAGCAGCAACAGGTCTGGACGGACCGTCGCGCACAGGTCGAGGCCGATCTGCGGGTCCGTGGTGGACGTCACCGCGGTGAACCCAGCCTCCTCCAGGATGGCCTCGAGCAGTTCAACGTTGAGCGCTTCATCGTCCACGATCAGGATCGGGGCTGAGAGGATCCGGGCTTCCTGGGGGCCTAGCTCGCTCATGCGACCGCCCCTATCAACCGCGAGACCATCCGGTCGAACTCACTGAGGTCGAGGGGCTTGATCAGGTACGCCGCGGCCCCTCCGGCGAGGACCCGGCGACGGCGGGGCGACGAGACGTCTGCTGAGAGCACCGCGACGGGGATGTCCCTCGTCCGGGGATCGGAGCGCAGGCGGTCCAGGAGCTGCTCCCCCGACATGTCGGGGAGATCCAGATCGATGAGGATCACGTCGGGGCGGTGGACCCGTGCGAGCTGGAGGCCCAACCCCGCCTGCATCGCGGAAAGGATCTTCACGTCCGTTCGGTCGGCCAGCATGTGCTCGATCAAACCAAGGCTGGCGAGGTTGTCCTCCACGTAAAGGACGGTGTGCACCAGCCCACTCGCGGGCGCACGCACGTCGGTGACCACGCGTGCCGTCGGGGGGGCCGAGGCCGGCAGGTTCACGGTGAACCGGGTGCCGACGTCAGGGGTGGACTCGACCTCGATCGTCCCGTCCATCGCCTCGACCAGGCGTTTCGCCAGCGCCAGGCCCAGTCCCGTCCCCTGCACCGAGGTGTGCTCGGCTCCCAGTCGCTCGAACGGCGTGTAGAGCGACGCTGTCCTATCCGCGCTCATCCCCATGCCGGTATCGCTCACGAACAGCTGTATGACGGGCCCCATCGCCGCCCACGACACGCTGACCGAGCCCTCCGGGTGGTTGTACTTCACAGCGTTGGAGAGCAGGTTGAGAACGACCTGCTTCAGGCGCTGGTGGTCGGCATGCACGAACACGTCGTCCGGACAGGACTGGACGAACACGGATATCCCTTCCTGAGCTGCGATCGGCTTCATGAGATCGGTGGTCTCGGTGACGACGGCCAGGACGCTCACGGCCTCGCACGAGAGGGACAACTTGTCGGCCTCGATCCGGGAGATGTCGAGGACCTCGTCGATCAGTGCGAGCAGGTGCCGACCGCCCTTGAGTATGTGATGGACCTTCGCCAGGTCCGGCCCGGAGATGGTTCCCGTGTCGAGCAGCTGCGCGAACCCAAGGATCGCGTTCAGGGGAGTTCGCAGCTCGTGGGACATGCGGGACAGGAAGGCTGACTTCGCTCTGTCTGCGGTCTCGGCAGCCTCTTTCGCCATCTCGAGGTCCGCGGAACGGGCCACCTGCTCCGCCATCGCGACGGACTCCGACAGGTCGCGCAGCACGATCACGGCTCCGGTGACCGCTCCTCGTCTGTCGTGGATCGGGGCGACCGAACCGTCGACGTGCATCTCGGAACCGTTCAGGCCGAGGAGTAGGCATCCGTCCGGGAGACGCAGGGTCCTGTCGCGATCGAGCGCCGGTCCGACCTGATCCGCGAGGGGGGACCTCGTGGCCGCGTCCACCATCCGGACCGTGTCCATGAGCGGGGCTCCCAGTCCTTGCTCTCGGGAGAGGCCCGTCATCCGCTCGGCTACCGGGTTGAGGAAGGTGATGCGTCCATCCTCCCCCGCGCAGATGACACCATCCCCGATGCAATGAAGTGTCACCTGGGCGTTCTCCTTCTCCGCGAAGAGCGCCTCCTCCAAGGCCTTTCGTTCAACGGCGTACCTCAGGGCACGGTCGATGCCTCGCGAGTCGATCTGCCCCTTCACCAGGTAATCCTGTGCGCCCTCCTGCAGGGCCCCTAGAGCGAGGTCAGTGTCGTCCGTCCCGGTCAGCACGACGATCGGGACGCCCGGGGCGGCCGCCTGCGCCCGGCTCACCGGAGTCAGCCCGTCGGTGTCGGGAAGACCCAGGTCCAGGAGGATGATGTCGGTCGCGGTGGCGGCCAGATGGGTCTCAGCGTCCCTCATGGTCTCTACGTGTGAGACCTTCGTGGCGCCAAGGCTGCCCTCACGAAGCATCTCCCGCAAGAGCCTCGCGTCGCCTGCGTTGTCCTCGATCAGTAACAGCCGGGCTGATCCCTGCGACGGGTTCACTTCTGGGCTCGTTGGGGCAGCCTGGCTTTGCTCCAGAAGTCGTTGATGCTCTGCACGAGGTCGTTGAAGGCCACGAGTTGGACGGGCTTGCTGAGATAGGAGTTGGCACGCAACTCGTAGCTCTTCAGGATGTCAGCCTCTGCTTCGGACGTCGTGAGGATCACGGTCGGGATCGTCTTGAGCGCGTCTTCCTCCTTGATGAGGGCGAGAACCTCTCGACCGTCCATACGTGGGAGGTTGAGGTCCAGGAGTATCAGGTCGGGGCGCGGCGCGTGCTCGTGCTCTCCCTCCTGCCTGAGGAATGTCATCGCTTCCACACCGTCGTAAGCGACGTGCAAGCGGACATGTCCGTTGGTCTCGCTGAACGCCTCACGCGTCAGCCTGACGTCCCCGGGACTGTCTTCGACCAGGAGCACGTCCATCGGCGCCGAGGGACTCGCGGTCGTCATGATGCACCCCCGACGGCCGTCATCGTGAAGCGGAAGGTGGAGCCCGCGCCCTTCACCGATTCGACCGAGATCGATCCACCGTGCCGCTCAGCGATCTTCTTGCAGATCGCGAGCCCGATCCCGGTTCCCTCGAACTCGTCTCTCTTGTGCAGTCTCTGGAACATCCCGAAGATCCTTTCGAAGTATTCAGGCGCGATACCCAGCCCGTTGTCCTGAACAGAGAATGTCCAACCCTCCAACTCGTCGCCGGTCGCGGAAACGTGCACCGTCGGCGTCCCCCCCGCCTGGTACTTGATCGCGTTGCCAACGAGGTTCTGGAAGAGCTGCGTCAGTTGGGCTCGATCGGCGAGAACGGGAGGGAGGGGATCATGCGTCACGACCGCTCCGCTCTCGTCGATGGCCGCTTGGAGATTCCGCATCGCGTCGCCCAAGGCATCGTCACTCGCGGTGGGCTCGAGCTCACGGCCCTTCGTCGCGACGCGCGAGACGGAGAGGAGGTCCTGGATCAGACGCTGCATGCGGTTCGCACCATCCACGGCGAAAGCGATGAACTCATCCGCGTCGGCATCGAGCCTCCCCGAGTAGCGCTTCGACAGCAGCTGCGTGTAGCTCGACACCATCCGCAGGGGCTCCTGCAGGTCATGGGAGGCGATGTAGGCGAACTGTCCGAGCTCCTCGTTGGAGCGCTGCAGCTCCCCCAGCTTCACCAGTAGGTTCGCCTCGGCTGCTTTGCGAACGCTGATGTCGCGTATCGCCGCCGTCACTACGACGCCCTCGTCGCTCTCGAGCGGACTCAGCATGATCTCTATCGGGAACTCGCTGTTGTCCTTCCGACGCCCGGTCAACTCGATGCCGGTTCCGATGCGTTGGGCGAGGGCGTCGGCTGGGGAACGCAGTCCGTCCGCAGCCAGACGCTCGGCGAAACCTTCGGGAACTATCTGCGTGATCTGTTGACCCACCAGTTCTTCGCGCCTGTAGCCGAACTGCCTCTCGGCCTGCGCGTTGAGCAGAAGGATCTCCCCTTGCTCGCCGACGGCGACGATGGCATCCGGCGCCGCTTCGAGGAGGCCCCGGTACTTCGCCTCCGTCTGAGCCAACTGGCTCTCAGACGCCTTGCGCACGCTGATGTCTCGGATCGCTGCCGTTACGAGGATCTCTTCGGCGCTGGCCAGCGGGCTGAGCATTATCTCGATAGGGAACTCGACACCGCTCTTGCGGCACCCTACGAGCTCCAAGCCCGTCCCGATCTCCTGTGTCAGGGCGTCGGCTGGCGTTCTGAGGGCGTCGGTCACCAGCCGCTCACTGAACCCTGCAGGGATGATGTTGGTGACTGGCTGGCCCACGAGTTCGTCCCGGTGGTACCCGAACTGTTTCTCCGCCTGCAGATTCAGCATCACGATCTCTCCGGACCCATCCACGACCACCATGGCGTCGGGGGCCGCTTCCAGCAGGCCCCGGTACCTCGCTCCGGCTTCTTTGCTTTCGTTCAGGTCGTGGCTGAACTCGGAGAAGCCCCTGAGTGACCCGTCTGGACCCCGCAGGGCGGTGAACGTCAGCCGGGCCAGGAACCGGGAGCCGTCCTTGCGAACGCGCATGCCTGTCACCTCGTGCCGGCCCTGCTCCGCGGCGAGCCGCAGGACCTCCGCCGGCCTCCCCCGGGCGACATCGTCCGGAGGGAAGAAGCAGGCGAAATCGCGACCCACGATCTCGTCTGCGGTGTAACCCTTCAAGCGCTCTGCGCCGGCGTTCCACATCAGGACCCGCCCGCTCACGTCGAGCAGCACGACGGCATGCTCCTGTATCGAGTCCAGCAGCATCGGGTACATGTCCTCGTGCCCGAGGGCCGGATCGCGGCCGGCGGCCGTGGTTGTCATAGGGAGAGCTCCTTCTGATCGTCAGAGAAGTGGTCGGAGGCCGGCCGCCACGGGGGATCGTCGACCAGGCCGAGGAATCGAGGGATGTCGAGAGGCTTCGTGACGAACGCTGCCGCACCCGACTCGATCAGCCGTCGGCGTACACGAGGTGAAGCATCGGCGGACACGACGACCACGGGGATATGAGATGTGCGGCGGTCGACGAGGAGCCGACGAAGGACCTCCTCTCCCCCCATGTCGGGGAGGTCGAGGTCGAGGAGTACGAGGTCGGGCAGCGCATCACGAGCCAGATCCAACCCTGCTAGGCCGCGTGTGGCCGTCAGCAGCGTCACGCCGGCGCGGGCGCCGAGCGCTTCCTCGACGAGTTCCAGGTTGGCAGGGTTGTCTTCTACGTAGACGACCGTCATCGGCGACGTCTCGTCGTCCAGCCGGGGGTAGGTACGTCGGGCCCGGATCGCGCCGTCCGGTGGTCGATGGTGTCTCGTCTCGGCGGCCGGGAGGTTCAAATGATGGGCTCCCCCTCCGGCTGGGTGGACCCAGACGACGACCTCACCGCCCATCGACTCGGCGAGGCGATCCGCCTGAGGGAACTCCTCAGGAGCAGTCGCTGCACCGTCGCAGACCACTATCGATACCCGCGACTCGGAAGGCTTGAGCCACGAGACGCGGATGTGACCTCCACCCGCGCTCCTCTGCATGCCGCGTTGCACTAGCAGGGTCAGGACGCGCGACAAGGCCCGCTCATCAGCCATCACCGACGTCCGCTCTGCTCCCGCGGCAACGAGCAGTTGGACCCCTGTCTGATCCGGCGAGGCTCCTGCGGCCGTCAGAACGGACCGGACGACCGGCTCCACCTCCACAGCTTCGAGCACCAGCGTCGGGCACGACGCGACGGCATGCGCCTCTGGGTGAGCAGGTTCATCCGAGGCCATGACCGGTCCTTCTTCGGGTAGACGGGCGGGAGGCGCCCTGTGTCTGAGTCTGCCCCGACCTGCGTGAATGCGGAGTGAACGCCTTGCGAAGGACGCCGACCCGCGGCACCCGTTAGGATTCCCCTGCCGCGAGGCAAGCTCGGTTGCCGCGGAGGGGGCCAGCTCGCTCATGACTAGCGTTCTCGTCGTCTATCCACACGACGATGGGGCTCGACCGAACCTGCTCGGCCTGCGCGAACACGGCATCACGGCCTCGGTTGCCCGCTCCGCGGAGGAGGCGATGGGTCGGGCCGCGGAGGTTCGTCCCGACCTCATGGTGGTCGAGCTCGAGCGGGCCGACTCAGCCGGGATCGACCTGATCCGGGAGGTCCGGCGGTGGTCGGACCTCCCTCTGATCATCGTCTCCTCCGTCGGGGACCTCGCCACCAAGGTCGAAGCATTGGAAGCCGGCGCGGATGACTACCTCACGAAGCCGGCCGAGGACGAAGAACTGGTCGCGCGCATCGAGGCCGTCCTGCGGCGGTCCGTCTCCGGGAGCACGAGGCACGGCCTACTCACCTTCGGGGACCTCAGCGTCGACCTGCGGCGCCGGCTCGCGACGATGGCCGGGGTTCCCATCCACCTCTCGGACACCGAGTACAGACTGCTGGCCATGTTCGTCTGCCACCCCGGGACGCTGCTGAGTCACGACGAGCTCCTCCGGGCGATGTCCGGGGGGGTGGGGGCCGAAGCGAGCACCCTCAGGGTGTACGTCCGTCGCCTACGGCGCGCGCTCGGCGAAGGACCCTCCGGGACCCATCACATCGCGAACGAGCCTGGGCTTGGGTACCGCTGGCTCACTGAACCCGACAGCCCTTGACGCGGCCCGGCCAGCGATCCGGGGCTCGCGGGAGGAATCATCCGGGATCAGCTAGCGCATCTCGCCGCGGCGCGGACGAAACGCACCCGTATGAGAGTCACGGCGCCCTGGCCCCGGCTAGACGTCCACGATCGGCCCAGGTTCCTCGATCCCGATCCCGCCGAGCGCTTCGAAGATCTCGCGCATCAGTGCGTGGTCACGTTCCGCGTCGAACGGGACGCTCGCACGGAGCCCGCGCTCGTAGTTCCACACCGGCCCGCTGCGGTACGGCTCCGGTTCGGTCGTGTAACGGGGGAAGATGTGCGCGTGCAGAGCCGGGTCGGAGTTTCCCAGGATCTCGTAGTTGGTACGGATGGCGTCGGTGACAGCCAGGAGCGCGTCCCCGACGGCAACCATGTCGGCGAGGAAGATGGCGCGCTCGCTGCCCCGGAGATGGTTGACGCTGGGCACGACCGGATCGGGAAGCAGGAGACAGTAGCCGCGCAGGTGCTGACTGTCGCCCAGGACGACCCACCCCGAGCGGAGCCGACCGATGACGGTAGGGTTCGCTCCTGCTCTAGCGGACGCCACCCGCTCGTGGATGAGTGTCTGCACCGAAGGATCTCCGGACCGGAAGCCGATCATGCATCTCATCACGTAGGCAGGAGGGAGCGTCCCCGACAGATGTGGTCCAAGACTCCCTGGGCGGCCGAGCCCCCCGTCCGACCCGGTGCGCGCCCCGGCGGTACCCGCTACGGGAGCCACCGCGGTGACCCCCGGCGATCATCTCCATGACCGACGCTATCTTCAGCGACGGTCGCTTGGCCGAGATCTACGATCCCCTCGACCACGACAGATCTGACCTCGATCTCTACCTGTCGCTCGTAGAGGAGGTCAGGGCGCATACGATCATCGACATCGGATGCGGCACGGGAACCTTCGCCTGCCTGCTCGCGACCCGCGGGTACAGCGTCGTGGCTGTGGACCCGGCTCGCGCTTCCATCGATGTCGCGCGGCGCAAGCCAGGCGCCGAGCGCGTGCGATGGGTGGTAGGGGGCGTCACCGATCTGCCCGACACCCAGGCCGACGCCGTGACGATGACGGGGAACGTCGCGCAGGTGTTCCTGTCCGATGCCGAGTGGTCCACGGTGCTCGACGGGGCGCGCCGTGCCCTCAGGCCCGGAGGACACCTGATGTTCGAGGTCCGCGACCCCGCCGATGAGGCATGGCGGCGCTGGACGAGGGAGCTCTCTCACAGGCGCGTGACGATCCCGGACGTTGGCCCGGTCCGGACGTGGGTCGACGTCACCCGCGTCGACCTGCCGCTCGTGTCCTTCCGCTGGACGTTCGAGTTCGAGAGGGATGCGTCGGTCCTCACATCGGACTCGACCCTCAGGTTCCGCGATCGCCCCGAGGTCGAGCGATCCCTGGCAGAAGCCGGTTTCGTGGTGGAGGACGTGCGTGACGCTCCGGACCGACCAGGCCGCGAGCTGGTCTTCATCGCGCAACGGCGCGAAGTTGAGTCTTGACGAGAGAACGGGGTGAACCGCATGGTTGGGGCGAGCTCGAGCTCGCGACGGGGGTGCGCCACCCGCACCCGTGTGGCCGTCTCCTCGGCTTCGCGGCGCGGAGGCTCGGACGTCGTCGTGAACGTACGGACGGGGATCATGGCGACGCATCCGGGTTCGAGGTGTTCCCTCTGATGGTGGCATGGGAGTTCACCCGGGGAGCCGGAGGGTGAGACGCCGCTCCCCTGCCGTACGGCCGGAGCCGCGCCCCGACGGATCCACACGTCTGCTCGCTCTCGGTGGCGTCGTCGGACCCGCCGCCTTCGTCGCTGCCTGGGCGATCGGAGGAGCCCGCGCCGTCGGCTACTCGCCCGTGGAGGACGCGATCAGCCGGCTCGCGGCCGTCGGTGCCCCGACCCGTCCCGGCATGACGGCCGGGTTCATCACGTTCGGTGTGGGTGTGCCGCTCTACGGCCTCGCCTTGAGACGGGTCCTCCCGGGCCCCGCCTGGGCCTTCGCCGTCGCCACCGGCCTCGCCACCCTCGCTGTCGCCGCCCTCCCCCTCGATGCGGGGGTGGACGAGGCTCACGGCGTCGCGGCCGGCCTCGGCTACGCGACCCTGGCCGGCGTGCCGTTGTCAGCGGCGCCCTACCTGCAGGGGAGGCGGGCCACCGCCGCCGCGCTGGCCGCCGGGGCAGCTACGGCCGGGCTCCTCATCGCCACCCTGGGCGGAGGTCGCCACGGACTGCTCCAGCGAAGCGGTCTCGCGGCTACGGACGTCTGGATCGCTGTGACCGCCGCGAAGCTGGCCGTCCGGGCACGGCTGGAGAGCCCGGGCGGTTAGAACCGACCGTCCAGGTATCTTCTCGACGTGCGATTCAGCATCTGGCCGACGCCCGGTTCAACGTGGGAGGAATCCTCGCGCTGATCCGGCGCTGCGAGGCCACCGGCTGGGACGGCGTCTACTTCGCCGACCACTTCATGCCGAACGGTCCGGACGCCACGCCCCTGGACGGAGACATCATCGAGTGCTGGTCCGTGCTGGCGGCGATAGCGGCCTCCGTGCCGCGCCTGAGGATCGCCCCGCTCGTCACGAGCGTCACGTCCCAGCCTTCCCTTTCGACAACCTCCAACACGCGTTCGAGACCTGCGACATGTTCATCGAGACGGTCGCCCCCTCGTTCCGCTGACCCGCCGAACCGGGCGCTTCACCGCCGCCGGGTCGCGAGCCGGACCGGCTCTGAGCATCCGACCTGCACCGAACCTCCACCGTTCACGACGGACCCGCTGACATCGGCGTCCTAGGCTCGCTCAGTGGTCGCATCCGGTGGTCGAGCAGGGAGGAGCGCGTCGTGAGAGCCAGCAAGAGGGACGTGATCGCGGATAACAGGGTCTTCCTCTGGATCGCTCTGGCGACGGCCGCGGTCCTGCTCATCCCACTGGTCGCCATGCGCTTCACGGAGGAGGTCGAGTGGACCCTTTCGGACTTCGCCGTCATCGGCACGCTCCTGCTGGGGACGGGGTTCTCCTTCGTCCTGGCGGCGAGGAGGATCGACAGCAGGAGGGGCCGAGCACTGGTGGCGGTCGTCCTGACCCTGGCGCTCCTCTACGTCTGGGCGGAGCTGGCCGTCGGGGTGTTCACGACCTGGGGTAGCTGATCCCGTCTCCCCGCGCGTCTACCTTGTTCTGATGCGCGCCCTCCCCTGGCTCCCAGGCGACGAACGCGTCGAGATCCTGCGATCCGCCCTGGGCGACCGTCCCAGGCGGGAGCTGAGGCGCGTGGCCCGGCTGTTCCGTCTGGACCGCTTCGCCGACGGGGCCGTCCTGTGCAGTGAGGGGGAGGTCGGTCGGGAGGCCTACCTGATCGCCCGAGGACACGTTCGCGTCTCCCGCGGGCGCGAGGTGGTCGGTACGGCGGGGGCAGGCGAGTTCGTCGGCGAGATGGCCCTCGTGGACGACCGTCCGCGCAACGCGACCGTGACCGCCGAGGGAACCGTCACCGTCCTCACCGTGCAGCGCGCGGACTTCGAGCTCCTGATGCGGGAGCCGTCGTTCCTGACGCGTGTCCACGACGGTCTCGTTGGTCGGGTGCAGCCGTCCGCGAAGGAGCGGGCCCGGCGTCTGAAGGACCCGACCGACTGGCGTGTGCTGCTCGATGCCGCGCGCGCCCGACGGATCCGGGCTCGACGTCGTCGGCTCGTCTTCACCGGCCTCGCTCTCTTCCTGCTCGTGGCGGCGCTGGGCATCGCGATCCGCGCCGTCGCCGACCGTTCCACGCCCGTCGCCGTCGACGACGCCGTCTCGCGCTTCCGCGAGGCGAGCGCCCGGGCGGCCGCGCCCGCTCCGGGGTCCGGGCTCGAGGAGGAACCCCCGGCAC
>Ga0247713_1001026_pt1 | contig 14843 bp, 14 predicted proteins | sample 21E_NmetaG_FD_189936 | JGI IMG/M metagenome (GOLD analysis project Ga0247713, IMG submission 189936) | Soil microbial communities from hillslope of Landscape Evolution Observatory, University of Arizona, Oracle, AZ, United States - 2-1-E_N | ecosystem: Engineered > Artificial ecosystem >... | reverse complement strand
CGCCGCCCCCGCGCCGCCCGCCGGCCCCGCGCCGCCCGCCGGCGCGCCGTCGGCCGGGGAGCGCCTCATCGCCGAGACGGCCGCGAGCATCCGGCGCTGGGCGGACGTGCGGTCGGCGGAGACGGACGGCTACGCGTCGATCGGCGACGCGTTCAGCGGCTACGAGCACTTCGTGCACTGGGGGTGGGCGGCGGACGAAACCATCCTCGACCCGCAGCGGCCGGAGTCGCTCATGTACGAGGTCGGCGCCGACGGAACGCGCCGGCTCGTGTCCGCGATGTACCTCCTGCCGCCCGGCGCGACCATGGCCGACGTGCCCGACCTCGGCGACGAGCGGGCCGTCTGGCACGACCACGACAACCTGTGCTGGACGCCCGACCGCCGGCTCGCCGGCGTCCTGCTCGACGGGGAGTGCTTCCCGGGCGGCGAGCACGTGGTTTCCCCGCCGATGCTGCACGTCTGGATCGTCGAGCACCCGTGCGGGCCCTTCGCGGGGATCGAGGGCCACGGCAACGCCTGCGCGCACGCCCACCACGCGGGGTCCGGCGGCGGGGGGCGGGGAGCCAGCGGGTAAGCCGGATTCCGCGGCCGAGATATCTGGCCGCTTCCATCCACACTCAATACCGCCCCTGACCTGCGCCTTTGCGCCTAGCAGGCTGCGCGACGACGCTCAACGAATCGCCTCGCTGCCTGGCCCTCTTGTGAGCCAAGTGTGAGCCAAGGAAGGCGCTCCGACCTGGGCGCCCGAACTCGTCGTCGCGTTCAGTGTCGGGTTGAGAAGGTCCCGTTCACCGCGGTCGACGCCGTCGTGCTTGGCGAACCGAAGGAAGTGCCCTGCTGCGAATGACTCCCGGCCGGACGAGGCGCCAGCAGCCACTGGAAGGTTCGCGGCGGTCCACCGAACTGTTGGACTCCGGCGGCTCTCTAGGCTTCGACTCTCATGACGGCCGCGTAGCTCTGAGGGTTCACCCGTAGAAGGATCTGTGCGACCTCAAAGGGCTGGGGGCAACAGGAGTTGCCCTCGGGCCGACCCTGCCGCCACACCTTCCGCCAGGGGTATCGGATTATCCCGCCGGGGGGCGCGTCTGCGACGGTCTCGCTACGGTGGTGGCGTGAGCGGGTGGCGGGTGCGCGGGGCCAGGTGGGCTGTCGGCGTGAGCGCCGTCGTGGTGCTGGCTGCCGGTCTCTACACCCTGTGGGGCGCGTCCTTCGCCAGCGCCGTCGTGGAGGCGTTCACCGCTGAACATCGGGCGGACTGCGACGCGCTCGTCACAGGGCACGGCCAGGGCTTTGAGGTCGAAGCGCTCGACGACGTCGGCCCTGTCGCGGTGCCCGACTTCGACGGCGTGGCGTCCCTGCGGGGCGTGGTCGTGCGGGCCGACCCTGACCAGCCGAGCATGCGACCGATCGACCCATTGTCACCGGAGTCGACCTTATTCCTTCCCGGTCGTCACTACGACCGGGTGGTGTTCGTCGGAGCGGTCGAACCGGGTGTCGACGAGTTGGCGGACCGGCTCGAGCGACTCGGACAGGGCGAGATCGAAGGTGGACCGTTGTTGACGGTCAACGAGCGGGCCGTGCAGAGGGCCGTGGGCTTCGAGCACGCCGGCAAATCCTTCTACGTCACGCTGTACGACTGCGGCGATCAGGGTCGATGGCTGGTGTCCGCACATCAAATCGACCCTGCGTTTACGGGGGAGTGCGCCGCCGCGGGGCGCCAGGAGGCCTGCCGCCTGCTCCTCGACGTTGTCGATGAGATCCCCTCGCCCATCATGGGCGCGCAGCGGGCAGGCATCCAGCCGCGGGTGGAACCTGACGGGACGGTGGCGATCACCCTTCGCTTCACCGTGGATCAACTGTGGGGGCCGGACGCCCAGGCCGCGCACCTGCACCTCGCCATGGAGGAGCGGGGCTGGCGGCGCGTCAACCCGCCGCCGTGCGACCATCCGGTCGACATGGGCGCGGAATTCGGCGACCTCTGCCACGTGCCCCAGGACGCCGGCGCGCTGCGCGAGCCGGGTGGTCTCGCCTACGCGCGGGACGACCCGCCTCCGGGGTGGACGGCCACGTGGAGGCTGGTAGACGACGCCGCAGCGCCGCTGCACTTCGAGCTTCGGCAGCGCAGCGGCTGAGCGTGCCCTGCCTGGCGCGCGCACCTGCCCCCGCTGGGCGCCGGCGAAGACCTCCGCGGTGTGGGGCCAACGTTCGGCACGGTCGCCGGAAGACGACGTAGACGCTTCCGCACCGCCGTCCTCGCGACCACAGGTGGCGTCAAGCACGGCGACGAGGCCTTCGGAAGCGGCGCTCACCGCAGACCCAGGTCCTCCTCTGCGGCGGCCAGGTCGTCGAGCTCGTCGAGTCGAGGGTCGCGTTCGGCTTTGAACGCGTCGAGGGCGGCGACCGGGAAGTGGTGGTCAGCATCGGGTCGCTGCCGGCAAGCTGGCGCACGGCAAGAAGGCCACGTCCTCGTGCGCGTCGCTGCCAAGGCTGCGCTGGCCTGCCCAAGGCGACCTCGGTGGCCGCCTGAAGGCATACCGGGCTTGACGCCTGACACGACAGTGAGGATGCCGTAGGGCCTGCACCCCTCCGTCAATGCCCGCTGAGGGTGGCGAGCAGCATCGCGGCGGACTCCTCGAACAGGGTCCGGTACGCGCGCACCTCGGTCGCGGAGGTGGCCTGCACGTGCAGCCACTCGCGCATCGGCGCTTTCCCGTACGGGGTGAAGGCCGAGAAGCCGGGCTCGCAGAGCAAGGCCTGGACGGTGTCCGCTGGCAGCTTCACGCCCACGCCATCCCCGAACGCGCAAGCCGAGAGCTTGCCGGCGACGTACATGGCGGGGTGACCGAACATCTTCCCCATGGTTGCTCCAGGGAGCTGGGCGGCCAGCTCGGCCAGCCCCTCGGCGACGGTGGGGTTCCAGCGGGGGTCAGGTCGGGGGTCCATGCTGCCCCCACCATGCGCGCAGGGCCGCGGCGATCTCGTCTGGTGCGTCCTCCTGGATGAAATGGCCCGCGCCGACCAGCTCGACGACGGTGTGGCGCGGGAACAGCTGCTCGAAGCGGCGCCGCTCGACTCGCCGGAAGGCGATGTCGCGGTCACCCCACACGATCAGCGCCGGCTTGTCGCCGAGTCGTGCCAGGCCCGCCTCCACCTCGGCGAGAAACGGGCTCCTGGCGCGGACCTCGCGCGCGAACACCGATGTCGGCTGGCGCGCGGCCGGCGTGGCCAGCGGGCGGCGGTAGTGCGCCATCTCCGCGCGCGTCAGCTGCCGGCGACGCGTTCCGGCCGGGATGAGCAGGTTCACGACGACGTTGGCCCGCCGCGCGGCCACTCTGCCGAGCGGCCCGCCGAACAGCCGGGAGAACCACTCGAAGTGCCAGACACCGGCGACCGGCCAGGCGAACGTGTTGCCGATGACCACCCCTGGCACGCGCTCGGCGCGCCGAGCAGCCACCGCCAGGCCGATCGGCCCGCCCCAGTCCTGCACGAACGGGACGAAGTCGTCGAGCTGCAGTGCGTCGACGAGCGCCCCGACGACGTCGGCGTGCTCGGCGGGAGTGAACCCGTAGCCGCTGCGGGCGGTCGACAGGCCGAAGCCAGGGTAGTCCGGGGCGATGCAGCGGAACCGGTCGCGCAGCGCGGTCACGAGGTGGCGGTACAGAAACGACCACGTCGGGTTGCCGTGCAGCAGCAGCAGCGCCGGGCCCTGGCCCTCGTCGAGGTAGTGGATCCGGCATCCCGCCACGTCCGCGTAGTGGCTGGTGAACGGGAACAGGCGCGCGTCGACCCAGTCCGGTCGGCTGCCCGCCGCACTCATGAGAAGCTCGGGGCCGTGGCCGGCGGCTCGTGGCCGACGCCGTACCGAGTCCCCGTCTCGACCAGGGCCTTCAGTCGGACGCTCAGCAGATCCTCCCAGCCCCGCCCGTAGTCACGGCGCGTCGCGTCGTCCACCTTGCCTACCGCCTCGTGGGACAACCGCACCACGGTCGCCTCGCCCTCGGGTTCCAACACGATGCGCACCACGCCGGCGACGGGGCCCGCCATGCCCATGGGACCCTCGATCTCCAGGTGACGTCCGGGGTCGACCGCCGTAACGGTGCCCCACACAGCGCCGCCGTCGGCCCAGCGCTCTGACAGCAGGCCACCCGGCCGGGCGTCCAGCACGATGTCCTGCGCCTGCCCGCGCTGGTAGGGCGCCCCCCACCAGGCTGCGGTCTCCTCGGTCAGCGCCGCCCACACCTGCTGGGGCGGAGCGGCGATTGTCGTCTCCGCCTCGATGTGGATGCTGCCTAGCTCGCTCATCGTCGCTCCCATCCCGCCGTTCTCGACGTGCTGCTGCAGCGAGACCAGCGCGGTCGCCCAGCGGGCGTCGTAGTGGCGGATCCAGCGGTCGTAGATCCGTTGGATCGGCACCGGGTTGAGGTGGTTCCAGCGCTGCCGGCCGCGTCGGCGCACCGCGACGAGCCCGGCCTCCTCCAACACCCGCAGGTGCTTCATCACCGCGAACCGCGTGACGTCGAAACAAGCGTCGAGCTCGCCGGTCGTGTGCGGCCGCTCCCGCAGGAAGTCGAGCATGCGCCGCCGCGTGGGGTCCGCCAGCGCCCGCCAGACCAGCTCGAGATCGCCACCCGCCATATGTGACCCCACGGTCACATATGGAGGCGCTCGGTGTCAAGCGGCGGGCTGCCAAGAGGGTCCCTGCCACCGCGCCCGCGCCCGCGTCGAGGATCGCATCCGCGGCGCCAAGGACACCGGTGCGCGCAACCCTGCTGTGCGACACCGTCGCCCGCAACGCCGTGTGGCTGCAACTGGAGCTCTAGTGGTCCTGGATCGAGATCCTCGTCGCCGCGTTCGCCCGGCTACAGGTATCGGGCATCCGCGGGGTGCTGCTGCTCGGCGGCGTCATCGCTTTGGCCAGCGCGGCCTTCACGGTGGTGGGGCTGCGCGCGGGGAATCGCGGTGAGCGACCTACGTCCGCCGCAGTCGGGAACGCGGTCGCTCGCGCATGACCCTCACCCACGGGTGGTGGACGGCACGCCGAGGGGTTGGCTGGCGCGGTGGACGAGGTCGGGCCACGGCGGGCACGGCCGCGGCTCGTCACCGTCGAGCACGGTGTTGAGCACCCGGTGGAACGCCGGCGTCAGGGGCAGGTACGGATGCGCCTCGCGGACGGGGCAGGCGTCCATCGACCCCTCGATGCGCCAGCCGTCGGGCATCAGCGAGAGGTCCGGCACGGCCGTCACCGACAGCACCCGCAGCCCGTCCGGCAGCGGGGCGTCCAGCACGTCCGAGACGGCGTCCGGCACCGCCAGCAGCTCCCGGGACAGCGGGGCGTCGACCATGAAGTCGAAGTCGGCGGCCTCCACCAGCGGTTCGAGCAGGCGGAACCCGTCGCCGCCGACCCGACCCGGACCCGCCTGACCCGGCGGCGGGTAGCCGACCGGTGACGAGGGGAAGGGCCCCAGCAGGACCAGCGTCTCGACGCGGTCGAGCCGTCCATCCGAGGCCGCCTGCCACGCCACCCACGCCGCCTGCGAATGCGCGATGAGCGTCACCGGCGCCGGCAGCCCCGCCACCTGCTCGCCCAGCAGCTGCACCTGCTCGTCGAACGGTCGCTGTGTGTGCTCGGGTTCGTACGGGGCGCCGGTGCGGATCGGACATGCCGCGTCACCGCGGGGCTGGCCGTCACCTGGTCCGGCGTAGGAGTAGTAGTACTTCTGATCGCAGGTGTAGCCGAGCACCGCTGGGTCCAGCTCGAAGATCGCGCCCTGCCCCGATGCCGAGTTGATCCCTGACATCACCAGCAGCGACCCGTCGCGCTCGGCCGCCGGATCCGCCGGCGCCATGCCCCGCGTGGTCACCAGCGACACCGACGCCACGACCAAGACCGCAGCCGCCGAGCCCAGCTGCAGGGCGGGTCGCACCCCCGCCGGTTCACGCAGCCGCGCGATGACCGCCAGCGTCAGCGCGCCGCACACAACGACGCCGAGGGCATGGGCGGCGGCACCGGCCCCGGACACCACGGCACCCGTCACCAGCACCCCCGCCAGGTAGCACGCCACCAGCCAGATGCGCAGACCCGCGCGCCCCGCCTGCCGCACCCCCGCGGCCAGCCGTCCCGCCCCCGTCCACACTGCGGCGGCCAGCAGGGCGACCACCACCCCCGTCAGCACAACCGCCGCCCAGAACACGCGCGAGTACAGCGCGGCATGCGCCACGAAGTTCAGCTGCGCAGCCACCAGCGCCGGCACCACCGCCACCGCGTACACCGACGCAGCCAGCCGCCACGCGGGTCGCCAGTGTTCGCCGGCGAGCAGCGCGACCAGCAACACCCGCAGCCCCGCCGACGCGACGAGCCCCAGCGCCAACGTCGGGTAGTCGGGGGCCGTCGTCAGCACCAGTCGCAGGTCGGCGAACACGTCCAGGGGGGGCAGTGCCACGAGGTGGACCACCCCCGCCCAGGCCGGCAGCACGCCGAGGCCCACCAGCAGCGCGACAGCCGCGACGAGCGCGCCGTACGCCGCCAGCCCAGCCGGCGGCGGGAGCCTCACGGCCCGACGTCGGAGAACTGGACGCCGTCGTAGTCGCCGGCCTGGTCCAGGAACTCATCGAGCTCGTCGATGGTCAGCGGCCGCGGCAGCGGGTAGCGGGCCGGGATCTGTTGCAGCGCGTCGTGGTACTTCGCGAACTGCGCGAAGTCGTAGGGGAACTCGTCGAGGTCCGCCCCCGCCGGGCGGCCCACGCGACGGGCCTTGGCCAGGATGTCGGACCAGGCGTCCTTCGGCGGCAGTCCGACGGCGCGCACTCCGTGCTGGAACAGCATCAGGTGGATCTCGTCGAATGGGTCTGTGCCGTCGAGGTACCGGTTCACCGCGTCAACGGACGGCTGCATGTTGAACTTCATCCAGAACGGCGTCGAGCCGGTGCGCAGCGTCCAGTGGGGATCGTTGATGACGAACGAGGAGACGAGCAGCCGGTTGGCCGGGATGCGCCGGCGGCGGTACCACCACCGGTACAGGTCGGCGACCAGCGGCGACAGCGAGTCGGGTTCGTCGAAGATCACCCGCCGGACCCGGTAGCGGCGCTCACGCGCCAGGCGCAGCACGTCGTCGCGCAGGGACTCCTCGAACCCCCACTCCGCCTCGGGGCTGACGGTGTCCGGCTCAGGCCCGTCCCATTCGCGGACCGGTGAGTCGTACCGCTCGAGGTACTCGCTGACCCGCTGGCTGCCGCGGTGGAACTCCTCCTCGGTGGCGCCGCCCATCGCGCCGTGCTGGTAGACGTACCGATCGCCCAGGCGGGTGGTGTTCCAATGCGCCTTGCACTCCATCAGCAGCAGCGTGCGCCCGGGGGGCAGCCGGTCGACGATGAACTGCTCGTAGCCGCGGCCGAGGTTGCGCCGCTTCACGCGGAAGTACGTCAGCACGCGGACCATCAACCGGTCCTGGTTCGCGTCGTGCATGTGGTGCAGCTGCCAGTCGGGATTGGCCTCCAGCAGCGCCTGCGCCGGTTTCCGCCCCTTCTCCATCGCGCTCTTCGGGTCGTCGGGGTGCACCCGCTGGCCGACGGGCAGCAGGAACGTCTGCGGCAACCAGGGGCTGCCGAGGGCGGCGTGCAGGTACACCCCGGCGCCGCTCGAGGAGCCGAGGCCGACGGCCGGGTAGGGCCGCGCGGGATACTCCTCTTCAAGCCAGTCGGCGACGTCGTCGATGCGGATATCGCCGGCCTTGCTCGGCCGCGTGATCTCCGCGGCGCCGCCGAGGATGAACGCCTTCTCCCGCACCTTCGTGGGGAGCAGGTTCGCCCGGGCGGCGAGCGGTTTGAGCGCCGGCGGGTTACCGAGCGCCGGCCAGTCCTCTCCTCGCAGGTAGGCGGCGGTGGCCATCGTCATCGCGGTGGCCGAGTCGAAGTTGGCGACGAAGCCTGGAGGGGTGGGCATGATCTTTGGAGTTCACTCCTTGTGCAGGAAGCGCGTGATCGCGCGGGCGGTCTGTGCGGGTTGCTCGTGGTTCACGGCGTGGGTCGCGCCGGGCAGGACGGCCAGGCGGCCGCTGGGCAGCAGGTCGGCGACGGTCTCGGCCCACTCCTGCTCGACGATCGGGTCGTTGGTGCCACGCACGACGAGGGCCGGCTGATCCAGCAGCGGCAGCTTCTCCTCGATCCGGTCGTGCAGGGCATGGCGGAACGTCGCGATGGCCCGGGGGATGCCGGCGCGGGAGTAGTCGCGCACCTGCAACGCCTTCAATCGCAGTGACTGGGTCCTCTGCTCCTTGCGCCAGCGCCGCAGCTGCGCGGGCACGGAACGCAGGGACGGCTGCATGGTGGGGCCGAGCAGGACCATCCGGGAAACCAGGTCGGGCCGCTGCAACACGGCCTCGGCGACGATCTGGCAGCCGAATGAGTTGCCGAGCAGCACCACGTCCCGCAGCCCCACGACGTCCACCCACCCGGCGAGCGCGCGGGCCAGGCCGCGCACGTCGAGGGTCTCGGCGGGCTTGTCAGACGCCCCGAAGCCGGGCAGGTCCGGCGCCAGCACGTCGCGGTCGTTGGCCAGCAGTTCGGCCAGGGGCGCCATGTAGGCGCTGGACACAACCAGGCCGTGCACGGCGACAACCGGCTCGGCGCGCGGCGGCTCGGTGACCCAGGTCCTGGCCGCCATGTCGACCCCGTCGACGCTGTCGTGCCGCCACACGCACGACGGGGCCCCGATGGGAAGCGTCCGGCGGCCGGGCATCACTCGTCCGAACGGGCGCGGGCGGCGATGCCGACGGCGGCGGCACCCACGAGCGCGGCGACGCCGACGGCCTTCATCGCGGGGGTCTTGCCCTCGCGCCGCCAGCCGCCGCTGATGTCGTCCCCTTCGGCCATCGGCGCGAACAAGTTCCCCGAGGTCGGCTCGACGGGCTCGTCGGCGAACTGCTCCGACGCCATCTGCTTGGCGGCCGCCTTCTCCGTCAGACCCGGGGCGAGGCGGTCGTTGGCCAGCCCCAGCTTCGTCGAGGCGCCGACAACGATCTCGCGGCGCGGCTTGGCGATGCCCGACACGATCGCGGCGGCCACCCGGTGAGCATCGATCGTAGGGTCCGGTGCCCGGGCCTTGAGCCCCATGTGGTTCGCGCCGTGCTGGAACAGCGGCGTGTCGATCGCCCCCGGCAGGACGGTGACGACCTCGATGCCCGGTGCGTCGGACAGCTCCTGGCGGATGGAGTCCGACAGGCCGCGAATCGCGAACTTGCTCGCGACGTACGCGCTCTGGAACGGCGAGGCGATCTTGCCCAGCACCGAGGCCACGTTGACCAGCACGCCCGAGCCCTGATCGCGCATCCACGGGATGGCGGCGCGGGCCCCGTTCGCGGTGCCGTAGAGGTTGACCTCGATGACGCGCCGCCACTCGTCCAGCGGCACCTCCTCGAACCGGCCGTACTGGATGACTGCGGCGTTGTTCACCCAGGCGTCGAGACGGCCGAAGGTGCCGGCGACCTCGGCCGCGATGTGGTCCATCTCCTCGGCGTCGGTGACGTCGGCGGGAAACACCCGCGCCTGGATGCCCCGGGCGCGGCACTTGGCGGCCAGCGTGTCCAGAGGCTCCTTGCGGCGGGCTATCAGCGCGACGTGCGCGCCGCTGTCCGCCAGCGCGAGCGCCGTGGCGCGGCCGATCCCGCTGGACGCGCCGGTCACGACGACGACGCGATCTTTGACCTTCCTTGTCATCGGGGTCACCTCTTGGAGATCTGTTGCCTAAACCCCTAGTTGCCAACGCTGCGCGGAACGAAACGTGAGGGTGAATGTGACGCACGACTGCGTCATGACAGATGACCTGCCCCTGCTCGGGTTCGATCTGCCGGCATTGGGAGCTGGGCAACGCGGGACACCGAGCTTCCTCGGAGGCAGGCGGCGGCGAGCGACAGCGCCCGCCGATGTGTCGCGTCACCCGTCGCGCCGAGGGGCTCGCGTACGGCTGGCGGGGGACACCTGGAGGCGCACACAGGTGAAGGGTCCCGACCTCAGCGCAGCTGCGCCGAGGTCTTGCCCGACAGGCGCCGCGCGATGATCAGCAGCTGGATCTGCTGAGTCCTCCTCGGAGATGTCCAGGATTTTCGCGTCGCGCACCACGTCTTCGCCAGCAGCGCCGCGGCGGCCGCTGGCTGGGTAACCGCCGGTCGGTCCCAGTCCACAACAGTGCCGGCCTCACCCAGCGGGCGGGCCGTCTCGTCGAGGCAGGCGCGTCAGCCCCACCCGCCATCGCCGCGAGCGAACTGGACCAAGATCCTCGCCGGGGTGGGCGACATCCGCGCCCGCGTGCCCCGCTCCGCCATGGACGGCGAGACCCGCTCCGTGCATCCCAGGGGAGGGATCATGATTCGGCAACGCCAACCTCGTCGACGCGGCGGCAGGCCAGGGCGTGCGCCACTTCGTGTTCGTCTCCTCCCTGGGCGCCGACCCCGACAGTCCCATGGCACTCCTGCGCGCCAAAGGCGTAAACCGAACAACGGCTGCGTGCAAGCGGCATGACCTGGACGATCCTGCAGCCGAACCTATACCTGGACAGGCTGCCGATGGCCGTGGTCGGCGGCCCAGCGCTGGCCGGCCAGCCCGTCACCCTGGTCGGCGAGGGCCGCCGCCGGCACTCCATGGTCGCCGTGGACGTCACCGCCTACGCTGTGGCGGCGCTGCAGCAACAGCAGGCCCAGGGGCAGACACTCGTCATCGGTGGCCCGCAGCCGGTGTCGTGGCGTGACGTCGTCGATGCCTTCGCCCGCGAGCTCGGAAACGACATCCCCGTGCGGACCGTCCCCTCGGCCAGCCAGTCCCGGGCATGCCAAGCTTCATCTGCGACCTGTTCGAAGCGCTCGACACCTACGACTCTCCTATCGACCGGTAACCCGGCGGTAGGAGGCCTCAGGCTCCAGCCCCCGAGGGTGGACTGATTTGTCGCCTTCCGCGCGGGCGTCAACGAGAGCGGAGAGCGGTAGACGTCTCCACGGTGGTCCACGTCCAGGACGGTGACGGATCCGGCACCTTCGTCGAACTCCTAGAGCACCCGGTATGCACCGACCCGGGCTGCATGGACCCCTTCGAGCTAGCGCGCGTCTGGATCCGAGAGGACAGACAAGGTCTCCTCGAGTGCTTCAAGGTCCTCGGGGCTCATCACAACGGCCGCCGGACGACCGTTGCGGGTGACGACGACACGATCATGGGTCTTCACGACGCGGTCGACGACCTCGGAGAAGCGGGCCTTGACCTCTGCCAGCGGCAACGCATCGCTCATGACCACGATTCCAGTCCGCTAGATCGTGGAGTGCTCCTTGGATGGTCCGGGAGCGATCAGTGCAGCATGGGGCCGAGCTTGGCGAAGATCGACGCCTCCGAGTCGTCGGTTACCTCCAGGCGCTACGGCGCATCGGCGAGGCCGTCGACGCCAAGGACCACGCCGACCACTTCGCCGTCCGGTACGGTAGCGGGCACGGGTAACCTTGGTGGTCACAGCCACCTGATCCAACGAGGGAGCCCGACCCTGTCCGCATCCGATCACGACCACGACCACCCGCCGGCCGCCCCCGCACGGGGCGAGTCGCCGTCGAAGCTCCCGTCCGTCGCCAACCCGGACCGCCAGCGCAAGCTGGTGGAGATCGTCCGCGAGCACGGCTACAAGCGCTTCGACGAGCCCGTGCAGCTCGCCAGTGGGGAGTACAGCCACGACTTCATCGACGCCAAGCGTGCGCTGGCGCAGGGCGAGCACCTGCTGCTGGCCTGCCGGACGCTAGCCGACCTTTTCACCTTCTCCGGCCAGCAGTACGACGCGGTCGGCGGGCTGACCCTCGGGGCGGACCAGTTCGCGCACGGCATCGCGATCGCGTCCAAGAAGCAGTGGTTCGTCATCCGTAAGGCGGCCAAGGGCCGAGGCACGAACCAGCGGATCGAGGGTGCCGAGCTGGGCCCGGGTGTGCGCTGCCTCGTCGTCGACGACGTCGTCACGACCGGCAAGTCGATCCTGGAGGCCTGCGAGGTCGTCGAGTCCACGGGTGCGTCCGTCGTGATGGCGGTCGCCCTGGTGGACCGCGGGGAGGCCACCACGGAGCGATTCGCCGACCGCGGCACCCAGTACCGCTCCCTCATCACCTACACCGACCTGGACATCGACCCCGTCGGCGAGGTCTGACCACCCGGGTTTCCTGGCCACGCTCGACCCCGCGCCGGCAGACGATGACCGCCCGGACGATCGCTGACGTCCTCGGTCGCGCTGGACGATGTCGTCGAGCTTCCACTGAATCTCCCCAGGTGCGGCAGGTAGGTGGGGATGACGCGCGGGCTCTGGAAGATCCCCGGATATATCAACGTTCAGTCCGGGCGCAGCAGGGGCTCATCGAGCGAGACGGACGGTCGTAGGACTGGTCTTGAGGTCCCGCGGTCCGCCGCCGGCGCTGGAGTTCGCGTTCGATCTGACGCCGGACTGCGAGGGCATCGGTGGCTGCGCTCCGCCAGCCGCGGTGCGCTTCGGTGCTCGTTCGAGTCGATGGAGTAGAGGTGGGTCAGGGCCCACAGGCGCCGACGGGTTCTCCCCTTGCTGGAGCAGCCAGGCGTTGCCGAGCCCGTTCGAGTGTGTTGGGGTCGAAGGGCGGCGGGTTGTCGAGGAAGGCTTGCTGCCGGACGTGAAGCTCGATGAGGGCCTGGTCCTCGAGGTTGCAGGACGGCGTGCGAGGTAGCGGTCGGCTTGGAGGCAGGCGTGGTCCCAGGCGGCGCGGGCGTCGGGGCGGGAGGGTGTAGGCCCCTGTCCGAGCATCTCGGTGTAGTCGGGGACCTCGTAGCGCTAGCGGTAGGCCGTGACGGCGGTCGCCGCGGTCAGCCAGGCTGACTCTTCTACTGGGTCTGACGGTCGTGGGCCGAGCTCGGGCGCCCAATGCAGTGGCTCGGGCCTGCACTGGCGCCTCGGGGACCGCTCACATCGTTGCCACCGACGGAGGGGCCGGCCATGGACGTTGCCCGGCAGGCCGGCGTTGCGACGTCGTGGCCGGCCAGCGCCGTCTCGCGGGCTCGGCTGCTGAGGCTGGGCCACTGCGGGTCGTCGGCTGCCGCGCCCAGGCCTCGTGCGGCGAGCGTCGCGGCATCACCTCCCTGGCTCGGCTCGGGGTCATCCGCGGGCAGCCTCCCGCCTTGGAGCGGAGGGATCCCGGTCGGCTGTCCGCCCACCAGGTCATCGAGGACTCGCTGTGCTGAGCGCCGGGATGGCAGGACCTTCAGGGCGTTTCGCGGTGGTCGTCGAGGTCGGCGACGGGAGCAGGCCGATGAGCTCGAAGCACGCGACCGACCGCCTGCCAGCACGGCTGTCACAAGGCGGGAGCGGGTCGGTGAACTCCCTACGTGGCCAGCGGTCGATCTTCAGGACGTGCACTATGGAATGGGTGCGGCTCTTCTTGAGGGAGCGCCGGGCGGAGCATCAACCCCGGTCAGCGCGTCGGGCGGGCTGACAGCGGTCGTGTGAACGAGCGGACATCCCCCCACTTTGCCCACTGCTTGCCCCACAATCTGCTAGTTGAACGCTGGCAGATAGGAGGTACGGTATGAGGCATGCCCGGCCGCAAGGGGAAGAACGTCAAGGTTCCGCAGATGCTGCGGGGGACGGTGATCGTCCACCGACGGCGGTGCGGCAAGCCCAACTGTCGCTGCGCCAGGGGCGAGGCGGCGCACGAGTCGCCGGTGCTGAGCTACTCGGAGCGGGGCCGGACCAGGTTTGTGATGCTGCCCGCCGACGAGATCGAGCAGGTGCGAGCGGCGACCGAGCGGTTCCGCGCGGCGAGGGCGGCGCTGGAGGAGCAGGCCAACGCAGGGCTGGCGGAGCTGGTCGCCAGGCTCAAAGGCCCCACCAAGAGGACCTGAGCGCGTCGCCGGGGTCGCCTCAGGGCAGCCCGGTGGAGGCCTTCGAGCGCTCCTATCGGGTGTACGCGGGGCTGGTGGCGTTCCTGCGCAGCGCCGAGGCCGCCGCGCTGTCGCACGCCGAGCTCGAGGCGCGGCTTGCGGTCGAGGGCCGGGAGCTGCAGCGCCAGCTGTTGCAGGACCACTTGGACTTGCGGGCCATCCGTGAGGTGCGCCTTGACGGCGTGCGCGACCGCGACGGCGTGCCGCGACCGTCGGTGGAAGCCGGCCACGAACGCGGGCTGGCGACGATCTTTGGGGCCGTGACCGTCCCGCGTTTGGCCTATCGCGCCAAGGGACATCCGAACCTGCACCCCCGCTGACGCGGCGCTCAACCTGCCCTGCGAGCGCCATTCCCACGGGCTGCGGCAGCTGGCGGCGCTGGAGGCCGCACGGGGCAGCTACCAGGAGGCGGTCGGGGCCATCGCCCGGGCGACCGGCGCCAAGGTGGGCAAGCGCCAGTGCGAGCAGCTTGCCGCACGCGCCGCCCAAGACGTCGAGCGCTTCTATGACAGTCAACCTCGGCCCGAGGCAGACAATACCGCCTCTTACCTGGGCTTTTGCCACCAGCAGGCTCCCCGACACTCTTTGACATGGGTGCGGCTCTCCTGGAGGGACGTTATGCGGCCTGGGGGATGGTGCTGTGGGCGTAGCGTGACTGGTGGACACGTTGGTGTTCTCGGGCCAGGTGCATGTTCCAGTAGTCGTCGAAGTCGCCGTTGCTGATCAGGGCGCGCAGTTTGAGGACGGCTTCGGCGCCTTGGACGCTCCAGCGGGCGCCGGTGATGTCCATGCGGTCCTTGATTGAGGAATCGGCAGGCGCCCTCGATGATGCCGGTAGCGATCGGCCATCCTTGGGTGAGGGCGTTGGCGTAGTCGAGGTAGGGCGCCTTGTTGACCAGGTATTTGGCGGCGTCGTCGGCGTTGGCTCT
>Ga0247713_1001025_pt1 | contig 14849 bp, 15 predicted proteins | sample 21E_NmetaG_FD_189936 | JGI IMG/M metagenome (GOLD analysis project Ga0247713, IMG submission 189936) | Soil microbial communities from hillslope of Landscape Evolution Observatory, University of Arizona, Oracle, AZ, United States - 2-1-E_N | ecosystem: Engineered > Artificial ecosystem >... | reverse complement strand
GACCGCGACGTGGGCGCCGACCGCGGCCCGCGCCCACGTCGCGGTCAGCACGAGCAGCGCGATGCGGATCGCGCGGCGCAGCGCGTCGTTGAGGTCGACGGCGCCGATGATCGCCGGGAACAGCGCGCCGAGCGCCAGCACGGCGGCCAGCGCCGCGCCGAGGCGGACGACGTCCCGCGGGAACTGCCGGCCGATGCCCCAGGCGATCACGAGCGCCGCCGTCACCGCGCCCAGCACCGGCCAGGCGGGGAGCGCCAGCAGGATCGTCCAGGCCGCGGCCACTGCGCCGATCGCGAGGCTGACCCGGCGCGGCGACCGCTCGCCCGGATGCGCCACGGGCGCCGCCGCCGCCGGCCCCTCCGCCGGCCAGCGTCCGAGCGCGCGCTCGTAGGCCAGGACCTGGATGACGCTGAAGCCGGCGCCGGCGGCCATCGACAGGGCGATGACCGCGATGACGGCGGCGGTGTCGCCGGTCGGCACCAGCGGAAGCCAGCCCACCAGCCGGTCGTAGGTGGCGACGAACTCCTGCGTGCCGCCGACGATGACGAGCACGACCAGCAGCGTCGTGACGGCGTAGTGGGCGAGCCGGATCGCGAAGCAGGCGGCGAGGCGCGCGGCGCGGCTGGCCCCGCGCCCCTGCATGCGCCCGATCAGCGGCGCGTTGAACGCCTGCGTGAGCGGGCCGCTGACCCGCGCCGGCCCGATCAGCGCGATCGTCTGGGCGATCGCGGCCAGGCTGGCGCCGTAGCCCGCGCGCAGCCCGTGGCGGTCGCCGACGCGCGCCAGCGCGATGCCGCCGCCGAGGGCAAGCCAGAAGTGGCCGGAGGGCGCCAGTCGCGCCGCCAGGAACGAGCAGGTGGCGACGTGCGCCAGGCCGAGCAGCGACGCCCCGCGGCCGGCCGGCTCCGGCGCGTCCCCGGCGGCGGGCTCGGCGCCCGCGCGCGCGCTCACGCCGCGTCCGCTGCCGCCTCGGCGGCAGCCGCGAGCACGCCCGCGATCAGCCGCTCGACCACCGGCTCGAGCTCGCGGATGTCGGCGGGGACGCCGGTCCGGATCTGCCGCGAAGCGAGCTCGACGACCGCGCCGACGATGGCGAAGGCGTCGTGCGGCGACGCCAGCCGCGGCACGACACCGGTCTCGGCGTCCTCGCGGTTGCGGAACTCGATGTAGTCGGCGAACGCGGAGAGCACGCGGTCGCGGCGCTCCATGGCTCGCGGGCCGGCGCCGATGATCTCCACCAGCAGCGTCTGCGCGTGGTCGGGGTTGTCCGCGATGACCTCGAGGAAGGCGGCCACCGAGCGCTGATAGCGGTGGCGCGCGTCGGCCCGGGTGGTGGCCGGGCCACCGTCGCCGCCGTCGCCGGCGATGGCGGCGAGCAGCGTCTGCGTCGCCTCGTCGAAGAGCGCGCAGATGCAGTCCTCCTTGTTGTCGAAGTGCTCGTAGAACGTCGCCTTCGACATGCCGGCCTCGCGCGCGATCGCCTCGGCCGTCGCGTCGGCGTAGCCGCAGCGCGCGAACACCCTGGCCGCCGCGGCGTTCAGCCGGCGGCGCTGACGCTCCTGGCGCACCTGGAGGGGCGGGGCGTGCCGTCCCCGTGGCACGGTCTCGCGCTCGGACACCGCTCAAGGGTAGTCAGGCGCCGTGGCCGCTACGCTCCGGCGCCCATGCGTGCGCCCGCCGTCCTGCCGCTGCTCGCCGCCGCCGCGCTCGCCGGCTGCGGCCAGTCGTCCTCCGCCACGCAGTTCGAGGGCGCCGAGCGCGACGTCGCGCAGGTGGTCGAGGACCTCCAGCGCAACGCCGAGCGCCGCAACGCGGAGGACATCTGCGCGCGGGTGCTGGCGAAGTCGCTCCAGGACAAGGTCGGCCGGGGCTCGACCTGCGTCGAGGAGATGCAGAAGGCCGTCGAGGACGCGGACACGTTCCAGCTCGAGGTCGAGGACGTCACGGTCACCGGCGCGACGGCGACCGCGCGCGTCCGCGGGACCAACCAGGCCGACGGCGTCGTCCGCACGTTCCAGCTCGCGCGCGAGGACGGCGACTGGCGCATCAGCTCGTTCGGCGCCTCTGGTTGACCGCGCGCCGCCGATCCGGTCTGATCGGCGGGTGCCCAAGTACGACGCCTTCGGGCGCGAGATCGGAGAGGACACGCTCGCGGGCCTCGAGGGCGGCGCCGTCGAGCTGCCGTCGAGCCCCGACGAGGGGCCGGCGCACACGCACCCCGAGCAGGCGGTCGTGGCGCCCGGCGGCACGATCGGCGCGCCGGCTGCGGGCGTGGCCGGCGCCGTCCGCCGGTTCGGGCCGCGCCGGCTGATCCGCATCGCCATCTTCGGCGTGGTGGCCTACTGGATCGTCCAGGGCGGCCAGGCGGTGCTCGAGGGCACGCGCGACGCCCGCGAGAGCCTGCGCAAGGCGTTCCCGACGGCGACGGCGCCCGGCACCCCCGGAATCGCGGACGCGGGCGAGGCGCCGGAGCGGCCCGCCAAGCCGCCGGCCGGCCTCGAGCCCGGCTCGCTCGTGCGGCGCCGCGAGCTGGCCGCCGCGGTCGCCCGGCTGCGGCGGGACCACGGCGGCGGACGGCTCATGCACCTGCGCGTGGCGCCGGAGCGCGTCGACGCGCAGGTGGTGGCCAAGCACAAGCTGCACGTCCTGCAGGTCCCCGCGGGCGGGGAGCTGCGGGAGATCGCGACGTCGTGGGCGCCGCGGGGGACTCCGACCATGCCCTGGGAGGCGATCCGCCCGGCCGGCGCCGAGCGGCTCGCGCGCACCGCCGCCCGGCGGCTGGACGTCCCGCTGCGCCGGCTCGACTACGCGCTCGCCAGCGAGTTCACGGACGGCCAGCGCTGGATCGTCTACTTCAAGAACGGCCGCTACGCCATCGGCGACGGCGACGGCCGCTTCGAGCGCGCGTTCTAGGACCCGAGCGCGCGGCCGTACTGGCGCTCGTAGTAGGCGCGGTAGTCGCCGGAGCGGATGGGCTCCCACCACCAGCCGTTGTCGCGGTACCAGTCGACGGTCTCGCGCAGACCTTCCTCGAAGCGCACGAGCGGCTCCCAGCCGAGCTTGCGGACCTTCGCCGAGGACAGGGAGTAGCGGCGGTCGTGGCCCGGCCGGTCGGCCACGTACTGGACGAGCGAGGCGTCCGCGCCCGTCGCCTCCAGGATGCGGTGGACGACCTCGAGGTTCGGGCACTCGTCCGGCCCGCCCGCGTTGTAGACCTCCCCGGGCTCGCCGTGGTCGAGCACGTGGCCGATCGCCCGCGCGAAGTCGGTGGCGTGGATCCAGTTGCGGACCTGCATGCCGTCTCCGTAGACGGGGAGCGGGTCGCCGTGCAGGGCGTTGAGCACCATCAGCGGGATGAGCTTCTCCGGGTACTGGTACGGCCCGTAGTTGTTCGACCCGCGGACGATCAGGGTCTCCAGGCCGTAGGTGTGGAAGTAGCTCGAGACGAGCAGGTCGGCTCCGGCCTTGGTCGCCGAGTACGGGGACGAGGGCGCGAGCGGCGAGTGCTCGGTGAACGTGCCCTCCTCGATCGAGCCGTAGACCTCGTCGGTGGAGACCTGGACGTAGCGCAGGCCGCGCTCGCGCACCGCCTCGAGCAGCGTGTACGTGCCGACCGAGTGCGTGCGCACGAACGCGTCGGGCTCGGCGATCGAGCGGTCGACGTGGGTCTCGGCGGCGAAGTTGACCACGGCCCCGACGCCGTCGAGGGCGCCGGCGACGGCCGCGGGGTCCTCGATCGCGCCGTGCACGAACTCGTGCTCGACGTCGTGGAGGTTCTCGCGCCGGCCGGCGTAGGTCAGCTTGTCCAGGACGACGACCTCATCGCCGTGGTCGCGCACGCGGATGCGCACGAAGTGCGAGCCGATGAACCCGGCGCCGCCGCAGACGAGCAGTCTCACGCCACGGCCTCCCGCGACGCCGCCAGGTGCGCCGCCAGCCCCTCACGCCAGTCCGGCAGGCGCGGCGCCTCGTCGCGCTCGCTGCGCAGCACGGAGTACGCCGGGCGCGGCGCCGGGCGGCCGAGGTCGGCGGTGCGCCCGCGCTGCAGGCGCACCTCGGCGCCGGTGGCCGCGAACGCCGCCGCCGCCAGGTCGTGCCACGAGCACTCGCCGCCGCCGGCGACGTGCAGCACGCCGGTGAGGCCGCGCTCGGCGACCGCGACGAGCGCCGCGGCGAGGTGCCCGGTGTAGGTGGGGCTGCCGACCTGGTCGTCGACCACGGTGACCTCGTCGCGCTCGGCGGCGAGCGCGAGCATCGTGTCGACGAAGTTGCGCCCGCCCGGCCCGAACAGCCACGACGAGCGGACGATCGCATGGCGGGGCGACGCCTCGGCGACCGCGCGCTCGCCCGCCAGCTTCGAGCGCCCGTAGGCCGACAGCGGCCCCACCGGCGACGACTCCACGTACGGCCGGTCGCCGGTGCCGGCGAAGACGTAGTCGCTCGAGACGTGCACGATCAGCGCGCCGGCCTCGGCGGCGGCGCGCGCCACGGCGCCCGCGCCCGCGCCGTTGATCGCCGTGGCCTCGGCCTCGCGGGCCTCCGCGCCGTCGACGTCGGTCCAGGCGGCGCAGTTGACGACGGCGGCGGGGCGGACGTCGAGCACCGTGCGCGCGACGGCGCGGGGTTCGGTGATGTCGAGGTCGCGTCGGGTCAGCGCCACCACGTCGTGGCCCGCGCGTCCGGCGGCGGCGACGACATCGCGGCCCAGCATGCCCGCGCTCCCCGTGACGAGGAAACGCATCGGCGCAGAGCCTACCGGCGCCCTTCGGCGTCGGCCGCGCGCAGCGCCAGCGCCAGCTCGAAGCGCGCGTCCGGGTCCTCGAGCCGCGCGCCGAACAGCTCGCGCAGCTGGCGCAGCCGGTAGCGGACGGTCTGCGGGTGCACGCCCAGCGCCGCGGCGATCGCCTGCACCTGCCCCGGCCGGTCGAGCCACGCCCGCAGCGTCTCGCGCAGGCGCTCCGCCGCCGGCGCGGGCAGGGACGTCAGCGGCGCCAGGCGCGAGCGCGCGAGGTCGGCGGCGGCCTCGGCATCCGCCCGCAGCAGCAGGGTGGGCAGGTGGTCGCCGGCGTCCAGCAGCCGTCCGGCGGGGGCGCCGTGGCCGGCGAGGCGCAGCGTGCCGAGCGCGAACCGCACGCTGCGCGCCGCCCCCGTCCACGGCACGACCGGCCCGAGCGCGGCGCTGCGACCGGCGACGGCGGCCTCCACGCCGCGGCGGCGGCCCGGGGCGCCGGGGTCGGGCACGAGCGCGAGCGCCGCTCCGTCGTAGGCCGCCGCGACGACGCCGTGCCCGAGCTCGCGCGCCAGGCGCTCCGCGGCGTCCTCGACGTCCTCCTCGCCGACGTCGACCGCCAGCGCCGCCAGCTCGCGCGGCAGCTCCCAGCCGGCGTCGGCGGCCGCGGCGCGCACCTCGTCCTCGCCGGCCGGCGGCTCGGCCGTCAGGCGCTCGACCAGCCGGCGCCGCCGGCGCCGCCGGCCGCCCGCCTCGGCGCGCTGCTCGAGCGCGTAGCCCTCGGCGGACTCGGCCGACAGCTCGTCGATGTACTCGAAGATCGCCTCGCCGATCCGGTACATGTCGCCGGGATCCAGGCCAGCGGCGACGCCGGCCTCGACGAAGCGCCGCCACGCCAGCCGGGCGCCGACGCGGTAGGCGCCCAGCAGCGCGTCGAGGCTGCGGCCGGCGTGGAACTCGCCGCGGCCGAGGTTGACGTAGGTCTCGAGCTCCTCCCGCCCGAGCCGCTCGCGGCCGTCGACGAAGCGCCCCAGGGCGACCTCGACGCCCAGGCGCACGACCTGCCCGAAGGCGCCCTCCATGGCGCGCTCGTAGGCGGGCACCTCGCGGGCGATCGTGGCGATGATCTCGTCGGCGAGGTGCGGGAGCGCCGGCCGCAGCGCCTCGGCGGCGGCGGGCGGAAGAGCGGCGGGATGACCCATTTGTCACGAAGCTACAACATCGGCCGGGTGCGGCCAGCCGAATCCATCAAGACGCGCCACTCGTTGCGTCCCAGACTGCAATGCATGTCGAGGGCTCACAAGATCTCCAACCTCGCCGGCGTCCTGCTCCCATTCGCCGGCCTCGTCGCCGCCGTGATCGCGCTCTGGGGCACCCGCTGGGTCGGCCCGAGCGACCTGCTGATCCTCGCGGCGATGTACTTCCTGACCGCGCTCGGCATCACGCTCGGCTTCCATCGCCTGCTCACGCACCGCGCCTTCCAGACCCACAAGCCCGTCGAGTACGCGATCGCGATCGTCGGCTCGATGGCGGTGCAGGGCCCGGTGACGACGTGGGTCGCCGACCACCGCAAGCACCACGCGCACACCGACAAGGAGGGCGACCCGCACTCGCCGCACGGCCACGGCGACGGGCTCCGCGGCGCGGCCAAGGGCCTCTGGTACGCGCACATGGGGTGGCTGTTCGATCGCGCGGGCCAGGCCGCACACGACAAGTACGCGCGCGACCTGCACGAGGACCGCGGCATGCGCGTCATCAACGCCCTCTTCCCCCTGTGGGTCGTGCTCGGGCTCGCGATCCCGTTCGGCCTCGGCTACGGGATCGACGGGACGCTCGGCGGCGCGCTGGTGGCGGCGCTGTGGGGCGGCGCGGTGCGCATCTTCCTGCTGCACCACGTCACCTGGTCGATCAACTCCGTGTGCCACTTCTTCGGCACCCGCCGCTTCGCGCTCGACGACCACTCCACCAACGTCTTCTGGCTCGCCCTGCTCTCACTCGGGGAGTCCTGGCACCACAACCACCACGCCTTCCCGCGCTCGGCGCGGCATGGCCTGCGCTGGTGGGAGATCGACGTCACCGGCTACGTCATCAAGGCCATGCGGGCGCTGCGGCTCGCGTGGAACGTCGTCGAGATCACGCCCGAGCGCCAGCGCGCACGCCTGGCCTGATCGGCTTCGGCCCGCACATCGCACCCCCGTGCCGGCGCGTGCGGGATCGGGTTTTGGGCTCCCGTCGTGCTGACAATCTGTGCGACAAAACTCCGCAATCTCCTACAAATGGTGTAGAAGTCGCTTGAGCACGCGGCGGGGCGTGCATCGTCGAGCACGGCGGCGAGGCGAAAGACCGAACGGTGACGGTCGCGAGGGAGCGCGAGTTGCACACCAAGGGAGGTACGCATGATCGCTGGATGCTTTGCGGCCGGTCGGCGGCGCCCGGGGCGCGCGCTGACCGTTCCGGTGGTGGCGGCACTGTTGTTCGTGCTCGCGATCCCGGCAAGCGCGATCGCGGTGCACGAGCCGAGGTACACCTGTCAGGCGAGCGCGCTGCGGATCGACACCAGCGGGCCGCTCAACCCGCTGACGCCCGCGCCGATCGAGCCGTTCGTCGCCAATCCGGGCGGGACCGGCCCGAACGGCGTCTGCCGGGACGACGACACCGACCTCGTGGAGAGGATCGCGGGCGAGAACGCTGCCCTGCCGGGCGGCCTCGGCACGGTGCAGGTCCTGTTCGCCGAGACCGACGCCCGTGAGAACGGCGGGTTCGCCCGCGCCGGAGTGGTCGATCTGGCGCTGAACGCGCCGGCTCCGATCGGCACGGTGGGAGTCGAGGTGCTGACCTCCCGCGCCACGTCCGGGTGCAGCCCGCAGGGGCAGGCGCAGCTCGCGGGGGCGACCACGATCGCCGCCGTCGAGATCCAGGGGCAGCGGATCGAGGTCAATGCCCCGCAGCCGGTGACGATCACGGTGCCGGGGGGCGTCCTGGTCATCGAGATCGCCAAGCAGACCAGGACGGCCGACACGATCACCCAGCAGGGTGTCGTGATCACCGCCAGCGACCCCGCGGGCAACCAGCTCGCGCAGGTGGTGATCGCGGAGGCGATCGCCGACGTGCACAACTGCCGGCCGCCGTGCCCGGCGGGCTCGACCCGCGCGCATGACGGGCCGTTCGCGGGTCAGTGCGTGCGGCAGTGCCCGGGCGGCGGGCCGGTGCTGCCGGTCGACCAGCCGTGCCCGGCGCCCCCGCCGAGGCGGAAGTGCAACGCCGGCGCCGGCAACGGCAGCGAGCCGACCAACTCCGGCGAGTGCGATCCGGGCGGCTCGACCGGTCGCAACCGCGGCGGGGACTGAGCGTCGACCGCTGACGCCGTGAGTGCGAGGGGCCCGCAGACGCGGGCCCCTCGTCGCGTCAGAGGATCCCGATCTCCGAGTTGTCGCCGACCATGAAGCGGTAGGCGCGCGGCTGGCGCTCGCCGCGGTAGATGCGAACGTTCTTGCCGAGCAGGGACGACTCCATCCGGCCGTCGAGGTGCCGGACGGACGACGCCTCGAGCAGGATCGAGTGCTCGACCTCGGCGAACTCGACGACGCAGTGGTCGCCGACGGCCGTGTAGGGGCCGATGTACGCGTCGTGGATGACGGCGCCGGCGCCGATGATCGCCGGTCCGCGGACGGTGGCGCGTTCGAGTCGCGCCCCCGCCTCGACCACCACGCGCCCGTCGACCTGCGCGTCGACGAGCTCGCCGTCGACGCGGCGCTCGAGCGTCTCGAGGATCAGGCGGTTGGCCTCGAGCATGTCGTCGAGGCGCCCGGTGTCCTTCCACCAGCCGCGCACGACGTGGTTCTCGACCGTCTTGCCCTCGTCGACCAGCCACTGGATGGCGTCGGTGATCTCGAGCTCGCCGCGCGGCGACGGCTCGATCGAGCGTGCGGCCGTGTGGATGAGGGGCGTGAACATGTACACGCCGACCAGCGCCAGGTCGCTCGGCGGGTCCGCGGGCTTCTCGACCAGCCGCACGACGCCGCGGCCGGCGGGACCGAGCTCCGCGACGCCGTAGTTCTGGGGGTCGGGGACCGGCGTGAGCAGGATCAGCGCCTCGGGCTCGTGATCGCGGAACGCCTGCACGAGGTCGTCGATGCCGCCCTGCAGCAGGTTGTCGCCCAGGTACATCACGAACGCGTCGTCGCCGAGGAACGGCTCCGCCGTCAGCACGGCGTGGGCGAGACCCAGCGGCTCGTCCTGCACGATGTAGGTGATCTCGACGCCGAAGCGTGCGCCGTCGCCGGTGACGGCGCGGATCTCGTCGCCGGTCTCGGGCGAGATGATGATCCCGATCTGGCGGATCCCGGCGGCGGCCATCGCCTCGATGCCGTAGAACAGCACCGGCTTGTTGGCGACCGGGACGAGCTGCTTCGCCGACGTGTGGGTGATCGGGCGCAACCGCGTGCCGCGGCCCCCCGAGAGGATGAGGCCCTTGAGGTTCTGCACGAGGGTGCGCAGGCTACCTCGACCCACAGGCCGAGGAGCGGGCGGCGCTAGTAGCCGCCGCCGAGCTTGCGGTGGTCCCAGGTGGCGCGCGAGCGCTCGCGGAACTCCAGCGCGACGCGCTTGGCCGCCTGCCGGCGCATCGCCTCGATGACCTCGGGCGTCGCCTGGGCGCCGCCGTAGCGCTCGCCCAGCTCGGCGCCGACGCCGGCCACCACGTCGAGATCGCGGTGGATGGCGGCCTCGGCGCGCAGCATCACCCCGCGCAGCTCGCCGTAGACCGCGCCGCCCGCCTCGACCTGCAGCGTGCAGCGCGCGTCGCGCTCGAGGTTGCGGACCTTCTGGGACTTCGCGTAGGTCCACGCCCACAGCGTGCCGCCGCGGATCACGTACCAGAGCGGCATCAGGTGCGGCCAGCCGTCGCGGCCGAGCGTCGCGCACGTCACGACGCGCTCCCCGGCGAGGAAGGCCGCGGCCTCCTCGTCGCTCATGGCGATCTGGCCGCGCCGGCTCAAGACACCGCGGCGGCGGCGGGCGCGGCTGCGTCGAGCAGCCGCTCGGCCGCTTCGAGCACGCGGGCCCGCACGTCGGCGGGCTCGAGCACCGCGGCGTCGCCGGCCTCGCGCAGCACCTCCTTGACGAGGTAGCCCTCGCCCTTGAAGGCCCACTCGACCACGATCGCGCCGTCGTCGAGCTCGGCGATCACCGTCCGCTCCTCGCGCGCCCAGCGCGCCTGCTCGGGCGCCACCCAGACGTGCGCGACGCGCGAGCCCTCGACCTCGCCGGTGCGCGGCCAGCCCTCGATGTCGGCGATCGGGTCGAGGTCCTCGCGCGGCTCGTAGACGTCGCCGGTGATGGCCGCGCGCTTGATGCGGTCGAGCCGGAAGTGGCGCATGCCGTCCTTGGCCGGGTCCCAAGCCGACACGTACCAGCCCTCGCGGCCGTTGATGAGCGCGTACGGCTCGATCCGCCGCACGGGCAGCCGGTCCTCGCTCTCCACGTAGTACTCGATCTCGAGCACCCGCCGGTCCTCGATCGCGGACGCGACCACGCGCGCGATCTGCGAGTCGTCGCCGCCCGCCGTCGTGACCTGCAGGCCCTCGCGCACCGGGTCCTCGCCGAGCGCGTCGACGATCTTCTTGCGCGCCGAGGCCAGCGACCCCGCCGGCAGGTGCTCGCCGAGCAGGTCGATGGCCGCGACGAGCGCCTTGGCCTCGATCGGCAGCAGGCGCGCCGGCCGGTCGAAGGTGTCCGAATAGGGCTCGGTGTCGACCTCGATCTCGCCGCTCGGCAGCACCTCGGCGTACAGGACGTAGGTGCCGCCGCCGAAGTTGACGACGTTGAGCACGTTGATGTCCTCGCGCAGCTCCTGCTCGGACATCTGCAGCGTCTCCCGGACCTCGGCGACGCGCAGGCGCCGGCCCTCGCGACCCGCGCGGATGAGCACCGAGGCGAGGGTCACCAGGCGCGCGAAGCGCTCGGGCCGGATCGCGGCCTCCGGGCGGCTGCGCGGGCGCGGCTCTGCCTCGCCCTCGGCCTGCGCGTCGTGCGCCTGCGCGCGCGCCCGGGCCGCGTCGTCGACGAGCTCCGGCGCGTCGCCGCGGTGCTGCGCCACGATCCGCTCGAGCCGCTCGCGCGCCTCGTCGCGCAGCTCGGCCGGGCCGAGGATGCGGGCGTGCCCGCCGAAGCCGAGCGCCCACGCGATGATGAGCCGCGGGATCGCGTAAGGCGACCGGAACACGCTGCCGCCGTCGGCCGCGGTCAGCTCGCCGTAGGCCGAGAAGTGCCGCTCGACCATCCACGCGATCCGCTCGGAGACCCAGATCTCGGCCGTGCCGACCGGATCGCCGAGCTGCCACGGAACGCGGTTGGCGTACTCGCGCGGGTCGAAGTCCGGGCGCTGGAAGTCGTGCTCTGCCTTCGTCGCGTAGGCGACCTTGCCCTTGATCCGGTCGAGCCGGAACACGCGGATGGCGTCGCGCTCGTGGGAGTAGCCGACGAGGTAGAATTGCCCGCCCTCGAAGGTCAGCTGGTACGGGTCGACGCGGCGCAGCGCCGTCTCGCCGGTCGCCATCGTGAAGTACTCGAACTCGATCCGCTTGCGCCGGTAGATCGCGGTGTCGATCTTGGCCAGCCGCTGCGAGACCTCGTGCCCGCCGGCCGCCGCCGTGATGCCGAGCCCGACCGTGCGCTGGTGGGGCAGCGACAGCGGGCTCGGGCGGCCCCAGGTGATCTGCTGCAGCGCGAGCCGCAGCGGCTCGGCGTAGGCGAACTCCCCGTCGAGCAGGCTCAACGCCGTCTGCAGCGACGCGAGCTCCTGGTCGGTGAACGCGATCGCCGGCAGGTGGAAGGCCTCGCGCGCGAGGGAGTAGTTCTCCTGCTCGGAGAACCCGTCCGCCGGGCGGTCGACCGACAGCTGGATGCCGAGCGACTCGAGCTCGGCGCGGTCGGCGTAGAAGCGGCGCGCGAACGCGTCCTCGGTCATGTCCGAGTAGCCCTCGACGTCGCGCCGGATCTCGGTGGCGGTGACGGGGCGCCGCTCCGCCATCAGATAGGAGATCAGCGACAGCTGCCGGATGAGCTTCTCGGTGTCCTTGGCCAAGGTGGCGACACCTTAGACCGGGCCTGCGGCGCGGTGCCCGGGCAGGGGCGGAAACGGCACGCTCTTTGCGGTGTTTCGACACCGCGTGACGGCGCGTCGGCGTCAGCCGTCCAGGTCGTGGTTGAGCGGCGGGGCCCGCGTGCCGAATACAGACGTGTCGTGATCCGCCTCGTCCTCGTCGAAGACCATCAGGCCCTGCGCCAGGGCCTCGAGCTGCTGCTCGGTCGCGAGGGCTGCGACATCGTCGGGACGGCCGGCGACGTCGAGCAGGGCCTGGAGCTCGTGCGGCGGACCGAGCCGGACGCGGTCGTGGTCGACGTCGGGCTCGGTGCCGAATCCGGCATCGACCTCGCGCGCCGGCTGATCTCGGAGCGTCCGTCGCGCAACGTCGTCCTCTACACGGGATCGCTGGACGTCGACCTGCTCCTCGAGGGCCTGGACTCCGGCGCGCGCGGTTACGCGCTCAAGGAGGGCCCCCCGCAGGAGCTGATCGAGGCGATCGAGGCGGTCTGCGCCGGCGGCACCTACGTCGACCCGCGGCTGCGCCCCGCGCTGCTGTCCAGCTCCGCCGTCCAGCGCCAGCCGGCGCTGAGCGCGCGCGAGCGCCAGATCGTCCAGCTGCTCGCCGAGGGTCTGACCGGCGACGAGGTCGCCGCTCGGCTCGTGCTGTCGGCGGAGACGGTCAAGACCCACATCCGCAACGCGGTGACCAAGCTCGAGGCGCGCAACCGCGTGCACGCCATCGCGCTCGCCCTGCGGGCCGGCGAGATCACGCTCGGCCGCGCCTGAGCGGCCGCGACGGTGGGATGATCCCCGCCATCGACGACCAGGACCTCCGCAAGCTCCGCCATGACCTGCGCTCGCCGCTGCTCGTGATCAGCGGCTTCGCCCAGCTGCTGGCCACCGACGGCGACGTCCCGCCCGAGCAGCGACGCGACTACGCCGAGCGGATCGACCGCGCCGCGCAGGAACTGCAGCGGCTCATCGACAACGCGATCTAGCCGCCGGCGTCAGCGGGTACGGGTCACGCCGCCTCGCGGGCGGCGAACCAGGCCCCGCCCCCGAGCGCGCGGTCGAACGCCGCCCACTGCACGCCTTCGGGCAGCTCCTTCTCGATGCGGTCGAACGAGCCCAGGCGGCCGCCCAGGTTGTCGATCATGTGGACGAGCGTGGCCTCGCGCGTGCACGGCAGCACGGGGGAGCCGTGCTCGAGCTGGCCGTGGTGGCTGAGGATGATGTGCAGCACGGCGGCGGCGGTGCGCGGAGGGAACCCGGGCAGGTCCTCGATCAGGCGGCGGACGCGGTAGTAGCCGAGCGGGATCTCGCCGTGCAGCTTGCCGAGGTCGGTCATGTCGATGGCGAGCGGGCCGGCCGTGTAGGCCTCGAGCTTGCCGATGTCGTGCAGCAGCGCCCCGGTGACCGCCACGTCGCGGTCGATCCCGGGGAAGGTGGCGGCCATGGCCGAAACGCCCTGGGCGACCGACAGGCAGTGCTCGAGCAGCCCGTGGCGGTAGGCCTGGTGGTAGTACTTGGCGGCGGGCGCCTCGCGGTAGAGCGCCCAGGTCTCCGAGCCCGGCGCGAAGACCGCGTCGAGCAGCGCCCGCAGGTGCGCGCACTGGACCGTCGACACCAGCTCGCGCAGGTCGGCCTCCATCTGGTCGGCCGAGCGCGGCGGGCCGTCCAGCAGCTCCGACAGCTCGCACTCGCCCGGGTGGGCCGGGCGGATCGTGCGGACCTTGAGCTGCCCGCCGTAGCGCGGATGCACCGAGAACTCGCCGCACACGCGCACGATCGCGCCGATCTCGCAGCCCGCCGGCAGCTCCTCGACGCCGTCGAACATGACGGCGGCGACGGTGCCCGTGCGGTCGCCGAGCGTGAGCTTCAGGAAGCGCCCGCCGTCGCGGCGGGTGCGGTTCTCGCGCCCACGCACGACGAGGACGAGGTCGCAGTCCTGCCCTTCGGTGAGCTCGCGGAGGCGCATGACGGTCGGGAAGGTAGTCTGGCCTCCGGACGCGATTCTGACGCGCGGGCGAGGGTACGCTTCGGCGCGTGCGGACGGCGCTCGTCACCGGCGGCACCGGCGGCCTCGGGACGGCCGTCACCGCGACGCTGCTCGCGCAGGGCTGGCGCGTCGTGGTCCCCTGGATCGAGGAGCGCGAGCTCGAGCGCCTGCCCGAGCGCGACGGCCTCGAGCTGGTCCACGCCGACCTGTTCGACCCCGACGCCGTCGCCGCCTGCGTGGAGCGCGCGGCCGCCGATCCCGACGCCCCGCTGCGCGGCGTCGCCAACCTCGTCGGGGGCTTCGCGGCCGGCCAGCCCGTCGCGACGACGCCGATCGAGGCCTTCGACGCGCAGCTGCGCCTGAACCTGCGCCCGACCTACCTGGTCACGCAGGCCGCGCTGCCGCATCTGGCCGCGGCGGGCGGCGGCTCGATCGCCTGCGTCTCCTCGCGCGCCGCGCTGCGGCCGTTCGCCGGCGCCGCGGGCTACTGCGCGAGCAAGGCGGCGGTCGCCACGTTCGCGGCCGTCGTGGCCGAGGAGGGGCGCCGCGACGGCGTGCGCTGCAACGCCATCGTGCCGTCGGTGATCGAGACGCCCGCCAACCGCGCGGCGATGGGCGCCGACGCGAAGATGGTCCCGCCGGCCCAGATCGCGCGCGTCGTCGCCTTCCTGCTGTCGGAGGACTCGCTGCCGACCAGCGGCGCCGCCATCCCGGTCTACGGCGACGCCTGAGTCTCGCCGCCGTAGAACGCGATCGCCCGGTCGGCCAGCGCGCGCGTGTCGCGCTCGTTGCCGACGGCCCCGACGGCGACGGCGAGGCCGGGGATCATGCGCGCGCCGAGGCGCTTGACGGCGCGCTTGCCGACCATCTTCGCCAGCCGCCGCGCGAGCGTCTCGTCGGAGCCCAGCCGCGCCTGCACGAACGCCTCGGCGATCGGCCGGCCGGCACCGTCGAGCGCCGCGCGAGCCTCGGCCGGGGTCGCGTAGAGCTCCTGCAGCACGAGCTGCTCGGCCGGGCGCATCGGGTCGAACGGG
>Ga0247713_1001024_pt1 | contig 14851 bp, 10 predicted proteins | sample 21E_NmetaG_FD_189936 | JGI IMG/M metagenome (GOLD analysis project Ga0247713, IMG submission 189936) | Soil microbial communities from hillslope of Landscape Evolution Observatory, University of Arizona, Oracle, AZ, United States - 2-1-E_N | ecosystem: Engineered > Artificial ecosystem >... | reverse complement strand
GGACAACGGCGACGGTGTCGCCGTCGGCCACGGGATCGGCCGCACCGTCGGCGGCGGCGCCGGGCTGAACGTCGGCAGCGGCTCGGGCGTCGGTTCGGGCGACGGCGCCGGGCTCGCCATGGGCGGGCCGAGCCGGCGCCCCGACTCGCTGCGTACCTTGCGCTCGTCGGGCGGGGTCTCGGGGAACTCGGTCGGCTCGACGCCCTCGAGCAGCGCGGAGGCCGCCGCCGCCCAGATCGGCGCGACGACGCCGCCACCGAAGCACTGGCCTCTGCAGCCGGGGAGGCCCCTGATCGTGCGGGGCGTGCGCGGGTCGCCGACGTAGATCGCCAGCGACAGCTCGGGGGTGTAGCCGCTGTACCAGAGCTGCTTGGACTCCTGGCTCGTGCCGGTCTTGCCGGCCTGCGGCCGCCCGATGTTGGCGGAGCGACCCGTGCCGCTCGCGACGACCGCCTGCAGGCCCTCGTTCACCTTGCCCGCCACCGAGGGCGCGATCGCGCGGTAGCAGCGCCCGAGGTCCTCCGGACCGAGCTCGTAGCCGAACTCCGCCATCCGCTGCGTCCATGCCGCGAGCTGCTCCTCGGTGGGTTGGCGGGGGTCGGGCGGCGCGAGCGGCGTGCCGGCCGGGTTGCGGACCTCCAGGACGGTGCGGGCGGGACAGGCCACGCCCATGTTCGCGAAGGTGCCGAAGGCCGAGGCCATGTCGAGCGGCGTCACGTCGGCGGTCCCGAGGGCCATGCCGATGCCGTGGGCGTTGGGACCCTCCCGGACGAGGTCGGGGCTGCGCATGCCGAGGCGATGCGCCATTTCGACCATGGCCTCCACACCGACCTCGTTGCCGACCTGGAAGAACACCGTGTTGCTCGACGCGGCGATCGCCCGCAGGAGCGAGCAGCCCCCGCCGCAGCCGCTGCCGCGCACGGTCGTGCCGCCGATGGTGATCGAGCCGGGTGCCCGGTAGACGGAGCTGAGCTCCTTGCCGCGCTCGAGGACGGCGGCGAGCGGTACGGGTTTGAACGCCGAGCCGGTCTGCTGGCCGAAGTCGCTGCCCATCGCGAGGTCGACCTGGCTGGCCTTGAAGTCGCGCCCTGAGTAGGCGGCGATGATGTCGCCGTTGCGGGGATCGACCGCGACTGCCCCCATGTCGAGGCCGGGGTCCGCCGGCAGCCGCTCCCGGATCTGCTGGTCGAGCTTGGCCTGCTGCTCGAGGTCGATGGTCGTGATGATGTGCAGCCCGCCCCGGTAGACGAGGTCCGGCCCGTAGGCGGCGAGCATGTGCTGGCGCACCTGCTCGACGAAGAACGGCGCCGGCGGTTCGGGGATGCGCGGCTCGATGATCCCGAGCGATGCGATCCTCGCCTCGCCGGCCTCTTGGCGGGTGACGAAGCCGTAATCGCGCATCAGGTCGATGACGCGGTTGCGTCGCTGCAACGCCCTGCCCGGGTCGTTGCGCGGCGAGTAGCGGGTGGGGGCGGCGAGCGTCTGCGCCAGCGTGGCCGCCTCGGCGATGGTGAGGTCCGAGGCGGGCTTCTCGAAGTACGTCTGCGCCGCGGCCTCCACACCGTACGCGCCGGCGCCGAAGTAGGCCCGGTTGAGGTAGCGCTCGAGGATCTCCTCCTTCTCGAGCTCCTTCTCGAGCTGGAGGGCCACCACCGCCTCGCGGATCTTGCGTGACCACGTGACCGCGTCGCCGACGTAGACGTTCTTCACGTACTGCTGCGTCAGGGTGGAGCCGCCCTCCGCGATCGCCCCGGTCTGGAGGTTGCGGACGACCGCGCGGATGACGGACAAGGCGTCGACGCCCTCGTGCTCGTAGAAGCGGTGGTCCTCCGCGGCTATGACGGCGAGCTGGATGCTCTCCGCGACCTCCTCGAGCGGCACGGGACGCGCCTCGATCTCGGCGGCGAAGCGGGTGATCGGCACGAGGTTGCGGTCGAACACCGACGACGGCCCGAGGAGCTCGCCCTGCGCCTCGGGGATGTCCCAGTCGATGGCGAGGGCGACCATCGCGAAGGTGAGCACCATTGCGAAGCTGAGGACGACGAGAACGATCGCTGCAGCCGCCGCCCGCAAGGAGAACCGCGTCCAGGACACGAGAGCAGTCTAGGGCGGCGCCGGGTGCTCGGCTCGCCCGGCAGGACAGGAGCCACGCTCAGCCGCGGTCGGGCCCGGGCGCGCCGTCGCGGTTGAGGAACGTCACGACGACGTCGACGGGCTGTCCCGGCGGGGCTGCCCAGCTGTGGACCTCGAGGCGGTAGCGCCCCGGCTCGAGGCCCGTGCGGGCGAGCGTCTCGCTGTCGAGGTTCGGGGACTCGCCGGCGGCGAGATCCTCCGACCAGGAGCCGTCCGCGTTCCTGCGCTGCAGGTAGAGGTCGTAGTCGCCGGGCGCCGACCAGGTCGCCAGGGCCTCGAGGGCGGCGTTGGTCGGTTCGGTCACGTCGAACTCGAGGAAGCCGCTCGTGGCCTCGCTGCGGGTGCCCGCGCCCGGTGCCGGTGGGACGACCTGCCCACGGATGCGCGGCTGCGCCGGGCCGGCGGGGATGTCGGCCAGGGGGTCCTCCGCGCGCAGCGCCACGTCGTCGTAGAGCCGTGCGTCGGGCACGACCGGCAGGGTCAGGGCGGTCTCGCCGGGGCCGGTGTACACGGTGACCTGCGCCTCGAGCGTGTGCGTCGACACGTGGTGCGGGCTCGACGTGCCGACCCGCAGGAGCATGCGCTCCCCCGCGGGAATGTGGTGCGCCATCGTGAAGCAGGGCGGGTCGAGCGCCATCTTCTCGCCCGGGACGATGAGCTCCGGCTCCCGGACGTCGTTGCGCAGGTGCGGCTGGATGGCGCAGTAGCCGAGGGGGTGACGCTCGCCCTGCGCATCGACCCGGAAGACCCCCGCGATGAGGTTGACGAGCTGCGAGGTCAGCACCGACGCGCTGAGCCGCAGGTGGGGGAGGCCGACGACGACCACGTCGTCGCTCATCGGCGCGGAGAGGAACTCGACACCGCCTTCCGACGACGTCGGGCCGGTCGGCACCGACGTGAACGACGCCGACCCTGCACCGTCGGGCTTCTCGCCGAGGCTGCCGTCGCGTGCATCGGGGTTCAGCGTGATCGTCGCGCGCGGGCGGCTCCAGCGGTCGCTCGTCACGACCTTGTCGCCGTTCAGGAAGACCTCCACGGCCGGCCCGGTGTCGACGGCGCGGTGCTGGAGGTGCTTGTCGAACCAGGCGTGCAGCGCGTACTGCCACTGGTCGAACCGGCAGGTCGGGTGGGGCACCTCGCAAGTGGACAGCCCCGGGGAGCCGTGGTCCCACTGGCCCAGCCACACCTTGTCCCCGGGCCGGTCGAAGCGCTCGCCGAAGAACCATTCGGCGGACGGGATGCGCGCGGCGTTGTCGTTCACGCCGTGGACCATGAAGATCGGCATTTGCGTGGCCGTGGCGGCGGCGCGGTAGTCACGGACGGCGTGCCACTCCTGGTACTGGCCCGTCACCTGGCCGTGGCCGGCGGTGAGCGACGAGCTTAGCCAACCGCACCCGGTGTGCGGGAGGTTGTTGCCGAAGTCGTCGCCGGACGGGCCGAGCGGCGTCTCGATGCCCGGCGGGAGGTGGCGGATGGTCGACAGCTCAGCGTAGGCGGCGATCGGTCCGACGAGCTGGAGGAACCAGGGCACGCCGTGGTGGAACTGGTGGTCGTACATCGACGCGAGGCTGGCCGACGGCACGATCGTCACGAGGCCGCGGGGGTTCTGCGCCGCGGCCACCACCGGGGTGGACCCGACGTAGGAGTGGCCGGTCATGGCGACCTCGCCCGTGGACCAGGCCTGGTCGGCGGCCCACTCGACGATCGTCTTGAGGTCCTTCGCGTCGTTGGGGCCGAGGTAGTCGAGGCAGCCCGCCGACCGGCCGGTGCCGCGCAGGTCGACCATGGCGACGGCGTACCCGCGGGGGGCGAAGTATCCCGTCAGCCCGATGGGGTTGCCCTCGGCGTCCTTGGGGTCGGGGAAGACGCGCGTGCCCTTGCGGTCGGCGAGCGTGCCGTGATACGGGCTGGCCTCGAGGATCACCGGCCACGGACCCTCGCCGTGGGTGGCAGGGTCGGGTCGCACGATCTCGACATACAACTCGACGCCGTCGTGCATGGTCACGCGGTGCACGTCGCGGACCGTCTCCGGGTAGTCCGGCCCGGACAGCCCGGCCACGGCGGTGTAGTCCGTCGGCTCGAGGGGATCCGCCGCGGCCGTGCGGACAGCCGACGACTTCGCCGGCGCCGGCGCGCCGCTCTGCGCCGCGCCGGCGGGCATGTCGGCCGGCGCTGCCGCGCCCGCGCCGGGGTCCTCCGCAGCCGCCGACGGGGCGTCCGCCACCGCGGCCGGTGGCGCCTCGGGCGCGACGGGGGCTGGGGCCGAGGTCGCTGCGACGGGCAGCGCGAGACCCAGCACGACCACGATCGCGACGGCGACGCCTATCTCGGTTCGGCGTGACGGGTCCCGCATCACCTGCTCCTCATCGGCGCCCGCGGCGCGGATCGGTCCGGCGAAGAGATTATTCGACCTCAGGGCCCGCCGCTCCTGCCGGTGGCGGCAAACCGCGTCGCGGGCCATCGGCCGGCAGCGTAGGGCCGGGGTCCGGCAGGCAGCGCACCGCACCCATCGCAGCCCGCACACGCGCTTGCGCCTATGTTACCGCGCGGTAACCTGGGCGCGACGACCCACCTTGGAGGGTGACGATGCGGATCATCTGCCCGGTCAAGCGCGTGCCCGACACCGCCGCGGACAAGAAGATCGACCCGAGCGACAACACGCTCGACCGGGACGCCTCCGACCCTGTGCTGAACGCGAACGACGAGTGGTCGATCGAAGAGGCGATGCGGCTCAAGGAGCGCCAGGGCGCGGAGGTCATCGCGCTCTGCGTCGGCCCGGACACCGCACAGACGACCATCCGCAAGGCGCTGTCGTACGGTCTCGACGGCGCCATCCAGGTCACCGACGCGCGCATCGCCGGCTCCGACGCCATGGCCATCGCCCGGATCATCGCCGCAGCGCTCGCCGACGAGTCCTACGACCTCATCATCATGGGCAACCAGTCATCGGACGCGCGGACGATGCTCGTGCCCGCAATGCTCGCGGAGTTCCTCGGGCTGCCTGCTCTCACGTACGCGCGGCGGTTGGAGGTCGCCGACGGGCAGGCGACGGTCGATCGGGAGACGCCGACGGGTCACCAGACCGTCACGGCGCCGCTGCCTGCGGTCGTGTCCGTGGTCGAGGCGATCAACGAGCCCCGCTACCCGTCCTTCAAGGGGATCATGGCCGCGAAGAAGAAGCCGCTGGCGGTGAAGGACCTCGACGCGGTCAGGGTTGACGCGGGGCAGGTCGGCCTTGCCCACTCCTCCACCCAGGTGCTCGATATCACCCCGCGCCCGCCGAAGCAGGCCGGCGAGAAGGTCGCCGACGACGGCTCCGGCACCGTCGGCGCGAACGCCCTCGCGGAGTTCCTGGCCGCACAGAAGCTCATCTGACCGCGAAACCCGGGCTCCCGTACGGAGGTCATCGCAGATGCCGCCCATCCTCGTCCTCGTCGACCACGATCAGGGAAACCCGAAGAAGGTTTCCCACCAGGTCGTCACCGCCGCCCGCACCCGGGGTGACGGCGAGGTCTTCGCGCTGCTGTTGGGCGAGCACGCGAGCGCCGGGGCGGGCAAGCTCGGCGACTACGGGGTGGCGAGGGCGTTCGTCTGGGAGGCCCGCGAGGTCCAGGAGTACGCGACGGAGCCGTCGGTCGCGGGCCTCGTCGCCGCCGTCGAGGCGTCCGGCGCCACGAGCGTGCTCTACCCCGCCGACCCGTTCCTGACCGATGTCGCCGGGCGCGCCGCGGTCCGCACCGGTGGGGGCGTGGTCACCGACGTCGTCGACCTCGAGGCGGACGGTGACGGGCTGGTGGGTACGAAGCGCATCTTCGGCGGCGCGATGATCTCCCGCTGCCGGGTGCGGGCCGGACGCCCGGCGTTCTACGGCGTGTCCCCCAACGCCTTCACCGCCGAGGCGCCGGGTGGGCCCGCGCCCGAGGTCGTGCACCTCGACGTCGCGCTCGACGATCGGGCCAGGCGGGCGAGAATCGTCGAGCGTGTCGAGCAGTCAAGCGGCGGGCGCCCGGAGATGACCGAGGCGAGCGTCATCGTCGCGGGCGGCCGCGGCCTCGGCGACGCCGAGGCGTTCACGCTGATCGAGCAGCTCGCGGACGTGCTCGGCGGCGCGGTCGGCGCGTCCCGGGCCGCCACCGACGCGGGCTGGTACCCCCATCAGCACCAGATCGGCCAGACCGGCAAGACCGTCGCGCCACAGCTCTACATCGGCGCGGGGATCTCCGGGGCGATCCAGCACCGTGCGGGCATGCAGACCGCCCAGACCATCGTGGCGATCAACAAGGACCCCGAGGCGCCGATCTTCACCATCGCCGACTTCGGCGTGGTCGGCGACCTCCACAAGGTCATCCCGCCCCTCATCGAGGAGCTGAAGCGGCGTCGGGAGTAGCGGGTCCGGGCCGCGAATCGGTCAGTCACCCTCTGTAACCACTCGAGGTCCTGGGGTACAGTTCGCACCGAGCCGCAGCGGAGGGACGCGCGGTCGAGGCGGGAGGGAGCGCACCATGGTCCGGAGCCGACGCAGCCGGATTGCGGCACTGGCGGTCACCGCCCTCGCGGCGAGCCTGCTCGGTGCACCCGCCGCCGGCGCCGGCGAGCCCCCTGCTGACGAAGTCGATGCGCCCGCCCCCGGCGCGGCGCACCCCCTCGACGACCCGTCCGAGCCTGAGGGCGTCCACTCGTTCGCGGCGCCGCCCACCGCGACCCTCTCCGCATCGTCGGGCGGATGGCGCCGGCCTGCCGTCGAGCCCCTGGCCGGCAGGGACCGTTACGCGACCGCGGTCACGGTCAGCCGTACCGGGTGGCCGGGGACGGCACCGGCGGCGGTGCTCGCCACCGGAGAGGACTACCCCGACGCGCTCGCCGCCGCGACCCTCGCCGGGACCACGGGAGGGCCGCTGCTCCTGACGCCGACGACGTCGCTGCACCCGGCCACGGCCGACGAGCTGCGCCGGCTGCAGCCCCGCACGGTGTACGTCGTCGGGCGGGTGGCCGACGCGGTGGAGGCGACGGTGGCAGGCCTCGGGCTTCCCACCGAACGCATCCGCGGCGAGGGCCGCTACGACACCGCCTTCGCGATCGCCCAGCGCGCGGCCGAGCTCGGCGCGGACACCTCCACGGTGCTCGTCGCGAGCGGGCAGGGCTTCGCCGACGCCCTGGCGGCCACCCCGCTCGCCGCGGCGTTCCGCTACCCGATCCTGCTGTCACCCAAGGACAACGGCCACGCCCGGCTGGCCGAGCAGGTCACCGCGCTCGGGGCACGCAGGACGTGGGTGGTAGGCGGGGCCGGCGCGCTGCCCGACCCCGCCGTCGCCGGCCTGCCCGCGCTCGAGCGGCTCGCCGGGCCCGAGCGCACGGCGACCGCCGCGGCCGTGGCGACTCGCGGGCGGGCGCTGGGGCTCACCGGCCCGCCGGTCGTCGTCGGTGCGACGAACTTCCCCGACGGTCTCACCGGGGGTGTCTACGCCGGCGCGGCGCGACGTGCGCCGCTCCTCGCGACCGGTCGGGCGCAGCTCGCCGGGCCCCTCATGCAGTGGCTGGCGGCCCACGGTCCGGCGCACGTCACGCCGATCGGCGGCGCTGCCGCGATCGGCCCCGTGGCCATGTGCCAGCTACACGAGGGAGCCGCACGCCCGTGGCGCTGCATCGAGGAGGAGCTGGCCCGTCAGGGGTACAACACCGGCCCGATCGACGGGCACATCGACGGCCAGAGTGTCTGGGCGGTGTACGCCTTCCAGAAGGTCGCCGGCCTGCCGGTGAACGGGCAGTTCGCCGAGCGGGAGTGGGGCGCGATGCTCGGGCGCCCCGAGCTGCCCGTGCGCCGCCCGGACCTCGGACCGAACCACATCGAGATCGACCTCGCCCGCCAGCTCGTGCTGCTCGTGCGCGACGGGCGGGTCGCGCACGCCTTCCACACCTCGAGCGGCAAGCCATCGACGCCGACGGTGCTCGGCACCTTTTCGGTGTACGAGAAGCGCAACACCCGCCAGGCGAACCACATGTACCGGTCGATGTTCTTCTTCCGCGGATACGCCATCCACGGCTACCCGTCCATCCCGCTGTACCCCGCGAGCAACGGCTGCCTGCGCCTGTACGACGGGGACGCCGACTTCGTCTTCCCGCGGGTCGGGATGGGCGAGCGCGTCGCGGTCTTTTGACGCTAGTGGTGGCCGCCGTGCCCGTTGGCAGTGTCGCGGTGGCGCGGAGCGTCGTGTGGCGGGCAGTACGGGATGCTCTGGTGCGCCTGGTGCGTGCCCTGGTTGCGATGTGGCACCGCCTCGTGGGCGCGCGTGGTCCTCTGGTGCTCGCAGCCTCCGCCGGTATGGGTTGCGCTGGCGGCTGTGGCGGGTCCGAAGACCAGTGCTGCGGCGAGCAGAGCGCTCATCATGGTCCTTCGCATGGTGCTTTCCTCTCTTTTCGGTGCGGTGGCTCGGTTGACGCGACAGCGCAATCATGAACCGGGCGCGCCGAGAGGAAACCTCGCCCAGCAATTGAGTCGCCGCCGGCGGGGGGCGACTAGCATACGGTGACAGCATGTCCGTCTACCTCGACCATGCCGCCACCACCCCGATCGACCCGGGCGTCCGTCAGGCCATGCGGCCCTACCTGGAGGAGGATTTCGGCAACCCCTCGTCGCTGCACGGTCACGGTCGCGCGGCCCGCGCAGCGGTCGAGGCGGCCCGTGAGCAGGTCGCCGCCGCGCTCGGTGTCGCGCCTCTCGAGGTGCTGTTCACCTCAGGCGGCACGGAGGCTGACAACCAGGCGGTCAAGGGCATCGCCTGGGGCGCCCGTGACGCCGCCCGGGGAGCGCACCTCGTCACGACCGCCGTGGAGCACCATGCGGTCCTCGAGTCGGTCGAGTGGCTCGTCGACCACGAGGGGTTCTCGGCGACGGTCGTCGCGGTCGGCGCGGACGGCGTCGTGGACCCCGACCGCCTCCTCGCCGCGGTCCGCGACGATACGGTGCTCGTCAGCGTCATGGCGGCGAACAACGAGCTCGGCACCATCCAACCGCTCGAGGCGATCGGCCCCGCCCTTGTCGAGCGGGGCGTCCCCCTGCACACCGATGCGGTCCAGGCGTTCGGCCGTGCCCCCCTCGACCTGGACGGCTGGGGCGTCGGTGCCCTCGCGCTGTCGGCGCACAAGTTCAACGGGCCGAAAGGCGTCGGGGTGCTCGTGCTTCGCCGTGACCTGGCCGCCGAGCCGGTCCTGCACGGCGGTGGGCAGGAGCGGGGAGTGCGCTCGGGGACGCTGAACACCCCGGGCATTGTCGGCTGCGGGGCGGCTGCGGCGCTGACCGCGTCGACGATGGACGAGGAGATCCCACGGCTGCGGGCGCTGCGGGACCGGCTGCTCGACGGGCTGCTGGCCGTGGGCGACGTCGCCTTGAACGGGTCGGCCGAGCGGCGCCTGCCCCACAACGCGCACGTCGCGGTCAACGGGTGCGACGGCGAGGCGCTGCTCGTGGCGCTCGACGCCGCGGGGGTCGCCGCCTCGACCGGCTCTGCCTGCCAGTCGGGCGCCGCCGAGCCGAGCCACGTCCTCACCGCCATCGGGGCGGACCCCGACGTCGCCCACCTGCGGCTGACGTGCGGGCGCACCACCACCGAGGCTGACGTCGACACCGCGGTCTCAACGTTCACCGACGCGGTCAAACGGCTGCGCGACGCGGGCGGCGGCTACCTGTAGGAGGCTCGGGTGGCGCTTCCGCCACCGGCGGACCCCGTCCCTCAGCGGGCCGGTGTCGAGGGGGGAGCCGGGGGGGCCACGGAGAGCCCCTGGTTGCGCTTGTGAAAGATTTCACATACGGTAGTGAATGGATTCGCAAGCCCCTGGGAGGGTTCAACCATGACGCCGCACATCGTGATCGTCGGAGCCGGGTTCGCCGGCCTGACCGCCGCACGACGCCTCGGCAGGCGAGGGGGCGGCCAGGTTCGCGTGACACTCGTCGACGCCCGCAATCACCACACGTTCCAGCCGCTGCTCTACCAGGTGGCCACGTCGGTGCTGCAGCCGCAGGACGTCGGCCACAGCGTGCGGGGGGCCCTCCAGGACGTGCCCGGCGTCGGCTTCAGGCTCGGGACGGTCGCCCGCGTGGACTGGGGCGACCGCCGCCTGCACTTCGCCGACGGTGGGCAGCTCGACTTCGACCGCCTCGTCGTGGCTGCGGGCGCCGTCACCGCGGACTACGGGGTCGCGGGTGTGGCCGAGCACGCCTTCGCCCTCAAGGGCCTCGGCGAGGCGGTGGCGCTGCGCAACCACGTGCTGCGCCGGTTCGAGCGGGCGAGCGGGGCCGGCCCCACGGCGACTGACGGTACCTTGACGTTCGTCGTCGCCGGTGGCGGCCCGACCGGCGTCGAGGTCGCTGGGGCGCTCGCCGAGTTGATCCACCGCGTCCTGCGCCGTGACCACCCCGACGTCGACGTCGATGCCGCGCGGGTCGTGCTCGTCGAGCAGGCCGACGCGGTCCTCGGGGGGTTCGCCCCGGTCTCCCAGGCTTACACGATCGCGAAGCTGGAGCGCCTCGGCGTGGAGATCCGCCTCGGGACGGGCATCACCGAGGTCGCGCCGGGCAAGGTCTTCTTCAGTGACGGGGACGTGCTCGCGACCGACACGGTGGTGTGGGCCGCCGGCGTCCGCGCGCACCCGCTGGCCGCCGCCCTCGGGGTCGAGCAGAGCCGGGGCGGACGCATCGTGACCGACCGGTGCCTGCAGGTCCCCGATCGCCCCGGGGTCTTCGCCGTGGGCGACATCGCGGCGGTGCCCGACGGGCGGGGGGGCCTCGTGCCGCAGCTCGCGCCCGCCGCCATCCAGCAGGGCCGCCACGTCGCCGACGACCTGCTCCGCGAGCTGGGGGGGCAGCCACTCCGGGTGTTCCGCTACCGCGACAAGGGCGTCATGGCGACCATCGGGCGCAACGCCGCGGTGGCTGAGCTGCCAGGCCGGCTGCGGTTCCGCGGCCGGCTGGCCTGGGTCGCCTGGCTCGTCCTCCACCTCTACTTCCTCATCGGCTTCCGCAACCGCATGAGCGTCCTGCTCCACTGGACGATCAGCTACCTCACGTCCGAGCGTGGCGCGCGAGCGGTGTTCACCGAGGAGGATCCGCACGCGCGCGCGGCGTGAACCGCGGGGGTCGATACGGCAGAGTGGGCGCCATGAGGGTGCTCGTGGCGATGTCGGGCGGAGTCGACTCGTCGATGACCGCCGCGCTGCTCGTCGAGCAGGGCCATGACCTCACCGGCGTGCACTTGAAGATGGCCGCTGCCCCGACAGGCCCGGCCGGGAGGACGGGCAAGGGCTGCTGCACGCTCGACGACGCCCGCGACGCCCGGCGCGTCGCCGACCGCCTCGCCATCCCGTTCTACGTCTGGGATCTCGCGTCCGCCTTCACCGAGCGGGTCGTCGAGGACTTCGTCACCGAGTACGCCGCGGGGCGCACCCCGAACCCCTGCATCCGCTGCAACGAGCGGGTGAAGTACACCGCCCTGCTCGCCCGCGCCCGGTCCGTCGGCTTCGACGCGCTCGCGACCGGCCACCACGTCCGGCTTCGCAGCGACACGGACGGCCGCGCACGCCTGTACCGCGCGGCGGACCGCGGCAAGGACCAGACCTACGTGCTCTACATGGCGACCCAGCAGGCGCTCGCCCACACCCTGTGGCCCGTGGGCGAGCACACGAAGGCGGCACTGCGGACCATGGCCGCCGAACGCGGGTTGCCGACGGCGACGAAGCCCGACAGCCACGACATCTGCTTCATCCCTTCGGGCGACCTGCGGAGCTTCCTCGCACCCCGCCTCGGCGAGCGCCGGGGCGCGTTCGTGGGTCCCAACGGCGCCGTGCTCGGCTTCCACGACGGCGCCTACCGCTTCACGGTCGGGCAGCGCCGCGGCCTCGGCCTCGGTGGTCAGGCCGAACCCCTCTACGTCACCGCCATCCACGGCAGCGACGTGCACGTCGGGCCCCGTTCGTTCCTGGAGACCCACGACCTCGTGGCCGTGAACCTCTCCTGGGTCGCCGGGCGTCCGCCGCCTGAGGGAACCGCACTGACCGCGCAGGTGCGCTACCGCGGGGCGGCGCTGCCCGCCGAGGCGGTCGAGCTCGGCGGTGGCCGCATCCGTGTGACGTTCCCCGCGGAGCGTCCCGTCGGGGTCGCCCCGGGCCAGGCCGTCGTGCTGTACGACGGCGACGAGTGCCTCGGCGGAGCGACCATCGCCCATTCGCCGGGCGGCGGCACCCCCGAGTACGCTACGGCACCAACCTGGTCGGGCCGGAAGGAGAGCTGAACTCATGGTCTATGTGATCGCAGAGCCCTGCATCGACGTGAAGGACAAGGCCTGCGTTGACGAGTGTCCGGTTGACTGCATCTACGAGGGTGAGCGGATGCTCTACATCCACCCGACCGAGTGCATCGACTGCGCGGCCTGCGAGCCGGTCTGCCCCGTGGAGGCGATCGCCTACGAGGACGACGTGCCCGAGGAGTGGCAGGAGTTCACCGCGATCAACGCCGAGTTCTTCGGCGACGAGGTGACCGGCCTCGGTGACCCCGGCGGCGCGGCCCAGGTGGGCAACACCGGCAAGGACCACCCGAAGGTCGCCGCCTGGGAGTAGCTTTCCGCCCTTGCGCTGCGAGGTGGCCGACGATCAGACACGCCGCAAGGTCGAGGCACTGCGCACCGAGATAGAGCAGCACCGCTACCGCTACTACATCCTCTCCGACCCCCACGTCACCGACGCCGAGTTCGACGCGCTCGTCCGTGAGCTCGCCGAGCTCGAGGCCCGCCATCCCGAGCTCGACCGTCCCGACTCGCCGACGCACAAGGTGGGTGCGCCGCCGAGTCCCGCGTTCGCGGCGGTCACGCATCGCCAGCCGATGCTCTCCCTCGACAACGCCTTCGACCGCGAAGAGCTCAGCGCATGGGTGGACCGCGTCACCCGCGGCCTGGAGGGGGTCACACCGGCGTTCGTCTGCGAGCTGAAGGTCGACGGCGTCGCAATCAGCCTCTCCTACGTCGACGGGCGCCTCGACCAGGCCGTTACCCGCGGTGACGGGCAGAGCGGCGAGGACGTCACCCCCCAGGTGCGCACGATCGCGGGTGTGCCCGCCTGGCTGGAGCGGCCGTCCGACCTCCCGGCCGGCTCCGCCTGGCCTCTGGCGCTGCTCGAGGTCCGTGGCGAGGTCTACTACCCCGTGGCGGAGTTCGATGCCATGAACGCCGCCCGCGAGGAGGCCGGCGAACCCCGCTTCGCCAACCCCCGTAACGCCGCCTCGGGTGCCCTGCGGCAGAAGGACCCCGCGATCACGGCCTCCCGGCCGCTGCGCATGGTGTGCCACGGAATGGGCGCTACCGAGGGCCTGTCGGTGCGCAGCCACAGCGAGTTCCTCGCGTTGATCGGCCAGGCCGGCCTTCCCGTCGCCGCGGAGACGCGCACGGTCGGCGACCTCGAGGGGGTGTGGGCGTTCGTCGAGGAGTGGCGGGAGCGCCGCCACCAGCCCGCCTACGAGATCGACGGGGTCGTCGTCAAGGTCGACGACCACGCCCATCAGCGGCGGCTCGGCTCGACGAGCAAGGCGCCCCGGTGGGCGATCGCGTTCAAGTACCCCCCGGAGGAGCAGCAGACGCTCCTGCGCGACATCCAGGTCAATGTCGGCCGCACCGGCAAGGTCACCCCGTTCGCGGTGCTCGAGCCGGTGGTGGTCGCCGGGTCGACGATCTCGCTCGCGACCCTGCACAACGAGGACCAGGCACGGCTGAAGGACGTCCGGCGCGGCGACACGGTGATCGTGCGCAAGGCCGGCGACGTCATCCCCGAGGTGCTCGGCTTCGTGGCCGCGCTGCGCCCGACGGAGGTCGAGGCCGCCGGTGCCTGGCAGATGCCGACGACGTGCCCGTTCTGCGGCTCACCGATCCAGCGGCTCGAGGGCGAGGCCGCCAGCTACTGCACGAACCTCGACTGTCCCAACCGCCTGCTGGAGTCGCTCGCGCACTTCGCCTCCCGTGGCGCCATGGACATCGAGGGCCTCGGGTACGAGACCGCGAAGCTGCTGCTCGACCGCAAGCTCGTCGCCGACCTCGCCGACATCTACCACCTCGAGCGGGAGCCGCTGCTCGAGCTCGAGCGCTTCGGGCCGAAGAAGGTCGACAACCTCCTGGCGGGCATCGAAGCGTCGAAGTCGCGCCCGCTCGAGCGCCTGCTGGTCGGCTTGAACATCCGCCATGTCGGGGGCAACGTCGCCCGCCTGCTCGCGCGCCACTTCACGACCATGGACGCGCTGCGCGACGCCGACGAGGCGGCGATCGCCGCGGTGGGCGGCGTGGGGCCCGTCATCGCCCAGGCAGCCCGGGGCTTCTTCGCGAATCCGCGCAACGCCGCGCTCGTCGACAAGCTCGCCGCCGCCGGGGTGCGCATGGACACCGAGTTCGTGCGTGGAGCGGCAACCCTCGAGGGCCGCACGATCGTGCTGACCGGCGGGCTCGAGGGCTTCACCCGCGACGAGGCCAAGCAGGCGATCGAGGACCGCGGCGGCAAGGTCACCTCGAGCGTGTCGAGGAAGACGAGCGCCGTCGTCGTCGGCGCCGATCCGGGCACAAAGGCCGCCAAGGCCGCCGAGCTCGGTGTGCCGATGCTCGACGAGGTGGCCTTCGTGCGGCTGCTGGAGACCGGCAACCTGCCCGCCCCCGCCTGACCCGCCCTTTTCCCGCAGGTAGGCGGGGGCGGGCAG
>Ga0247713_1001023_pt1 | contig 14861 bp, 10 predicted proteins | sample 21E_NmetaG_FD_189936 | JGI IMG/M metagenome (GOLD analysis project Ga0247713, IMG submission 189936) | Soil microbial communities from hillslope of Landscape Evolution Observatory, University of Arizona, Oracle, AZ, United States - 2-1-E_N | ecosystem: Engineered > Artificial ecosystem >... | reverse complement strand
CAATCACCGAGAAGCTCGCCCGCGGCGGCATCGAGCGGTTCGAGGGCCGGGGCGTCCTGGTCGGGCTCGTCGCCGTCGGGTGTGTCGCCGACCGCCGGCAGCTCCAGGTCGGGAGTGTCGAGCCGCGTCCCGCCGAGCTCGGCGTCCGGGGTCTCGACCACGGTCTCCGACACGTGCAGGTCGGGCAGTTCCGCGGTCACGCCGTCGTCCGGTGACACGCCGATGACACCGCCGGAGACCCCGGCGTCGGGCAGGTCGACCGCGCTCTCCGACAACCGTGCCGGGCCCACGGCGGCGCCGGACACGTCGAGGTCGGGGGTGACGACACCGCCGTCACCGATGCCGGCCTCCAGGCCGTGCTCCGGGTCGGCGACCAGCGTGACATCCGGGACCGCGGCGCCCCCGGGGGAGATCCCGACACCCGGCGCGTCGACCGGGCCGACGACCGGGACGTCGACCGGGTCCGGGTCCGCGACCGAGACCCCGGGTGTGCCGATACCGAGACCGGGCCCGGGATCGGTGCTGGGCTGCCCACCCGAGGGCAGGCCGGCGCCGGGCACGACCGCTGCGTCGGGCGTCGTCCGGCCGGCGGGCGGCGGGGCCGCGTTCGGGACCGGCACCGGGATCCCGGGCGGGGCGGGCTGCGGCCCGCCGGGCAGCGCCTCCACCGGGACGGGCGCCGGCGGGCCGGCTCCGACAGTGGAGGGGAGAGGGACGCCCTGGCCGAGCGCGGCGATCTCGGCGCCGGACACCGGTGGCGGCGAACCCGCGCCGACACCGAGGCCCGGCAGCGACGACAGGGCGAACAGTCCGCCCGGTGCCCCGCCGCCGGACGCGCCCGGATCAGTGCCCAGGCGCGCGGTGCCTGGGCCCTCGCCCGCCTCCGCGGCCGGCGGGCCGATCGACTCGTCGAGCACCACGGGGCCGAGAACCGCTCCCGCGGCGAACACGGCGCCGGCCGCGGCGCCGGCCCGGCGCCGGACGTTCCCGCCGGGCGGCGGCTCGGGGTCGCGCCGGACGTGCCGCGGCACCAAGGGCCGATCGATCGCGTGCCGGGCGCGGCCCTCCCGGCGCAGCAGGGCGTTCACCGAGACGGCGGGTGCCGGGGCCTGCCTCCCCGCTTCGTCGGTGGGTGGGAGCGCGGCGACGTAGAGTGCCGTCGCGGCGCGCAGCGGACGGGGACGGGGTCGCACGGTAAGCCTCTCGGGGGAGCGGTGGGGGCCGGACCTCTGTCGTACTCCCTGCACAGGCCCGTGCCTAGCCACCGTTCGCCCGCCCGTCGGTCACCACCGGAACGGCCCTGTCCACCGCTCGTCGCCACATGGCAACCACTGGTCGCCGAGAAGTGCCGTTCAGCGGCCGAACGGCCCCCTGCCCGGGTCTGTCCGGAGCACCGGGCCGGCTTCCGGGAGCTCCAGTGCGCGAGCCAGCGGGACACCGGGCCGGTAGGCCAGGTGGAGGTGGCTCGGGGCATCGAGCACCGCGAGATCCGCGGGGTGGCCCGGGGCGAGCACGCCGACGTCGTCGCGGCGCAGCGCCCGGGCGCCCCCGGCGGTGGCCGACCACAGCGCCTCGGCGGGCGTCATCCCCATCTCCCGGACCGCCAGCGCGATCATCAACGGCATGGACGACGACGCGCAGGTCCCCGGGTTGCAGTCGGTGGCGAGAGCGACCGTCACCCCCGCGCCGAGCAGGCGGCGCGCGTCCGGGTAGGGCGAGCGGGTGCTGAACTCCACGCCGGGCAGCAGGGTCGCGACGGTGGTGGAGTCGGCGAGCGCGTCGACGTCGCCCGCCGTCAGGTGCGTGCAGTGGTCGACGCTCGCCGCGCCGAGCTCCACCGCCAGCTGCACGCCCGGGCCCGGAGCGAGCTGGTTGCCGTGCACGCGCAGACCCAGCCCGGCCGCCCGCCCCGCGGTCAGCACCGCGCGCGCCTCGTCGCCGTCGAAGGCGTGCGGGCTGGCCGGCTCGCAGAACACGTCGATCCAGCGGGCGTGCGGGGCGCAGGCGGTGAGCATCTCGCCGACGACCAGCTCGAGGTAGGCGTCGCGGGCCGCGCCGGCCGGGACGACGTGCGCGCCGAGATAGGTCGTCTCCGGGGTGACCTCGGCGGCCAGCCGCAGCAGGCGCCGCTCGTCGACGACCGTGAGGCCGTAGCCGCTCTTGATCTCGACGGTCGTCGTGCCCTGGGCCCGCAGCTCGGCGACCCGCGCGGCGAGCAGGAGGCGCAGGTCGCCCTCGGCGGCGGCCCGGGTGGCGTCGACGGTGCTCGCGATGCCGCCGCCGTCGTAGCGCCCACCGCCCATCCGGGCGGCGAACTCCGCGGCCCGGTCGCCGGCGAAGACGAGGTGGGAGTGGCTGTCGACGAACCCGGGGACGGCGGCGCGGCCGCCGACGTCGAGGCGGGCGTCGGCCGCGGGCGCGGCGTCGGCGGGCCCGACCCAGGCCACGCGCCTGCCCTCGACGACGACGGCGGCGCCGCGCAGGAGCCCGAGCGGCGGGCCGTCGCCGGCCCCCGGGTCGTTGGTCACCAGCTCGCCTATCCCCGTGACGACGGTGCTGCTCACCGGCCGACCCCCCGACCGGCCTCCCACAGCGGGGTGATCGCGTCGCGGAGCAGCGCGCCGACGTCCCCGAGCCGGTGCCGGCCGCCCTCGACGACGGCGGCACCCCCGACCACCACGGTGTCCACGTCCGCGGCGGTGGCGGCGAGCAGGATCTGCGCCGGGTCCGCACCCGCGGTGCGCACCGTGTCGGTGCGGACGGCGACGAGGTCGGCGGGGGCCCCCGATTCCAGCCGGCCCGCACCGGGGCGGCCGAGGGCGGCGTGCCGGGTGAGCGCGTCGAGCAGCTCGGCCGGGGTGAAGCGGCCGCGCTCGCCGGAGCGCAGCCGCTCGTGCAGCTCCAGGCCGCGCGCCTCCTCGAACGGATCCACGACGGCGTGCTGGTCGGTGCCGAGGCTGAGCGGGACGCCGGCGTCGTGCAGGGCCCGGGCCGGGCCGAGACCGTCGCCCAGGTCGCGCTCGGTGGTCGGGCACAGGCAGGCCCCGGTGCCGGTGGCACCGAGGACGGCGACGTCGACGCCCGTCAGGTGGGTCGCGTGTACGGCCGTGGTCGCCGGGCCGAGCAGGCCCTCCTCGGCCAGCAACGCGGTCGGCGTGCAGCCGTGGCGGGCGAGGCAGGCCGCGTTCTCCGCCGGCTGCTCCGACAGGTGCACGTGCAGCGGGCGGCCCCCGGCCGCCGCGGCGACCGTCGTCAGCGCCTCCCGGGGCACGGTGCGCACCGAGTGCACCGCGACCCCGTCGCCGGCCTCGCGGGCCGCCCAGGCCTCGACGTCCCGGTCGGCGAAGCGGCGCTGCACGGGATCGAGCGGGAGGTACCCCGCCGGGCCGAGCCCGCCGGTGAGGTAGCAGGTGTCGAGCAGGGTCGACCGGATCCCGGCGTCCGCGGCGGCGGCGCGCAGGGCCTGCGCCATGGCGTCCGGCTCGGCGTAGGGATGCCCGCCGGGGCCGTGGTGCAGGTAGTGGAACTCCGCGACGGCCGTGAACCCCGCGCACACCAGCTCGGCGTAGGCGGCGCGGGCGAGGGCGAGGTAGGAGTCGGGGTCGAGCCGGGCGGCGACGGCGTACATCCGCTCCCGCCAGGTCCAGAACGTGCCGCCGCGGTCGTGCGTGCGCCCGCGCAGCGCCCGGTGGAACGCATGGCTGTGCCCGTTCGCGAACCCGGGCAGGGCGACGCCCGGTAGCCGGCGCGCGGGCCCGGCCGGGCTGCCCGGTTCGACCCGCGTGAACCGCCCGTCGCGCACGGTGAACAACACGTCGCGGGCGAGCCCAGCGGGCAGCAGCGCCAGCGGCGCCCACCAGGCGGACCGCGCCGAGCCCGCCCCCCCTGTGCCCGACATGGAGTCATGTCGGGGTGTGGAACCCTCGACCGACCCCGACATGTCTCCATGTCGGGGTGGTCGGGCTCGGGGTGGTCGGGCTCGGGGTGCTCGGGCTCGGGGTGCTCGGGCATCCGGCGGGCCCTGCGGGGCGGTCATCGGGTGAGCTCGTCGAGCACGGCGGCCAACGCCTCGACGCCGGCGTGGCAGTCGGCGGGCTCGGCGTGCTCCGCGGGGGAGTGCGAGACGCCGGTCGGGTTCCGCACGAACAGCATCGCGGCGGGGACGCCCGCGGCGGCGAGGATCCCGGCGTCGTGGCCGGCGCCGGTGGGGAGCACCGGTGCCGGATCGGCGGCCGAGCCGAGCAGCCGGGCCAGCCGTGCCGCGAGCGGGCCGTCGAACTCCGTCGAGGGGCTCCAGGACTCCTCGGTCAGCCCGCCGCCGTGCGCGGCGACGGCCGCGGCCACGTCGGCGACGGTCGATCGCACCCGCGCCTCGTCGGATCCGCGGGCGTCCAGCCAGCCGGTGACCAGCGACGGGATCGCGTTCACGCCGTTCGGCTCGACCCGGACCTTCCCGCAGGTGGCCAGCACGTCGTGCCGGTGCGCCGCCGCCCGGGCCGCGAGCACCACCTCGGCGAACCCGAGCATCGGGTCGCGCCGGTCCGCCAGCGCCGTCGTGCCCGCATGGTTCGCCTCGCCGGGCAGCACGAACCGCCACCGCCCGTGCGGCCGGATCCCGGCGCCGACCGCCACCGGGCGGTCCAGATCGGCGAGCGCCCGGCCCTGCTCGACGTGCAGCTCGACATAGGTGCCGATGCGGCGCAGCGTCTCGTCGTCGCGGCCGAGGTGCGCGGGGTCGTGGCCGGCGCGGGTCATCGCGTCGGCCATCGGCACGCCGTCCGCGTCCCGCAGGGCTCGGGCGCGGTCGCCGTCCAGCGCGCCGGTGAGCAGCCGCGAGCCCGCACAGGCGACCCCGAACCGGGCGCCCTCCTCGTCGCCGAAGTGCGCGACGGCGACCGGGCGCGCGGGGACGACACCGTCGCTACGCAGCCGGTCCAGCGCGGCGAACGCCGAGACGACGCCGAGCGGGCCGTCGAAGGCGCCGCCGCCGGGCACGGAGTCCAGGTGCGAGCCGAGGACGACACCCGGGCCGTCGGCGTCCGGGTCGCCCCACCAGGCCCACTGGTTCCCGGCGCGGTCGGTGACCACGGGAAGGCCGCGGGCGCCCGCCTCGCCCGCGAACCACTCGCGCAGCTCGGCATCCTCCCGGGTCCAGGCGTGGCGCCGGTAGCCGCCGCTGCGCGGGTCGAACCCGACCGGCTCCAGCGCGGCCCACATCCCGTCGAAGCTCACGGCGTCACCGTCACCGTCACCGTCACCGTCACCGTCCCCGCCCGACGCCCCCACATGGAGGCATGTCGGGGTCGAGCAGCCCCTGCCGACCCCGACATGACTCCATGTCGGGGGATTCGGCCATCGGGATCCGCAGGCCATGGGCGGCGGCCACCTCGCGGGCGTCGTCGTAGCCCGCGTCGACGTGGCGCAGCACGCCGGTACCCGGGTCGTTGGTGAGCACGCGCTCGATCTTGCGCGCCGCGAGCTCCGTCCCGTCGGCGACGGTGACCTGCCCGGCGTGCAGCGAACGGCCGATCCCGACCCCGCCGCCGTGGTGGATGGACACCCAGGTCGCCCCGGAGGCGGTGTTGACCAGGGCGTTGAGCAGCGGCCAGTCGGCGATCGCGTCGGAGCCGTCGGCCATCGCCTCGGTCTCACGGTACGGCGAGGCGACCGACCCGGTGTCCAGGTGATCGCGCCCGATCACGACCGGCGCGGACAGCTCGCCCGAGGCCACCATCTCGTTGAACCGCAGGCCGGCCCGGTCGCGTTCGCCCTGGCCCAGCCAGCAGATCCGCGCCGGCAGCCCCTGGAACGCGACCTTCTCCCGGGCGGCCCGGATCCAGCGGTGCAGGTGGTCGTCGTCGGGGAGGAGGTCGAGGACCGCGTCGTCGGTGGCCGCGATGTCGGCCGGGTCACCGGACAGCGCCACCCACCGGAACGGGCCCCTGCCGGCGCAGAACAGCGGCCGGATGTAGGCCGGGACGAACCCCGGGAACGCGAACGCCCGCTCGAACCCGCCGCGGCGGGCCTCGTCGCGGATCGAGTTGCCGTAGTCGAACACCTCGGCGCCGGCGTCGAGGAAGCCGACCATCGCCTCGACGTGGCGGGCCATCGACTCGCGCGCGCGGTCGGTGAACTCCTCCGGCTTCGCGCTCGTGTAGTCGGACCAGTCCTCGAGCGCGACCCCGGCGGGCAGGTAGGCCAGCGGGTCGTGCGCGGAGGTCTGGTCGGTGACGACGTCGACCTCGACGCCCCGGCGCAGCAGCTCCGGCAGCACCTCGGCGCAGTTGCCGACCAGCCCGACGGACAGCGCCCGCCGATCACCGCGGGCGGCGGCACAGCGCGCGAGGGCGTCGTCGAGGTCGGTGGCCAGCTCGTCGAGGTAGCGATGCTCCACCCGGCGCCGCAGCCGGGCGGCGTCGACGTCGACGACCAGGCACACCCCCCCGTTCAGCGTCACCGCCAGTGGCTGCGCGCCACCCATTCCGCCGCAGCCACCCGTGACCGTCAGGGTGCCGGCGAGGGTGCCCTCGAAACGCTTCGCGGCGACGGCGGCGAATGTCTCGTAGGTGCCCTGCAGGATGCCCTGGGTGCCGATGTAGATCCACGAGCCGGCCGTCATCTGGCCGTACATCGTCAGGCCGAGCTTCTCCAGCCGGCGGAACTCCGGCCAGCTCGCCCAGTCCCCGACCAGGTTCGAGTTCGCGATCAGCACCCGCGGTGCCCACTCGTGGGTGCGCAGCACGCCCACCGGACGCCCCGACTGCACGAGCATGGTCTCGTCGTCGCCCAGCGTGGTGAGGGTGCGGACCATCGCGTCGAACGAGCGCCAGTCACGGGCCGCGCGGCCGGTGCCGCCGTAGACGACCAGGTCGTCGGGGCGCTCGGCGACCTCGGGGTCGAGGTTGTTGCAGAGCATCCGCAGCGGCGCCTCGGTCTGCCATGACCGGGCGGTGCGGGCGGTGCCGCGGGCGGCACGGACCTCTCGGGCGCCTTCCATGATCTGCCTCCTGTCAGTGCAGCGGGCCGGTCACCGACTCGGCGACGGCGACGGCACGGCCGGTGGTCACGAGGTCGACCGCGGCCTCGATCTCGGGCGCGAGGTGCCGGTCCGGCCCCGGCCCGGGGACGGCGGCGCGCAGGGCGTCGCGCACGGCGCCCGTGGCCGGGGCGGCGGCGAGCGGGTGGCGCAGGTCGAGTGCGCGGGCCGCGGTGAGCACCTCGATCGCGACCACCCGGCCGAGCCCGTCCACGGCCCGCCGCAGCTTGCGTGCCGCGGCCCAGCCCATCGACACATGGTCCTCCTGCAGCGCGCTGGACGGGATGGAGTCCACCGACGCCGGTACGGCGAGCCGCTTGAGCTCGGCGACGATCCCCGCCTGGGTGTACTGGGCGATCATGTGGCCGGAGTCGACGCCGGGGTCGTCGGCGAGGAACGGCGGCAGCCCGTGGCTGCGGCTCACGTCGAGGAAGCGGTCGGTGCGCCGCTCGCTGATCGACGCGAGGTCCGCGACGGCGATCGCGAGGAAGTCCAGCACGTAACCGAGCGGGGCACCGTGGAAGTTGCCGTTGCTCCGCACCCGCCCGTCCGGCGTCACCACCGGGTTGTCGACGGCGGCGGCGAGCTCCCGGCCCGCCACCTGTTCGGCGTGGGCCAAGGTGTCGCGGGCCGCGCCGTGCACCTGGGGGGTGCAGCGCAGCGAGTAGGCGTCCTGCACGCGGGTGCACTCCGGCGTCCGGTGGCTGGCCATCACCGCCGAGCCGGCCAGCAGGGCGCGCAGGTTGGCGGCCGAGTCGGCCTGGCCGGGGTGCGGGCGCAGCGCGACGAGGTCCGCGGCGAACGCCGCGTCCGTCCCGAGCTGGGCCTCGACGCTCATCGCCGCCGCGACGTCCGCGGCCCGCAGCAGGCGTCGCAGGTCGTGGCAGGCGAGCACCAGCATGCCGAGCATGCCGTCCGTGCCGTTGATCAGTGCCAGCCCCTCCTTCTCGGCGAGGGTGACCGGTTCGAGGCCGGCCGCGGCCAGCGCGTCGGCGGCGGGTCGCAGCGCGCCGTCGCGGTCACGCACCTCGCCCTCGCCGGTGAGCGCCAGCGCGCAGTGCGCGAGCGGGGCGAGGTCGCCCGAGCAGCCCAGGGAGCCGTACTCGCGCACCACCGGGGTGATCCCCGCGGTGAGCATCGCCGCGCAGGCCGCCGCCGTCTCCGGGCGGACGCCGGTGCGACCGGTCGCGAGCGTCGACAGGCGCAGGACCATCAGGGCCCGCACCACCTCGCGCTCCACCTCCGGCCCAGAACCGGCCGCGTGCGAGCGCACCAGGCTGCGCTGCAGGTCGGCCCGCCGCTCCCGCGGGATGTGCCGGGTCGCGAGCGCCCCGAACCCCGTCGACACCCCGTAGTGCGCCACCGCGTCGTCGGCCAGCGCCTCGACGACGGCGCGGCTGGCGCGCAGCCCGGCCTCGGCCGCGGAGGAGAGGATGACGCCGGCGCCGTGCCGCGCGACGGCGACCACCTCGGCGGTCGTCATCGGGCCCGTGCCGACCGTCACGGTGCTGCCGGCCTCGTGGGTCGCCCGGTGTCGGGTGGCGGCCGCCCGACCGTCGTCCGTGCGCATGCCTCCATGGGACACCTCCGACCGGCGCGCCACCATCCCGCGGGGGTGGACGCTGTCCGGGATACCGGACAGTCCCGGCCGCGCCCGTCCCACCGGCGGCGTAGCCTGCGCCGGATGGCCGCCAAGGTTCCCGCCGCCGACCAGGTGCTGGCGATCCTCGGCCACCTGGCCCGCCAGGCCGGCCCGGTCCCGGCCGCGACCGTCGCCCGCGACCTCGGGCTGCCCCGCTCGACGACCTATCAGCTGCTCGCGGTGCTCTGCGAGCACGGGTTCGTCGTCCACCTCTCCGACGAGCGCCGGTACGGCCTGGGCGTGGCCGCGCACGAGCTCGGCACCGGGTTCACCCGGCAGGCGCCGCTGCAGCGGGTTGCCCGCGTGCCCCTGGCGGCGCTGGTGGACCGGACCGGGCACACCGCGCACCTCGCCGTGCTGCACGGGCGGGAGGGTGATCTACCTGATCGAGGAGCGGGCCCCGGGACGTGCCCCGCTGGTGACCGACGTCGGCGTGCGGCTGCCGGCACAGCTCACCGCGAGCGGCCGAGCCATGCTCGCGGCCCTGCCGTCCGCGCAGGTGCGGGCCCTGTTCCCGGATCCGCAGGCGTTCGTCGCGCGCCACGGTGTCGGCCGCGGTCCCACTCGGCGCTGCGCCGGCTGCTGGTCGAGACCCGCCGGGAAGGGCACGCCGTGGAGGTCGGCGAGGTCACTCCCGGGTTCACCTCCGTGGCGGCGGCGGTACTGGACCACACGGCGCACCCCGTCGCGGGCGTGGCCGTCACCTACCCCGAGCGTGGCGGGAGCCCCCGCCTGCGGGACCGGGTCGCCGCGGAGGTGACCCGCACCGCCAGGGCGATCAGCCACCGCATCGGGGGCGAGGCCGGCACGCCGCGCGCCGTCGGTGACGCCGGCCCGGGACGCTCGTAGGCTCGCCGGCATGGCGAGGTACTTCGACGTGCACCCGGACAACCCCCAGCGGCGCGCGATCGCGCAGGTGGTGGACCTCGTCCGCGACGGCGGGCTCATCGCCTACCCGACCGACTCGTGCTTCGCGCTCGGATGCCGGCTGGACAACCGGGAGGCGCTGGACCGGATCCGGGAGATCCGGGGGCTCGACGACCGCCACCACTTCACCCTGGTGTGCCGCGACTTCGCCCAGCTCGGCCAGTTCACCCGCGTCGGCAACGCGGTGTTCCGGCTCGTCAAGGCGTCGACCCCGGGCAGCTACACCTTCATCCTGCCGGCCACCAAGGAGGTGCCGCGGCGGCTGCTGCACCCGCGCAAGAAGACCGTCGGGGTGCGCATCCCGGAGCACACCGTCACCCAGGCGCTGCTCGGTGAGCTCGGCGAGCCGATGGTGTCGAGCACGCTGCTGCTGCCAGGCGAGGACGAGCCGATGACGCAGGGGTGGAACATCAAGGAGCGGCTCGACCACGCGGTCGACGCCGTGATCGACTCCGGGGAGTGCGGCGTGGAGCCCACCACGGTGATCGACCTGTCCGGCGACGAGCCCGAGATCGTCCGCCGCGGGGCGGGCGACCCGGCGCGGTTCGAGTAGGGCGGCTCGAGCAGTCGCCGACCCGCCGGGGCGGGGCGGCGTGCCCGGCCTTCTCCCGCCGTGCTGCTCCGTCGCCGGGTGCACGCCGAGCTCAGGCGGCCTCGGCGTCCTCGGCGTGGACGAGGGCGTGCCACGGCGATGATCGCGGGTGCCGGCGCGACGGTCAGGCGGGGGTGCGCAGGTCCGCGGCCGGGAACGGCGGGCGCTCGTCGAGCCGCAGCGAGAACCGGCCCGCCGCGCGCCAGGCGCGGGCGGTGAGGTCGCGGTCCGCGTCGGTGACGAGGTTGCCCATCACCCGCAGCGCGACGGTCATCAGCGCCCGCGAGCGCATCCCGACCGGCCCCGCCACCGGCAGCAGCCGCGGCAGCGTCAGCAGCCCGGCGAGCCGGCGCGCGATCGAGAACGCCTCCCCGTAGTGGCGGCGCAGCGTCGCGGGCCACGCCACGGCCAGGTCGCGCTCGCCGTCCATCAGCTCGACGAGCACCCGGCCGGTCTCCAGCCCGTAGTCGATGCCCTCGCCGTTCAGCGGGTTGACGCAGCCGGCGGCGTCGCCGATCAGCCCCCAGTTCCGCCCTGCCACCCCGGACACCGCGCCGCCCATCGGCAGCAGCGCCGACGCCTGCGCGCGGACCGGCCCGTCGAGGCGCCACTCCTCGCGGCGGGCGCCGGCGTAGACCTCCATGAGGCTGCGCAGCCGGATCCCGGCCGGCCGCCGCTCGGTGGCGAGCGTGCCGACGCCGATGTTCACCTCGCCGTCGCCGAGCGGGAAGACCCAGCCGTACCCGGCCAGCACCTCGTCGTCCTCGCCGCGCAGCTCCAGGTGTGAGGAGATCCACTCGTCGTCGCTGCGGCCCGACCGGACGTACCCGCGGGCGGCGACGCCGAAGGCCGTGTCGCGGTGCCACTCCCGGCCGAGCACACGGCCCAGCGTCGAGCGGGCCCCGTCGGCGACGACGAGCCGCTCGCAGCGCACCGTGTGCGGCCCGTCCGCGGTGCGGAACACCACCCCGGCGACCCGGCCGCCGTCGCGGACGACGTCGACGGCGCGCGCCTCCTGCACCGGGACGGCGCCGGCCGTCAACGCGACGTCGCGGATCCGCGCGTCCAGCTCCAGCCGCGGGACGGCGCCGCCGTGGTCGGGCAGGGACCCGCCGGGCCACGGCAGCAGCAGCGTCTGCCCGAACCCGGACGCGCGCAGCCCCCGGTTGCGGCCCTTCGACCGGACCCAGTCACCGAGGCCGAGCCGGTCGAGCTCGGCGATGGCGCGCGGGGTGAGCCCGTCGCCGCAGGCCTTGTCGCGGGGGAAGGTCGCGGCGTCCGCGAGCACGACGTCGTGACCGGCCCGCGCCGCCCAGGCCGCGGCCCCCGAGCCGGCGGGGCCGGCGCCGACCACGAGGACGTCGGTGCGGGTCGGCAGGGCGGCGGGGGAGCTCACGGCTCCAGTATCCCCTGGCCGTAGGTCTGCAGCAGCGCGCCGACCCGGGCGATCTCCTCGGCGGGCAGCAGCCGCGGCTCGCCGATCAGGCGGGCCTGGTGGTAGAGCCGGCACAGCCACTCCAGGTACACGCTGCGCGTGTAGGCCTGGGCGAGGTCACGGCCGACGGTCGTGGCGCCGTGGTTGCGCAGGATCACCGCGCTGCGCCCGGCCAGCGCCCGCACGCTGCCCTCCGCGAGCTCGACGCTGCCGTAGGTGGCGTACTCGGCGACCCGCACCGGGCCGCCGAGCAGCGCGACCAGGTAGTGCACCGGCGGCAGCTCGTCCACCAGCACGGACAGCGCGGTCGCGTAGAGCGGGTGGGTGTGCACGACGGCGCCCGCGCCGGTGGCCCGGTAGACGTGGGTGTGCATCGGCAGCTCGGACGACGGCAGCGGCCCGGGCTCCGCCGGGCGGCCGGCGAGGTCGACCACGCAGACGCCCTCCGGGGTCAGCGCGGTGTACTCCACGCCGGTCGGCGTGATCGCGATCAGGTCGTCGCGCCGCACCGAGACGTTCCCCGAGGTGCCGACGGTCAACCCGTCGGCCTGCATCCGGCGGCAGTACGCGACGACGGCGGCGCGCTCCTGGCCCAGCAGCATCGGCGCCACCGGGCGACGGTAGCGCGGCGGGTGCTGCGCCGGCCGGTGCCGTGGGTAGGTTCACGGGGACCGCGGCCACGGGCAGGAGGGCGGAGCGATGGGTTCGGGCGCCGACACGGCCTTCTGGCACCCCTTCGCGGCGATGGGTGCGGTGCGCGGCGCCGAGTTCGTCGTCGTCCGCGGCGAGGACGTCTGGCTGTGGGACGAGGCCGGGCGGCGCTACCTCGACGCCACGGCGAGCCTGTGGTGCGTCAATGTCGGACACGGCCGCGCGGAGATCGTCACCGCGGTGGCCGCGCAGATGCAACGCCTGGCGACCTACCAGACGTTCGGCGACCTGGCGAACGTCCCGGCGCTCGACCTCACCCGCCGCCTCGCCGAGCTGGCCCCGATGCCCGGGGCGAAGGTGTTCCTGGTCAGCGGTGGCGGTGACGCGATCGACACCGCCGCCAAGATCGTCCGCGAGCACTTCGTGCGCACCGGCGAGCCGGACCGGACGGTGCTCGTGGCCCGCCGGCACGGCTACCACGGCACCCACGGGTTCGGCACGGCGCTCGCCGGCATGCCCGGCAACCGGCTGGCGGCGCCCTTCGTCCCGGACGTCGTCACCGTCGACCACGACGACCCGGCCGCACTGGAGGCCGAGATCGAACGGATCGGGGAGGGACGGGTGGCGGCGTTCTTCGTCGAGCCCGTGATCGGCGCGGGCGGGGTGCTGCCGCCGCCGCCGGGCTACGTCGAGCGGGTGCGCGAGGTCTGCACCCGCCACCGGGTGCTGCTGGTGATCGACAGCGTGATCTGCGGGTTCGGCCGGCTCGGCTGCTGGTTCGGGGTGGAGCGGTTCGGCGTCGAGCCCGACCTCATCGTCTTCGCCAAGGGCGTGACCAGCGGCTACCTGCCACTCGGCGGCGTCGTGGCGCACGAGCGGGTGGCCGAGCCGTTCTGGGCGGACGATGCGGCGCCGTTCCGGCACGGGGCCACCTACTCGGGACATCCGACGGCGTGCGCGGCGGCGCTGGCGAACCTCGACGTCCTCGAGAGCGAGGGGCTGCTGGATCGGGCGCGGCTGCTGGAGGGCGAGCTGCTCGCCGCCCTCACCACGCTCGGCGACCACCCGCTCGTCGCGCAGGTCCGCGGCGGCACCGGCGTGCTCGGCGCGCTGGAGCTCGACCCGGACCGCGTCGCGGCCGACGCCGGGCTGCCGGCCCGGGTGGCGCGGGCGGTCCGCGAGCACGGGGTGCTCATCCGGCCGACGACCTCCGCGGTGGCGTTCTCGCCGCCCCTCACCCTCCGCGCCGAGCACCTGGCGGTGCTGGCGGACAGCGTGCGGGCCGGGCTCGACGCGGTGTAGCGGCTCACGGCCCCGGCGCGACGAGCTGGAGCGCGAACCACAGCTCCGCGCGCAGGCCGGGGGAGTCCAGGCTGCGCCCGAGCAGGCCCTCGATGCGGCGGACCCGGTGGCGCAGCGTGTGCCGGTGCACCCCCAGGGCGCCGGCGGCGGCGTCCCACTGGCCGTGGTGCTCGAGCCACACCCGCAGCGAGCGCACCAGGTCGCCGGCGTGCTCGCCGTCGTGGCGGACCAGCGGTGCGAGCAGCGACCCGGCGAACCCCGCCGCCCCGGCCGGCCGCAGCAGGTCGAGCAGCGGGCTGCGGCAGATCTCGGCGAACCCGACCGACGCGACGCCGCGGCGCGCGGCGGCGCCGGCGGCGTGCCGGGCCTGGCGCTCCCCGTCCGCGACGGTCCCGGCGCCGGCGCCGACGGCCTCGGACACCCCGGCGTGCACCCCGGGGTACGCGGCGGCGAGCCCGGCGAGCCAGTCCAGCACCGCCGCCGCGCCCGCCTCGACGAGCACCACCACGGCGTCGTCGACGGCGGCGAAGAACAGCCGTGCGTGCTCCGGGCCCTGCGCCTCCAGCGCCTCGGTGAGCTCGGCGAGCGTCGCGCCCCGGCCCCGGAACGCGACGACGCGCAGCGGCTCGGCCGGCTGCGGCCCCCACAGCTGCGCGGCGATCGGGCGGGCCGCCGCGCCGGCACCGGTCAGCGTCATCCGCAGCAGCGCCGTGCGCAGGTCGCGCCGTGCCCGGTCGACCGTCGCGGTGCTGGCGTGCAGCAAGGTCAGGATCGACACGGCGGAGCCGACGATCTGCCGGTCCGCCGGGTCGAACCCGCCGTCGCGCCCGACGGCGAGGACGCCGCGCCCGCGCAACCGCAGCGGCTGCAGCACGACCTGCCCGCCGCGGCTAGCGACCGTGACGCTCGTCGGCCCGCGGTGGCTGCGGACCCGCTCGACCTCCGGGGTCAGCTCGGCCAGGTAGTCGACGGCCGCGCGCGGCACGGCCTGCTCCACCTCGCCCGCCGCGTCGAGCAGCAACACCCACGCACCGAGCCGCTGGGCCAGCCGCCGCAGCACCCGGGCCGTGCCCTGGTTCCCGAACGCGGCCGCGGTCAGCGCCCGCTGCGCCTCGTCGGTCCGCACGACCTGGGCGTAGGCGTCCGCGGCGAGCGCCGCCGACGCGGCCTTGGTGATCGCGATGAACGGGGTGCGCTCGGGGATCTCCACCAGTGGCAGCCCGTGGCGGCGGGCCGCGGCCACCAGCGCGGGCGGCACCGTGTCGTGGCTCAGACC
>Ga0247713_1001022_pt1 | contig 14873 bp, 10 predicted proteins | sample 21E_NmetaG_FD_189936 | JGI IMG/M metagenome (GOLD analysis project Ga0247713, IMG submission 189936) | Soil microbial communities from hillslope of Landscape Evolution Observatory, University of Arizona, Oracle, AZ, United States - 2-1-E_N | ecosystem: Engineered > Artificial ecosystem >... | reverse complement strand
TGGTCCGCCTCTATGGGGGTCTGGGATGCCGCCTGGGCGGTGGCCCGCAGCACCTCCACCGGAAAGGTGTAGCCCTCGGGCTGAAGGACTGTGACATCCGGGTGCAGACCGGCCAGTATCCGCCGGCAGGTGTTGCATTCTCCGCAGGCTTGCGGACAGAGCAGAGCAGCGGCGAGAACCCCTGCGGCGTTGCGCTTTCCCACCCCGGGAGACCCGACGAACAAATAGGTCCCGGAAGGGCGGGCCGCCGCCCCTTTGAGAATCGATGCCACCCGCGGATGGCCGAAGAACTGCTCCCACACGCTCGGCCCGGGCGACCCGCCGGCGCCGCCGGGGTCGTCCGGATCAGGCAGGCTAGCTGAACTCGGCTTCAGCCTGTGCTCCAACCTCAGGGGTCTCCTCTCGAACGGCCAGCATCAGATCCACCTTCCTGCGAACCACGGCAGCAACCTCCTGGGGGGCTTTGCTTCCGTCGATGACCAAAAACCGGGTGGAGTGCCGCTCGGCCAGCAGCCGATAGGCCTCGCGCACCCGGCGGTGGAACTCAATGCCTTCCTGCTCCATGCGGTCCGGCTCACCTGCCCGCTCCAGGCCCAGCGAAGCTTCGTAGTCGAGCAGAAAGACCATGTCGGGGAGCAACCCGCCGGTTCCCCAGCGGCTGATTGCCCGGATCTGATCAGCCCCCAGGCCGCGGACCAGCCCCTGATACGCGATCGATGAGTCAATGTAGCGGTCACATATGACAATTGCGCCTTCTTCGAGGGCCGGCCGTATTACCTCCTCGACATGCTGGGCCCTGTCGGCGGCATATAGCAGTGCTTCCGCCTTGTCGCTAAGCCCCTTGTTGGCCGGATCCAGCAGCAACGACCTCAGCTTGCGGCCGATCTCGGTTCCCCCGGGCTCGCAGGTGACGATCACTTTGCGGCCGCGCCCCTCGAGGTGCTGGCGTAACAACTCCATCTGGGTGGTTTTCCCGCTCCCTTCTCCCCCCTCGAACACCAGGAACATCCCGTTGCCGCTGCGGGGCTGTTGCCGGCGGGCTCCGATCGCTTTGGTGGTGATGACGCCGGCCGCCAGGATGAGCAGGCCTCCTATCCACATGGACACCCGGATGCCCCGGACGTCGATAACCTGATCGAAGACCACGACATCGCCGTCCCAAGCCCGGTCGATGATTCTCACCAGTGCCGGGGCGACGGCGGCCGCACCTACGATGGCGAGCCTGACCACCGAGTTGATGGCGGCCGACCCGCGGCCCCTCAGGGTCGGCCCGAGCTTCTCCTGGATGAGGGCGTAGCCGCAGGGGTAGGCGAACCCGGCGAACACGCCACACAGGCTGGCGAACACCAGCGCCATCGCCAGGGTCGAGACACTGCCGAAGATCACGGTGCAGACTCCCATCCCCATCACCACGCTCGAGAAGATGATGTCTTTCTGAAAGCGCTGGGAAGCCGGTCCGGCCAGCAGGAATCCGGCCCCCAGGCCGCTTCCCACCGCCGACACCAGCAACCCGAAGCTGCCGGAGCCTCCGCCCAGGACGTCGCTCAGGAAAAACGGGGCCATGGTCATGAAGGTGCCGATACCGGCGAACGTGCCCCCGATTCCCAGCACCCAGGGCCGGATCATCTGATGCGAGAACAAAAAGCGCAGCCCATCCACCAGCTCCTGGCGGGTGGCTTTGAAGTTCAGGGGCTCCTGGCGGGTCGGGCGGGGGGCGATCCTGAGCGTGAGGGTCAGCCCCGCGCTCACCAGGAAGGTGCCTGAGTTCAACAGGAACGCCACCAGCTCGGGGTTGTTGGCCAGGGCCACGGATCCGGTGACTCCGCCCAGGAACTCGGACACCTTCGCCAGCAGGCCGAAGATCGCGCCGGAAAGCGGGAACGTGGCGTAGGCACCGATCAACAGCAGCGAGTAGGCGTGGGTGTAGTGCTTGGGGTGGTCGACCATGTCCGGGACCGTTGCGTCCTTGGCCGGCTGCCAGGCCAGGGTCAACATCTCAAGCATTGCCGAGATCACAAACAGCAGGACCACCGAGTTCAGGATGGGGACCGCCCCGCCGATGGTTTCGACAAACGGAAGGACCAGGATCAAAGCGCCGCGGGCCAGGTCGCAGGACACCATCAACTTCTTGCGATCCCACCGGTCCGCCAGTACGCCGGCTATGGGGCTGAACAGCAGCGCCGGTCCCAGACGGGCAAGCAGGACCGCGGCAATTGCGAACTCGTCGTCGTAGATCCGCTTGACCAGCGCCACGATGGCAATCAGAGCCACCCAATCCCCGAGTGAAGAGCAGACCTGACCGATGAAGAACCGCTTGAAGGATCGCTGCTTGAGCAGCTGACGGTAAACCGAGCCCTGGCCGGGCTCGTCGAGCTCTACTTCGTCGCTGTCACCGTTTTTGATGAAGGGCCTCCACTGGGCTGCAGAGCGGGATCCTCGTTCTGGGTGTGCCGGCAGGCAGGATAGTGGCTGCACCCGAAGAACACACCCTTTTTACCCTTTCTCTCCAGCAGATCGCCCGGCGTGCTGTCGGTGCAGCGCTTGCACGGCGTTTCGAGGCACTTGGGGCACGGCACCCCCGTGTTTCGCGGCTTGTCCTTGTGAATGTATTTGCACCCGGGGTAGGTCGAGCAGCCGATGAACGGACCGAAGCGGCCTCGGCGCTTTTGCAGCGGCGCGCCGCAGTCCGGGCACTTCTCCTCCAGCAGCTCCGGTGTCTGGTCGGGCTGGCCGGGCAGAGGCCGGGTGTAAGCGCATTCCGGGAATCCTGAGCACCCGTAGAACTTGCCTCGCCGGCCCAGCTTGATCACCAGGTTCTTGCCGCACTCCGGGCAGATCTCGTCGGTGGCCTCGGAAGTCACATCTTCTTTGGGAACCTCACCGGCCTTGTTGAGCCGGTCCTGCATCGGAAGGTAGAAAGACTCGACCACCGGGCGATATGCCACTTTGCCCTCGGCCATCTCGTCGAGGCGCTGCTCCATGTCGGAGGTGAACTCGAAGTCCATGAAGTGGTCGCCGAAGTAGCGCAGCAGAAAGTCGCTGGTCACCTCACCGGTGTCCGTGGCGTGAAAACGCTTGTTCTCCACCCGCACGAAGTCCCTTTTCTCATCGAGGATCGTAGTCATGATCGAGGCGTAGGTAGACGGCCGGCCGATCCCGCGGGCCTCCAGCTCCTTGATCAGGGAAGCCTCGGTGTATCGGGCGGGCGGCTGGGTGAAGTGCTGCTCGGGCCGAAGCTCTCTCAGGCGCAACTCCTGGTCTGTCTGCAACGCCGGGAGCTTGGACTCGGGCTCCTCCTCCTCGTCACGGGCTTCCCGGTACAGGCGGGTGAAGCCGTCGAACTTCATGGTGGAGCCGGTGGCTCGGAACAGGTGGGGCTCGGCGCCGTTGACCGGTGTCGCGACCACGTCCGCCGAGACCTGGTCGTAGACGGCCGGCGCCATCAGGGAGGCCACCGACCGCTTCCAGATCAGGTCGTAGACCTTGAGCAGAGCATCTGCATCACGGGTTTCACCGGCGCGTATCTCCGCCTCCAGGTCCTTGGCGCTGCGGGCCATCTCGGACGGACGGATGCACTCGTGCGCCTCCTGGGCGCCCTTGGCCTTGCGGTCGTGGTTGCGGTAGCGCCCCGCCCAGTACTGGTCGCCAAAGTTGGCCTTCACCAGGCCGGCTGCAGCTGCGATGGCCTCGGAGCTCATCGAGGTGGAGTCGGTTCGCATGTAGGTGATGTAGCCGCGCTCGTAGAGGCGCTGCGCCAGCCCCATCGCCCGGCGGCTGCCGAATCCCAGCTTGCGGGAGGCATCCATCTGAAAACTCGAGGTGATGAACGGCGGGAAGGGAACCTTACGGGTTTCTTTGGTGCGTACATCCGCCACCTTCCAGGCCGCACCGTCGAGCGCGGCGGCGATCGCCTCGGCGCGGGCCTGCTCCCCGATTCGGTTGGCCAGGTCCTCCGACGAGTCCCGCGCGATCTTGGTGGGGATCTTTTTGTCCCCGATCTGAACCAGGGTGGCGGTGAACCCCTCCTTGCTGAGCGTGTCGAGCAGCGCCTGTAGCGTCCAGTACTCGACCGAGGTGAATGCTCGAATCTCGCGCTCCCGCTCAACCACCAGGCGCAGTGCCGGGCTTTGGACCCGTCCCGCCGAAAGCCCGTAGCGGATCTTGTGCCAGACCAGCTGGGAAACCGGATACCCCACCAGGCGGTCGATGCTCCGGCGGGCCTGCTGGGCGTCCACCAGGCGCTGGTCGATGGAGCGGGGGCTTTTGATCGCCTCGGTCACCGCCTTCTTGGTGATCTCGGTGAAGGTCACCCTCCGCTGCTTGTCCAGAGGGATCTTGCAGCTCTCGGTGATGTGCCAGGCGATGGCCTCACCCTCGCGGTCGTAGTCGGTGGCGAGGTAGACGGCATCGGCTTTCTTAGCGGCAGTTGCGATGGCCGCTATGACTTTCTTCTTGTCCTCGTTCACGACGTATTCGAGCTGGAAATCGTGTTCCACGTCTACGCCGAGCGTCTTGATCGGCAGATCCCGGACATGACCTACCGACGCAAGGACCTTGAAGTCCTTGCCGAGGTACTTGGCAATAGTTTTCGCTTTGGCCGGCGATTCCACGACCATCAGGTTCTGAGACATATTGGTTGGTGGGGCAGAGTGATGCGGATTTGCTGTTCTGTCAAACCCTCTTACCGAATGGTTGCCGGAGCGGTCTTCTTCCGCCCTCCCGAGGGTTGCAGCCTTTAAAGCATTCTGCCCTACTTTCTTTCCAAGCCGGAACAAAGGCCGCGCCCACGGCACCCACCGGACCGGGTGGAGCAACGTTCACCTTCGGTGGGAGGCGTAAAGTAGAGATGTTATGGGATTTCTAAAAGGGCTGAATGAGACCTCCGAGCAGATCCACGCGGGGCAAACCCGCGAATGGTGCAAGGAGGTTGAGGGCGTAGAAGAGGTCACCGACTGCATCGAGCGGACCCGAAACAAGGTTGCCGGGGTGGTTGAGAGCATCAAGCTCAGGCCCACCAGGTTCTCGAACACCCTGGAGGTGACTCTGTTCGACGGGACCGACCGCATCATCGGCGTGTGGCTGGGCCGCAAGTCAATCCCCGGGATCGACCTGGGATCCCATCTAAAGCTCGAAGGCACCATCGGCAAGTTCGACGACGGTTACCTGCGCATCATCAACCCGGCCTACGAGCTGCTGCCGGCCTCGCACTCCTAGGCGGCTCCCCTGGAACCGGGTCTTGTGACCTTACCGAACCAGCGCGGGTTACTCGGCCGAGGGAGGCGCCGCCGCCGGGCCGGCGCCGGAGGAGGCCTCGGGCCAGGTTTCTCTCAACCAGGAAGCCGCAGATTTCCAAGCCTGGGTCGACGGGTCTATCGGCGCCCGGTGGCCGCCGCTCTCGGGCCGTACGAGTGCGACCTCGCCGCCGGCGGCCCGGGCCGCTTCGGCATAGGCCGACGACTGCTGCTCCGAGACGGTCGAGTCGTCCTGTGGGTGTACCAGTAGAACCGGGACATCCAACGGAACCTGCGCCATCGGGTCGGCCAAAGCCCACCGGTCGGGCATCTCCTGGGGGGTCCCGCCCAGCAGCACCGACGCGGTCCGCCCGGCGTGGCGCAGATGCGTGACCGCCGCCAGCGCAATTACTCGACGAACCTCAACCAGCGGGCCGGCCCCCGGTTCGCCGGCGGCGAATCGCTTCCGGGCGCCCGCCCACAGGGCGAGCTGGCCGCCTGCCGAGTGCCCAACGGCCACTACCGTGCCCAGATCAAGGTTCGGATGGTTCAGCTCCGCGAGGTGGTCGATGGCTCGCGCTACATCGTCGAAGGTAGCGGGCCAACCGCCGCCGTCCGGGCCCAGGCGGCGGTACTCGATGTTCCATGCCGCCCAGCCGCGCCCGGCCAGGTCCAGGCTCACCGGGCGGGTGACCAGCTTGCTCCACTGAGCCTGCCAGTAGCCGCCGTGGATAACCACGGCCACCGGAAACGGACCGGGTCCGGAGGGCAGATGCAGGTCGGCAGTCTGGCTGGGATGGGCCCCGTAGGAAAGCATGCGGGGCCGCGCCAGCAGGGACCTTGCCACTTGTAGCGGCAGGGACAACTTAGGCGGCAGCAGCATCCCCTACCTATCCCCGTTCAGAAACATTGCAACCACCGATGAGGGCGCCAGGCACAGCCGGCAAACGCGGCCGGGCTAGGTCTCGACAGTTTCCGGTTCAGGCGAGGGGTCCGTTACGGAGAGCATGTTCTTGAACTCGTCCTGACTCTCCAGGGTGGTGATGCCCAGGATCTCGTCGCCCACCATCAGGGGAGTTTCATAGCGGGGAATCACCACATGACCCGCCCGGATGACGGCGGTGATCACAGCATCACGCGGCAGAGTCAGCTCACCCAGCACCCTTCCCACCGCCGGCGAGCTCTCGGCCAGCGTGACTTCCACCAGCGAGACCTTGCCCCCCTCCAGGCGCAGCAGGGTTACCAGGTCACCCACCACAACCGCTTCCTCCACCAAAGAGGTCAACAGGTGCGGCGGGCTCACCGATTCGTCTACGCCCCACGACTCGTTGAACAGCCACTCGTTGTTGGGATGATTGACCCGGGCAACCACCCGGCGGATACCGAACTCCTGCTTCGCCAGCAAGGAAGAGACCAGGTTGACCTTGTCGTCGCCGGTCGCGGCGACCATGACATCGCAGGTTGCAAGGCCTGCGCCCTGCAGAGTCAGCGGCTCGGTCGCGTCGGCCTGGACCCAGGTGGCGGAGATCCGGTGCTGGTGGCGCTGGATCAGGTCGCCGTCTTTGTCGATGAGGATCACGGTGTGGCCCAGGCGCAGCAAATCCTTGGCCATGAACCGCCCCACATTACCGGCGCCGGCTATCCCGATCTTCATTGGTCCTCATCCTCCGGGTTGTGGATGTCAAAGCCCAAACGCTCCTCCATCTCGGGAAGAGCCGACCGGGCAACCGCCAGGTGGATCATGTCGCCCTCCTGGATGATCGTCTTGAGGTCCGGAATCTGGGTGTCCCCAAAACGGGTGAGGGCGACCACCCGCGCCTTGGCCGGATCACGCAGGTCCTCCACCGGGCGCCCTATGAAAGCCGGCGGCGCCGGGAACCCGATGACCACTACCTCACCCGAGCCGATCGTCCACTCAACCGACTTCGCCGACGGGAGCACCCGGGCCAGTATCTGGTCGGTGGCCCACGCCACAGTCGCCACCGTGGCGATCCCCAGGCGCTCGTACATCTGGGCGCGGCGGGGGTCGTAGATCAGGGCTGCCACCTTGGGGACGTTGTAGTGCTCCTTGGCGATCCGGGCGGAGACGATGTTGCTGTTGTCTCCCCGGGTCACCGAGGCGAAGATCTGGGCCTGCTGGATGCCGGCTTCTTCGAGGATCTCCTGATCGAATCCCATGCCGACCAGCTTCTTGCCGGAGAAGCCGGGAAGCACCCTCTGCTCGAATGCGTTCGGGTCCTTGTCGATGATCGAAACCGTGTATCCGCGACCTTCCAGGACCCGGGCCAGTTCGGCGCCCACCCGGCCGCATCCAACTATCACTGCATGCATGGACTGTCCTTCGGGGAGTAGTCAAGAGACGACCTTTGAAGCGCAAGCATAAGATTCCCGTAAATGAATCGATTGTTCAAGCGCCTGTTCGTCGGGCCGCCCCTTTCCTCCCACGACGAGCTCTCGCACCGTCTGCCCAAGCGCCTGGCACTTCCTGTCTTTTCTTCCGACGCCCTCTCTTCCTCGGCCTACGCCACCGACGAGATCCTGCTGGTCCTTGCCGCCGGAGGTGCCCTGGCGCTGACCTTCTCCGCTCCGATTGCGGTTTGTGTGGTGGTGGTCCTGGCAGTCGTGATCTTTTCCTACCGGCAGACCGTGGAGGCCTATCCCCAGGGCGGGGGCGCCTACCGGGTATCCCACGAGAACCTGGGTGTGGTCCCCGGTCTGATCGCCGCCTCAGCGCTGCTCATCGACTACGTCCTCACGGTTTCGGTCAGCATCGCGGCCGGGGTGGCGGCGGCGGGTGCGGCACTGGTGGCGGTTCGCGACCATCGGGTGGCGCTGGCGCTGGCGGCGGTTCTGCTGGTCTCGATCCTGAATCTGCGGGGGATGAGAGAGTCGGGAACCATCTTTGCGGTACCGACCTACGGCTTTTTGACCGCCATGGGTACCGTCATCGCAGTCGGGCTCTACCAGGCGGCCAACGGAACGCTGGAATCGCTTCCGCCGACCCAGGTGGAGGCTACGCAGGCGATTACCCTTTTCCTGGTCCTGAGGGCCTTTGCGTCAGGATCCACCGCACTCACCGGCATCGAGGCCATTTCCGACGGCGTTGCGGCCTTCGAGCCGCCCGAGGCGAAGAACGCCTCCCGCACCCTGTTGATCCTGTGCTTCCTGCTCGGTTCTTTGTTCCTGGGAATCACCTTCCTCTCCCGGGCGGTCGGCGTGGATCCGACGCTCATCGACGAGGGCAGAACGGTGACCTCGCAGATCGCCGGAGCGGTCTTCGGACAGAACCACTGGTTCTTCTTCGTCGTCCAGGCGTTCACGGCCCTGATCCTGTTCCTGGCCGCCAACACCGCGTATGCGGACTTTCCGCGGCTGGCATCGGTGCTGGCCAAGGACCGGTACTTGCCCCGGGGCCTGGGGCAGCGAGGAGATCGACTGGCCTTCTCCAACGGGATCCTGATACTCACCGCCGCCGCCGGCGGCCTGTTGATCAATTACGAGGCCGATGTGCACCGCATCGTGCCGCTGTACGTCGTCGGGGTCTTTACCAGCTTCACGCTCTCCCAGGCCGGAATGGTGGTAAGGGCGCTCAGGCTGAAGAAGGTGGCCGAACGGCTGGGCAAACCGGTGGATCGTCACTGGAGACGTAAGGTCGTCATCAGCGGATTCGGCTCGATCACCACCTTCGTCGTGCTGATCATCGTTGCTACAACCAAGTTCTTCACCCCGCTGCACCGAGGGGAGATGCCTCACTTCCGGGGAGGGGCCTGGCAGATCATCGTACTGATCCCCTGCCTGGCCTGGGTTCTTTCCAGGATCAACAAGCACTACCGTCACGTCGAGACCGACCTGATGTTCACCGGAAAGATGCCCGAGGTACACAGTGAAAAGGTGGTGATGGTCGTTTCCCGGTTCCGGGGCGCCACCAAGGCCCTGGCGGTCGCCCGGACGATCGCTCCCCGGGAGCTGAGAGCCATAGCCTGGCGCTGCTCGGAGCAGCGCCTCGAGGACCTGCGCAACCGGTGGGAGAGCATGAAGGTGACCACCCCCATCGAACCGGTGGGCGACAACGTGTCCGACGTATTGCGTTTCGTCAGGCAGATGGACCCCCGGTCGGACGACCCGGTGACGGTGATCTTCCCCGACCCGCATTACCGGACCTGGTTCGGGCAGGTCGTCAAGAACCGGCAGATCTTGAAGCTGAAGAGGGCCTTCCTCTACGAGAGCGGAACCGTCCTGGTGGGGATCCCCTACAACCCGGTGAAGGACCCCGAGCCCAAGCGGCTGCAGGCCCCCACCCGCATAGCTCTGGTGGTGGTCGTCTCGTCGATCAACAAGGCAACGGTCCGGGCGATTCAATACGCCCGGTCTCTGCATCCCTCTGAGCTCAAGGCGTTGTCCATCCAGACCGAGCCGGGGGACGCAGCCAAGCTGACCGCGCAGTGGGGCAATCTGGGTCTGGACGTTCCGCTGGAGGTGGTAGACGCTCCTTTCCGGGACCTCGTGGACCCGCTGAAAAGAGAGCTCAGGGAGATGAGGTCGTCACCGGGTGATGCCATCGGGGTGGTGGTCCCTGAATTCGTGGTTCCCCGCTGGTGGCAGAACGCCCTCCACACCCAGACCGCCTTCTTTATCAAAACCGCCCTCTTGTTCGAGGACGAGGTCATCGTGATCAACGTCCCCTACCGGCTGCATGCCCGCAAGCACCGGGACAAGCGCCGGGCACCCGAGAGGGTTTAGCCGGCCGAGATCGCGCCGACCGGGGTCCAGCACCCACGCGTGCCTGAAGAACCCTCGCTGAAGGGCCCAGGCCTCAAACGGCCGGCTGGACCCGGAGCGACCCATCCCATCGATCGCTCCGGGCTGCCCGGGTGTCGTCAGGCCAGGTCGGATGCCTCGGCTGCCGGCAGGTTCATGCTCTCCACCTGCCGGTTGGCAGAAGCCCTGAGCGTCCAGGCCAGGATGGCGCCGGTGATTACGACCACTGCAATCCGCAGGGTCGGGTTCGGCTCCACGTTGACCACGAACACCACGGGAACTGCCACGAGCAGCGCCACCAGGTTCATGACCTTGATCAGCGGGTTCAGAGCGGGACCTGCGGTGTCCTTGAAGGGGTCGCCCACGGTGTCGCCGATGACCGCGGCTTCGTGCGCGCTGGTACCCTTTCCTCCGTAGGCCCCCTCCTCGATCAGCTTCTTCGCGTTGTCCCACGCGCCACCGGAGTTGGACAGCAGCACCGCCAGCAGCTGGCCGCACAGAATGACTCCGGCGAGGAACGCTCCCAGCGCCTCGGCACCCAGGGCAAAACCCACCAGAATCGGCGTCAGCACGGCTAGCAGGCCCGGCGTGGTCAGCTCCCGAAGCGATGCCTTGGTGACGATATCCACCACCCGGGCGTAGTCGGGCTTCTCCTTGTAGTCCATGATCCCGGGATGCTCCCGGAACTGGCGGCGTACTTCCTGCACCACCGCGAAAGCGGTTCGGCCGACCGCCGAGATCGTGAGGGACGAGAACAGGAACGGCACCGCACCGCCGATCAAAAGCCCGATGAGGACCTCGGGACGGTCCACCCGGATCGCGAAGTCGGCAAACAGCTCACCTCCGGTCGCGATCGCCGAATCCCGGAACGACCCGAACAGGGAGGTTGCCGCGATGACTGCGGTGGCGATGGCCAAACCTTTGGTGATCGCCTTGGTGGTGTTGCCCACCGCGTCCAGACTCGCCATGATCTCGTCCGCCTTGCCGCCAAGACCGCCGGACATCTCGGCCACACCATGAGCGTTGTCCGAGATGGGGCCAAAGGTGTCCATGGACACGATGACTCCGACGGTCGTGAGCATCCCCATGCCAGTGAGGGCAATCATGTACAGGGCAATCGACTCGTCGCCCTGGCCCAGCAGGAAAGCCCCGCCGATGGCGGCGGCAATGGCGGCAATCGACCAGACCGTCGACTCCAGTCCGTAGGCGAAGCCGGAGATGATGGTGGTGGCCGGACCGGTCTGGGTGGCCGACGCGATCTCCTTAACCGGCTTCTTCTCGGTGGAGGTGTAGTGCTCGGTAAGGTAATGGATTGCTGCCGCGAGGATCAGCCCGAGGCTTACTGCAAAGGCAGGCTCCCACTCGACCTCGCCGTTGGGCCGGAAGTACAGGTAGGTGAAGCCGAAGACCAGGATCGCCGACAGCAGACCCGAGTAGAAGAAACCCCGGTTGATCGACTTGATGCCGCTCTCGGTCTCGCTGCGGGGGTTCACCAGGTAGATGCCGATGATCGATGTGATGACGCCGATCGCCCGGACGAACAGCGGGAACATCACGCCGATGGCCGCACCCCGAGGACCGAACTGACCGTATGCGGTGAAGCCGAGGATCAAAGCGGCCACCAGGGTGACCTCGTAGGACTCGAAGATGTCTGCCGCCATTCCGGCGCAGTCGCCCACGTTGTCGCCGACGTTGTCGGCGATAGTGGCGGCGTTGCGGGGGTCGTCTTCGGGAATGCCCTTCTCCACCTTGCCGACCAGGTCGGCGCCGACGTCGGCGGCCTTGGTGAAGATACCTCCGCCCACCCGCATGAACATAGCCAGAAGAGCCCCGCCGAATCCGAAGCCGACCAGCACGGTGGGGGCGTCGCCCAGGAACACCAGGAAGATGGCAGCAGCACCGAGCAGTCCCAGCCCGACCGTGAACATTCCGCAGACTCCGCCCGCCCTGAAAGCGATGGTTAGCGCCTTCTTCTGAGATTCCTGCGCCGCATTGGCCACGCGCACGTTGGCCCTCACCGCGAGACTCATGCCGACAAAGCCGATGGTGGCGCTGAACCCTGCGCCCAGAAGGAAGGCTACCGACCGGGCAAATCTGATGATGTCGGGGTTACCCGTCACCGTTCCGGTCGGCAGGAAGAACAGGCCGATGGTCAGGATCACCACGAACACGCTGAGGGTCCTGAACTGTCGCTTCAGGTAGGCCCGGGAGCCTTCCTGGATCGCGTCCGAGATCTCGATCATCTTCTTCGTTCCCTTGGGGGCCGCAAGCACCTGGCGCGCGAAGTAGCCGGCCACGAGCAGCGCCAGGATGGAGATCGCAAGGATTACGTAGAGCGATGACTGCTCAAACGAATTGAGCTGTACGTCGATAGAGCCGCCTTCGACGGCGAGTAATCTGGTGCCAGGCATGCTGGATTAGCCTCCCAAAAGGTTTGCGATTGGTGCGCGGGCCCAAAATCTCAGGGCACTGGAATGTTTCCGCCGGGGGCGATTATATCCACGTTTATTCGCCCCGATGGGGCCTGCCGCCCGGCGGCATCAGGGGTGAGTTTGAACCCACGCGACGGGTAGGCCAGAATACGGCCCCGTGCGCTTCCATCGTCCCCCCCGAGTTTGTGCTCTGGTATTCGGGTGCGCCTTGATCCTGGGCGCCTGCGGCGGCGGGCCCGAGTCGGTTTCGCCCCCTTCGCCCCCAGCGGAACCCGAAGTGGCCGAAGTGGCCGAAGCGGCATTCCAAACCGGTGTGGTTCATCTGGTCGATCCCCTGGAACGGCCCGATTCGGGCGAAAAGGCCCACGCCGAGGTCCCCAGGGTCATCGCACTGCTGAACTCCTTCTACTCCTCAGCTTTCCTCGACCCGGCAAAGTGGCAGGGCGGCCTGCATCCGGATCTGGCTCCCCTTTTCACCGCCGAGGCCCAACCCGGCGCGGCGGGCAACCTCACCAACCTGGCTATGTCCGACCTTTCCGACAGGATCGAATCCGTCGAACCGCTCCGGCAGACCCTGGACAAGGTCACCTTCCTCGTGGCCGAGGACGGAAGCGTTCCGATAGGGGTTGCGTCGGTGACCTTCGAAGCCACCGGCAAGCCGGCCGGCGACGGCCCGGACGTAACGATCACCCACACCGGCCATTACTGGCTGCAGAGGGAGGGAGACGAATACAAGATCTCAGCATTTGAGGTGTCGATGAACGCGGCGGAGGGGCCTGACCGGTGAGCGCCGAGAAAACGCCCCGGCGCCTGCGAACGGCGGTCGCCGGCGGGATCGCCCTTTCGATGCTCGTGTCGGTCGCATGGTGGACGGTGGCACCCGTGGTGGGCCGGGCCGGTACCGGCGACAGCGCGGTCGCGATCGCCAAGGTAGCCGGGGCATCGTGGCGTCCCGAACGAAACGAGCCGCTTTTCATCGCGGTACTGGGGACCGACGTCCGCAGCGGCCCCCCGGGAGGCGGCGGCGGCCGGTGCGACGCCATTCACATCGTCGCGATCAACCCCCAGCAGCGTGCCGGGACCATCCTCAACTTCCCGCGGGATGCCAACATCGCCGGCTATACCAAGGTGAACGCCGCCTGCACCAACGGGCCCGACCGGATGGTCCAGGCGCTGCGCAGCCACACCGGCATCCCCATCCAGTACTACGTCACCACCGAGTTCAGCCACTTCATCCGACTGATCGACGAGCTGGGCGGTGTCGAAGTCAACGTTCCCTACGACATGAAGGACTCCCCATCGGGGGCAGACTTCCGTCCCGGACCGTTCCACATGAACGGGAGCCAGTCACTGGCATTCACCCGCAATAGAAAGGACACGCCGAGGGGAGACTTCAGCCGGACCGACAACCAGGGGCTGTTCATACAGGCCTCGCTGGCAAAGTTCCGGGCCGAGGCGGCAGACCCGCACCGGATCCTCGACTACGTGCGGGCGGCCCGCAAACACCTGAAGTCCGACGTTCCCCTAAGCGACGCAGTGAAGCTGGCATTGCTGGCCCGGGAGGTGGATCCGGCGGCAATGCGCAACATCACGATCAATGGTTCCACCGGTACTGCCGGGCGGGCGAGTGTGGTGTTCCTGGCCCCCGGTGACACCTACAACCGGGTCAAGGACGACGGCATCTATTGAACCGGCCGGCCTGCCCTAGCCGTGGATTTCCACCCAGTCGTCGCTGGGGCCGGGTTGGTAGGTCGAGTCGAGCTTTTTGGCGATCACCCCGGGCAGTCCCAGCCCCTTCGCCGCTTTGAGCACCGCCTTGCCCGACCCCGGTATCGAGGTCGAGGTGCCGAGCAGGCCACCGGGCACCACCGATTTCTCCAGCAGCTCCCGGCGGCTGGAATAGGGCTGTCCGGTCAGGTCCCGGCCGTCCAGGTACAACAGGTCGACCGCGACAAAGCTCTCCGATCCGGCGGACCCTGAGACCAGTCCGTCGATCACCGCGTTCAAACCAACCAGGCGTTCGTGCAGCTTCTCCATGCCGGTGACCGCATTCTCCTGTGACTCGGAGAACAGCAGTCCGGTGGTCCGGTACTCGCAGACCGCCAGCGCCCGGCGGCCTTCCAGGCGGGGCTCGAAGGCCCAGCCAGGATCGTTGAATGCATCGGAAATACGCCCGGGAACCATCACCGGGCCGGTGGGGAGCGGCTCGGGCGGATCCCCCTCCCAGGCCCGGAGGATCGCCAGCCAGTCCTTGCCGCCCTTGGTCTGGATAAGGTGCCACACACCTTTCATCCGCCGGCCCATCAACCGGAAGGTGAGCTTGCCCGGGAACTGCTCGGTCAGCTCGTAGGTTCCCGAATCGAAGATACGGACCTCTCCGGCACCGTAGTTGCCGGCCGGGATGGAGCCGCTGAACCCGCCGTATTCGAACGGATGGTCCTCAACGTGGACC
>Ga0247713_1001021_pt1 | contig 14877 bp, 17 predicted proteins | sample 21E_NmetaG_FD_189936 | JGI IMG/M metagenome (GOLD analysis project Ga0247713, IMG submission 189936) | Soil microbial communities from hillslope of Landscape Evolution Observatory, University of Arizona, Oracle, AZ, United States - 2-1-E_N | ecosystem: Engineered > Artificial ecosystem >... | reverse complement strand
GATTATCGGCATCGTGATGTCGAGCAACGCCGACTTCTCCGAGAAGTACGTGACCGACCAGCTCGCGGAGCAGAAGATCACCTTCAAGGCGGCCGACAAGCTGACCGACGAGGAGAAGCAGTCGCCGTGCCTGGTCGAGTACGCCGGCCAGGCCCTGACCACCGGCAAGCAGGCCGAGTGCTACGCCAACGAGTTCATCGGCCTGCACGTCAAGACCAGCGGCAAGGGCCTGACCTACGCCGAGATCGGCGACCAGCAGACCGCCCTGCGGGCCGAGATCGCCGCCGCCGGCGGCGCCGCCAACGCCCCCGACCTGCAGAAGCAGCTGACCGACCTCACCGCCACCCGGGAGACGGTCTTCAAGGGCGAGACGCTGCGAGGCATCCTGCTCACCTCCTACGGCTTCAGCGAGCTGGGCAACAAGGCCGAGCAGGCCGCCAGCGTGATCTTCCTCGGCGTGATCCTGCTCACCGCCCTCTCGATCGCCGGCTTCGTCCACGCCCTCGTCACCCCGAAGTCCAAGGGCTTCGCGGTCCCCGAGGGCAACGTGGGCACGACACGAGAGAAGGTGACCGTCTGAGAGCACCACACACACCACTCCCACACACCGATGCGCACCGAGGCCCCGCTGCCCAGCGGGGCCTCGTTCTTTCTACGAACCGTCACGCAAGGAGGCGTGCCAATGAAAGCAGTCGTCGTGTACGAGTCCATGTACGGGAACACCCAACGGGTGGCGGACGCCATCGGCCGGGGTCTCGCCGGCGCCGGCGAGGTCGTCGTCGTGCCGGTCAGCGAGGCGGGGCCGGCGGTGGTGGGAGACGCCGATCTGGTCGTCGTCGGAGGCCCGACCCACGCCCACGGCATGAGCCGGCCCAGCACCCGCCAGGCGGCCGTCGACCAGGCCAAGCCCGACAACTCCATCGACCCCTCCGCCCTTGGCCCGCGCGGGACGGCGGGTCCCGGGGTGCGGGAGTGGCTGGGCTCGATGCCGCCGATCGCCGCCTCGGCGGCGGCATTCGACACCAGGGCCGGCGTGGCCCCTCCGCTGCTCACCGGCCGGGCATCGAAGGGGATCGCCAAGCAGCTCCACCAGCACGGCTTCGCGCAGGTCGTCGAGCCCGAGAGCTTCCTGGTCGACAAGGAGAACCACCTTCAGCCCGGCGAGGAGGAACGCGCCCAGGAGTGGGGGGCCCGCCTGGCGGCGGCAGTCGCACCGCCGAGGCGCTAGCGCGGTGGCTAGCCCGAACGCCCTCGCACGGCCCACGCCCGGGCCATCAGGTTGATCGACCCGTCGCCGGCCACCGGCAGCGCGGCGCGGAGGTGGTCGCGCAGCCGGCGCCGGCGATCGTCGTCGAGGGCCATGACGTAGGCCGGCGCCACCCCTTGGCCCCCCAGGAACGGCACCCAGTAGTCGTCGAAGTCCCGGAAGACGGTGGGGACGTCGATGGCGTGCACGGCCACGTCGGCGAGGCCGGCGCCCTGCCAGAGCGCCTCGAGCCGGTCGGGGTGGCAGATCGGGAAGCGGTCGGCCTCGTCGCGGGCGGCCGCAGGGTCGACGGCGCCGGCCGCGTCCCAGAAGTGGCGCATGAGATCCATGCGGCCGGCGTAGTCCCACACGTAGGCGGCGACCAGGCCGTCGGGCACCCGTCGCCGCATGGCCTCCAGGCCGGCGCCGGCGTCGGAGAAGAAGTTCAGGGCCAGGCCGGAGACGGCGATGTCGGCGGTCACATCGGGGAGTCGGCTGACGTCGGCCACGACGAAACGGGCCCGGGGGTCGTCGATGTGGGCAGCCGCCCAGCCGGCCTGGGCCTCCGAGCGGTCCACCCCCACCACTTCGACCGGATCGCACTGGGCCAGGACGGCGGCGGTGAGGGCGCCGGTCCCGCACCCCACGTCGAGCCACCGCTGGCGGGGCGCCGGCTCCAGCCAGGCGAGAAAGGATCTGGCGACCAGCCGGCTCCACCGGCCGACGTACAGCTCGTAGGCGTCGCCGTCAGCCCACATGCTTCAGAGGGCCTCGAAGGGGGCGGCGTAGCGAAAGGGCCCGCGGAGGCCGTCGTGCCAGCCGGCCAGGGGGCGGACCTGGAAGTGGTCACCCCATTTCGGCTCGGGGGCGAGCACGCCCAGGGTCGACGCGGGCACGAACCCGAACTGGGGGTAGTAGTCGAGGTGGCCGAGCAGGGCGACGAGTGGGTACTCCAGGGCGTCGGCGGCGGCGGTGACGGCGTGCATCAGCGCCGAGCCCACGCCGGTGCGCTGCACGTCGGGCAGGACGCCGATGGGCCCCAACCCGACGACGGCTACCGTCCCCACCGAGCCCAGGGTGCAGACGACGTGGCCGGTGACCCGACCGCCGGCGTCCTCGGCCACGAGCGACAGCGCCGGCACCCAGCCGGCGTCGGCCCGCAGGGCGTGCACCAGGTCGGCCTCCACCGGGCCGGGAAACGCCTGCCGGTGCACGTGATCGATGGGGCTGACATCGGCGGGCGTCTCGCGTCGGACCAGCATCGGACTCAGCAGGCTACGAGGTCGACGGCCTCCTGCTCCAGCGTTTTACACGTGGTGAGGGTGCCGCCGGCGGGGCCGCAGTAGCTGCCGTGGGTCGGCGCCACATCGGCGTAGTCCCGCCCGACGGCGACGGTGAGATACGAGGCCCCGGCCAAACGGTCGTTGGTGGGGTCGAAGGCCACGGCGGTGAGCGGGGACCGGGCGCCGGCCGACGGCAGCAACACCTCGACCCAGGCGTGGCTGCCCCCCTCCCCCACCATGTGACCAGAGACGTAGCGGGCCGGCAGCCCGCACAGCCGGCACAGGGCGAGCATGACGTGGGCGTAGTCCTGGCACACGCCGGCCCCGAAGGCCAGTGCCTCGGCGGCGGTCGTGCGGACGGTGGTGACGTCGTGGTGGTAGCGCATGTGGGCCGCGACCCAGCCGTTGATCCGGTGCGCGAGGTCGAGGCCGGCATCGCCGGTCTCGAGGAGCAGTCGGGCGGCGCCGTGCAGCGCCGCATCCGGCTCGGTGAGCTCGGAGTGAGCCAGCAGCTGCCGGCGGTCCTCCGCCGGCGCGCCGGCGCCGGCATGGCGCTCCACCGTCACCCGCACGACGAACTCGACGCTCGCCGCCACCCGGGCGGCGCGAACCCGCAGGGCCACGTTGCCGAACCCGTCGACCGACTCCGTGACCTCGACGCCGGCCCCCCGGACCTCGACGGAGGACTCGGTCCGTACCTGGTCGCCGTGGCGGGCCGGCGGCAGCACCTTGAGATGGTGGTCGAGGCGGTGGATGGGCGACGGGTAGTCGTACCGCAGCGTCTGGCGCAGCACGAGGCGGTTCACTCGGTCACGCCTCGTCGGCCCAGACCTGCATGGTCTCCAGGACGGCGCCGCCGTAGGAGGTGACCATGGCCACGTCGAGGGCGTCGCGGCCCCGACCGATGACGACCCGCCCGGTCCGCGGCACGTTGTTCCGGGGGTCGAACGTCCACCACCGGTCGCCCAGGTACACCTCCAGCCAGGCGCAAAAGTCCATGGGCTCGTCGGGCGGGGGGACGCCGATGTCGGGCAGGTACCCGAAGACATAGCGGGCGGGGATGTTGAGGCTCCGGCAGAAGGTGACACCGAGTTGGGCGAAGTCGCGGCACACGCCCACCCTCGACTCCCAGACGTCGACCGCGGTGGTGGTCGGTGTGCTGGCGCCGGCCTGGAACTTGACGTTCTCGTGGACCCAGTCGGAGACGGCCTGGGCCCTCGCCCAGCCGGGCTCGACGGCGCCGAACAGCTCCCACGCCCGGTCGTACAGGAGGTCGGAGAGGCAGAACCGGCTGGGAAGGAGGTACACGAGGGTCTCGTCAGGGAGGTCCTCGATGGGGTGCTGCACGGCGCCGGCGCCCACGGGGTCGTACTCCGACGGCACCTCCACCGTGGCGTCGTAGCGCAACAGGTTCTCGCCCTCCACCAGGCTGAGCCGGTCACAGACGTTGCCGTACGCGTCGAAGTAGGTCGACACCGGCAGCGCCGGCGTGGTCGACCAGGTGTGGGACAGCAGGTAGTGCGGCCCCTCGGGCCGGGGGCGGACCTGCCAGATGGTGGGTGTCGGGGCCGGCGCCCGGAACCGGAACTCGCACCCGACTCGCACGTGCATCAGACGATCTTGCCCCGGAATGATGAACGCCGTGTGTCGGCAGGATGCACGATCCGGTGAAGATCCCGAAATATCCCCGTCGGGCTGCATGCTGTGGAGAACCGCCGGGTAGTTGCTGCCTCAGCAGATCGCTCGAGCAACTGGGTGCTCGAGCAGCGGCGGTCGTCGTGGTCAGGCCCAGGTCGGGCCGCGCCCGGCCGCGTCTGCAAGCCATCCCACACCCGACGAAGGAGACCAGGACATGACCATGACCGACCTCAGCGGCTGGAGGGGACACGACGTCGTGGACCCGAGCGGCGACAAGATCGGCGAGATCGAGGACATCTACCTCGACGAGCAGACCGACCAGCCGGAGTGGCTGGCGGTACGGACCGGCCTGTTCGGCCGTCGCATCAGCTTCGTGCCTTTGGCCGAGGCCCAGGCCGCCGGGGACTACATCACCGTGCCGTACACGAAGGACCAGGTCAAGGACGCCCCCCACGCCGACCCCGACGAGGGCCTGCTCTCCGAGGCCGAGGAGGCCCGGCTCTACCAGCACTACGGCCTGCCCTACAGCGACATCCGCTCCGACACCGGCCTGCCCGAGGGCGGGGGCCAGACGGCGGCCACCACCGGCTACGAGACCGCAGGCAGCGACGACGCCATGACCCGCTCCGAGGAGGAGCTGCGGGTGGGCACCCGCCAGCGCGAGGCCGGCCGGGCCCGCCTGCGCAAGTGGGTCGAGACCGAGCACGTCGCCACCACCGTCCCGGTGGCCCGTGAGGAGGTCCGCATCGAGCGGGAGCCCATCACCGACGCCAACATCGACCGGGCGCTCCAGGGCCAGGAGATCAGCGAGGACGTCCACGAGGTCACCCTGATGGAGGAGGAGGCCGTCGCCGGCACCGAGGTGGTGCCCAAGGAGCGTGTCCGCCTCGACACCGAGACCGTCGTCGAGGAGCAGGAGGTCGGCGCCGAGCTCCGCCAGGAGCGCATCGAGGCCGAAGTCGACCCGGACACGAGGCGGTAACGCACGATGGAACGCAACGACCAGCCGGGGCGGGCATCCGCCCCGGCAGGGGTCCGGGTGACCGCCGCCACCGGTGACCCCGGCGTCGAAGAGGCCCGGGCCCGGTTTGGCGGGATCGACATCCCGGCGACCATCGCCGGCGCCCTCGCCGCCCTGGGGACCGCCGCCCTGCTGGCCGGGATCCTGGCCGGCGCCGGCACCTACGGCTACCAGCTGGGCCTCGACAACGCCGAGGAGAAGCTCACCGCCGGCGGGCTGATCGGCGGTCTGACGACCCTCTTCATCGCCTTCCTGGTCGGCGGCTGGGTGGCGGGCCGGGTCGCCCGCTACGACGGCGGGCGCAACGGCCTGCTGACCGCCGTGTGGTTCGTCCTGCTGGCCGCCGCCACCGCCGCCCTCGGCGCGTGGGCTGGCGACAAGTACGACGTCTTCCGCAACGCCAACCTGCCGCAGTGGTTCGACCGCGACGCCCTCACCGGGGCGGCAATCGGCACCGGTCTGCTCGCATTGGCGGTCATGCTCCTGGCCGGCTGGCTCGGTGGCCGCCTCGGCGAGCGCTACCACCGCGGGGCCGATTCGCTGGTGGCACGGACCAGGCCGGGTGCCGTGGGCACACCCCGGCGGATCGTGAGGGCCTCATGAGGCCCGGCGACGAGACCACGGCCATGCCGCCCGACGACCTCACCGGCGTGATCCGCCGAGAGGAGGAACTGACGGTGGAGACCGACGTGCGAGAGGCGGGCCGGCTCGGGGTGCGCAAGGTCGTCGACCACGAGCGGGCCTCGACCGTGGTGCCCGTGGGCACCGAGCACGCCGACTTCGAGCGCCAGCCGGCGGTGGAAGGCGACTCCGGCGAGGTGGAGGTGCTTCCCGACGGATCCATCTCCATCCCGGTGTTCCAGGAGGAGCTGGTGATCGAGAAGCGCCTGGTCGTCCGGGAGCGGGTCATCGTCCGCAAGCACACCGTCACCGAGGACCGCCGGATCGAGGCGGATCTCCGCCGAGAACGGGTCGAGGTGGAGGTCGATCCGGAGATTGCCGACCGGGTGAGGCATGAAGAAGGCGGTTCTTGGGGAGCTGTTAGGGGCGACGATGCCGGGGCCCCGGCCACCATCTAAGGAGGAGCGGCGTGACAATCACTCTGCCCAACCCGCAGGACCTGCAAGGGCAGGTGCTCTACGACTCGACTGGGCAGGAGATCGGCCTCATCGAGGGCGTGTACCTCGACAACGCCACCCGCAAGCCCGAGTGGGCTGCCGTACGCCTCGGCCCCGACGCGCTCGCCCTCATCCCCCTGGCCGACGCGGTGCCGGCACCGGGCGGCGCCCGGGTGGAGTTCGACGTGGAGATGGTGCTCGACGCCCCCTTCCAGCTCACCGCCCTCGACAACGAGGTCACCGAGGAGACCGAGCAGCTGCTCTACGACCACTACTTCGGCCCTGCGGACGGCTCGGGTAGCGCCGCGGTCGAGGAGGCCCGCGACGTCGCAGCCACGGTGAAGGACGAAGCGTCCGACGTGGCCGCCACCGCCAAGGACGAGGCCGCCGACGTGGCCGCGACGGCCAAGGAGGAGGCCGCCGACGTGGCGTCGTCCGCCAAGGCGCAGGCCGGCGAGGTGGTGGCCACGGCTCAGGAGCAGGCGGCGTCCGTGATCGAGCTGGCCAAGGAGGAGACGGCCGAGGTGGCCCAGGTGGTCTCGACCGAGGCCCGGGACATGGTCGAGACGACCGTGAGCGAGCTGGAGAGCCAGGCCGAGACCCAGATCGAGCAGATCGCCGAGAGCCTCCACCGCCTGGCCGGCCAGGCGCTGGCCCTGGCGCGGGGCAACGCCGAGCAGGCCGGCCCCCTGGGCGACCTCGTCGGCCGGGCCGGCGAGGAGCTGCAGACGGTGGCCGCCGGAATCGAGGAGCGGGGTTCGGCCGGCGTGCTGCAGGACGCCCAGCGGGTCGTCCGCCAGCGGCCTCGCGCCGCCATCATCGGCACCGCGGCCGCCGTCGTCGCCGGCGCCCGGCTCATGGGCACGCCGGCCGGCGATCGGCTCAAGGAGTACGTGGCCCCGCTGAAGGAGCAGGCCATGGAGGCGGGCCGGAACGTGGCCGAGGAGCTCAAGCCGATCGCCCAGCAGCGGGCCGAGCGGGTCAAGGAAGTCGCCACCCAGGCCGCCGATCAGGTCAAGCAGGACGCCCAGGGCACCGTCGAGGACGTGAAGGGCACGACCAAGCGGTCCACCCAGGCGGTCAAGGGGACGGCCAAGCGGTCGGCGGCCACGGTGAAGGGCACGGCCAAGGACTCGGGCGCCACGGTGAAGACCACAGCCAAGCGCACCTCCCGGGCGGCCACGCCGGTCCGCTGAGGCATGGCGGGTCGTTTGACGAGGCTGGCGCCGGCGCTGCTCACGGCGGTGGCCGGCGTGGTCGCGGTCCGCCGCAGCCAGCGGGGCTGGGACCCAATCCCGGCGAGCAGCACGCCGGTCGACCTTGCCTCGCGGGAGGCGGCCCAGCCGGGCACGGCCGTGGCCCCGCCGGCCCCGCCGGGGGTCGACGCCGGCCCCGCGCCCAAGGAAGAGGAGCCGATCCCGACGCAAACCGGGAAGGAGCCGGGCCCGAGCTCACCGCTCGAGCTGCCCCCGCCCGACTGGAAGGCCAGCGTCAAGCGGGCCATCGCCGAGTTCAAGGAGGACAGGGGCACCCTCACCGCCGCCGGCATGGCCTTTTACTGGTTCCTGTCGATCTTCCCGCTCCTGGTCGCCGGCGTGGGGATGTTGAGCCTTTTACGCGTCAGCGACGACACCATCGCCAAGATCACCGAGTCGGTCACCGACGCCCTGCCGGGCGGCGCCGGCCAGATCGTCGTCGATGCGGTCGATAACGCCGCCCGGCAGTCCGACGGTGCGGTGCTCGCCGTCCTCTTCGGTCTGCTCCTGGCCCTGTGGAGCGCGTCGGCCGGCTGCGTCGGCATGCAGATGGGCCTCGACGTGGCCTACGACGTGCGGGACAACCGGAAGTTCCTCAAGAAGCGGCTGGTCGCCTTCCAGCTCATGCTGGCCATGGTCGTCCTCGGGGGGACGGCCACCGCGCTCATCGTCTTCGGCGCCCCACTCGGCAACGCCCTGCGCGACAACCTGCCCTTCGGCAGCGCATTCGTCGTGCTGTGGACCGTGATCCGCTGGGCCGGCGGCCTCCTGGCTCTCACCGGCCTCTTCGCCACCATCTACTACCTGTCTCCCAACCGGGACACGCCCCGGTGGGTGTGGGTGAGCCCCGGCGGGATCCTGGCCGCCGCCATCTGGCTGATCGCGTCCCTGGGTTTTTCGATCTACGTGGCGAGCTTCGCCGACTACGCCGAGACCTACGGCGCCCTGGCCGGCGTGGTCGTCCTGCTGTTCTGGCTGTACCTGACCGCCCTGGCCGTGGTCCTCGGCGGCGAGCTCAACGCCGAGCTGGAGCGCCAGAGCGCGGCCCGCAAGGGCCAGGTGCCTGCCCAGCCCCAGTAAGGAGTAGCGCTACCGGAAGTCCTCGGGATCGGCGTCCTCGCCGGCCTCTGTGACCGCCATGTACCGCCAGCAGTCCGGCTGTGACCCGTCGACGTCGGTGAACCCGTACTCCCGGGCCAGGGTGCCGGCGTCGATCGACTGCTGGTGCCAGCGGTGGCGGTCCCGGTCCGAGGCCAGGGCCACGATGGCCCGACCGACGTACCGGGGGGTCTCGGAGGCGGCGAACCCGGGCGGCGCGATCGTCGACTCCCGCCAGTTCTCCTCGGTCACGCCGAAGATCTCCAGCATCATCTCCGAGCGCAGCCACCCGGGGGTGACCGCCACCGCCGTGGCCCCATGCGGTTCGAGCTCGTGGCCGAGTGAGTAGGCCAGCCGGTTCACCGACACCTTGGCCAGGTCGTAGTGGGCGTTCAGCCGGTAGTGCGAGGCGTTGTAGTGCGCGGTGCCGTCGGTGACCTCGACGTGCAGCCCTCCCGGCCGATCGATGAGGAGGGGCAGCAGGTGGTGGGCGGTGATGAGGTGGGTGTCGACTGCGAGACGGAGGATGCGCAGGCCGTTGGCCAGGTCGTGCGCCCAGACCGGCGTGTCCCACTCCGTCAGTAGCTCGCCGCCCCAGATGTCGTTGACGAGTACGTCGATGTGGCCGAAGCGGTCCCGGATCCGCGCCGCCAGGCCGGCCACCTGGTCGGAGTCGAGGTGGTCGACGACCTCGGCCACGCCGGTGCCACCGAGGCTGGTGACCAGCTCCGCCGTGTCCTCGATCGTCTCCGTGCGGTCGTAATCAGACCGGGGCGAACCGCTCGTTCGCGACGTGCGGCCGCTGCAGACGACGGTGGCGCCGGCCTCGCCGAGGGCGGCGGCGATGCCGCGGCCGGCCCCCCGGGTGGCGCCGGCGACAACCGTCACCCGGCCTCGCAGTGCGTCGGGATCGGCAGTCCAGTTCACAAAGGGCAACGGTACGCTCCCCCGGTGAACCGCCAGCCAGATTTAGCCAGAACCTGAAATAGCGCGCTCGGTCAGCAGCATCCAGTCCTCCACCCCGGCGCCACGGGAGACCAGCCGGAGGTCGGCTCGGGAAGGCGGGAACCGCGCCTGCAGGCGGGTGACGCTCTCGTCGGCGTGCACGAGCAGGTAGACGCAGGGATGACCCCAGCTGGCCCGTGGTTCGAGGTCGACGAAGACCAGGTAGCCCGGAACCTCGACCGCGACGCGGTCCCGGCCGGCGAAGAGGTCCTCCTCGGGGTTCACGACCCCGGCGGTGACGTACACCGCGCTCGCCGCCTTCTCTTCGTCGGGGAGACCGGCGAGGGCAACCTCCGCGGCTTGGGAGGAGGTCATCGGGCCGCCCTCCGCCTCCATCCTTGATCGTTCTAGGACGCCGGGGCCAAAGAGGCAAGCGATTGTTCAAGCCACCGTCAAGGGTTCAGACCTGAGCCCTCTCGGCGCCGGCCAACGGGCCTCCCGAAGGAGGCCCGCTGTGTCGCGCCGGGTCACTGCCCGCCGGTCAGGCGGAGACCTCGGCCGACGTCGGGTCGATGATGGCGTGCACGGGGCGGGCGGCGTCGCACGGGAAGCCGCCGGCCTTGGCGTGCTCGGCCACGGTCTCGGCGTCGTCGGCAATGTAGACGCAGAACAGCTTGTCGTCAGTGACGTAGCTCTGCAGCCACTGCGCCCGTCCGGCCATGGAGTCGAGGACCTCCACGGACTTCTGGGAGATGGCCTGGAGGTCTTCGACCATGAGGTTGCCGGCGCCGGGCAGCGTGCGCTCGATCACGAACTTCGGCATTGTGGTGTTCTCCTTGTTGGGTGGGCTGACTCCAATGAGTGTCCGCGCCGGGAGGTTCGGAGACCATGACCGCAACACCGCAACACCTGACCGAAAAGCCGCTTGACGCGGTGCTGGCCCAGCTACGCCTCGACGGGGCGATCTTCTTCCGCTCGGAGTTCACCGAGGGTTGGGGCTACGAGTCGCCCACTGCGCCCGAGATGGCCGGCATGCTGCATCCCGGCGCCGAGCGCCTGATCATGTTCCACATCGTCGCCGCGGGCCGGTGCTGGATGGCCCTCGACGACGGGGAGAAGCACTGGGCCAGCCACGGTGACGTGGTCGTCATGCCTTATGGCGACCACCACTCGGTGGGTGGGCAGGAGACGGCCGACGTGGTGCCGATCGCCACCCTCTTCGCCCCTCCGCCCTGGCAGGCCCTGCCCGTCATCCAGTACGGCGCCGGCGGCGACCGCACCGACATCGTGTGCGGCTACCTCCATTCCCAGCATCCACTGTTCAACCCGGCCTTGCGGGCCTTGCCGCCGATCTTCGTCGTCCGTCCGCCCGAAGGGCCAGCGCTCGAATGGGTTCGGGCCAGTATCGACTTCGCCGTCGCCAGCTCCTCGGCCACACAGCCCGTGCAGCCCGCCGACCCCAGGCTGGCCGAGCTCGTGTTCAAGGAGGTGCTGCGCCTGCACCTGGCCACGACACCGGCCATCGACCGGGGCTGGATCGCGGCACTCAGCGACCCGGTGCTGGCGCCGGCGCTGGCCGCCCTCCACGCCGAGCCCGACCGCCGGTGGACAGTGACGGACCTGGCCGCCAGCGCCGCCGTCTCCCGCTCGGTGCTCGACGAGCGCTTCCGTCAGGTGCTCGGCCGGTCCCCCATCCGGTACCTCACCGAGTGGCGGATGCACATCGCCGAGGAGCTGCTGGCGGCCACCGACCACGGCGTGGTCGCCGTCGCCCGCCGCGTGGGCTACGACTCGGAGGAGGCGTTCAGCCGGGCCTTCAAGCGCGCCCACGGGCTGGCGCCGGGGGCCTGGAGGGCGGCTCGCCGCTAAGCCGGCCGTAGACTCCGCGGGTGCCCGAGTTGCCGGAGATGCAGGCGCTGGCCGAGCGGTTGGAAGCGGCGGTCGGAGGCTCTCAGTTCGAGAGGGCCGTGCCGCTGTCGTTCTCGGGACTGAAGACGTACGCGCCGGCGCCGGAGTCGCTGGCCGGCCGCACCTTGGTCTCGGTGGGCCGGCGGGGCAAGTTCCTGATCCTCGACCTCGGTGGCCCACGGGTCCTGGTCCACCTGTCCCAGGGCGGCCGGGTCGACGTGGAGTCGCCGCCCAAGAGCACCCGGCCCAAGTTCGGCGTCGTGCGGTTCCTCTTCGACGGCCGGCCCTCGGTGCTCGTCAAGGAGTTCGGCACCGAGAAGAAGGCGGGCTGGTGGGTGCTGGCCGAGGGCGACGAAGGACCGCTGGCCGGGCTGGGCCTCGACCCGTTCTCCGACGAGTTCGCCGAGCTGATCCACGAGGGCGACGACGGCCGGCGGGTGCACACCCTGCTGCGCCGGCAGTCCACCGTCGCCGGCATCGGCCGGGGCTACACCGACGACAGCCTGCACCGGGCCCGGGTCTCCCCCTACGCGTCGTTGAGGTCGCTGTCGGGTGAGGAGCGGGCACGGCTGGTGGAGTCGATCCGGGCCGTGCTCACCGAGGGGCTGGAGGTCGAGCGCCGGCGTACGGGCGGGCTGCCGACCAAGGTGGGCGACCACTGGGTCGTGCACAATCGCCACGGCACGCCGTGCCCGGTGTGCGGCGACGGCCTGCGGCGGGTGTCGTACGAGTCCTACGAGGTCACGTACTGCCCGGCGTGCCAGACCGGCGGGAAGATCCTCGCCGACCGGCGGATGTCACGCCTGGTTCGCTGAGGCGCCGGCGCCCTCGAAGACGGCGGCCTTGACGCCCCGGTCGGCGAGGGCGGCCAGGAACGGGCCGGGGTCGGCCAGCGACGCCAGCCCGCCGGCGCCGGTGCGGGACAGGCGCCCGTCGACGACCCACCGGGCGGCGAGCGCGGTCACCGCGCCGGCGGCCACCGCGGGCCGGTCGACGGCCCCCAGAACCCGGTCGCTGCGGACCTCGCCGTGGCGGCCGCGGACCTCGACCCGCACCGCGCCGAGGGTGCCCTCGGGATGGGGCCGGCGAAGCATGGGGAGGTGGGCGGTGGCCCGGTCCCGCCGGTTGGCGCCCACGCGGGCGGTGATGCGGTCGGCGTTCGGGAAGGCGGGGGCGAGCACGATGGGCTCCGGCAAGGCGGCGCGGTAGCAGTCCACCCCACACACCGGGTCGGGGAACCACATGAGGGCCCGGCCCGAACTGCCCCGGTGCCGGCGCCAGATGCCGGGGCCGGCCTCGATGGCGGGGCCCTGCAGCGCCACGTGGTGCTGGCGGGCGCACGCCGGCCCCCCCGTGCCCACCTTGGCCACGTGGATCTCCTCGACCGCCTCGAAGCTGCGGGCGGCGTGGGCGGCGAGCAGGCATGACAGCCCGGGCGAAAAGCCGGCGCCGACGACCACGTGAAGGCCGCGCTCGACGGCTTCGGCGTCGAGGGCGAGCAGGGCACGGACGTCGTCGACGTCGTCGGAGACCGACACCACCGAGGCGCCGGCGTCGAGGGCCGCCTCGGCGTACTCCCGGTGGCCCCGCGGGCCGGTCAGCAGGACGACGTCGGCGCCGGCCGGGCTCACCACAGGCGCGGCCGGCGCCCCGAGGGACGCCACCACCGCCTCCAGCCGAGCCTGCTGTGGCTCCACGATGCCCAGCCCGTCGACCTGTCCGAGGAACAGCAACTGGCGGGCAGCGCGCACACCGACCGCTCCCGCCCCCACCACCACGGCGCGCACGGCTACTTCAGTTCCGGGCCGCTGAGCTCGCGCCACCCGCCCTGCTGGAGTGGCACTGGACCGCCGCGCTTGAACCGCACGCCGGCGGCGGCGATGCCGGCCAGCACGAGGGCGAGGGCACCCCGTCGGAGTGCCTTCACCGGCGCCGGCCCGGCCGTGGGGCTAGCTGGAATCGAACCAGCGACCTCACCCTTATCAGGGGTGCGCTCTAACCGACTGAGCTATAGCCCCAGCATTTGTGCTGGTCAGAGGCCATTTCATGCTGAATCCTCGTGACGGATGGTCCTGCGTACAGCGCAGCCCTATGAGGGGAAGCCAGCCGCAGAAGTGCCCACGGACAGTACACCCGCGTAGGGGTTCGCTGTACCGAGGCGGGTCCGGCCGGGGCAGATGCGCAGGTAACAGCGTTTGGTGAGCGCTGGGCGGCCAGCACAGCGTTCGGACAGCACCGGTGCCAGCCCCAGCGCCCGGCGCCGTTCCTTCCGCTTCCAGCCAAATTCCAGTGGCCCTCAAGGCCTCGCCGTCATCGTGACGTCCTTCCATTCAATCGAGAGGAGAACATCGGATGAAACGCACAGCAGCGGTAGGCGCCGCCGGTGCCGCTTTCATGTCGCTCGCCGCGTGGACCGTGCAGTCGACCGCCGCGGAGCGGAAGGCCAACATGAACCTCGATCTTCGCCAGACCGCCGAACACGTCGTCGACCAAGCACCTGCAGGGCCACCTCGGAAAACCGGGCGCAGATGTGGCCGTCCGGGTCGACGTGAGACATGTCCGGCCTGACACAATCAAATCGCCCGTGAACCGCGATGAAGCGGGGAGCGTCACCGTGAGGGCGCCGGTCCACAGAGGCTCAACCATCCACCTCTGAGGCCAGGGACCTCGTGATTCTTGGAGCTGTCTAGAACACCGAGAATCGAGGAGGCCCCTGGTGGGATTCGAGCGTAGCGACAGCGCGGTTGCCCTTCTGGGCATGGAGGGCTTCGTGCTGCTGGCCGCGGCCGAGGTGGACGGCGAGCTGCACCAGCTCGTGGAGACCCAGGCCGCCGTCGTGGGCTGTCGAGGGTGTGGGACCAGGGCGGTGTCGAAGGGCCGGCGACGCACGAAGGTCCGTGACCTTTCCAGCGGCGGGCGTCCCGTCGTGGTGGTGTGGGCCAAGCGCATCTGGCGCTGTCCCGACGCCGACTGCGACGTGAAGACGTGGTCGGGAGGCCAGTCCCCTCATCGCCCCCGGCCTCGCTGACCGAGCGGGCCGGGCCGAGGCGTCCGGCGGGTGGGCCAGGACAACCACGCCGTGGCCCGGGTGGGCCGCTCGCTGGGCGTGGGGTGGGCGGCGGTGATGGCGGCAGTGCGCGACTACGGCAGGCCCTGGTCGAGGACCCCGGCCGCATCGGTGCGGTCGGTGGCCTGGGCCTCGACGAGACCGCGTTCCTGCGGGCCAACGCCCGCCGCCACACCGTCTTCGTCACCGGGTTCGTGGACATCATCGCCGGGCCGGCTGCTCGACATCGTGGCCGGTCGCAGCGCCAAGGTGGTGAGACATGGCTGGCCGGCCGGTCTGAGTCGTGGCTGGCCGGCG
>Ga0247713_1001020_pt1 | contig 14878 bp, 5 predicted proteins | sample 21E_NmetaG_FD_189936 | JGI IMG/M metagenome (GOLD analysis project Ga0247713, IMG submission 189936) | Soil microbial communities from hillslope of Landscape Evolution Observatory, University of Arizona, Oracle, AZ, United States - 2-1-E_N | ecosystem: Engineered > Artificial ecosystem > Mesocosm... | reverse complement strand
CCAGTAACGGACCGAACGGGCGGTGGAGATCGAAGCGAGGGGGCGGGACCGGGGCTGCGGAGCCGTATTCATGCCGAAATCAGGCCAAATCGGGTGCCCGGCCGGTCGACTTCTTCGGGACGAAGTAACTAACTAAACTAAGCGACCCGCACGAAACGTGCTTTTGCACTGGCGCCGTCAACAACCACAGAAAATTCGGAATTCTCACTCAAGTGGACCGCGTTGCGCGCCGAAGGCGTGTTCAATGCATGACGGCGGGCGGCGACGACGACAGATCATCAGCACGGCTTCGCCCGGTGCCGGGACCCCCTCGTGTCGAAGGAACCATCGGCCCCGAAGCCTTCCCATCGCGGTGGCAGCCCTGGTGTTGTTGGCGGGCATCGCCGCCGCCCTCTCACCGGTCTCAGCTCAAACCGATCTCGACGCCCCGTCGCAGCCGACGAACCCTCTCTGGCGCAACTACAGCACCGGAACGGTCACGGAGTCCGTAGCTGCCGAGCGCGAATCCCTCCGCGCCACTTGGTCAACTTCCACCGACTCAGGTACTGGCGTAGCCCAGTACCGGCTGCAGGTCGGGCTCGAGCCCGGCTTCGCCGAACCGCTCCTCGACCGCCTGACCGGCTCCACGAAGGGGTGGGCACTCATCGAGCAGAGCGACGGCATCCGCTACGGCAAGAGCTACTACTTCCGGGTCGCCGCCCGCGATGTCGCCGGCAACGAGTCGTCGTGGTCGGCGCCCTCCAACCGGGTGGACGTTACCGATCAGACCACCGGCCCCGCCGTGGCTCACGCCCCCGTGTTGTCGGGCTACGTCGGCCAGTCGGTTCCCATCCGGCTCTCCGCGAGCTGCGGCGGCGTGGAGCAGTCGTGCTCGGCCCGCCTGTACTGGCGGGCCACACCCCTTTCGGGCGCCACCGCCCTCCTCGACGGCGTGGGCGACAGCGGCTGGCAGGTGGCGGACCTGAGCCGGGGCGCGGAGACGACGCTCGAAAGCAGCCGTGCCTGGGAGTGGAGTGGAATGGTGCCGGGCTCCGCCGTGTCCACCTCGGGCGTGGACTACGTCGTGGAGGCCACCGACACCTTCGCCCGGACGCACGTGCCGGGAGGGGCCTTCGTCGGGTCGGCCAACGCCACCGGCGTGCAGCCCGCTGCTCACGGCTTTTTCCACGTGCACATCGTCTCTCCGCCGCTGCCGGCCCACGCCCCCCCTCCGTTCGGGCGAGCAGGCGAGGCCCTGGCCCTGCGCCTCGACGCCACGTGCGCCACCGCCAACTGCACGGCGACGCTCTACTACCGCAGCACGGACGCGCCGGTGAGCTCCACGCCGCTGACGGCCACGCCTGCCTGGCCCCGGGTGCCGATGAGCCGCAGTGGCGAAGCACAGTCGTTGGGCGACGCCGGTGCGATCCTCGGGTTCACCGCCTCCATCCCCGCCTCGACCGTCGACAGCCGCGGCGTCGACTACTTCATGGAGGTCAGCGACGGGACGACCCGGGCTTGGTGGCCCGGCACCACCGCCCAGGGCTACTACGCGCCCACCGACGGGATGCGCACCGGCTACCACCACGTGCACGTGCTGGAGCCGCCCCACGTCGTCCACGAGCCCGTCGTCGCCTCCGCGTACCGCCAACCGGTGCCCGTGCGGGCCCAGGCCAGCTGCCAGACCACTTGCACCGCCGCGCTCTACTACCGCACGACCACCTCGGCGGTCCTCGACACCACGGCGGCCTTCACGTCAGTGCCCATGACCGTCTCGGTACCGGCCGCCGGCGTCGTGACTCTGGAGGGCGAGGTGCCGGCGTCGGCCGCCGACACCAGAGGCGTCGACTACTTCTTCTCGGTGACCGACGGAGCCACGACCACGTGGTGGCCGGGCACCAGTGCGGTGGATGGCTACGTGCCCGTGCCGGGGACCCGCGTCGGCTACCACCACGTGCGCATCGTCGACCCGCCGCACTTGGCCCACGCCCCCGTGGCCACCGCGCCGGCCCTGCGTGACGTGGTGATCGAGACCGATCTCACCTGCGTGACCACGTCCTGCACCGTCGTCTTGGCTTACGCCGCCACCCCCCTGGCCCAAGCCGCGGCCTTCACCGAGATCCCCATGACGCTGGTCGGCCCGACGAGGCCAACTCCCGCCGGCGCCCTCGGCCACTACCGGGGCGTCATCCCGGCGGCGAAGGTGACCACCGCGGGGCTGGCCTACTGGCTGAGGGCCACCGACGGCCATACCACCACCTACCACCCGGGCACCAGCTATTGGGGCGCCTACGTGCCCGTGGACGGGCTGCGCACCGGCGCGCATGTGGTGCGGGTCCTGGAGCCGCCCCACCTCCTCCATGCCCCCGTCGCCACCGCGTACTACCGCCAGCCGGTGAGCATCGAGGCCCGGTCCAACTGCGCCACTCCTGCCTGCACGGCGACGCTGCACTGGCGGACCACCGGCCACGAGTGGCGCTCCGGACCCATGAGCGCCGAGCGGACCGGCCACGCCACCGCGGCCGGCGAGGTGCTGGTCTACCGGGCGGAGATCCCCGCAGCAGATGCCACCACCGAGGGCGTGGACTATTGGATCGAGGTCCACGACGGCTACGTCGGCGAGCGCACCCAGACCTACCACATCACCGTCCTGGCTCCTACTGCGGTGCTGCACGCCCCGGTGATGGCCTCCCTCGCCGGCGTCCCCCTGACCATCGAGGCGGCCGTGCCCTGCGCCACGGCGGCATGTGACGTCGATCTCTACTACCGCATCCCGGGACCCGGCCTCCTGGCCGACCCGGCCTGGACAGTGGTCGACATGCCGGCGGAGGGGCTCAGCCTCGCCGTGGGCGACGCCACCACCGTGGCCCTGCACCGGGCGGTCGTGCCCTCCGAGCACGTCACCACCCGGGGCCTCGAGTACTTCATCCGGGCCTCCGACGGGCACACCACCGCCTACAGCCCCGGGTCGGCCTATGTGGCCACCCAGGTGGCCCGCGTCGACGGCCGGCGGGTCAACTACTTCTCCGTGCACGTGGCCGAGCCGGTGCGCGTCCTCCACCAGCCGCCGGCGTCGGCCCAGCTCGGTGACCCCATCCCCATCGCCGCCACCGCCAACTGCGCCACCAACTCCTGCACCGCCACCCTGGCCTACCGGGCTACGCCTTCGCTCGCCACGCTCAACAGCGTGATCGCCTACGCCAGCGGCGGTCCCGCCTTCACCGAGGTGGCCATGGAGAAGGCGACGGTGACAAATGGCGGCGGCGCGGGGAGGGTGCTGGAGTTCCGAGCCCTCATCCCGGGCGAGGTGGTCACCGCAAGCGGGGTCGACTACTGGCTACGGGTCTCCGACGGGGCCACCACCGCCTACTACCCGGGAACCAGCTACATCTCAGGCGCAGGCTCCGTTGACGGCATCCGAGCCGCCTGGCACCACGTCGCCGTTACCACCCAGCGCGTGACCGCCACCATCGGCGACCTGGTGTGGGTGGACCGCGACCGCGACGCCGTCAAGGACTCCTACGAGGTGGGTCTGGGCGGCGTGGGGATGCGGGTGTCCCATGCCGGCCTCGACGGCGCCTTCGGCACGGCCGACGACGTGGTCGTCGCCACCCAGACCACGACCGCCGCCGGCGCCTACGGCTTCACCGGCCTGCTGCCGGGGACCTACCGGGTCGAGGTGCTCGGCGCCTCCCTGCCCGCCCATATAGAGGCCGTCACAGGGCAGAACCCGCGGTTGGTGACGCTGGTGGCCGGAGAGCGCCGCACCGATGTCGACTTCGGCTACCGCTGGCTCGAGCGGGGCGCCGTCACCGGCGAGGTCTGGGTCGACTACGACGCCGACGCCGCCCGAGACGCTGACGACGAGGCGCTGGCCGGGGCGCAGGTGAGCGGCCGATGGGCCGGCGACGACGATGTCTTCGACACCGCGGATGACCGCACGTACGGCCCCGTGCCCACCGACTCCACCGGGAGGACGACGTTCAGCGCCCTGCCCGAGGGCCTCTTTCGGCTGGCGGTGGACGCGACGAGCCTTCCCGTGGGCCTCGAGCTCGTCTCCGGCGCCAACCCGGCCGAGATCAGGCTGGCGCCCCTGGCGGCGGCCACGGTTGGCTTCGGCTACCGCTGGACGGGCGTGATCGACGTGGTGGTCTGGGACGACACAGACGGTGACGACGCCGTCGATGCTCCCGAGCGACTGGTCCCTGGCGCAACCGTGGTGGTCTCCGCGCCCGGACCCGACGGAACCCTGGGCACCGCCGACGACAAGGTGCTGGGCACCAAGGTCAGTGACGCCGCCGGGCGAGCCCTGTTCCCCTACCTGGCCCCGGGCACCCGCCGGGTGGCCATCGCCGACCGCCTGGTCGTCACCTGGGAGGTACGGCCATGACCGAGCGGGGTCGCCGATTCCTGGCCCAGGCCAAGCGGCGCCCGGTGGCCGTCCTCACCGGGTTGGCGGTCTTCGCCGGCGCTGGGGCCGTCCCCATACTGGCCAGCGTGCTTCAGCCCGAGCGCGCCACCATCGCCGCCACCGTCCGGGCCTCGGTGACCGACAGGGAGGGTCAGGCCAGCGGCTCCGCGCCCGACATCTCGGCCGACGGCCGGTTCGTGGTCTTCGTCTCCGCGTCGTCTGCGTTTGGAAACGGGAGCACAAATCAGATCTACCGGCGGGACCTCGTCGACGGCACGACACGCCTGGTCAGCGTCGCCGCCTCCGGAGTCGGCGCAGGGAATGCCTACAGCGACAGTCCCGTCGTCTCCGGCGACGGCCGATTCATCGCCTTCAGTTCCGGAGCGACAAACCTCGTGGCGCTGGACCAGAACGGTTCCCAGGACATCTTCGTGCGGGACATGGCCACGGGCACCACCCAGCTCGCGTCGGTGAGCTCGTCGGGCGTCCAGGCCAGCGAGGCCTCCCGGACGCCGTCGATCTCCGCCGACGGTAACCGGGTCAGCTTCCGGACCGCCTCCCCCAACCTCGTCGCCGGCGACGATGTGCAGCGGTACACCTTCCGTGACGACATCTTCGTGCGGGATGTCCCATCCGCCACCACCAGGAAGGTCTCGGTCAAGCCGTTGGCACTGGAGGCTGGCTCGACGCAGTGCGGCGAGAACGGCTGCAACGCCGACTACGACGACTTCATGGAAGTGGCCGTCGGCCGCCACGCCCTTTCCGCGGACGGCCACTACGTCACCTTCCGCGGCGGTTGGGGCGTCGGGGCGCTTGCCAGCGAACCCTGCACCGGCACCTACATACGCCGCACGGTCTTCGCCGCCGACGTGGACGCCGGCGGCGACGCCGTCGCGCTGGCTCCTGTCGACCAGGGCTGCAACGGGGTGCCCGCCGTCTCAGGCGACGGCAGCACCATCTCCTTCCGCAACCGCGCCAACACCGGGTGGCGCACCGTGAGCCCCTCCGGCGGCGCCTTGTCGGAAACGATTCCGCTCCCAGTGGCGAACCAGGGGGTGTCCGAGGCCGTCCTGTCCGCCGACGGGGCCAAGCTGGCCTTCCACTCGGCGGCCACCAACCTGGTGGGCGAAGACACCAACGCCCGCGTCGACGTCTTCGCCGTTCCTCGCGGGGGCGGCTCGGCCGCCCGGCTGTCGGTCGACTCCGACGGCAAGGAGGCCCGCAGCTTCCCCAACTCCTCGGGTTCAGACAGCCCGTCGATCTCCGACTCGGGGGAGCAGATCGCATTCCAGTCCGTGGCCGCCGACTTGGTGGGCGGGGACACCAACAACACCACCGACGTCTTCGTGCGCTCGGAGGTCCCCGAGTACCTGACGCTGGCCCAGGTGCGGGGCCTGTCCGGCTTCCTTGCCAACTCCGCCTACGCCTCCGACCCCGTCAACACCGCCACCGGCAACTTCACCGACACCTGGGTGGACATGTCCTTCCCCGGGGTCTTCGGGCTCGACGTGGCTCGCACCTACAACTCCCGCGAGCCCGACACCGGCGCCCTCGGCCGGGGCTGGTCGACCACCTTTGCCACCCGAGTCAGCGAGCTGTCGGGCGGCGACGTGCAGGTGGTGCAGGACAGTGGCCGGGCGGTGGTCTTCCGGGCCGACGGCCCCGGGCGGTGGCTTGCCCCCGAGCAGCTGTGGGCGACGCTGATAGCTGACGGCGACGGCAGCTACTCGCTGCGGCACGACGACGGGCCGGTCGAGGACTTCGGCGCCGACGGGCGCCTGGCCTCGCTCACCAACTGGGACGGCCAGTCCGTCACCCTCACCCGCAACTCTGCCGGGACGGTGGCCACGGCCACCTCCAGCACCGGAGCGAGCGCCACCTTCTCCTACGACGGCACCTCCGGACGGCTGACCGAGGTGACCGCCGGCGACGGGCGGCGGGTGAGCTACGCCTACGGGGCCGGCGACACCCCCGCGCTGGCGTCGGTGACCCTGCCCGACGGCCGCACCCAGTCCTACGCAGCCGATGCAGGAGGACGGGTCACCGAGGTCCGCGACGGGGCGGGGACGCTGCTGGTAGCCAGCGCCTACGACCCCCTCGGCCGGGTGCTGTCGCAGACCACGCCCGACGGGGCCACGGTGAGCTTCGCGTACGACCAGAAGACCCGGGCCACCACGGTGCGGGACTCCGCCTCGGGCGATGTCACCCGCTACCTGCACGACCCCGAGGGCCGCATTGCCCGGGTGGTGGACGCCACGGGGGAAAGCCTGGTACGGGGCTACGACGCCGGTGGGGCGGGCAACCTGACCTCGGTCACCGACCGGTCGGGCACGGCGGTGGGCCAGGAGTTCACCCCCGAGCGCCTGCTCTCCTCCCGCACCCTCGCCGGCGTAAACGCCGACGGGTCGGACCGCCGCCGGGAGTACGCCTACGACGCTGCTCGTCGGGTGGTCTCGGTGACCGAGAAGGCCCCCGGCGGCACGGACGTCGTCACCACCTTGACCTACACGGGCACCAATCGGGTCCCGGCGACCGTCGCCGGCCCTGCTCCAGTCGGCCACCCCGCCCCCCCGCTGACCGCCATCGAGTCCGAGGCTGGCCTGCTCACCCGCATCACCGACCCCGACGGCGTGGTCACCGCCTACACCTGGGACCCGGCCACCCGCCGGCGGAGCTCCCAGACCGTCGCCCCCGGGACGCCGGAGGCCTCGACCACCACGTTCACCTACACGGTCGAGGGGTGGCTGGCGTCGACCACCACCTCGCTAGGCCACGTCAGCTCCAACACCTACGACTCCGCGGGGCGCCTCACCGTGCGCCGGAATCCCGACGGCGCCGAGTGGCGCACCACCTACGACGACGCCGGGCGGCCCGTCGCCGAGACCGACCCCCTGGGCCACGCCCTGACCTACCGCTACGACGTCGCCTCCGGTCGCCTGGTGGAGCAGGTCGATCGACGGGGCAAGTCGACCCGCTCCCGTTACAACGGCGCGGGCGACCTGACCGAGGTCATCGCCCCCGACGACGACGCCGACGCAGCCAACGACCCCACCACCCGCTACACCTACGGCCCCCTGGCCCGTCTGGAGTCGGTCACCGACCCCTCCGGTGTCGTCACCCGCTACTCCTACGACGGCGACGGCCGGGTGACGGCGCTGAGCGACGGAGCGGGCCACGCCTGGCGGACCACCTACTGGCGCGACGGCCAGGTGCGCAGCCAGTCACACCCCGAGGCCGGCGCCGGCCAGGAGACGAAGTCCTTCTACGACCCCCTGGGTCGCCTGGCCCGGGTAGTGGATCCCACCGGGGCTGAGACGTCCTACTCCTACGACGCCGGCGGGCGCCCGGTGCGCACCGAGGGGCCCCGCCCGGGCCAGGTCGAGGCCAGGACCTACACCCCGGCCGGGCGCCTTCAAGTCGTGACCGACGCCGTCGGCGCCGTCACCCGCTACGCCTACGACCCCGCCGGCCGGGTGGCGTCGGTCACCGCCGCCCACGGCACCCCCCAGGCCGCCGCCACCCGAACCACCTACGACGGCGAGGGGCGGATGGTGGCCTCCACGTCGGCGGCCGGCCTGACCACCACGTTCGCCTACGACCCCGCTGGGCGGGTGGTGACCGAGACCGCCCCGGGAGGCCGTGTCACCCGCCGCGCCTGGACCCCCCGCGGCGAGCTGGCGTCGGAGACCGACGCCGGGGGCGGGGTGGTGTCCTACTCCTACGATCCCGCCGGCAGCCTCACCGGGGTCACCGACGCCCTGGGCAACCCCACCGCCTACGGCTACGACGCCCGGGGCAACCGGACCTCTCGAAGCGACGCCCTGGGTGGGGTCGAGACCTGGGCCTACGACGCCGCCGACCGCCCCACCTCCCATCGCGGTCCCCTGGGCCACGTCCTGGCCACCCGGGCCTACGACCCGCTGGGGCGCCTGGCCACCACGACCGACGCATCGGGGCGCACCGAGACCCGCACCTATGACCGGGCCGGGCGCCTGGTGCGCCAGAGCTGGGCCAACGGTGCCGAGACGCTGGTGCGCACCCGGGCCTGGGACCCCGCCGGGCGCCTGATCGGGGTGACAGGCCCCGAAGGGACCACCGCCTACGGCCACGACGAGGCCTCCAACGTCGTCTCGGTCGACGCCCCGGGCACCGAGCGCGACCTGTCCTACGCCTGGGACCTGGCCGGGCGGCGAAGCGCGGTCACCCACCCCGACGGCGCGGTGGTGCGCTCGGCCTACGACCCCCTGGGCCGCCTGGCCACGGTGGCCCATCCGACGCTGGGCACCACCACCTACGAATGGGACCTCGACGGGCGGCTGCGCTCCGAGGACCTCCCCGGCGACGGCAACGACCGGACCTGGGCCTACGACCCGGCCACCGGGCTGGCCACCCGCTACACCCAGCACCTGGGCGGCGCCACCGTCGACACCGCCCTGGCCCACGATCGGGCCGGGCGCCTGGTCTCGGCTGCCACCGCCGGGGGTGAGAGCCAGTCCTACCGCTACGACGCCGGCGGCCAGCTCCTCGCCGTCACCACCAACGGCGCCCCCTCCCACGCCTATGACTACGACGCCCTGGGCCGGCGTACCGGCTCCACCGAACCCGCCGGGGCCTTCGACTACGCCTACGACGCCGCCGGTCGCCTGCTGGCCCGCACCACCCCCGATGCCGACTACCCCCTGTCGGTCAAGGCCCAGATCAACGGCCAGACCGTGGGCACCCTCGCCGGCCACCGCCCTGGCGACGCCACCTACGCCTACGACCCTGACGGCCGGCGCACGGCCCGCACCGGCCCCGAGGGCACCACCACCTACTCCTACGGCCCGGACGGCCGGCTGGCCACCACGGCGGCGGGGGAGGTCACCACCCGGAGAAGCTACGACGCCGCCGGTCGCCTGGGGGCGGTCGCCGTCGACGACGCCACCCCGGACACCACCCGGGTGGTGTGGGACGACTCGCCCGTCCCTCAGCCCCTCGAGCTGTCCGACGCCCGGGGACGGGTGGAGCTGGTCCGAGGCGCCGGGCTCATCGGCGTCACCACCGACGCCGGCCCCACCCTGGTCTCCGCCGACCATTTGGGCTCGGCCCTGGCCACGCCCGCCACCGCCTCCGTCGTGGGCGCCGGGTCCTACGGCCCCTTCGGCGAGCCCGTCACCCCGGCTCGTGCCGAGCCCACGGCTGGCTATCGGGGAGAGCTGCAGGTCGGTGGCCTGCTCCACCTGCGGGCCCGGGACTACGACCCGAAGACCGGCGCCTTCACCACCCGCGACCCCCTCGACGGCGTCGACGGCACGGCGACAGTCGCCAACGCCTACCACTACGCCGACAACGACCCCCTCAACCGCATCGACCCGACCGGGATGCGGACGACGGACCCGAACCTCAACATCGGTGATTTCGATGATCCATGCGCGTTCCCGCAGATAGCGGCAGCACTAGGTGTAGGGGTGTTCCAATTAGGGGGGGGCGAGTGCATTCTCCGTTCGCCCAATGGCTCGTCTAGCGCCTATGCACCCAGCCCCTTGCTGGCTCCCCCTGGCGTACTCATCCGGGGACCGGGCGGGACCCTTGGGATCGCGTTGGCTCTCGCCGGGCTCGCCTACTACCTTCTTCCAGGGTCTGAAGTTGGGCCGGTGACGCCTCTTGCCCCGGAGACAACACCGACTGGAACGACGACGACGACAAGGAAGCAGCGGCCGGGAATGCTCTTCCAGGTTCAGATCGATCTGAATACAAAACCAGGGTTCTACGAGCGGGCCGAGGCAGCGAATGAGAATACAGGTGTGACAGTCGCTGAAGCGCACGCCGCGCTGGAGCGCCTATTCGACGCAGTGTCGCCTCGCCGCCTTCGGGAGGCCTCTGGCCCTAGCTTCGTGATTGTTAGGAACTGGGTGGCACAGAGACCGCCGCACGGAGTAAGTGAATCCGGTGACGTCAAGCGCCAAGAGTTCTACCACGGTAAAGAGAAGTGGCGGATCGACGTTGTTAACGTCCATGGCAGGAACCTTCGGGTCTAGCGTGCCAGCCGTGCTTATTGACGAGATCCTTTCCGACATTGCCGATGGCGGTGAAGGGGAAAAGAGCGCATTCGGGGCGCTGGCGTTCATCTTTGCGACGCTGTTCACCAGCCTACCTAAGCGCATCGCCATTAATAGTCTCAGTGCGCTCGGATACGACATCGACGAGACGATGCTGTCCCTTGACGATGAGGACCTGGAGCGAGCGCTTTCCGCGGTCGAGGTCGCCCTGACTCGCGAGAGCCCGCTTCGTCAAGCGGTCTTTGCGGCCTCCAGGACCGGTGACGAGCGCCGCTTCGGGGGGCTCATCGAGCGAGCGCTCGTCCTCGCCCTGGATGCGGGAAGCCCCCCGGAACTCTATCAGGCACTGATCGCATACCTTGACCTTATAGCGCATCCTCGTGCCGACCTCATCGCAAAGGCGCTGGAGCGATCGGACGCACCTGACGTCCAGGATCTCGCGAGAACGCGTCACCGTAGAATGACTTGAGCCTTAGCGAGAGAGAAATTCCTCAGCGGACGAATTCGGTACATTTCCCAGTACGCGATCAGCTCGAAGTGGTGACACCGTATGGGTAGGGCCAAACGCCTCTTCAGTCCAGTGACGTCCAGCGCGTGGATCGTACCGCCTCCACTCAGCGGAGATCAGAAGGCCCAGCTGCAACGGATAGACGCGTCAGCTATGAATGGATACGAGTCCCGGCCGTGCGCGGTCCAGCTAGGCAGCGGAAAGTTCCTGTCAATGGTCTACGTCGTGAACTATGTCGCCTTTCTGAGCTTCGCAGGAGGAGACTTGGAAACCTGGACTCCGCAGATAGGAGTCCAGGACGTTATTGAGTTTCGTGACAGCCCGCACCGACTGCCCCCGGCTGTTGCCTCCAAGCTCTACACCTTCCCCGAAACGGGCATGGGTTACGTCCGATTCTTAATTCGCTTCGGTGATGGGTCGCAGTATCAGTGTGCACTCGGATCCTTCCGCGACTTCGCGGTGTACCCTCATGGGAAAGGGCCGAGTGACGTGGAAGATGTGTCGATGTTCCCGAGTTCTGCAGAAGCCGATGCCCTCCCGAGCCTCGGAGCATTTTCGGAGGATCCGCATTTCTGTTTCTACTCGGGTGACGTCGGCGAGCCCTCTCGCTCATCCGCACTGTGACATCCGTCACCTCACGCGTCGAGAGAGTCCCCGAACAGTTCACTTTGTAATCGAGGTCCGAGCGCGGGTTCCTGGCGAGATTGTAGAAGTCGAGGTGGAGTTCTGCGGCGTTCGGCGTCAACGTCGTCACCATCGGACCGCGAACCTGCCAGGAACGCGCCGGGTTGCACTCAACTCTGGAGGGGAAGGACGGCGTCCACCGACACGAGGGCCGGGTCGGTTGGACTAAGGCGCCAATCGGGCCACAGAGACGTCGTAGCGCGTAACGCTTGACCTGGATCTTCCTAGGTCGGCGAGCGCGATTCGGCCTCTGGCGGGGGAGTAGAAGGGATATGAACCCGCGACCGCCGAGGCTCCCAGACCAGATGTACCGAGCGTCGACCGCCTCGCCCCCGCGCGCAGAGCAGAGCGGCCTCGGCTCGTTGCGGGGCTGCAGGTATGCGACCACGAGAACGTCCTCGATGCCATGATCCCGGCCACCCCGGCACGAGCGGGTCGAGCCTCGAACTACTTGTTACTCCGGTCATGACGACGCACTCGTCGCGCTGGCACCCGAGGCGCCCGAATGCAAGACTGCGGCCTTGGCGAGAACGGCGTGGGCAGCGGCCGGTGCCGCTTTGCTCTGCGGTTGGGCATGGGGGCCAGTCTTTGCCCAGGCGCAGCAGGCCCAGGCGCAGGGCGTCACCTTCGCCGACACGGCGCCCCTGGCCGTGGCGCCCAACATGACCAAGAACGTGATCGTCGTGAATGGCTCGTCCACGCGAGCCGACCTCACGGTGATCATTGACGGAGTCAGCAGCGAGGTCGTGGCGCCTGGCCCACCCCCGGCCGCGCCGCTCGCCGCTCCGGCTCTAACTCTGGGATGCCCCGCTGCCGCCCGGAGCGTTCTGGCCGGGATCGACGGCTGCCGCTTCGGCTCAGTGGCGGCTGGACAAGGCGTCTCCGTCACGGTGACCTCCAAGGACGTCGCCAAGAGCTCGTCGGCGACCATTGTGGCTGTAGGGAGCGATGGAAGCCTGACTCGGCGTTCGCTTACCATCGCTCCCCTTGCCGCCACGCCGGAGACGCCCCCTGCGGAGCTGGTGCTGCGGACGGACGACGACACGTTGTGCGAGCTGTTCCCCACCGACTTCGTCGGCGGGGACACTGAGCACACCGTCTTTGCCAAGGGGCCGCGCGGGTTGGCCAGGATCGTCGTGTCGCGCACCAGCGAGGTGGCCGGGTGCCATCTAAACCGGCTGCCAGAGCCGGCCTTGGGATCCCCGCAGTCGTCCTCGACGACGGTTGCGGCGATAAAGGCTGAGTCGCCACCAGAGGACAGGACGACCTGGACGCGCTTCGCCGGTACGTTCGAAGACATCGGTTCCTTCAGCGGCACATGGGATACCAACGGGGCGGCCGCCATGGGAGGCGAGCTCAAGCTCATCGTCCAACGGACGTCGAGCGGGTGGTCTGCCCTGGTCTACCTTGCCCTCGGATCCGCCGTAGCCTCGGTGCTGGCGTTTGCGGGTGGTCGCGGCAGGGCGGTCTTCACGCAGAGATCGGCGCAGAAGCGAAAGCAAGCGGACGCAGTAAGGGCGGCCGGCACGGATGCTCTGATGGCGAAGCTCAGCTTGCTCCGACAAGGGCCTGCACCTCCGTTGTCCCCCGACGCAGTAGCGAGCATCGAGGTCGAGTGGACCTACCCGCCCACGCCCGGGCAAGGCGGCCGTGCCGCCGAAGACCTGGTCAGCCGCCATGCGTCGGTCAACCGCACGACGCTCGACCTTATCTTCGCCAGCTCCGACGTGTTCATCGACGGTGCCACCTTCAAGCGCTTCGCCGACGGGTGCGATGCATGGGTCTCGGCCTGCACGGCCGCCGGTGTGTTAAGCGACACGTTCTGCGGCCTCCCGCCGACCGACAGGCAGCAGCCGCTGGGCGCTGCCACCCTCGCTGCATTCGCCTCCGGGCCCCCGAGCCTCGACAAGCCGACGGTCATAACCGTCGCAGCAGACACGGCAGCCAACGCCGCCGATCTGCTTCGTGAGATCGACCGTGCCAGCGCCGAGGCCGCCGACGCGGCCTGGCTTCCGAACCGTGAAGAGATCATGGCGCTTCTCGCAGATGCCCGCGAAGCGCTCACAGCCGTCACCGACCTCGCCGTCGCAATCCCTCCCGCGGTGAGGAGCAACCTCTACCAAGCCATCGCCCTGTTCTGCGCCCCCAGCGAGGGAGATGCGGTCGTCGCGTCGGCGTTCGAGCCGGCCGTTCTCAAGCTGTCGTCAACCCTGGCGCGCGTCATGCCCGATATGACGACAAGCAACGACGGCACGGACGGTGGCGCCATGGTGGTTCAAGTTTCGGTTCCACCACCGCCGCCGGCGCCCCCTGCGTCGAGCGCCGAACTGGCCAAGCTCGACGCCGAGGCGGCACGAGCCCGCGAAATCGCGTACGTGGTCGTCTACACCATCGTCGTGTTCGCGGTAGGCGTACTCGTCGGTTGGGTGACGTCGTACATCGGAAAGGATGTGTGGGGATCAACAGCCGACAAGTGGACGGCCTTCACCTGGGCCCTCGGCAGTGCGGCAGTCCTCCAGATCGCTCGCTACGTCGATCTCGCCCCCAAACCCGCGAAGGCGGCCAAAGCGGAGTAGCGACGGCCTTCGCCCCCCAAGGCTTCGCATGGCCGTCTCCTAGTGTTGATTGTTCGTCCGGCGGATAGCGGTCGAAGAAAGGTGCGTGTTCGGGTCCTTGACGCCCACGACGCGTGACCGCCGACGCGAGGCCGCGCTCGACCTGAAGTTGCGGACCGTCGTCTGGCAACTCTGATCGGGCGCTGATGATGAAACCCGTGCCCGCCGACGGCACGGTGGCGGATTCTTGGGCCCTGCTGCGCGTCCGGCTCCGCGACAGTGCCAGCGGATGCCGGTCAAAGACTCGTGGAATCGCGGCGACGGCGATGTCGCTGCGGCAGTACCCGTGGTCACGCAAGACGACGACTACGTCGACGTCGACGGGCTTCAGGTCATCAGGGTCTGATCCGCGCGGCTGGCCGGTAGCCGCCGCTCCGGCTGGTGTCCGCGCTGGCGGAAGCGCTCCGTTGCCGCGACAGCCAGATCGGCTCGCGGGTCCCAGGGAGGGTCAGGATCCTCTCAATCCTGCAGTGGGAGGACGGCGTCAACCGTCAGGCGGGCTGGATCGGTTGGACCTAACCCGCCCCTTTCAGTACCCGGCGGCCCGATCGGACGGTAGGTCCGCGAAAACGCCCCCCTGGAAAGGGAAGCTGCGGTTGTCGACGCCGTAGCAGCCCAAACCAGGAGGGCACCTTGAAGGTGA
>Ga0247713_1001018_pt1 | contig 14907 bp, 9 predicted proteins | sample 21E_NmetaG_FD_189936 | JGI IMG/M metagenome (GOLD analysis project Ga0247713, IMG submission 189936) | Soil microbial communities from hillslope of Landscape Evolution Observatory, University of Arizona, Oracle, AZ, United States - 2-1-E_N | ecosystem: Engineered > Artificial ecosystem > Mesocosm... | reverse complement strand
GAGCGCCTGGGACGGCTCGTGACCCAGCTGCTGGATCTCTCGCGCCTCGAATCCGGCGTCGTCCCGCTCCACCGTGAGTGGGTCGAGGCGGCCAGCCTCGTGGACGCAGTGGCGGCCGAGTCTCGACTTCACTCGCCGGACCGCAAGATCGAGGTGGCGGTCGACCCCCCCGACCTCAAGATGTGGGTCGACCCCGACCGGATCCACCAGGTCCTGGCCAACCTGACGGCCAACGCTCTCCGGTTCGGCCCGCCGGGACGGCCAGTGCTGCTCTCCGCCCGCGGTACCGGAGAGGTGGTCGAGCTGTCGGTCACGGACGAGGGGCCGGGGATCCCGGCGCTCGAGGCCGACCGCGTCTTCGAGAGGTTCTACCGGGCCGATGCGGTGCGGCCGGGGGGGCCGGCCGGCACCGGTCTCGGTCTGTCGATCTCCCGCTGGATCGTCGACATGCATCGCGGGCACATCCAGGCCGAGCCGAACACTCCGTCGGGCTGCTCGATCGTGGTCCGCCTCCCGGCTGGCAGCGACGGCGGGCCGTGAGCGTCGTCAACGATCCGGTTGCGCCGGGACCCAGGACCAGGGCGAGGGGCCGCCATCCCCGTGCCGGCCGCCTCGTCGCCTTCGCCCTGGTAATCGGCGCCCTCCTCGAGATCGGCCTGCGCGGCGGTGTGAGCAACGCCGCCGTCACCCTGGCGGCGATGCTCACCGTGCGCCTCCTCTGGACGCACGCGCTGCCTCTTCAGCGTGAGGCGCGGACCATCCTCTTCGCCACCCTGGTCCCCGCTCTGTTCCTCGCCGTCCGGGCGAGCCCGTGGTTGGCGTGGTCGAACACCCTCGCGGTCGCAGCCTTGCTCGTCGTGGCGGTGCTGCACGCTCGCCACGGCTCGATCTTCGACTCGACTCCGGCACAGCTGGTGCGGCGGGCCCGGTCCGGCCTGGCCCGGGGCGTCGAGAACCTGGCGATCGTGAGGTCGCTGGCACCGGCCGTCTCGAGTGACCAGCGCGACCGGTTGGTGCGTCTCATCCGGGGGCTCGTGGTCGTGGTACCCGTCGCCCTCGTCCTCGTCGCCCTCCTGGCGTCGGCTGACGCCGTCTTCGCCTCGCTCCTGACGCCCGACGTCGATCCGGGCCCGGCAGTGGGGCACGTGGTTCTCACCTTGCTGCTGGCGCCGCTCGTGCCGGTGCTCGTCGGAGCGACGGCGGCTGAGGAGTCCGAGCCCGATCGCCGGGGCAGGTTCGGGGTGATCGAGATCAGCACGATGCTCGGCCTCGTCGGAGCCGTGCTCGCCCTTTTCGTGGTCTCCCAGCTCGTGGCCCTCACCGGCGCGGGTGACCGGCTGATCGAAGCGGCGGGCCTGACGCCGGCGGAGTACGCCCGCAGCGGCTTCTTCCAGCTCTGCTGGGCGACAGGACTGCTCCTCGCCTTCCTGGCTGTCGTGCGGGCGCTCGCCGATCCGGCAGCGCGGCGGAGCCGGGTCGTGGCCGCACTCGGTGCCGCCGTACCCGTTCTCGCAGTGGGGCTGGTCGTCGTGAGCCTTCGCCGCATGGCCCTCTACGACCACGCCTTCGGGCTGACCATGCTCCGCCTGTGGGTGGTCGGCGCCGCCATCTGGATGGGGGCGGTCCTCGTCATGACGGCAGCCCGGAACGTCGGCGTCGGCTCGGGCCGGCGCTGGCTCGTCGCCGGCGCCGCCCTGGCTGCGCTGGTCTTCGTCGTCGTCGCGAACATCGCCGACCCTGAAGCCTTCGTGGTTCGCCACAACCTCGAACGGGCGAAGGCTGGGGCGGAGCTCGATGTCGGCTACCTGGCCACGCTGTCCGACGACGTGGTCCCGGTCGTCGCCGATGCCATCGATCACGAGGTGGACGCAGCTCGCCGTGACCAGCTGCGGATGGCCCTCCGCTGTGGCGAGGACGGCCACGGGGCGGCGACCCTCAACCTCGCCGCCAGGCGAGCGGCCGAGCTGCGGGAGCGGTACTGCGGCCGGTCGATCACCTGATCAGAAGATCGTCGTCGAGAAGGTGCTGCCAGCGGACCCCGCCATCACGGTCCCAGCGTGTATCGACGGCCGGCGCGCCTGCCCACCGGAGACTGCGGCGGCACGTGGGCTACCGCGAGCTGCTCGGACCCTCGCCAACCCGACCCACCCCGAACGCGACGAGCGCCGCGAGTGGACCGGCCGCCCGTTCGACCCCGAGGCGTTCGACCCGAGCGAGGTCGACGAAAACCTCCGCAACGGCCGGCTCGCCCCGTTGGACGACGCGTAGCGGGGTCAGGGCGCGAGGGAGCCGACCGGGATGACGGCGATGCCGTCGGGACGGATGTAGCCGAAGCCTGTCCCGGCGATGACAGCGAGCACTGACGGCTCCCCGCTCTTGCGGGTGTCGATCGACTTCCGGAACCGAAGGAGGGTCTCGGCACCCTCGTCGACGAGACCGGCACCCAGCTTGACCTCGAACGCACCCCACCGCCCGTCCGCGAGCTGGACGACGGCATCTGCCTCGACCCCGTAGTTGTCGCGGTAGTGGAGAACCTGTCCGTCGAGCGGTTGCGCCAGCACGCGGAGCTCGCGGATGACGAGGGACTCGAACAGGAGCCCGAGGAGGTTGAGATCGGCGAGGAGGCGATCCGGACCCGCGCCGAGCGCGGCCACCGCTAGCGACGGGTCGACGAAGTGCCGCTTGGGTGATGTGCGAAGGTTCGCTCGCGAGCGCAGGTGCGGCGCCCAGGCCGGCTGGTCCTCGATGACCATCAAGCGCTCGAGGATCGTGAGGTACTCGGCGACGGTATGCCGGCCGAGCGGACCGTCCGCGCCTCCCGCATCGGTCGCGAGGACGGTCATCGCGACCTCGGTCGCGATGTTGCGAGCGAAGGAGCGGAGGAGACGCTCGATGCGTGTCGGATCCCGTCTCGACTCGGCGACGCGCGAGACGTCGACCTCGCGGATCTGCGCGAGGTAGTCGCGTGCGGCGCGGGACGCGTAGGCGACGCGACGACCCACCTGCGCCGGCCAGCCACCGGCGGTGATGCGATCCGCGAGGTCGCGCACCGTCAGACCGGGATCATCGGAACGGGGAGGCTCGCCTGCCACCAAGGCTGCGAGCGACACGGCGCCGTTGGTGTGCCCGCTCTCGAACAAGGTCATGGGGCGCATCCGCAGGAACGAGAACCGGCCGGCGCCGGTGTGCCTCGCGACGTCGTCGGCCGGTAGGGACGAGCCGGTCAGCACGAACTGGCCGGGAAGGCCTCGGTCGTCGACGGCCCGACGCACTTGGTTCCACAGGCCCGGCTCGACCTGCCATTCGTCGATCAGCCGGGGGACCGGGCCATCCAGCACGAGTCGTGGGTCCACCGCAGCTGCTCGGCGCGCGTTCTCGTCGACATCCAGCAGGACCGAGCTCGCCACTCGTTGACGCGCGGTCTCCGTCTTGCCGGCCGCCTTGGGTCCCTCGATGACGACGGCACCGGCAGCGGCGAGGCGAGCATCCAGCTCGGCGTCGACGACTCTGGGCAGATAGGGCACTCGGAGGCTCCAACTCGCGGTCACTCCAGGGGCCAGATTGTAGGTATCCCAGCGACCACTTTGTAGAGACTACGAACGAGAGGCTTTCGATTCTCGAATGGTCTCGGGGGACGCCCGACGCCGACCTCAGCTCGATGCTCGATCGTGAGTTCGGGTGCCCGCTGATCAGGATCGCTTGCCGCGTCACTTCGACCGGGCTACGTCTGCGGCCGGATGAGTACGACCACGACGACGAGCCAGACCTGACGATCGTCCCCCGTGCCCCTGGAGCGGCGACCGCACCACCGCTGACCTGCAACAACTGAGTGAGTGGGCGAGGGGGGACTTGAACCCCCACGTCCTTTCGGACACAGGAACCTGAATCCTGGGTGACGACTTCGGCGGCAACACGCTCTACCAGCACCAATGGTGCAAAGTCCCAGGTCAGGGCGGCAGCGACGTTGACCGAGACTCGCCGCAACTGACCGCAGCTGGCCACGATTTCGTGTCGTCGTCGTGGCCCGCGTGTCCAATCCGTGTCCAGCGGCGGCGACGTGTCAAGCTCCTCAGCGGCCAGTTTGTTGCCCCCTGCGTGCGGCACTCCAGATGGGGCCGCCGGCTGGGATCGGGTCCCGACGATACGGTCGGCCGCCATGGCGCGTCGGAGCTGTCTGGAGCTGCGCCCGACTTCCGCCATGTGTGGGGCCAGCTGCTGATCGGCTTCATCGGAGGCTTCGCCTCGAACCTGGCCGCCGTCCTTCCCGCGGTCCTCCTCGGGCGGGCGATCGACGCAGTGTTCAGCCGTGGATGCGGGCACGGGTTCCGCCGCGAACGGTGATGAGGGCCGCCGCGCTGCTGGTCGCCGGAACGTCGTCGACGCAACCGCGCGGTTACAGCACACGGGGCTGGGGTCAGGATGTCCCCGTGTTCAAGCCCGTTTGCACAGTTCCTTAGCTTGTTCAAGCGATCGGCTATTTCCTTGAACAAGGCTGGGCATCGGTCAAGCTCCCTTTGATTGCGCTCTACCTGTTAAAGGCATCCGACGATGGCTTTGATAAAAGCGGTCACCCGACTACGCTCCGAGGGGTGCGAGCCGAGGAATTCCCGACGACGCCGCGAGGGGGTGCCCGCCTCGTCCCCGGCGGCGGCTACTGCGCGTACTACCCCGATCCGCTGCCGCGCACGATCGATTACAACAACGAGCTGGTCCGCCAGCTCGACGACGCCACCGGCGCCCTGCACCGGTTGGGCGGCGTCGGCCGGTTACTTCCGAACCCCAACCTCCTCATCGCTCCCTACGTCCGCCTCGAAGCGGTGCTGAGCTCCCGCATCGAGGGAACGCAGTCCGACGTCGCCGACCTCCTGCGCTACGAGGCGGGCGACGACGAGGGCGTGGGCGAGCTGCGGGACGACGTGCGGGAGGTCCGCAACTACATCACCGCGCTGGACCACGGGATCGCACGCGTGCTCAGCGGATTTCCGCTCAGCCTCCGGCTGCTCCGCGAGGCGCACGAGCGTCTGATGACCGGCGTTCGGGGACAGCACGCGACACCGGGAGAGTTCCGGCGGAGCCAGAACTGGATCGGCGGCTCCTCGCCCTCGGACGCGGCGTTCGTCCCCCCGCCTGTCCCCGCCATGACCGAGGCGCTCGACGACCTCGAGCGGTTTCTTCACGATCGGGCATTGCCACTCCTCATTCATCTCGCCCTTGCGCATTACCAGTTCGAGGTCATCCACCCGTTTCTCGACGGCAACGGGCGATTGGGCCGACTTCTGATTCCTCTCGTCCTCATCGAGCGAGGTGTGTTGCCCCAACCGTTGCTCTACCTCTCCGTGTTCTTCGAGCGCAATCGCAACCAGTACTACGACCTGCTCATGGCCACCAGTCGGACAGGTGACCTTGTCCCGTGGATTCGGTTCTTCTTACGTGGCGTGACCGAGCAGGCGAACGACGCCGAGGAGCGGACGGTCCGCCTAGTCGAGCTCCAGTCGGCTGTTCGCGGTGCGTTGCTGGCCGAGCGAGCTCCGATGAGCGCGGTACGGACCGCCGAGTTGCTATTCAGCAAGCCCTACATATCAGCTTCGTCGCTGGCCAAGGACCTCGATGTAACATTTCCCACCGCCCAGGCGGCCATCGATTTGCTCGTGGAGCGCGGTGACCTCGTCGAAACCACGGGAAGAAGGCGGAATCGCTTTTACTTCTCCCAGCGTATCTTCGACGCCGTCTATGGCATGAGCCCAGTCTCACAACACGAACAGCCAAACCTGTTCGAGATCGACCAAAACGCGTGATCCGCGTGTCCAATCTGAGGTCTCGTTCCGGAGCCACGGGTACCACGTTGGTGACGGTCGATAGCCGCTGGCAGCTGGCAGTATTTAAGGGATGATCGTCTGAGCATCACAACGAGTTTGCTCATCACCGAGCGCTTCTCGGGGTCGAAACGCACCGCCAGCTGAGATGATGCGGCGTGGCCGACCTGCTCTACACATGCGGCGTCCTCTCGACGCGTACATTGAGGACGATCGTGGCAGCCTCTAGCGCCGCCCAGCAACGAGCGACATTGGGGTCATAGGGGATGACGGGACGGCCTCGGATACGGGTGTCCAATCGGACCGGTTGTGCTCTCCCCCAGCTTCGGACCTCCGCCAAGTTCCACAGCTCGGCGAAGTGTCACAAATGTCAGCCACACGCGGGCTCCGACGACGTATCTTACGACCCAATCAGGAGCCCGACCCTTCTGAAGGACCGACGCCGCGTCGGTGCCCACCACGACGTCGGGCAACGGTCAGCTCAGCGAGGCATGGCGAGACGCCCGGAGGTCGGCGAGAAATGCGTCCAGCTCCTCGTCGCTGTCCCAGATATCGGCGCCGAGCTCGCTGACGTCACGAACCGGCGCCGTGTTCTGGAGCTGCGCGAGCTGGTCGATCGACAGCGGCGTCGACGGCACGATTGGCGCTCCACTGGGCTGCTCGCTCATCGCGACAACCCTACGCGGCCTCATCACCGCGAGTCGCGCGACAAGGGCGGACGATGGAGGTCCTCGACTGACGCCGGCCGCGACACACATTCCCCTACAGGTCCGTCTTCGCCGAGACGCACAGCGAGATGATGTGAGCGGTGGCCTCCGAGGAGCAGGACGGGTTCGACGGCATGCCACAACGACCGGTGGACGGCCACGGTGAGCTCGCGGCCGCCCGACGAGAGGTGGAGGCGCTGCGCGCCGAGAACGATCGCCTGCGGGCGCTGCTCGGCCTCGGCGGGGAGCGCCTGGCCGACGTCCACCGCGAGGCCTGGGCGCCGCAGCTCCTCAACCAGGATCAACCGCTGCCGAGCGTCGACGCTGACAGCCCTCCCGACGTCAAGGTGGCCCTGTACCGGGCGCTGTTCGTCGGTCGAGACGACGTGTACGCGACGCGATGGGAGAACGCATCGAGCGGCAGGTCGGGCTGGTCGCCTGCCGTGCGGGGAGGTTGGGGAACAGCCCGACGCGCCCATCCCGACTACCTGCCTTTCACCGACGAGGTCGCCGCTGCCCACCTTTCGGGCCACGTGACGGCGGGACTCTACGTGCTCATGCCAGGGGACGTCTGCCAGGTGTTGGCGTGCGACTTCGACGACGGAGCTTGGGCGCTCGACGCGCTCGCCTACCTCGAGGCGTGCCGGTCGGCCGGTGTCCCGGCCGCCCTCGAGCGCTCCCGCTCGGGCGACGGGGCGCACGTCTGGACGTTCTTCAGCGAGCCGCTCGCAGCCTCGACGGCCCGGTCCATCGGCGCCGCCCTGCTCCGAGAGACGATGGCGGCTCGGGTCGAAGTGGACCTGCAGAGCTACGACCGGCTCTTCCCCACCCAAGACTTCCTGCCCAAGGCCGGTTTCGGAAACCTGATCGCGCTCCCGCTCCAAGGGGGCTGCCGAAAGGCCGGCACGACGGAGTTCCTCGATCCCGGGACTCTGAAGCAGTGGGACGACCAGTGGGCGTTCCTCGCCTCGGTTGCTCGGCTCTCGCCCGACGCGGCCAAGGCGATCGCCCAAAGCCTCCGCTCCGTCGAGGTCGGCCCGACCGCCGCCCGCTTCCGACGGTCGGCGCGCTCCACCCAGTCGGCTCCGGAAGTCGTTCGGGCCCGCCTCGGGGAGGCGGTGTCGATCGAGCGAATCGGGCTGCCGCCGTCTCTCGTGGCGTCCCTCAAGCACCTGGCGTCGCTGCACAACCCCGAGTACTACGAGAAGGAGCGGTTGCGATTCTCGACCTTCCGGACGCCCCGGTTCGTGCGCTGCTACTGGGAGGATCTCGAGCGCCTTCACCTGCCCCGAGGCCTGCTGCCCCAGTGCGAACAGATCGTCCGCGAAGCCGGAAGCCGGCGGCAGATCTCCGACGATCGCCCCGAGCCCGCCGGCGTGGAGCTCGAGTTCCGCAGTGTCCTGTCCGCCCAGCAGGAACAGGCTGTCAACGAGCTCGCTCGCCACGAGCTCGGCGTCCTCGTGGCGCCTCCGGGCGAGGGGAAGACGGTGATGGCCTGCGCGCTCATCGCTCGCCACCGCGTTCCAACGCTCGTGCTGGTCGACCGCAAACCGCTGGCCGAACAGTGGCGACAGCGGCTCCACGAGCATCTCGGCCTGGACCACCGAGAACTCGGACAGGTCGGGGGCGGGCGGAGCCGCCTCCGTGGCGTCGTCGACGTGGCGACGATCCAGACGCTGGCACGGCGCGACGTCGAGGCCAACGCCGAGCTGTTCGCCGGCTACGGGCTGGTCGTCGTCGATGAATGCCACCACGTCCCTGCCGTCACCTTCGACCGCTGCCTTCGGTCCGCCTCGACACGACGGTGGCTGGGGCTGACGGCGACGCCGTATCGCCGCCAGGGCCTCGAGGAGATCATCGAGATGCACTGCGGGCCGGTGCGTCACACGATCACCGTGGCGGGGTCGACGTCGACGGCGCTGCTCCGACGGGACCTCATCGTGCACGAGACCCGGTCCGAGGTCGCCGAGTCCCAGTCCGCCCACATCCAGGGTGTGTTCGCCGCCCTGGCTGAGGACGTCGACCGCACGAGAGGCGTCTGTGACGACATCCTCGACGCCGTCCGCCGCGGCCGTAATTGCGTCGTGCTGACGCGCTGGGTAAGCCATGTCGAGAGCCTGTGCGACGGGCTGCGCGCTCGCGGACTCGATCCGCTCGTGCTCCACGGGCGTCTGGGTCACAAACAGCGAGCGGCAACGATCGCCCGGCTCACCGACCGTGCCGCCGGCGATCCGATCCTGCTCGTGGCGACGGCGTCGTTCGTCGGCGAGGGCTTCGACTGCCCTCCCCTCGACACCGTGTTCCTCGCTTTCCCACTTGCCTGGAAAGGCAGCGTGGTCCAGTACGTCGGCCGGGTGATGCGGGCGTCGGAAGGCAAGCAGAACGTCGAGGTCCACGACTACATCGACGTCCGCATCCCAGTGATCCGGAAGATGCACGAGAAGCGGCTGGTCGGCTACAACCTCCTCGGGTTCGACGTGCCGCGATCGCGTCGGGGAGCGTCTCAGCGCGCCGCTCGCGCGTAGGGCATCGGCATCTGACGGCGACGAGGCGACGCAGCGGACGTTGAGCCTCGTACGATCGGCGGTGTCATGGACCAGCCCATAATGGGTGGCACGGCCGGGACCCGTCTCACCCCTGAACTGCTGGGGGAGCTCTACGTCCGCCGCGGGATGACCTGCCGGGAGATCGCCGAGCAGTGTGGCTACGCGTCGATGAGCGTCGTCCAGCGGGCGATGGCACAGGCGGGCATCCCCGCCCGCAGGAGCGGGGCTCGCCCCAGCCCGCACGTCCCGGCCCACCCACGGGAGGTGCTGGAGAGGCTCTACGTGCAGGAGGGGCTGAGCGCCCGGGCGATCGCCGTCGAACTGGCGTACAGCTCGCACAGCCAGGTCATGCTCGACCTGCGGACCTACGGCATCGCCATTCGGCCCCGTGCGCGGCCCGCCGACGCCCGACCCAGCGTCCCGCCACGCGCAACGCCAGTGCGACCGGAAATGGCTCTGACCAGGAAGCAGCTCGAGGATCTGCACTACCGCCAAGGACTCACCCTCGCCGAGATCGCCACCCGCCTCGGCACGTACCCCCGCCGGATCAGCCGGCGCGCAGCAGAGCTGGGGGTTCCGATCCGCAAACACCATTCGACGCAGGGCGCCCGTATGCCCGCGGGCGGCGAGGCCCGGTTGGCCGCCCTGTACGCCCGACGGGATGTCTCACGGGCGCTGCGCCGCCACGGCCTCCCCCGTCGCGACACAGCCGGGGCGGCACTGAACACGGTGCCGATGCACCACGACCTCCTCGACGACCTCTACAGGGGCTGTCGCCTGTCGGCCACCGAGATCGGGCTCCTCCTGGCGCGCAGCAACGCGACGGTCGTGCGCAAGTTACGCTCCGAGCGCATCCCGATGCGGCTCCCGGCGCCGCGCCGCCCGCCACGCGAGAAGCGACCTCCCCTGCCGCCCGGGCGGCCGCTTACCCGCGAGGTCCTGCTCGACCTCTACGTAGGTGAGAACCTTACGCTCAAGGAGGTCGCCGACCGCACCGGGTGGAGAAGCGAGGGCCCGGTGCGCACCGCCCTGCGCCGGGAGGGCATCCCGATGCGGCGCATGACCGTCCCCCGACGGAGAGTGGAGCTCACTCGCGACCTCCTCCAGGACCTCTACGTCAACCAGGGCCTGTCCATGCCGACGATCGTTCGGGTGCTGGGCGAATTCTCGGTCACGACGATCCGCGAGGCGTTGCAGCGCGAGGGCATCCCGATCCGCGGACCTCGCTACACGTCGGCCACACCGATGCCCGCGCTGACCGAGGCGCTGCTGCGGACGATGTACGTCGACCAGCGGCTGCGGGTGCACGAAATCGCCGAGCGCCTGGGGTACGCCCGCGCCGCGGTGTCGCGGGCTCTCCGAGAGCACGGGTTGGTCGTCGAGCGCCGCCGTGGCCGGCCGCGCGCGAAGCGGCGTGAGTGCGACCGCGAGACGCTCGAGGAGCTTTACCTGCGTCGAGACATGTCCGCGGCAGCGGTCGGGGAGGAACTGGGCGTCAGCGCTGGGTTCGTGCTCAAGCGCCTCCACGACTTCGGGATCCCGGTGCGGCGCAACCGATGGGAGCGGCCCGAGGAGAACCAGGCCCGTCTTGACCGCCTGCGCAAGGACCGGCGGGTGCGGGCGGCGCTCATCAAAGCCGGTACGCCGCGCTGGCGGGAGGAGGGCACCGCGGTGCCCGAAGACCCGCTGCCCGCCCCCCTGCTCAAGACGCTCTACGTCGACCTCGGGCTGGCGATGTTCGACATCGAACTGCTCACCGGCCGGTCGGAGAACACGATCCGCGCCGGCCTCGTCGCCGCCGGCATCCCCGTCAAGCCCCGCCCCGGCTACCGTCCGAGGAGGGTCAGCGATTCGGGCCTGTGACCCGGCCGGACGCCGATCTGGCCCGCTTGACCCCGGGGCCGTCGAACAGCCCAGCCTTCTTGACATGGACCCAGCTGGATGACGGGGGCGAGTGGGCCGAGACAACGATGCCGCGCCAGATCGGCGATGCCTCCGTTCTGCGCGCTCGACCCAGTAGCAGGGAGGAATGGTCCCCCCGAATCTGCAGCAGCTTCGGCGTCGGGAGGCGCCCAGCCTGGAAGACCGGATCGCCGGCCCGACGCGAAGCGAAGAACACGGGAATCTGTCGACGGCGCGTCCGAGCGTGTCCCGCGCGTGTGTCTCGCTCGGGTGTCCCGCTCGTGTTCTCGCGGCCCGCCGGGCCATCCATGCCGACTCTGCTGTCGGGCCAGTCGGAGTGTGGGACCGCCTGTGACCAGCACTTTTACAGTGGGCGAGGAGGGACTTGAACCCTCACAAGGTTTCCCTTACAGGAACCTGAATCCTGCGCGTCTGCCAATTCCGCCACTCGCCCCGGGTGACGGGATGAGGGTAGTCGAAGGTGGGCGGCTATCTCGGGGGGTCGCTGGGTAAGCTGCCACGAGCATGGGAATCCGGCAGTTCGAGCAGCGGCTGGAGCGCCTGGTCGAAGGGGTGTTCGCCAAGACGTTCCGCAGCGGCCTCGAGCCGGTGGAGATCGCGCGCCGTCTGACGAGGGAGATGGACCTGCACCGCGCCATGGGAGTCAACGGCCTGATCGCGCCCAACCACTTCGAGGTGGCGATCAGCCCGGCCGACCTGAAGAACTTCGAGTCGTACTCGCAGGCCCTGCTGAGGGAGCTGAACGAGGCCGTGCGGGAGCACGCCCGCGACGAGGCGTACGGGTTCGTGGGCCCCGTGCACGTGGACCTGACCCCCGACGACTCCCTGGGAGCGGGCGAGTTCCTGGTGGCCAGCCAGATGATGGAGGCCCCGGGCGGGGCGGCGTTCGGGTCCCTGGTGCTGCCCGACGGCCGGCGGGTGGCCGTGGGCGAGGACCCGGTCACGGTGGGCCGCCTCCCGGAGTGCGACGTGGTCCTGTCCGACCCCAACGTGAGCCGGCGGCATGCCGAGGTCCGGCGGCGGGGAAATGACTTCATCGTGGTCGACCTCGGCTCCACCAACGGCACCCGGGTGAACGGGGCGGGCGTGCGCGAGCGCCGCCTCGAGGACGGCGACGAGGTCACCTTCGGCAGCACGCAGGTCCGGTTCGAGGCCTCCTAGGGGCGCCCCGTGCCCGATCCGCTCCTGACCATCCTCAAGTTCTGCTTCCTGGCTATCCTGTACCTCTTCTTCCTGCGCGTGCTCCGGGCGGTGTGGGCCGAGGTCCACACGCCGACGGTGGCGGCCGCGCCGGCGCCGGTGCGGGGGCCGGTGCGGGCCTCGCTGGGGTCCAACAAGCCTCCCGGGCGGCTGCGGGTGCTGGAGCCCCCCGAGCGGCGGGGGCGCACCTACGAGCTGGGTGAGGAGCTCACCGTGGGCCGGGCCGGCGGCTGCCAGGTCGCCCTCGAGGACGACAACTACGCCTCCCAGCTCCACGCCCGCCTGTTCCGCCGCGACGGCCAGTTCTACGTGGAGGACCTCGGGTCGACCAACGGCACCTACGTGAACCGCAAGAAGGTGACCGCCCCCATCGCCATCCGCAAGGGTGACCGCCTCCAGATCGGCAAGACCGTCATGGAGCTGTCGTGACGATCCTGAACGGGGCGGCCGCCACCGACGTGGGCCGGGTGCGCCAGATCAACGAGGACCGCTACCTCGTGAGCGACGGCCTGTACGCGGTGGCCGACGGGGTGGGGGGCCACCAGGCCGGCGAGGTGGCGGCCCAGACGTCGGTCGAGACCCTGGCCGCCGGCTTCACCGAGCGCACCACCGACGGGCTGGTGGAGGCGATCCGGGAGGCGAGCCGGGCGGTGTGGCGCCTGGCCCAGGAGAACAGCGAGCGGCGGGGCATGGGCACCACCCTCACCGTGCTCGCCCTGGTGGAGCAGGACGGCGAGGAGGTGCTGGCCGTGGCCAACGTGGGCGACTCCCGCGCCTACCTCTTCCAGCAGGGCGACCTGATGCAGGTGACCGAGGACCACTCCCTGGTCGAGGAGCTGGTGCGGGAGGGCCAGCTCTCGCCCGAGGAGGCCAAGGTGCACCCCCAGCGTTCGATCATCACCCGGGCCCTGGGCATGGAGGCGGAGATCGAGGTCGACGCCTGGACGATCACGCCTTATGCCGGCGACCGCATCGTCCTGTGCAGCGACGGGCTCACCAACGAGGTCAGCGCCGACAAGATGGCGGCCGTTCTCCGCCAGCTCTCCGACCCCCAGGAGGCGGCCCGGGAGCTGGTCCGCCAGGCCCGGGCCCACGGCGGCAACGACAACATCACCGTCATCGTCGTCGACGTGGTGGACGACGGGGGCCGGGCCCAGGAGGCGTCCAAGGCGCTGGCCGGCGACCCCGGCGCTCCCGCCCGCCGCCTCGACCGCGACGCCACCGCCACCGTCACCCGCCGGCCCGGCGCCGACGCCCCACCGGCTCCTGACGACCGGCCCTCCCCGGGGGACGGCCCGGGGCCAGCCGCCGGTTCCGCCGGCGCCGCCACCAGCGCCGGCGCCGCCACCAGCGCGGCCCGCCCGGCAGCCACGGCGGCCGGCTCCGGGTCCTGGCCGGCGGCCCCCGGCTCCGCCGGTGCCGCCACCGCCGCCGGCTCGGGGCAGCGGTCGGCGAGCGGGCCGCTGGCGAGCCCGGCCACGGCCACGGCCACCCGCAACCCACCGCCGCTGACCACGCCGCCCGCGCCGTCCGGGCGGGCGGACCGGCCCCGGCGGCTCACGTGGCGGGTCGTGCTGTTTCTGACCTGCGTGGTCGGCATCCTGGGGATCGTGGCCGCCAGCCTGGCCTGGTACGCCCGCAGCGCCTACTTCGTCGGCGTCGACGGCGACCAGGTGGCCATCTTCCGGGGCCGGCCGGGCGGCTTCCTCTGGTTCGAGCCCACCCTCGTCGATCGCAAGGAGCTGCGCATCGACGACGTCGTGCCCGCCAAGGTCGACGAGCTGCGGGCGGGCAAGGAGGCGCCGTCCAAGGCGGACGCCGACCGCTACGTCAACAACCTGCGCCAAGAGGCGGCCCAGCTGTGGGCGGCCACGTCTACGACAAGCACCACCGAACCGCCTCCGGCTCCGCCCGGCGCCACCGCCGCGACACCCACTACGACCGTCACAACGGCAAGGCTGGCCCCGCCATGATGCAGGTCGTCCGGCGGAACACGGAGCTGGGGCTGGTGCTGCTGGCCGGCCTGCTCACCGTGGGTGGCTACACCCTCGCCACCCTGGGCCAGAACGCGTCGCTGCCGGCCAACCTCGTGCCCTTCCTGTTGATCATCCTCGGGCTGCTGGCCGCCGCCCACATCACCACCCGGTTCCTGGCCCCGGGGGCGGACGGCAGCCTCCTGCCCCTGGCCGGCCTGCTCAACGGCATCGGCTACGTGTTCATCGCCCGCCTCAACGAGGACCTGGCCGCCCTCCAGGCCCTGTGGACGGCGGTCGGCATCGGCGGGTTCATCCTCACCCTGGTGCTGGTGCGGCGGGTGCGGGACATCGAGCGGTTCCGCTACACGATCGCCCTCGTCGGCGTGGGGCTGCTGCTGATGCCCCTGCTGCCGGTCATCGGGCGCACCATCAACGGGGCGCGGCTGTGGGTGCAGCTCGGCCCCGTGAACTTCCAGCCCGGCGAGCTGGCCAAGATCGCCCTGTGCATCTTCTTCGCGTCCTACCTGGTGGAGAAGCAGATGCTGCTGTCCCACGCCCGCCACCAGATCGGGCCCATCCCCTTCCCCGACCTCAAGCACTACGGGCCGCTCGTGCTCATGTGGGGCGTCTCGCTGGTGGTGATGATCTTCCAGACCGACCTGGGCTCCTCCATGCTGTTCTTCGCCCTGTTCATCGCCCTGCTGTGGGTGGCGACGGGGCGGGCGGCCTACCTGATCGTGGG
>Ga0247713_1001016_pt1 | contig 14979 bp, 12 predicted proteins | sample 21E_NmetaG_FD_189936 | JGI IMG/M metagenome (GOLD analysis project Ga0247713, IMG submission 189936) | Soil microbial communities from hillslope of Landscape Evolution Observatory, University of Arizona, Oracle, AZ, United States - 2-1-E_N | ecosystem: Engineered > Artificial ecosystem >... | reverse complement strand
GAAGTTCGACAGGATCTCCGGGATCGTCACGCTCATCCGGCCCGAGTGCGACTCCTGCCGCACCTCGCCGTTCACCCGCAGCTCCATCGCGAGGTCGTGCGGGTCGGGGATCTCGTCGGGCGTCACTATCCACGGGCCGAGCGGGCAGAACGTGTCGATCGCCTTGCAGAAGCTGAACACGCCGGAGCGCATCTCGCCGCGTTGGATGTCGCGCGCGGTGATGTCGTTGAAGATCACGTAGCCGCCGACGTACTCCGCCGCCTCGTCCGCCGAGAACCACTTCCCCGGCTTCGCGAGGACGACGGCGAGCTCGAGCTCGTAGTCGAGCTCCTCGGTGAGGTGCTCGGGGTACACGACCGGCTCGTCGGGGCCGACGATCGCGTCGACGTTCTGGAAGAAGTTGATCCACGGCGCGATCTGGTGCGACCAGTTGACGTTCTTCGACTCCTCCTCGTGCTCGCGGAAGTTGCCCGCGGTGTGGAAGAACTTCTTCGGGACGATCGGGGCGCGCAGGCGCGCGTCGGCGAGCGGCACGCGCTCGCCCGTCTCGTCCGCGTCGCCGCCCTGCTCGAACCACGCGCGCATCGACGGCAGGTCGAGCAGGACGACCTCGTCGCCGTCGAGGTAGCCGGGACGGCCGCCGTCGATCGTCACGAGCTTCATCCGCACACCGCCCGCGCCACGCGTGCGTAGACCTCGGCCGTCTTCACCAGTCCCTCCACCTCCAGGCTCTCCCCCTTCCCGGGCTCCATCAGACCCGTCGACGTCCCGTAGTTGACGGTCGGGACGCCGTAGGCGCTGAGCGCGGACGCGTCGGAGAACCACCGCGGCACGTCGCGCCCCGGCCGCTCGCCGAACACCGCCTCGTGCGCCTCGTCGATCGCGCCGACGAGCGGGTGCCCCTCCTCGACCTCGGCGCCGGGCGCAGTCACGTAGACCTCGGCGTCCACGTCCCACTCCGGGTGCGCCGCGCGCAGCTCGCGCGCCAGGTCGAGGACGGCGGCGCGCGCCTCGGCCATCCGCCGCGTCGGCGGGACGCGCACGTCGAGGAAGACGCTCGTCCGCTGCGGCGTCCGCGAGAGGCGCCACTCGAAGCCGCCGCGGATGGCGCCCAGCGACGCGATCGCGGGCGCGCCGCCCCAGGAGTTCTCCTCGTCCGCCGCCCACCGGGAGCACCAGTCGCGGATCGGGCCGAGCAGCTCGCCCATCCGCTCGATCGAGTTCGCGCGGCCCTCGCTGAACGCGGTGTGGACGAAGTCGCCGCCGACGCCGATCCGCGCCCAGAGCGAGCCGAAGTGGCCGAGCACGACCTTCCCCTCCGTCGGCTCGCCGAGCAGGCACATGTCGGCGACGCCGCCGTGGGTGACGAGGTAGCGCGTCCCCGCCGCGTAGCCGCGGAACGTCGCACCCTGGTCGTCGCCGTACTGCGTCTTCTCGATCTCGCCGCAGACCGCGGCGACCAGTACGTCGCCGCGCAGGGCCTCCTCGCGCAGGGCGTGCAGCGCCGCCAGGTACGCGGCGAGCGCGCCCTTCATGTTCGAGATCCCGAGCCCCCAGATCCGGCCGTCGCGCTCGACGCCGACGGGCTGGAACCCCTCGACGCCGCGCGACCACGGCTCGTCGCCGGAGTACGACGTGTCGAGGTGGCCGTTGAACATCAGCGTCGGCCCGCCGCCGCTGCCCTCGCGCGTCGCGAGCACGTTCGCGCGCCCGTCCTCCACCTGCTGGAGCTGGACCGCCAGGCCGAGGCCCTCGAGCTCGCCCGCGATCCACTCCGCCGCCTGCTGCTCGCGGCCGGTGAAGCTCGGGATCGACACGGCCTCGCACGCCCACCCGACGAGGCGCCGCTCGTCGATCATCGGACGTGCCGGAGCACCCGCTCGCCGAAGAGCTCGATCTGGCGGTGCCGGTCCGCGCCCCACAGCTCGAGCATCACGTGCGTGCAGCCCGCCTCGCGGTACTCCTCGATCGCCGCGACGCAGTCCTCCGGCGTCCCCGCGATCGGGTTGCAGCGGTCGAGGAGGTCGTCCGTCACCATCTCCTTCGCCGCGAGGCGGCCGCCGGACTCCATCGCCTCGGCCACCGGCGCCAGCTCCTCCATCTCGATCTCCGCGAGCTGCAGGAGCGTGTCGGCCGACGCGCGGATGTTCTGGAACTTGTTCGCCAGGTACATGCCCGCGATCTCGCGCGCGCCGTCGCGCCCGGCGTCGCGATCCGACTCGTGGATCGACGCGACGACGGTGCAGCCGACGTCGATGTCGGCGCCGACGTTGTCGCGCGTGTAGCGGACGAACGCAGGCGTCGTGATCGACGGGGTGAGGCAGCCGTCCGAGATCTCGCCGGCGAGCGCCTGCATCTTCGGCGCGGTCGCGGCGATGTACACCGGTGGCACCTCGCGCGGCGACTCCGCCTCGTCGCGCAGCGCGGGCACCGACGCGCTCCAGGTGTCGCCCTCGTACTCGAACCCGTCGCCGCCGAGGACGCCGCGCACGATCTCCACCGCGTCGCGCATCGGCCCGAGCGTGCGGTTCGTCTGCATCCGCGCGTTGTTGAGGAAGATCTTCGACGTCCCGAAGCCGAGGAGGAAGCGCCCCGGCCCCGCCGCCTCCTGGACGACGCGCGCGTCCATCGCCACCTGGACGGGATGGCGGGTGAACGGGGAGATGATCCCCCAGCCGATCGTCAGCCGCTCCGTCTCGCGCGCCATCAGCGCGGACACGACCGTCGACGAGCGCGCCTCCATCCCGTGCTTGCGCCACCACGGGTACGCCTCCGCCAGCCAGACCGTGTCCATCCCGGCTCGGTCCATCACGCGGGCCGACTCGAGCATCTCCTCGAGCGGCTCCATCGTGAGCTGCATCACCCCTATGCGAAACGGGGGCGCCAGCGGGTCAGTCCTGGTTCGTCTGCGTCGGCCCCTGCGGGTCGGCCGGCGGCGGCGTCTCGGTCGAGACGTCCGCCACCCCGGATCCGGGCGAGGGCGGCTGCGGGGACGCACCCGGGGCGCCCGGCGTCGGCGGCATCGACCCCAGCGGGTTCTGCCCGCCCCCGCCGGCTCCCGACGCGCCGTGCGGCGCGCCGGCGGACGCTGCGGCCGCACCGGGCGCACCCGCCGCCTCCATCACCTGGCGGTCGAGCGCGTTCAGCACGCTCTGCACCTGCTGGTTGACGATCGGCTGGAGCACGCGCTGGCCCATGCTCCCGACGGGCCCTGCGATCTTCACGTCGGCGGCCCAGCGCATCGACGTCCCCTCGGCCTCCTCGCTCAGCTCGAACGAGGTGTCCATGTTCATCAGCGCGCCGACGCCGGTCCCCTTCGCCGACAGCCGGGCGAACTCCGGCCGCCGCTCCTCCACCTTCTCGAAGTTGATCGCCATCCGCAGCCCGCCGAGGCCGAGCGGGATCTTCACGTTCGCCTTCCAGTGGCGGTCGTCCTGGACCTCGAAGCTCTCCACGCCGGGCATGAGCTCCGCCATCCGCTGCGGGTCGTTCAGCACCTCCCAGACGGTCTCGCGGGGAGCCGCGAAGCTGCGGACGCCGTCGATGTTCATCGCGTCTCCACGCGGACGAGGGAGCGGCTCCGCTCGGGATCGCGGATCGTCTCCCATACGCGGTGGTACGGGTTGCAGCTGTCGTCGACGATCGGCGCCCCGAGCGGCCGGAGCGCGTCCTGGATCGCGGCGCAGAACGCGTGCACGCCCGCGCCGCCCCCTTCGCCCATGCCCTTCGTCCCGAGCGAGTTCATCGGCGACGGCGACTCGAGGTGCCCCGTCCGCAGCGGCGGCATGTCCATCGCGTGCGGCACGTGGTAGTCGTAGAAGTTGGCGGTGAGCAGGTTCCCGTCCTCGTCGTAGGGGAACTGCTCGTGCGTCGCCGCGCCGATCGCGTGCGCGGTGGCGCCGTGCACCTGGCCCTCGACGATCTGCGGGTGGATGCGCTTGCCGCAGTCGTCCACGGCCGCGTAGTCGACGATCTCGTAGACGCCGGTCTCCGGGTCGACCTCGACGACGCACGCGTGGATCTGCGTCGCGTACGTGAGCGTCAGGTTCCCGAACTTCCGCTCCTTGTCCGGCACCTGGAACGGCGGCCGGTACACGTAGCGGCAGTTGAGCGTGACGTCGTCGAGCTCCGGCGGGAGCCCGGCGTTGTTCGCGTTGATGATCGCGCCGCACGCCATGAACGGGAGCGCGGCGTCGGGATTGCCCTTGATCCGGGCGAATCCGTCGACGAGCTCGATGTCCTCCGCGTCGACCCCGCCGAGGATCACCCCCGCGAGCCGCTTGATCTGGTCGGCGAGCGCGAGCGTCGCGCCCTTCACGGCCTCGAGGCCGGTGACGGCGAACTGGCTCGCGTACGTGCCGGAGAAGCCGGCGTGCGAGTTGAAGAACGAGTCGTGCCCGGGCCGGACGTGGACGTCGTCCGGGGTGACGCCGAGCAGCTCCGCGACGAGCTGCGACGCGACCGTCTCGTGGCTCTGCCCCTGCGGCACCGTCCCGAGCGTGACGACGATCTCGCCGAAGGTGTCGAGCCTCACGGTCGCGACCTCGTTGTTCCCGGAGAACTGCAGGTCCGGGTTGAGGAGCTGCGACTGTCCGAAGTTGTTCGTCCCGGAGTCGAGCGTCGAGCCGATCCCGACGCCGAGGAGCCTCCCGCGCGCCTCCGCGTCGCGCCGCCGCTCGTCGATCGAGTCGTAGCCGATCAGGTCGAGCGCGATGTCGAGCGCCCGCGCGTAGTCGCCGGAGTCGTAGATGCAGCCGTTCGGCGTCTCGTACGGCATCTCCTCGCTGCGGATGTAGTTCCGCTTGCGGATCTCGACGGGGTCGATCCCGAGCTGCTGCCCGACGATGTCGATCACCCGCTCGGTGAACCACAGGTGCTGCATCCGGGAGTAGCCGCGGTTCGGCGCCGTCGGCGACTTGTTCGTGCATACCTGCGTGAAATCGACGCGGATGTTCCGCCAGCGGTAGCAGCCGGGCGTCACCTGCGACCAGATGATGCAGCCGAGCGGCTCGTACCGCGGATAGGCGCCGGCGTCGTCGATCGCCTTCACGCGGAAGCCGAGCATCGTCCCGTCCGCCTTCACCGGCACCTCGACGTCGAGGAAGACGCGCTCGTTCCCGTGCGTGTTCGCCATGTGCTGCTCCGTCCGCCACTCGGTCCAGTGCACGGGGCGGTTGAGCTTCCGCGCGAGCAGGCAGAGCGCGACGAAGTACGGGTGGAGGGTGATCTTGTTGCCGAAGCCGCCGCCGATGTCGTGCGTGACGAAGCGGAGCTTGTCGATGCCGGTGCGGAGCGAGGGCGCCATCCAGATCGCGCCGACGCCCGGCATCTGGTGGTTGCAGTAGAGCGTCCACTGACCCGTCGCGCGCTCGTACTCGACCAGCGCACCGGAGCACTCGAGCGGTGTCGAGGAGAAGCGGTGGAAGTGCAGCCGCTCGATCCGGACGACCCTGTCCGCCTCGGCGAGCGCCGCGTCGTAGTCGCCCCAGTCGAAGAGGCCGGACCAGACGACGTTCGAGCCGGCGTCCTCGTGCAGGATCGGCGCGTCCGGGTCCTGCGCCCGCTCGGGGTCGACGAGGACGGGCAGCGGCTCGTAGTCGACCTCGATCAGCTCCGCCGCGTCGCGCGCGAGCTCGCGCGTCGCCGCGCACACCGCCGCGACGGGCTCGCCCATGAACCGCGCCTTCCCGACCGCGAGCGCGTAGTCCTTGATCTCGTTGCCCGGCGGCGTCGACATCTCGAAGAACGGGTCCGTCTGGATCGCGACCTCGTCGCCGGTGAGCGTCCCGTAGACCCCCTCGAGCGCGAGCGCGGCGGACACGTCGATGCTCCGGATCCGCGCGTGCGCGTACGGCGACCGCACGAAGTGGACATAGCCCATCCCGTGGCGCTTCACGTCGTCGAAGAAGACACCCTGGCCCTGGACGAGCCGCTTGTCCTCCTTGCGGGGGACGCTCTGACCGACGAACCCCTTCTGCGGGGCCTCGACTCCCTCCGGCGCGATCGTCGTCACGCGGACACCTCCCCCCTCGCCGCGGCGTCGATCGCCTTGACGATGTTCACGTAGCCGGTGCAGCGGCAGATGTTCCCCTGGATCCCCTTGCGGATCTCGGCGTCGGTCGGCTCGGGGTTGTTCCGGAGCAGGTACGTCGCGCTCATCAGCATCCCCGGCGTGCAGTAGCCGCACTGGAGCGCGTGGTTGTCGCTGAACGCCTGCTGGAGCGGCGTCAGCTCCCCGTCCTGCGCGAGCCCCTCGACCGTCTCGATCGTGGCGCCGTCCGCCTGCACCGCGAGGAGCATGCAGCTCTTGACGAGCTCGCCGTCGACGATCACGGAGCACGCGCCGCAGCTGCCGGTGTCGCAGCCGACGTGCGTGCCGGTCAGGTCGAGGTCGTCGCGGATCAGGTGGACGAGCAGTCGCCGCGCCTCCACCTCCCGCTCGTAGGTCTCGCCGTTCACCGTGACGGTGACGACGGCGCTAGTGACGGGCTCCATCTAGCTCCTCTCGCTCGCCTGGCGGACGGCTCGGACGGCCACCACCTCGGCCAGGTGCCGGCGGTACTCGGAGGACGCGTGCACGTCTCCCGGCGGATCGGTGACGGCGCCGCGCACCGACTCGCGCAGCGGGCTCTCGTCGGTCGAGCTCGGGCGGACGACGACCGGGACGGCGGAGACGCAGCCGACTGCGACGACGGGCTCGCCGTCGAGGTTCGCGGCGGCGTTGACGATGCAGGTGCCGTCCGCGCCGATCGTGACGGAGGCGAAGCCGTCGCGGCCGCCCGGCGGGATCGTGATCTGCGTCAGCAGCTCGCCGAGGCCGACCGCCGTCATGTAGACGCCGAGGAAGAACTCCTCCGCGGGCACGGTGCGCCCGCCGCCGGGGCCCACGATCGTCATCGACGCGCCGAGGGCGCAGAGCAGCGGCGGCAGGTGGTTCGTCGGGTCGTTCGAGCAGACGTTGCCGCCGACGGTGCCGCGATTGCGCACCTGCACGTCGGCGATCTGCGCGCAGACGTCGGCGAGGATCGGCCGCGCCGCCCGGACCTGCTCGTCGCGGATCAGCTGCGAGTACGTCACCATCGCGCCGAGCTCGAGCCCGCGCTCGGAGACGGCGATCGTCCGCAGCTCGTCGAGCTTCCCGAGGTCGACGAGGACGTCCGGCGAGGCGGCACGCGCCTTCATCACGTTGACGAGCGTCTGGCCCCCCGCGAGCGCCCGGGCGCCGTCGCTCGCGCCAAGCAGCTGGAGCGCCTGGTCGAGGCTGGTCGGGCGGGCGTACTCGACCTCTCGAAGCAGCACGGCAGGATCTGATCAAATCACCGTCGGGCGCGCAAATCGCAACCGGAGGAGGGACCCGTGGCGACGCGAACGCAGGGGACGCTGGGAAGCGCCGACAAGTTCGACGCCGTCTTCGTCGGCAGCGGCATCAACTCGCTCGTCGGCGCCGCCCTCCTCGCGCGCGCCGGGTGGAGCGTCTGCGTCCTCGAGCGCAACGACTGGCTCGGCGGCGCGATCCGCACCGCCGAGATCACCGAGCGGGGCTTCCACCACGAGGTCTTCTCGAGCTGGCATCCGCTGTTCGCCGGCTCCGCGGCGTACGCCGAGCTCGGCGACGAGCTCGGGGCGCGCGGCCTGGAGTACCTGAACACGGACCTGCCGACGGCGTCGCTCTACCCCGACGGGTCGAGCGCGTTCCTCTCGACGTCGCTCGAGGACAACGTCGCCGAGCACGGCGACGCGTGGCGGACGATGCACGACGCGTTCATGGCGAGCGCGGACCTCGCGTTCGGCCTCCTCTCGACGGAGCTGTGGTCGCCGGCGGGGGGAGCGCTCGCGCTCCGCGCGCTCCGCCGCCTCGGCCGCGCGGGGCTCGTCGAGTTCGCCGGCGAGGCGCTCGTCAGCTCCCGCGACTGGCTGCACGACACATTCGACGCCGAGGCGACGCACGGGCTGCTCGCGCCGTGGGTACTGCACACCGGCCTCGGCCCCGACGACGCGACGTCCGGGTTCATGAACCAGGTGATCGCCGTCGCGCTGCAGATGGGCGGCATGCCGGTCCCGCGCGGCGGCGGCGTGCGGCTCGTCGAGGCGCTCGCGGGGCTGATCCGCGACCGCGGCGGCGAGCTGCGGACGGAGACGGACGTCGAGCGCGTCCTCGTCGCCGGCGGCCGGGCGGTCGCCGTGCTGACGACCACGGACGAGGTCGTCGCCGCGGAGCGGGCGGTCGTCTGCTGCGTCACGCCGACGCAGCTGTACGGGCGCCTGCTCGCGGACGCCGACGGCGTCCCACCGGCCGACGCGCAGGCGGCACGCCGCTTCCGCTACGGCCGCGGCGAGATGCAGATCCACTACGCGCTGCGCGAGCGGCCGCGGTGGGACGGGGACGAGCGGCTCGCGCGGACGCCGATCGTCCACCTGACGCCGGGGCTCGACGGCGTCTCGCGCGCGGTGAACGAGGCGAACCGGGGACTGCTCCCGGCTGAGGCGACGATCGTCTGCGGGCAGCCGCTGACGATGGACGAGTCGCGCGCTCCCGAGGGCGCGTGGATCCTCTGGATCCAGCTGCAGGAGCTGCCGTCGCGGCCGCGCGGCGACGCGGCCGGCGAGCTCGACGTCGGCGGCGGCACGTGGAGCGAGGAGCTGCGCGAGCGGTACGCGGACCGGATCCAGGCGCGCCTCGCACGGCAGATCCCGAACCTCGAGTCGTCGATCGTCGGCCGCACCGTCATGTCGCCGGCGGACATGGAGGCGGCGAACGTCAACTTCGTCGGCGGCGACATCTACTCGGGCGCGCTGTCGCTCGACCAGAACCTGCTCTGGCGGCCGCGGCCGCGCCTCCCCGGCCACCGCACCGCCGTCGAGGCGCTCTGGCACATCGGCGCGAGCACGCACCCGGGCCCGGGGCTCGGCGCCGGCTCCGGCTATCTCGTCGCGAAGGAGCTGCTGAAGCCGCCGCTGCCGCGCCGCCTCCTCGGCCGCGTGCCGGTCGTCGGAGGGCGCGGATGAGGAGCTCGATCAGCCAGATCACGACCGTCGGCGCCCCGCTGGCCGACGACGTGCGCGCGTACGCGGCGGCGGGGGTGGACGCGATCGGGATCTGGGAGTTCAAGCTCGGCGACGACCGCGCCGACAGCGCGCTCGTCCGCGAGAGCGGCCTCGCCGTCAGCCACTGTGTCCCGGCCGTGCCGTCGATCCTGCCGCTGCCGCTGATGGAGGGGCCGGAGGATCCGGACGAGCGCGTCGAGGCGATCTGCGCGAGCGTCCGCCGCCTCGCCGCGTTCGACCCGGCGTGCGTCCTCTTCCTCACCGGGCCGGGCGACGACCGCGAGACGGTGCTGGAGGGGCTCCGGCGAATCGCCGACGAGGGCGAGCGCGCCGGCGTGCGCGTGGCGCTCGAGCCGGTGCAGCGCGCGTTCGCGGAGCTCTGGACGATCCCGACCAGCCTCGCCGGGGCGGTCGAGCTGCTCGAGGAGGCTCGCGCGGACGCCGCAGGCGTGATGATCGACACGTGGCACCTGTGGAACGACGACGGGTTCGCCGAGACCGTCGCGCGGCACGCCGGCCGCATCGCCGGCGTCCACGTGGCCGACTGGCGCGAGCCGACGCGGAACACGAACGACCGCGCGTTCCCCGGCGACGGCGTCGCGCCGCTGCGCGAGATGCTCGGCGCGCTCGACCGGGCGGGGTACGACGGCTTCTACGACGTCGAGATCTTCTCCGACACGGAGCTCGAGGGGTCGCTCTGGACGCTGTCGCCCGACGAGGCGGCGCGGCGCGCGAAGGAGTCGCTCGAGCGCGTGTGGGCGGAGCGACGCTGATGGCGCCGGCGACCGTCGACAGCGCGACGGACGCCCGCCGTGCGGCCCTCGCCGGGCTGTTCGACCACGCGGCGCTCTTCCCGCCGGCCTCGCTCGAGGTCGAGGCGGCGCTCGCGGAGGACCGGCGCGTCCGCCGTGCGCCCGAGGGGTGGCTCGTCGCGCGGTTCGTCTGCCCACTGAGCCGCCTCGACGCGCTCGGCGCCGTCGAGGTGCCGCTCTCGGTCGTCGTCGACGAGGAGCCCGACACCCGGCTCGACGACCCGCGGATCGAGGCACTGGAGATCCCGCCCGGACGCGACGCGGCCGCGCTCGCGGCGCGCGGCGTCCCCGTCTTCGTCGAGCGGCCGCCGGCGGAGCTCGGCTGGCTGGAGGCGCTGCCGCCGGGAGCGGCCGCGAAAGTCCGGTGCGGCGGCCACGCCGTGCCGTCGGTCGAGGAGCTGGCGGCGTTCGTCCGCCGGTGCCGCGAGCTCGGCCTCCGCTTCAAGGCGACGGCGGGGCTCCACCACCCGGTTCGCGGCGAGCGCGAGCACGGCTTCCTGAACCTCCTGGCGGCGGCGATCTTCGGCGACGAGGAGCGGGCGCTCGCGGAGCGCGACCGGGACGCGTTCCGCCTGGACGCCGACGCGTTCGCGTGGCGCGACCGCGCGGCCGGCGGAGACGTCGTCGCGCGCGTCCGGCGCGACCTCCTCGTCGGGATCGGCAGCTGCAGCGTCGCGGAGCCGGTGGCCGACCTGCGCGCGCTGGGGATCCTCGGATGAGCTTCGGGCTCGACAACCTGCCGTTCGGGATCGTCAGCCGGCCCGACCGCGAGCCGCACGCAGCCGTCCGGTTCGAGGACGCGGCGGTCGAGCTCTTCCCGGCGCGGAGCCTGAACGAGCTGATGGCGCGCGGCCCCGACGCGTGGGCGGAGGCGCGCGGGGTGGCGCGCGAGCGCCTCGAGCGCGGGAGCGCGAAGCTCGTCCCGCTCGCGGACGTCGGCGTCCACATGCCCTTCGAGGTCGCCGACTACGTCGACTTCTACTCGTCGATCGAGCACGCGACGAACATGGGCCGGATGTTTCGTCCGGACGCGGAGCCGCTGCTCCCGAACTGGCGGCACCTCCCCGTCGGGTACCACGGCCGCGCCGGCACCGTCGTCCCGAGCGGCACGCCGATCGTCCGCCCCTGCGGCCAGACGAAGCCGCCGGACGCGCCGGCGCCGCGCTTCGGACCGTCGCGGCGCCTGGACATCGAGCTCGAGCTCGGCTTCGTCGTCGGCGTCGGCAGCGACCTCGGCAGCCCGATCGCGGCGGACGCGTTCGCGGAGCACGTCTTCGGGGTCGTCCTCGTGAACGACTGGAGCGCGCGCGACGTGCAGGCGTGGGAGTACCAGCCGCTCGGGCCGTTCCTCGGGAAGTCGTTCGCCACCTCGATCGGCTGCTGGGTCACGCCGCTCGAGGCGCTCCGCCACGCGCGCGCCGCGCCGCCCCGCCAGGAACCGGAGCCGCTGCCGTACCTGCGCGTGACGGAGAACTGGGCGCTCGAGGTCGATCTCGAGGTGGAGCTGAACGGCGAGGTCGTCTCGCGCACGAACGCGCGGTCGCTCTACTGGACGATGCCGCAGCAGCTCGCGCACGCGACGGCGAACGGCGCCGCGACGCGGACCGGTGACCTGTTCGCGTCCGGGACGATCTCGGGGACGGACCCCGACTCGGTCGGCAGCCTGATCGAGCTGACGTGGAACGGCGAGCGTCCGCTCCGCCTCCGCGACGGCTCGGAGCGGACCTTCCTCGAGGACGGCGACGAGGTCGTGCTGCGCGGCCGTGCCGGCCCGGTCGAGCTGGCGGAGGTGCGGGGCCGCATCGAGCCGGCGCGCTGCTGACCGCCAGGTAGTCTGTCGCCTGTCGTGGCAACAGCGGGACCAAGAAATTCGCCGAGCCGGTTGCGCTTTCGTCCGCCTCTCCGGCCGGCTTTCCGCTTCCGCGTACTGCCGCCCGGCGGGGCTTCGACCTACTCGCGCTCCGTGCTCGGCGCAAGCGAGAACCTACGACCTCGGGAGCCGCGGTGCAAGGGCGTCGCGGCGGAAGTTTCCGCTCTTTGCAGACTTTTCGTCCCGCCGCGCTCCGCGACGCCGGGAAGGGCCGTTGTCGCGACGGGCAACGCTCGGACCAGAAGTTCGCCGAGCCGGTTGCGTTTTCGTCCACCCCTCCGGCCAACGTTCCGCTTCCGCGTACGGCCGCCCGGTTGGGCTTCGTCCTACTCACGCCCCGTGCTCGGCGCACACGGGAAACTACGCGCTTCGGCGGTGGCGTGCAAGCCCCGGCAGCGCGAAACTTTTCGCAATTTCCGGGAAGACGTGCGCCGCGCGCGCCGACCGTCGGCACGCGTCCGCCGTCGCACGGTCGACGCACCGCCGCCGCTACAATCCGCGGGCCGAACGGCGCCGATCCCCGGTAGCTCAATTGGCAGAGCATCCGGCTGTTAACCGGAGGGTTGCTGGTTCGAGTCCAGCCCGGGGAGCTTCCCGCCCTACGCGAACTCGCGGAAGGCGGTGCGGACTCTCGCGAGCGCCTGCTGCAGGTCGGGCAGCCGCTCGTCGTCGGCGGTCGCGAGCTCACGCCGGAGGCGGCGCTCGCGGAGACGGAGCAGGAGCTGCTCCGTCGTCTGCTCGTCGATCCCGTCGGTCTCCGCGCGCGCGTCGAGCTCGGCCAGCAGGGCGACGAGCTCGCGGTCGGCCGGCGGCCCCGGGTCGAGGAGGTGCTCGACCGCCCGGCGGTGCAGCTCGGCGTCGAAGTGGTCGGGCCCGAGCTCGCGGAGTACCTTCAGGAGGCCCGGGTGCGCGACGCACCCGGCGAGCGCGGCGCGCTCGAGCCGCTGCCCCGCCTCGAGCACCCGCGGCGTCACCGCCGCCTTCGTCGACGGCACCGCTGCCCGCACCTGCACCGTCATGTCGAGCCGGTCGTTGGCGAGCCGCCACGCCTCGCGGCGCTCGGGGGTGTCGGGGAGGGCGTCCAGCGTCGCCTTCACGCGCTCGTACGCGGCGGTGCGGTCGGGCGCGCGCTCGAGCTCGATCGCGACGCGGTAGACCGGATACGGCCGCGCGTCGGCGAGGATGCGCTCGAAGTCGCCCGCGAGATCGGCCGGGTCGAGCCCCGGCGGCAGCGTCGCGACCCGCAGCTCGAACCCCTGCGCCACCGCGAGCTCCATCCCCCGGAGCGTCGCCGCCTCCCCCGCCGCGTCCCCGTCGAAGCAGAGCACGAGGCGCTGCGTCAGCCGCCGCAGCTCCTTCAGCTGCCGCTCCGTCAGCGCCGTCCCCATCGAGGCGACAACGGCGTCGACGCCCGCCTGCCGGAGCGCGATCACGTCCGTGTTCCCCTCGACGACGACGGCGCTTCCGCGCTTCGTGATCGCGGTGCGCGCGAGGTGCAGCCCGTAGAGGAGGTCGCTCTTGCGGAACAGCTCCCCCTCGGGCGAGTTCACGTACTTGCCGCGCAGCAGGTCGTCCTCGCGCAGCTTCCGCGCCTGGAAGCCGACGACGCGGCCGCGCGCGTCGGCGAGCGGGAACATCAGGCGCTGCGTGAAGTAGTCGTTGCCGCGCGCGTTCGCGAGCCCGGCGGCGCGCAGCTCGTCCAACGTGAAGCCCTTCGCGACCGCCTTGCGGGTCAGCGTCGAGCCGCCGAGCGAGAGGCCGAGCCCGAACTCCCGGCACACCTCCTCGCGGAGCCCGCGGCCGGCGAGGTAGTCGCGCGCCGGCCCGCCCGCCTGCGACTCCCACAGGTGGCGCTCGTAGAACGCCGCCGCCTGCGCGAGCAGCTCGTGCAGCCGCTTCGTCCGCTCGCGCCTCGCGTCCGCCTCCGGGGAGGCCTCCTCGTACTCGAGGCGGACGCCGAAGCGGTCCGCGAGCCACTCGATCGCGCCGGTGAAGTCGACGTTCTCCGTCTCGCGGACGAACGAGATGAGGTCGCCCCCCGCCTGGCAGCCGAAGCAGTAGTAGAAGCCCTTCTCGGGGCTGACGGAGAAGCTCGGCGTCCGCTCCTCGTGGAACGGGCACCGCCCCATCCACCGCGAGCCCGAGCGGCGCAGCTGCGTCCGTCCGCCGACGACGGCGAGCATGTCCGCGGCCGCCTTGACCGCCTCGACGGAGGAGTCCTTGATCCGCGCCATCAGCGCAGCCGCTCGGCGTACGAGAGCGCGAATCGGTCCGTCATCCCCGCGACGTAGTCGACGATCGCGTCGGGGGAGTCGCCGCGGTCGGCGAGATCGGCGACGATCCGGCCGACGACGTCGCGCGCACGCTCGTGCTCGGGTCTCGTGTGCGGCCCGAGGTACACCCGCTCGAACATGAACGCGCGCAGCGAGAGCATGGCGGAGCCGACCTCGTCGCTCTGGACGATTCGTCCGGCGCGCTCGGAGCTCTCGACGAGGTCGTGCACGAGCGCGTCGATCCGGCGCGAACCCGTGTCGCCGAGCAACTGGATCTCGCCACGCGGCAGGTCCTCGGGACGGAGGATGCCGAAGCGGATCGCGTCGTCGATGTCGTGGTTGATGTACGCGACGCGGTCGACGATCCGGACGATCGCCGCCTCCAGCGTCTCCGGTTCGCGGTCGCCGGTGTGCGTGAGGATGCCGCTGCGGACCTCGGCCGTCAGGTTCAGCGACTCCGCGATCGCGAGCGACTGCTCGTTGTGCCGGAAGCGGCGGCCGTAGCGCTCAGTGAGACACTCGTCGAGCGCAGCCTCCCCGGCGTGGCCGAACGGCGGGTGCCCCATGTCGTGCCCGAGCCCGATCGCCTCGGTCAGGTCCTCGTTCAGCCGGAGCGCGCGCGCCACGCCGCGGGCGATCGCGGTCGTCTCGAGCGTGTGCGTCATCCGCGTCCGGTAGTGGTCGCCCGCGGGGTCGATGAAGACCTGTGTCTTCCCCTTCAGCCGGCGGAACTGCTTCGAGTGGAGGATCCGGTCGCGGTCGCGCTGGAACGGCGTGCGCAGCCGGCACTCGTCCTCGTCGCGCAGGCGTCCCGCCGTCTCGTAGGAGCGGACGGCGAGCGGCGACAGCGCCACCTCCTCGAGCGCGCGCATACGCGCCTCGAAGGCGTCCGCGACCCGTCCGGCGAGCTCCGGCATCCACCGTTGAGGTTAGTCGCTGAGGCGGCGGTCGCACACACCCCGCGAGGGCGGCGGCGACC
>Ga0247713_1001015_pt1 | contig 14992 bp, 12 predicted proteins | sample 21E_NmetaG_FD_189936 | JGI IMG/M metagenome (GOLD analysis project Ga0247713, IMG submission 189936) | Soil microbial communities from hillslope of Landscape Evolution Observatory, University of Arizona, Oracle, AZ, United States - 2-1-E_N | ecosystem: Engineered > Artificial ecosystem >... | reverse complement strand
CGCGGCCTGCAGGGCGACCGCGGCGAGCAGGGCGAGCGCGGCCTGCAGGGCGACCGCGGCGAGCAGGGCGAGCGCGGCCTGCAGGGCGACCGCGGCGAGCAGGGCGAGCGCGGCCTGCAGGGCGACCGCGGCGAGCAGGGCGAGCGCGGCCTGCAGGGCATCGAGGGCGCGACCGGCGCCCAGGGCCCCAAGGGCGACCCCGGTCCCAAGGGCGACCAGGGCGACCGCGGCGAGCAGGGCGCGGCCGGCGCCTCGGGCGCTCCGGGCGCTCAGGGCCCGCAGGGCGAGAACGGCGCCATGGGCGACCAGGGCCTTCAGGGCATCGAGGGCGCGACCGGCCCGCAGGGTCCCAAGGGCGACACCGGCGGGACGGGTCCACAGGGCCCCAAGGGCGACACCGGCGCGACCGGCTCCCAGGGTCCCAAGGGCGACACCGGCGCGACCGGCCCGCAGGGCCCGAATGGCGCCACGGGGCCGCAGGGGCCGAGCGGCACCGCCGATGCGGTCGTCGTCGAGGCCACGGGCGCGGACGGCACGGACGTCAGCGTCTCCTGCGGCGCCGGCCGCTGGGCGATCGGCGGCGGTGCATCGTCGGACAGCGGAACCGTCCGCAAGTCGCTGGCCACGTACACGACGGTGAACAGCGTCAAGCGGCCGAACGGCTGGCTGGGCAACGTCACGAAGAACGGCAACGGCGGGACGACGACGGTGCAGGCCATCTGCGTCCCGAGCAGCTGACCGGCGCCCGGCAACACGACAGCGAACGCAGGAGCGGCCGCCCACACGGGCGGCCGCTCCGCGTCTCACTCAGTCGGGCGTGCCGATGCGGGCGATCCGCCAGCGGCCGCCCTCGAGTTGCATCAGCAACGCCGATCGCCGGCCCTGCTGGTCGATCGTCAGCCCGGTGGCCTGGTCTCCCTTCACGTTGAGGTCCTCCAGCCGATACCTGGTGTTCGGACCGGCGATGTTGCGCTGGACCTCCTGGGCGCACGATCGCTGCGACGCGCGCGTGATGCTGATTCGCAGGTTCTCCGTGAACAGCTCGTCACAGACCCTGGCGCCGTTGCCGGCTCGCGCGGCCGCTCCCAGCTCCTCGATGACCTGCCGGATCTGCTCGCGATCGTCTCCGCCCGCCGTGTTCTCGTCCGCGCCGCAACCGGTGGCGAACGCGGCGCAGGCGATCAGCACTGCCCATGTCGTTCTGGTACGCACGATCATGCTCCTCGTCGTCAGCGTCGGGCTCGGGTAGCCGACGCCTACCCCCTCGGGCGCCGATCGACCCGTGCTCTCGCCCGCACTTCGGCGATGCTGCGGCCGCGGCGCGCCGCCGCTAGCCGTAGTCCTCGAGGCGCCTGCGCTCGCGCCGGTACTGCTCCTCGCTGAGCTTTCCCGCGGCGCGCAGCTCGGTCAGGCGCTCGATCGCGGCCGTGCGGGCGACGTCCGGCGTGACGCCGCCGAGCGCCTCTGACATCGCGGCGATCGCGGCGTCGCGCTCCTCAGGGCTCAGCTCGTCGAGGTTCGCCGGCAGCCGCCGGCGGCGACCGTCCTGGTCGACGAACACGACGCGTCCTCCGACGCCCGGCGCCGGCGCCCCGGAATCCGTCATCAGGTCCTCCATCGTGGCGCTTTCGTCCACGTGCCAGCCGAGCTTGCGGCCGATGCGTTCCTTCCAGCCCACGCGCTCCTCCTCTCGCCAGGTCCGACCCGGTGAACGTAGCGCGATAGGTGCTGACACGCCGGCCGGTCCCGCGTTTGCGTTCACAGAGGCCACGCCTCACGAACAGGCAAACCCGCCGCGAGGCGGGGGCGCAAAACCAGGGACCTGAACCCAGGCCGCCCAGTCGCCGTAGGAGGCACACCACATGCGTCGCAACTCCACCATCGCAGGCCTCGCCGCCGCCCTGTCGCTCGTCGCCACGCCGGCCTTCGCGCTGCCGGGCCAGGCGCCCGACAACGCGGGCACCGCCCGCGCGAGCCAGAACGCCGGAACCGCCAACGCCCCGCAGAACCCCGGCCGCCCGGCCGGCGCCGGCGCGCAGTCGGCCCTCCCGGGCCCGGACGCGAGCGCGAAGTCGAAGGGCCGCGCGTACGGCAGGCATTGCCAGGACCAGAGCAAGAAGCGCGTCACCGGCGAGAAGGGCACCGCCTTCAGCCGCTGCGTGACCGCGATGGCGAAGCTCGCCAGCGGCGCCACGACGTCGCCGCGGAGCGCCTGCCAGACGCTGAGCAAGAAGCGCGTCGCCGGCGAGAAGGGCACCGCCTTCAGCCGCTGCGTCTCCGAGGGCGCCAAGCTGCGCCGGCAGCAGGCGCCCGCCTGAGCGCCCGCGCTCGGGGCAGGCGCGGGGCCCGTCGCGGCTGCGACGGGCCCCGGTGCCTCTGCGGTCTTGCCACGACGTGGTACCCGCTGGTCCCCCCTCGAGCGAGCACCACTGCGATCGCGACGGGGATGGCCCGTCTGCCACGGGGGCAGCCGCGACGGTGATCGCCGGATGCTCGGCTCTCTGAGCGACGACAGCATCTTCCTCGCCGGCCGGCCTCCGCGCATCGGCAGAGATCGCGCATCGCACTTCACGTGGGCGCACGGCCGCTGCGACCATCGGTCCTGCACCGTCGGGCCCAAAGGCGCGCGATGCGCGGCCGCGCGCGTCGCAGGACGTGATTGGCGTACGCGCGCCGGGTAGCCGTCCGCGATGAGCATCGTCGACGCGCTCGACGTCCTTCGCGCGCTCTGCGCGCCTCGGACCCGCGTCGGCCCCCGCCCGCCCCAGCGGCCGTGACCGCGCACTACGACGCGGTCGTCGTCGGCGGCGGCTCGAACGGCCTGACGGCGGCGATCACGCTTGCCCGGGCCGGGCGGTCGGTGCTCGTCGCCGAGGCGGCGCCCGCGCTCGGCGGCGCGACGGCGACCGAGGAGCTCACGCTGCCCGGCTTCCATCACGACGTCTTCTCCGCCGTGCACCCGGCGGCAGCCGCCTCGCCGGTCTTCGCCGAGCTGCCGCTCGAGCGCCACGGACTGCGCTGGGTCCAGCCCGAGCTCGCGATGGTGCATCCGCTGCCGGGCGGCCGCGCGGCCGTGCTCCACCGCGACCTCGACCGCACCGTCGCGAGCCTCGACGAGGTCGCCGCCGGCGACGGGCAGCGCTGGAAGGCCTTCATCGGCCCCTACCTGCGCCACTACGAGGCGGTGCGCCGGACGATGCTGTCCGGGTTTCCGCCGATCGCCGGGCCCGCGCGGCTCGTCGCCGCGTTCGGGCTCAGCGGGTCGCTCGAGGTCGCGCGCGTCCTGCTGCAGTCCGCCGAGGCGCTCACCGGCGAGGTGTTCGACGGCGAGAGCGCGGCGTGGTTCTTCGGCGCGGCGCTGCACGGCGACGCGCCGCTCGACTCCGCCGGCAGCGCGATCGCCGGCGTCTACCTCAACGTCCTCGGCCACGCCGTCGGCTGGCCGAGCCCCGAGGGCGGGGCCGGCCGGATCGCCGACGCGCTCGCCGGCCACCTGCGCGAGCTCGGCGGCGAGACACGCGTCGGCGCGCGCGCCGAGCAGGTGCACGTCCGCGGCGGGCGCGTGCGCGCGGTGACGCTCGCCGACGGGTCGACGCTCGAGACGAGGACGGTCGTGGCGACGACGACGCCGCACGCGCTGCTGCGCCTGGCCGGCGACGCGCTCGGCGACTCCTACACGCGCCGGATCGCCCGCTTCCGCTACGGCGCGCAGACCGTCAAGCTCGACTGGGCGCTCGACGCGCCGATCCCGTGGCAGAGCGCCGAGGCGCGGCGCGCCGGGACCGTGCACGTCGGCGGCACGGCGGCGCAGGTGCGCGAGGCGATGCGCGACATCGTCGCCGGCCGGCTCCCCCACGCGCCGTTCCTGCTCTCGGGCCAGCAGTCGCTCGCCGACCCGACCCGCGCGCCGGCGGGCAAGCACACCGCGTGGGCCTACACGCACGTCCCGCCGGCGATCGACTGGGGCACCGAGCGCGAGCGCTTCGCCGACGTCATCGAGCGCCACGTCGAGCGCTACGCGCCCGGCTTCCGCGACACGATCCTCGCGCGTCACGTAATGGCCCCCAGAGACCTGGAGCGCCGCGACGAGAACCTCGTCGGCGGCGACGTCGGCGCCGGCTCGTACGCGCTCGACCAGCTCGTCTTCCGGCCGCTGCCGGCGCTGAACCCGTACGCGACGCCCGTGCGCGGGCTGTACATCGGCAGCGCGTCGGCGTTTCCCGGCGGCGCCGTCCACGGAGTCTGCGGCCATGCGGCGGCCCGCGCGGCGCTGCGCGGCGCGCGGCTGGCGGACGCCGTCGACGTGCTGCGGCGGCGTCGCGGCTAGACCCCAGCGGCGCGCGGCCGACGTTCGTCGGCGGTGGGCGCCGCAGCCGGCATGCGATCATGGCGCCGCACATGCCCGTCACCCCGGTGATCGTCACCTGCCCGAGCTGCTCGACGGACAACCGAGTGCTGCCGCGTCAGCGGGCGCTTCCGCGCTGCAGCGCCTGCGACACGGTCCTGCCGTGGATCGTCAGGGCCGACCCCGGGCGTTTCGACGAGGCGATCGTCGCGCCAATCCCCGTGCTCGTCGACCTCTGGGCGCCGTGGTGCAGCCCGTGCGCCACGGTCTCGCCGATCGTCGACCTGATGGGGCACGAGTACGCCGGTCGGCTGAAGGTCGTCAAGCTCGAGATCGACCGGGCGTACGACGTCGCCAAGCGCTACGGCGTGGAGAGCATCCCGCTGCTGCTCATCCTCGACGACGGCCGCGAGGTCGACCGCGTGGCCGGCGAGATCACGGCCGACACGCTTCGCGAGGTCCTCGAGCGCCACGTGCCCGCCGGAGCCGGCGACCCCGCCGTCTGAGCGCCGGCCGCCGTCAGGCGACGAGGCCGGCCGGCGGGCCGCGCCATCCGCGCGTCACGTCGCATGGACTGTGTCCGGAACGCGAGATGGCCGGCGACGCCGGTGATCTCGACGACTCGGCGTGCGGACGGCGGCGACGCCGACATCGCTCGGCCCGCGGACGGGGCTATCCTCGGCGCCGCATGGTCCTCCAGGGCAAGCGCGTCGCGCTCGACGCGGACGGCGCTCCCCACCCGGAGCTCCCTTGAGCCGGCTGACCGAGCAGCGCGTGGTCACGGTCGTCGACTACGGCACCGGCAACCGCGGGTCGGTGGCGAACGCGCTCAAGCGCGTCGGCGCGCGCACCGTGCTGGCGAGCACGCCGCAGGACGTCCGCGCCGCCGAGCGGCTCGTGCTGCCGGGCGTCGGCGCGTTCGACGCGGCCGCCGAGCGCCTCTGGCACAGCGGCCTCGCCGAGGCCGTCGCGGTGGTCGCCCGCGCCGCCGAGACGCCGGTGCTCGGCGTCTGCCTGGGCATGCACCTGCTCGCCGACGCAAGCGACGAGGGCTCGCTGCCCGGCCTGGGCGTCGTCGCGGGGGTCGCCCGGCGCCTCGACACGGCCGCCCACGGCCCGCCGCCGCGGATCCCGCACGTCGGATGGGCCGAGCTCGCCGGGCGCGACGACCCGCTGCTCGAGGACATCGACGAGCCGCGGTTCTACTTCTCGCACTCCTACCGGTTCGTGCCGCGCTCGCAGCGCGACGTGGTGGCGACGGCGACCTACGGTGACGAGTTCCCCGCGATCGTGAGGACGGGTCGGGTGTGGGGCGCGCAGTTCCACCCGGAGAAGAGCGGACGCAACGGCATGCAGTTCCTGCGCAACTTCCTCGCGATGACGTGAGGGTGCCGCGCGTCATCCCGTGCCTGCTGACGGACGGGCAGGCGCTCGTCAAGACCCGCCGGTTCGCCGACCCGACGTACGTCGGCGACCCCGCCAACATCCTGTCGATCTTCAGCGAGTTCGAGGTCGACGAGATCGTCGTGCTCGACATCGCCGCCACGCGCGAGCGTCGCGGGCCCGACCTCGGCCTCATCGCGCGGGTCGTCGACGAGTCGATCGTCCCGCTCGCCTACGGCGGCGGGATCACGCGGCTGGAGGAGATCGACCGCATCATCGACATGGGCATCGAGAAGGTCGTGCTCAACTCCGGCTGGGTGGCCGATCCAGATCTCGTGGCGAGCGCCGCCGCCCGCCACGGAAGCCAGGCCGTCGTCGTCGCCGTCGACGCGCTCCGGACGCCGCAGGGCCTGCGCACCGTGACGCACTGCGGGTCGCGCGTCCGCGGCGAGGCGCCGGCCGAGTGGGCGGTGCGCGCGGCCGACGCCGGCGCGGGCGAGCTGCTGGTGACGTCGATCGACCGCGAGGGCACGCGCGCGGGCTACGACCTCGAGCTGATCCGCTCGGTGAGCGACGCGGTGACCGTGCCGGTGATCGCCAACGGAGGAGCCGGGAGCCGCCACGACCTCGTGCGCGCGGTCCGTGACGGCCGCGCGACCGCCGCCGCGGCCGGGTCGATCTTCGTCTTCTACGGGTCGCTGCGCGCCGTGCTCGTCAACTTCCCGACGCGAGCCCAGGTTCGCGAGCTGTTCGTGTCGGCCGCCACCTAGTATCCCGCCGATGGCGTCCGCAGCTCGCCTCTCCCCCGCCGGCGCGTCGCCGGCCGCCTTCGCGCCCGACGACGACGTCGTCGAATGCGCTCGGTGCCTGTACGACTCGGCGATCCCGGAGACGACGTTCGACGAGTACGGCGTCTGCAGCTACTGCCGCCTGCACGACCAGATGGAGCAGCAGTACCCCACCGGCGAGCGCGGGACCGCTGCGCTGGAGGCGATGGCCGCGGAGATGCGGGCCGCCGGGCGGGGCAGGCGCTACGACTGCATCGTCGGCGTCTCGGGCGGCTGCGACTCGTCGTACCTCGTGTGGCTGATGGTCGAGCTGGGCCTGCGTCCGCTGGCGGTGCACTTCGACAACACCTGGAACTCGCCGGTCGCGACGAACAACGTCTACAACGTGCTCGACGCGCTCGGCGTCGACCTCGAGACGCTCGTCGTCGACAACCGCGAGTACGACGACCTGTACCGCGCGTTCATGCTCGCCGGGGTGCCCGACATCGAGGCGCCGACCGACATCGGCTTCATGGCGACGCTGTACCGGGCCGCCGAGCGCCATGGGGTCACGCACATCGTCGAGGGGCACTCCTTCCGCAGCGAGGGGATCTCGCCGCTCGGCTGGCTGTACATGGACGGCAGGTACATCAGGAGCGTCCACCGCCAGTTCGGCACGCGCGAGCTGTCGACGTTCCCCAACATGCTCATGGGCGACTTCCTGAGGTGGACCGTGGCGCGCTCCTTCAAGCGCCTGCGCCCGCTGTATCACCTCGACTACGACAAGCCGCGCGTGCAGGAGTCCCTCGCGCGCGAGCTGGGCTGGCAGTGGTACGGCGGCCATCACCTCGAGAACCGCTTCACCGCCTTCTACCACGGCTACTTCCTGCCGGCGCGGTGGGGCATCGACACGCGACGCCTGGAGCTCAGCGCGTTCGCGCGAACGGGCGCGATGAGCCGCGAGGACGCCGCGTCGATGCTGGCCACGCCGCGCGAATGCGACCCGCAGATCATCGCGCTCGTCAAGAAGCGGCTCGGGTTCGACGACGAAGAGTTCGCCGCCGTGATGACGCTGCCGAGACGCTCGTATCGCGATCACAAGACGTACAAGCGAAGCTTCGAGCTCATGAAGCCGATCTGGTGGGCGCTCTACAAGGCCGATCGCGTCCCGAAGAGCTTCTACGTGAAGTTCGCGGGCGGACGTGGCTGAGGCGGCAGCGCGGAGCCGCCCGGGAGCCGCTCACCTCGCCGTCCAGCACCTCGTCGTCGCGGCCGCCTCCCGGGCGCTGGGCCTCGTCGGCGTGGCGGCGTACCTGCGGCTGCTGTCGCCGGAGGACTACGCCATCTACGCGCTGGCGCTCGTCAACGAGCAGGTGCTGTTCATCCTCACCGGCTATGCGCTGACGGTCTCGCTCGCCAAGCACCTGTCGGACGCCGAGCGGACGGGCGAGCCGCAGGACGAGGTGATCGGCACGACCGTCGTCGGCCTGGCCGTCGTCGGCGTCGTCGGCGGCCTGCTGTGGCAGGCCGTCGCCGCGCCGGTGGCCCGCCTGACGATGGCAGACACGAGCGAGGCGATCCTGATCTGCCGCCTGCTCGGCGTCTCGGTCGCCGCGGGCCTGCTGCTCAACGCGGCGACGTCGGTGTGGATCGTCCGCGCGCAGGTCGTGCCGTTCGGCGTCGTGACGCTGTTTCAGTACGGCGCCGCGACGGCGATCGGCATCGCGCTCATCCTGCTCGGGCTCGGGCCCGTGGGCGCGATGATCGGCTGGACGGCGAGCACCTGCCTGGCGGCGGCGGGCGGCCTTGCATGGCTTCGCCGCCGCGGGGCCCCGTTCCGTTTCAGCCGGCCGATGATGCGCCGCATGCTCGCCTACGGGTCGCCGCTCATCGTCGGCGAGCTGCTCATGATCGGCGTCCAGACCGTCGACCGCTACGTCGTGCGCGTCGGAGCCGGACTGCAGGACGCCGCGGTGTACACGACGGCCGTGCTCGTGGCCGCCGGGCTCGGCGCCACCGTCGTGACCGCGTTCAAGCGGATGTGGACCGCCGTCATGTGGCGCAACCGCGGACGGCCCGGCGAGCACGCGCTGCACGCCGAGGCGCTGCTGCTGTACGTCTGCGCGCAGCTCGCGCTGCTGGCGGTGCTGGGCGTCTACGGTGACATCCCGATGCGGCTGCTGTCCGGCGGCGCCGAGGAGTTCGCCGCCGCGGGGCCGGCGATCGCCCTCGTCTACTCGGGCTTCGTGATCTTCGGGACCTGGGACATCCTGTCGGCCGGCTACTTCTTCGAGGGCACCACGCGTCTGTACTCGTGGTCCGTGGCCGCCACGCTCGTCGTCGAGACCGCCGTGGCGATCGCGCTGGTGTCCCCGCTCGGCCTCTGGGGCCCCGCGCTCGCCAACCCGGTCGCGTGGATCGTGTTCGGCTTCATGTCGTGGCGCTTCGGCCGGCGCTTCTTCGCCGTCGAGCACGCCTGGGGACGGGTGGCGCTCGTGACGGTCGCCACGACGCTGGCGGCGACCGCTGGCTGGTTTCTGCGCGACGGCGACGGCTTCGCCGGGGAGGTCGGCGGCGCGGCGTGCGTGCTGTTCGCGATCGGCGTCGCCCTGCTGGCAAGCGGCGCGCGACCCGGCCACGGGCTGCTGGCCGGGATGGGCGCGATCCGCGCGCCGAGGAGCGGCTGGCGATGACGGGCACGGCGATGCGCGTCGCGCTGTACGGCAACGTGGCCAACGGCCTGTTCCAGACCGCCCGCGCGCTGCGCGAGATCGCCGGCATCGACGCCCACCTCTTTCTCGACGCGCGCGACGGGCCGACGACGCGCCCGGAGAGCGACGACCCGTCGCTCGCCGACGCCTACCCCGACTGGATCCACCTCGGCCGCTACGTCACGCCGAGCTCGCTCGCGATGCCGTGGGCATCGCGGCTCGTGCGCGAGCTGCGCGAGTTCGACCTGCTGCTCATCAGCGGCTTCGGGCCGGTCTTCGCCCAGTTCACCGGCCGCCCGTGGTGCTTCTACACGTCGGGCGGCGACCTCACCGTCACGCCGTTCCCGCTGCGATTCTGGCGCGTCGGGCCGTCGCTGAAGGCGCGTCTGGGGCTGCTTGCGATCGGGCCGTGGCAGCGCCGCGGCGTCCGCCGGGCGACCGAGATCTGGACGCAGCCCTTTCCGCCCTTCCGGACGGCGCTGGGCCGGCTGCGGATCGACGCGCGGCAGATCGCCGACGTGTACCTGCCGATCGCGCTCGACGTGAACGCGTTCAGCCGCGACGACGGCCCGCCGTCGCCGCAGCTCGCGGCGCTGAGGGCGCGCACGGACTTCCTCGTGCTGCACCCGTCGCGGCTCGTCCTCGGGGACGACCCGCTGCTGCGCGAGACCGGCGAGTGGAAGGCGAACGACCGGCTCATCCGCGGCTTTGCGCGCTTCGCCGCCGCGCGGCCGCAGCTGCGCCCGCTGCTCGTGATGCCCGACCGCTCCGAGTCGCCCGACGTCGCTCCGGCGAAGGCGCTGATCGCCGAGCTCGGCCTCGAGCGCTCGGTCTGCTGGCTGACGCCGCCCGACGCGCGCGGCTTCAAGCGCAGCGAGCTGAAGGACCTGTACGCGATCGCCGACGTCGTCGCCGACGACTTCGGGATCGGCTGGTTCGGCGCGGTCGTCCTCGAGGCGCTGGCGATGAGGGTGCCGGTCGTCTCCTACGTCGACGAGACGATCATGTCGCAGCTGTACCCGTGGCACCCGATCTGCGTGGCTCGCGACCCCGCGGAGATCTGCGCGGCCCTCGAGCGCCTCGCCGACGACCCGCGGGAGCGACGCCGGCTGGGCGCCGGCGGACGAGCGTGGGTGCGCGAGTTCCACTCCCACGAGGCCCTCGCCGGGCGCTTCGCCGCCGAGGTCGAGCGCGTCCTGCGCGACGCAGCAGGACGCCATTAGGCGCGTTCTCACACCCGCGCCGCCGGAAGCGAGGCCGCTCGCGCGGCCACGGGCCAACCGCGTCGTGCCGGGTGCGGCGCTCTCTAACATCGCCGTCATCCACGGCTCGATCGCACATCCGCTCACCCCCCGACGCCGCCTGGCGACGAGGGCCGGCGCGCTCGCCGGCTGCCTGCTGCTGGCGCTCATCGTCGCCGGAGCGCTCGCCGGGCCGGCGAGCGCGCAGGGGTCCGTCATGGACACCCCCTGCTTCGGCGCGGCGGCGCGCGACCCGGAGGCGCGGTGCGTGAACCCGAGCCTGAAGCTCACGGTCTTCCCGGCGCCGACGGACGCGCTGCTGCAGCCCAACGCGCCGTGCACGCCGCTCGGGCGCGCGGGGCTGCTGTTTCCCTGCACCTTCGGCGCGCCGCGCAAGCCAGGCGGCGAGACCGCGGCGCTCGTCGGCGACAGCCATGCCGCGCACTGGCGCGCCGCCGTCAATGTCGTCGCGGAGGCGCACGACTGGCACGGCGTCTCGCTCACGCGCGCGGGATGCCCGCTGATCAGCGCGCGGGTCATCCTGCCCGACGGCGAGACCGCGTCCTGCGAGAGATGGAACCAGGCGGTCGTCGCCTGGCTGCGGCGCCATCCGGAGGTCTCGACGCTCTTCGTCTCCCAGCGCACCGGCGCGAGGTTCGAGCACGCGCCCGGCTCCACCAGCTACGAGACCGCCGTGCGCGGCTACATGACGCGCTGGCGGACCCTGCCGCGAACGGTCGAGAACGTCTTCGTCATCCGCGACACGCCGCGCAGCTCGACCGCCGCCAACAACTGCGTGCGGCGCACGCACGCTCGCAGGCAGCCCAGCGGCGTCCTGTGCGCCCGCCGGCGCGCGAGGGCGCTGCAGCCGGACCCGGCGGTCGCGGCGGCGCGGCGGCTGAGGTCCAAGCGCGTCCACGTGATCGACCTGACGAGCTACTTCTGCGACCCGGCCTACTGCTACGAGGTCGTCGGCGGCGCGCTCGTGCACAAGGACGTCACCCACATCACGACCGTCTTCGCCCAGACGCTCGGCCCGTACATGCTGGCGAAGGTCGACAGGATCATCGCCAACCCGGGTCGCCCGTCGCTCGACGGGCTGCTGCCCGACGAGCGGCGGTACGCGGAGTGCCTGCTCTCCGAGCGCCAGCTCGCGCTCGACGCCGGCGGCTGGTCGAACGTCGCCGCGGAGCACCTCGCCCGCGCGAAGGAGTGCCGCGCGTGGCTCGAGGAGCGTGCGGCGCAGATCAAGGCCGCGGGGCTCACCGGCACCTTCAACCGCGCCAACCGCTACGCGATGATCCGGCAGGTCCTCGACGTCGGCAGATGAGAGTGCCGTGAGAAGCGGCGGTCGACGTCCGAGCGATGAGTAGCCTGTGCGCCCATGGCTGACCACTCCCCCGCCTTCGTGCGTCCACTTCTCGTCCTCGCCGCCGCGCTGACCGTGCTGGCGTTCGCCGCGCTGACCGGCGCGTCGCCCGCCCAGGCAGCGTCCTGCAGCCAGTCGCGGCTGCCCAACGGCAACGGCTACATCACCTCGCTCAACGTCACGCGGGTCAGCTGCAGGACCGGCCGCAATGTCGCGCTGGCGTACTACCGCTGCCGCATCAGGAAGGGCAAGACGGCGCGCTGCAACGGCAGGGTCGCCGGCTACCGCTGCCGCGAGACGAAGCGCATGCGGATCGCGACCGAGCTCAACGCCCGTGTCAGCTGCACCCGTGGCGCGCGGCGCGTCGTGCACACCTACCAGCAGTTCCTGTGATCCGCGGCGGCGACTGCCGCCGACGCGCGCACGGCGGCTGACCGCTGCCGCGGCGGGCACCCCGCTACGGTGCTGGCCGTGTCCGGTGTCGCGACAGCCCCGAGCGCACGGCGCACGTTCGCCGACGACGAGGCGCTGCTCGGCGGCGTGCTCGACGAGGTCATCCGTGCTGTCGAGGGACCGCGCGCGGTGGACCTGCACCGTCGCGCGGTCGAGCTCGGACAGCGCTCGCGCGGCGGCGATCCGGCGGCCGCCGACGAGCTGGCCGAGCTGATCGCGTCGCTCGACGTCGTCGACCTCGTGCTGCTCGCCCGCATGCTGACGGGCTGGTTCGCGCTGACGAACCTCGCCGAGGACAACGACCGCGTGCGGCGCATCCGCGCCCTCGACGACGGCCCGGGCCCGCGCCGCGGCTCGCTGCACGAGGCGATCGTGCAGCTCGCCGCCGACGGCACGACCGCCGAGGAGCTCGGCGAGATGCTCGCCGACGCGGAGGTGCGCCTGGTCATGACGGCGCATCCGACCGAGGCCCGGCGGCGCACGACGGTCAGCAAGCTCGCGCGGATCTTCGCGCTGCTGCGCTCGCTCGACGACCGCCGGCCGTCGCAGCCCGAGCATCGGGAGATCCGCCGCCGGGTCGCCGCCACGGTGCAGGAGATGTGGATCTCCGACGAGCTGCGCGCCGTCTCGACGACCGTGCTCGACGAGGTCCGCGCCGGGCTCGTCTACTTCACGTCCACGCTCGCCGACGTCGTGCCGACGATCTACCGCGACCTCGAGGCGACGATCGCCGAGTGCTTCCCGGAGGCCGACGTCGAGGTCCCGCCGCTGATGGCGTTCGGGTCGTGGATGGGCGGCGACCGCGACGGCAACCCGTATGTCACCGCGGAGATGACCGCCGACGCGCTGGCGCTCATGCGCGAGTCCTGCCTGCGCCACCTGCAGGACTCGGTGCGCGGCCTCGCCAGCCGGGTGACGCTCTCGGCGCGCGTGGCGGGCGAGCCGCCCGAGCTGCTCGACCTGCTGCGGGCGCTCGGCGAGCGCTTCCCGGAGGCCGCGTCCGAGCTCGAGAAGCGAAATCCGGAGGAGCCCTACCGGCGGCTGTTCCGCCTCATCGCCGAGCGCCTGCGCGCCACCCGCAAGGGCTTCGACTCCGCCTACGAGGGCCCGCGGCAGCTGCTCGAGGACCTGCACGTCGCCGAGCACGCGCTGCGCAGCCAGGGCGCCGGCATCGTCGCCGCCGACGCGCTGCGCGACGTCATCCGCCAGGTCGAGGTCTTCGGCTTCCACTTCGCGACGCTCGACGTCCGCGAGCACGCCGGCGCGCACCGCGCCGCGATCGACGAGATCATGCGAGAGCTGCACGTCGAGGAGGGTTATGCGGAGCTGCCCGACGGCGACCGCATCGCCGTCCTGACCCGCGAGATCGCCGACCGCAGGCCGCTGATCCCGCTGGACATCAGCGGCTTCAGCGACGGGACGCGCGCGGTCGTCGAGACCTTCCGAACGATGTACGACGTCCTGCGCGCGCCGCACCGCGGAACGATCGGCTCCTACGTCGTCTCCCACACCGACGGCCCGGCCGACCTGCTCGAGGTTTTGCTGCTGATGAAGGAGGTCGGCCTGTCGCGCGCGGGCGGCGCCGGCGCGCAGCTGCGGATCGTCCCGCTGTTCGAGTCCGGCGACGCGCTGGCGGGCGCGGCCGACACGATCCGCGCGCTGCTCGGGACGCCGGTCTACCGCACGGCGGTCGACAGCGTCGGGCTCCAGGAGATCATGGTCGGCTACTCGGATTCCAACAAGGACGTCGGCTACGTCGCCTCCGGGTGGAGCATCTATCGCGCGCAGCTGGAGATGGCGGCCGTCCTGCGCGAGCACGGCGTGGCGTGGCAGTTCTTCCACGGCCGCGGCGGAGCCGTCGGCCGCGGCGGCGGGCCCAGCTACACGGCGGTCCGCGCCCAGCCGCCCGGCACCGTCGCCGGACGGCTGAAGGTCACCGAGCAGGGCGAGATGCTGTCGGCGAAGTTCTCGGTGCCCGAGATCGCCCACCGCGAGCTCGAGCTGACCACGAGCGCCGCGCTCGTGACGACGCTGGAGCGGCTCGACGGCGACTCCCCGGGCCGCCTCGCGCGCTTCGAGGCGGTCATGAAGGAGATGGCCGAGATCTCGACCGAGGTCTACCGCGGGCTCGTCTACGGCGACCCCGACTTCCCGGCATACTTCCACGCGGCGACGCCGGTCAACGAGGTGCAGCGCCTGCAGCTCGGCTCGCGGCCGTCGAAGCGGCGGGCGTCGACGCGCATCGAGGACTTCCGCGCGATCCCGTGGGTCTTCTCGTGGACGCAGGCCCGCGCGGTGCTGCCCGCCTGGTACGGCCTCGGCACGGCGCTCGCGTCGGCGCGCGAGCGCCACGGCGTCGAGCTGCTGCGCGAGATGGAGCGCGACTGGCCGTTCTTCGCGGCGCTGCTGTCCAACGCCGAGATGGCGTGCGCGAAGGTCGACCTCGACATCGCGCGGCGCTACGCCGAGCTCTACGACGACGAGCCTGCCCGCGCGCGCATCTGGCGCCACATCGAGACGGAGTTCGAGCGCACGCTCGCCGAGCTTGGCAACGTGCGCGACGAGGAGCAGCTGCTCGACCGCGAGCCGACGTTGCAGCGCGCGCTCGCGCGCCGCAAGCCGTTCGTCGACCCGCTGTCGTTCGTGCAGCTCGAGCTGCTGCGGCGCCTGCGCGCGCCCGGCGGGGAATCAGAGAGCCGCGAGCTCGCCCGCGCGAGCCTTCT
>Ga0247713_1001014_pt1 | contig 14994 bp, 6 predicted proteins | sample 21E_NmetaG_FD_189936 | JGI IMG/M metagenome (GOLD analysis project Ga0247713, IMG submission 189936) | Soil microbial communities from hillslope of Landscape Evolution Observatory, University of Arizona, Oracle, AZ, United States - 2-1-E_N | ecosystem: Engineered > Artificial ecosystem > Mesocosm... | reverse complement strand
CTCCTGAACCACCGCCTCCGCTACCGTCCCCATCGCCGGAGCCACCGCCGGCACCACCCCGCCGCCCCGGACCCACCCGCGGACAATTTCCGGCCGCCCCCGGCGCGGTCACGGACGGGTCACAGCCCACGGTGCCCGGGGAAACCTCCCGTTCAGTGGCGTACGGACCGGTGTCGTAGTCCGCCGACAGATTCGAACACCGACCACACTCGAGGTCCTTACGCTCGTCCTCGCGCTCTGGAGGGGACCCCTCCTGGGCTAGCCCCTGGCCGGGCCATAGTGCACTCGTCACAGCCACCCCAAGGGCCAGAAGGATGGTCAAGTATGGAAACCGGCGCATCAGGCGCCTCCTCCATGCAGTACAGGCTGAGCTTGCACCCACTCCCACGCCGCGATGCGGACCAGTTCATCCGCGTGGCGGAAGTTCCTCGCTTGGCTGGGGACGAGTTCGATGGGCGGCATGCGCCCCACCAGCTCCCCGCTGCCGTCATCACCCGTGGCGATAAGCACCGCCCAGTTGCGCTCTACCGGGGTGCCCCGCTCCTCGTCGAAGTAACGGCCCGTGATTTCGACATACTGCCCTCGCCCGCCCGTGACCTCGTCCGGCCAGCTAGCGCCGATGGACGCGGGCGAGGGGCGCTCCTCGTCCCACATTGGCTCGGTGTACGGCTCACCGAGCATGAGGAGCTGATCGCGGATCGGTGGGATCACCTCGTCCCACAGCTCCGTCTTGTTTGTCCACTCGTGGGTCACCTGCTTGTCGTGCACCACTGCGAAGTTGTTCCACCCGAAGGCGACCTCTCCGTCGGCCCACGCCGCCTCCGCCCGGTCGTGCTCGGCGAAAGCGACGAAGCGGTCCGTGGCCCGCAGCTCGGCGAGCACCGGATCGACCGGATCACGCTCAGGCTCAGGCTCGGGGCCCGGCTCGGAATCCACTGGCGTCGTCTCCGCCAGCGGAGGCTGGGCTTCCTCGCCAGCAGGCTCCCGGCCGAGCAGCACGTTCGCCACCAGCACGCCGGCAGCGATCATCATGGCCAAGCAAAGAGCCACGGCCCAGGTGGGCAGCCGCGGCGGTTCGGCCGGGGGCGGGCTCGTCCAGGTCGGGGCCTCGGCCGGGCGCTGCGGTGCGGACATGGGCAGACTCAACCAGCCCGGCCCAAACACGACAACCCACTTTTCCCCAGATCCTCACTTGGCCAGGACGAGCGAAGTCCTGGGCCCCTCGCGACTGCCGGTAGCCGGACACCGGCGTGCGCCCCGCGCGCCGCAGATCTCGGGGGGCTGGACGCGCCGCTGCCCATCCGGTGTCGGGACTGAGTCATCCCACAGGTGACGCAGCCCCGACACCGCAGGCAAGCGCGGCCGCTGCCCATCCGGTGTCGGGACTGAGTCATCCCACAGGTGACGCAGCCCCGACACCCGATCTCAGGCGCGGACGAGCGGAGCGTAGGCCAGCAGCAACCGCTTCGTGCCCGACTCGTCGAAGCGGATGAGCGCCTCTTCCTTGCCGTGGCTGCCCGACAACTCGAGGACGAGACCGGGACCGAAGCGGGGGTGGAGGATGCGGTCGCCCACGGCGACGTCCTCGCCCTCGCCCTCCCCCTCGAGACGGGCGGCTGCCCGCCGCGACGGGCCGCCCTGATCAGCCGACCGGTGGTCGACGAGCTCGGGGGGCACCTCCTTCAAGAACCGCGAGGGCGGGTTGGCGTGGGTGCCGCCGAACAGCGTGCGGCTCCACGCGCTCGTGAGGTACAGCCGCTGCTTCGCCCGCGTCATCGCGACGTAGCACAGCCGCCGCTCCTCCTCGAGCTCCCCGGGGTCGCCGAGCGAACGGTGATGGGGGAACACCGAGTCCTCCATGCCGACCACGAACACGACGGGGAACTCCAGGCCCTTGGCGTTGTGGATCGTCATGAGCGTCACCCGCGACGAGCCGGCGGCGAGATCGTCCGACTCACTGACCAAAGCCACCCGCTCGAGGAACTCGCCAAGGGTCGCGTCCGGCACCAGCTCGGTGAAGTCGGCGGCGACGCTCGCGAGCTCGCGGACGTTCTCCACCCGCCCCTCCGCCTCGATGGTGCGCTCGGCCTCGAGCTCGGCGAGGTAGCCGGTTCGGGTCCACACGGCCTCGACGAGCTCCGGGAGGCTCGCCGCGTCCTCGGCCACGAGGGTGCGCAGCCCGTCGAGCAGGCGCACGAACTCCTTCACCGCACCGACCGCCCGCCCCGACAGCAGGTGGTTTTGCTCCACCCGCCGGCAGGCGTCCATGAACGACACACCCTCGCGGCCGGCGAACAGGTCGAGCGCCTCCTCGGTCTTGGCCCCGATCGACCGCCGCGGCACGTTGAGCACCCGCCGGGCCGACACGTCGTCGGCCGGGTTCACGAGCAGGCGCAGGTAGGCGAGGATGTCCTTGACCTCCTTGCGCTCGTAGAAGCGCGTACCGCCGACGACCTGGTAGGGCATGCCGAGGCGGATGAGCACCTCCTCGAGCACGCGTGACTGCGCGTTGGTCCGGTAGAAGACCGCGCAGTCGCCGTAGGCCACGCCGTGGCGGTCACCCAGGAGGTCGATCTCCTCGACGACGAACGCGGCCTCGTCCTGCTCGCTGTCCGCGGTGTAGCGCACGACCTGCACACCGCCGCCGGCGTCGGTCCACAGGTGCTTGTCGATGCGCCGGGTGTTGTTCGCGATGACCCCGTTCGCCGCGTCGAGGATCGTCTGCGTCGAGCGGTAGTTGCGGTCCAGGGTGATACGCGTCGCGTCGGGGAAGTCGCGCTCGAAGTCGAGGATGTTGCGGATGTCCGCGCCCCTGAAGCCGTAGATCGACTGCGCATCGTCACCGACCACGGCGATGTTGCGGTGCTCGGCGGCGAGCAGCTTCACGAGCTCGTACTGGGCGCGGTTGGTGTCCTGGAACTCGTCGACGAGCACGTGCGCGAAGCGCTCCTGGTAGCCGGCGAGCACGTCGTCGAAGAGCTGGAGCAGCTCGACGGTCTTGACGAGCAGGTCGTCGAAGTCGAACGCGCTCGCCCGGTGCAGCCGCGACTGGTAGAGCTTGTAGACCTCGGCGACCTGGCGCTCGTACCAGCTTTCGGCGCGCAGGGCGTAGGTGTCGAAGTCGATGAGCTCGTTCTTCGCGTTGGAGATCGCGTGCGCGACGCCCCGGGGCGCGACCTTCTTCGGGTCCATGCCGAGCTCTTTCACGCAGAGCGCGACGAGGCGGGCGGAGTCGGCGGCGTCGTAGATGGTGAACGCCTTGTCGTAGCCCAGGCGCGGCGCCTCGGCGCGCAGCAACCGCGAGCAGGCCGCGTGGAAGGTCGCCACCCACATGCCGCCCCAGCGTCGCGTGCGGATGGACCCGTCGGGGTTGCGCTCCACACCGACGAGACGGTCGCCGACCATCCGCCCCACGCGGTCGCGCATCTCGTCGGCGGCCTTGTTCGTGAACGTGATCGCGAGGATGCCGAAGGGGTTCACGCCGCGGTCGCGGATGAGGTGGGCGACGCGATGGGTGAGCACCCGCGTCTTGCCCGAACCCGCACCGGCGAGGATGAGCAGCGGACCCCCGGGGTGGGTGACCGCCGCCCGCTGCTCGGGGTTCAAGCCCTCGAGCAGTTCCGGGCTGGCCGGTTCCGCGACAGGTCCTTCGTCGGCGAGGAAAGCAGCATCGCTCACGGGCCTGAGTCTACCGGTGGGTACCCGGCGGCCCGCCGGCACCCCCGCAGCCCTTCGGGCGTCAGGACGCGCGCCGGGTGACGGCGAGCAGGCACACGTCGTCCTCGCGGCGAAGCTGCGGCAGCACGCCGGCGACGACCTCGTCGCAGAACCCGTCGAGGTCGCTCGTCGAGGCGGCAGCCACGACGCCGAGCAGCTCGTCGAGACCCGCACCGATGCCACGGCTGCGGTGCTCGACAAGGCCGTCGGTGTAGAGCAGGAGCGTCGCGCCCTCGGCGAGGTCGAGCGCGCTCTCCTCGAAGCCCGCTGCGGGGTCGGCACCGAGCAGCGGGCCGTGGACCCGCTCGAGCAGCCGGGCGGAGCCGGCGTCGACGAGCACCGGCGGGGGGTGGCCGGCGCTCGACCAGCGAAGCGCGCCGGTTGCCGGGTCAAGGGTCGCGCACACCACCGTCGCGCACGTGGATCGCGCGCTGTGGCAGAGCAGCCGGTTGAGCCGCGTCACGACCGCCCCGGGGCCGTGACCGTCGAGGGCGTAGGCGCGGCCGGCGTTGCGCAGCTGCCCCATGACGGCCGCGGCGGGGATGCCGTGGCCGGCGACGTCGCCGACGACGAGGGCGAGCAGGCCCCCGGGAAGCTCGAAGGCGTCGTACCAGTCACCGCCGACGTCCACACCGTGGCCGGCCGCCTCGTAGCAGGCTGCGAGCGCCACGCCGGGCACGGTCGGCAGGCGCTCCGGCAGGATCGCGCGCTGGAGGGTCTCGGCGACACCTTGCTGGCGGGTGAACAGCCGGGAGCGTTCGATCGCCTGCGCGCACTGTCCGGCGAGCGTGTCGAGGAACCGGGTCTCCTCCTCATCGCAGGTGTGCGGCTCCGCCCAGGTGACGGTCAGCGCGCCGATCGTCCTGCCGGACGCGACGAGCGCCACGTTGGCCATGCCCTGGGTCCCGGCCCGCTCGAGGTCCTCGGCGATGTGGGGGTAGACGGCCACGATCGCCGCACGGTCGGGGAACATGAGGCTCCCACCGCGGCGGACCGTGTCGGCGGCGGGCACCGCCATGTCGAGCGGGAACTCCGTCCAGGCCCGCACGACGTCGTCGGGCAGCGGCGACATGCTCACGTAGCGGAGGGTCTCGCGGTCCTCATCGAGCAGCGCGACGCCCGCGAACAGGCTGCCGAGGGCCGCCCGGGTGTGCGTGGTAACCGCGTCGGCGACCTCCTCCAGGGTCAGTGTCGCGGCGAGGGTGCGGGATAACGTGAGCAGCTGCTCGCTGTGGTTGAGCGACGCGGTGAGCTGCCGGATCAGTCGCGCACGCTCCTCTTCGGCGGCGCGGCGCTCGTCGACGTTGCGGAAGTACACCGTCAACCCGTCCGGCGCCGGGAAGACCCGGACCTCGAACCAGCCCTCCAGGGGGCCGTAGTAGGCCTCGAGCTCCTCCGGCCGCTGCGTGCGCATCGCCCGGTGGTAGACCTCCGCGAACACCGTGTCGGCGGCTTCGGGGAACTCCTCCCAGAGCACCCGCCCGACCAGGCCCTGCACGTCGCGTTGCACGAGCCGGGCGGCCTGCGCGTTGACGAAGACGACCCGCCAGTTCGCGTCGAACACGACGACGCCGTCGCTGACGTGCTGGAGGGTGCGGCCTGCCCGCTCGCGAGCGGTGCGCAGCACCGTGGTGTCCGCGCTCACACCCAGCATGCGCACGGGTACGGTGCCCTCGGCGTGGACCTGCCCGCGGCTCTGTACCCACGCCGTCGTGCCGTCCGGGCGCAGCACGCGGAACTCGTGGAGGAAACGCGAGCGTGCTGCCAGCGCCGCCTGGATGGCCTCCTGCAACCCGGCGAGGTCGTCGGGGTGCACCCGGGCGAGGAACGACTCGAGCCGCCCGTCGAAGGTGTGGGGGTCCACCCCGTGCAGCTCGGCGACCCGCTCGTCCCACTCGAGCTCGCCGGTCACGACGTCCCAGTCCCACACCCCGAGCTCGGCCACAGCAAGGGCCAGCCGAAGCCGCGCCTCGTCGGAGGCGGTCGGTGAGACGTCCACTGCCAACCCTCCACGCGGACCGCGCCCCGCGGAACAGGGCGGCACAGACGCCCATTCTGCCCCCCCGGGCGGCGGGCACAATACCGGCGCTGAGCCGCGGCCTGCTCAGGACGCGACGCGCTCGAGGGCCTCGGAGCCGCGGCGCTCCTCGAGCAGGTCGAGCACCGCCTGCTCGACCGTGCCCTGGATGGCAGGGTGGCCGAACTCGGCGTCGCCGAGGGACTGCAGCGCTCCGGCGATCGTCCAGCCCGACTCGTAGCGGTCGAACACCCGCGGGTCGATGTAGGAGTTGCGGGCCACGGTGGCGGTGTTGCCGAGGTAGTGAGCGACCTCCTGGACGGTCCGCGACATCGCCCGCTTGCGCGCGGACTGCGACGTGGCGGCGTGCCCGGACACGGCCAGGCCGACCGCGGCGAGCACCGTGGCGTTCCAGGTGCGGAAGTCCTTGGCGGAGAACGCCTCGCCGACGACGTCCTTCACGAACTCGTTGATGTCCGCCGAGGACACGTCGCGCCACCGGCCGGCGTCCTTGTACGCGAGCAGCTCCTGGCCGCCGGAGCGGCGGCGTTTGAGGCGGCTGACGACCGCGAACACCTCCGGGCCGACGATCGACTGGACGCGCCGCTTACCGCCCTTGGCGGGGTAGTCGAACTCCACGGCCTGGTCGAGCAGGCGCACGTGCTCCTTGCGCATCGTGGCGAGGCCGAACGTGTCGTTCTCCTCGGCGTAGGCCTCCGTGCCGATGCGGAAGAAGCCGTGGTCGAGCAGGCGCAGCGCGCAGGCGAGCACGCGGGTGCGGGTCAGCTCGTCGCTTGTGCCCAGGTGTTCGGCGCACGTGCGCCGGGCTGCCGGCAGCGCCCCCGCGAAGTCCACCATGCGGTCGAACTTCTCCGCGTCGCGCCGCGTGCGCCACTGCGGGTGGTAGAGGTACTGCCTGCGTCCCGCCGCGTCGGTGCCGACCGCCTGCAGGTGCCCGTTGGGGTGCGGGCAGATCCACACCGCCTCCCAAGCCGGGGGGATCACGAGGTCCTTGATCCGCTGCAGCGTCTCCGGGTCGGTGACCTTCTCGCCGGTGCGGGCGGAGAAGTACTCGAAGCCCCGACCCCGCCGCCGGCGCGTGTAGCCCGGCGCGGAGCAGTCGACCCGTCGCAGTCTCGCCATGGCTCTGCGACATGCCCGCTCCGAGCCCGTCCTACTCGCCGTCAGGGCTCCCACGAGGCGTTGGCTGGGCCCCCATGGCAGGCCCGCCCCTCGTGCCCGAACGCGAAGGAGGCCCCCGGCGGGGGCCTCCTTCTTGAGTGACGTGCTGCTAGCAGAGGTCGCCGTTGTTGTAGTCGTCGAGCTGCTGTGCCAGTGCGAGGGCCTGCGCCCGCACCGTGGCTAGCTGACCCTTCACCTTCGAGCCGAGGTAGTCCCCGGTCCCTGTGAAGTTGATGGAGAGCAGCAGGGCCTGGGCGTCGTCAACGAGCTTCTGCGCGTCACCGTTGCAGGTCTCCGCGCCGGCAGCCAGGTTGAACCTGGCGGCCAGCATCTGCGCGCCGAGCTCGTAGGCGGCGTCGTTCGCCTTGTTGCGGCCGCTGCTGTCCTGCTTGTTCAGCAGCCGCACCGCCTTGATGCACGTGTCGACGGTGTACTTGCCGATGGTCTGCGGCAGCAGATCCTCGACGAGGTAGTAGCCGCTGGCCGAGCCGCCGTTGCGGTCGGCGTTGGCGGCCTGGTTGCCGCCGGTGCAGCGGTTCCAGTTCTTCCAGTAGCCGATGGTCCGCGGCTCACCGCCCGGCCGGCTGTTGTCGACCTCGAACACGCGCTTCTCACCAGGGGCGACCTGGAACGTGTAGCACATGTTGCCGAGGTTCTCCGGGTTGTCGGGGTTGGTCGGGGTCACGATCACCCCGTCGAGCTTCCACAGGGCCGAGAAGCTCGCCGGCACGTTCAGCTCGCACAGCGTGTAGTCCACGCCGGGTGTCAGCGTCACGCCGCCGAAGGTGAGCTTCCCGTCCGCCTTGCCGAAGGAGGTGTCGGTCACCCCACCGGCGGCAAGCCCCGGGCCGGACAGGCGGAACTGCCAGTCCTTCGTCGGGTCGATCGCGCCGTTGGTCGTCTTGATGACCTCGGCCGAGCCGCGCTGGCGGTTGGTGAACGTGCACTTCACCGTCTCGCCCGGCTCCACCCGGAACGTGGCGGTCGCCGTGTTGACAGCCCCGGTGCTGTTCGCGTCGTCACACTGGATGCTGACGAGGTCCCAGCCGGCGGGCACGGTCTCGCTCGAGGTGTACGTGCCCGGGACGACCTGTCGCGAGGCGGTCTGGCCGTGACTGAGGCTCCCGCTGACGTCGCCGGCGAAGGCGAACTGCTGGGCGGACCCGGCGGGGATGGTGATCTTCTCGATGATGATCTGCCCGCGCTGGGTGTTGGTGAACACGCAGTCGAACGTCCGGCCGGCGTCCGCGGGGAAGTTCACGGCGAACTGGCACGTCCCCGCAGGGCTCGTCTGGTCCCACCCGGACTGGGGCGTCTCGGTGACCGTGTAGGTGCCCTCCGCGGTCAGGTCCACCGGGAACTGGATGAACCCGGCACCGGTGGTCGTGACCGTCGTGTTGGTCGGCACACCCGGACCGGTCAGCGTGAACGTCCAGCCGGCCTCGTGGCCCGCAGGCAAGGTGACCTTGCGAACCTGCGCCCGCGCCGGCCGGTGGGTGTTGTCGAACCGCACGCCGCCGCTGCACGCCGGTAGGGTGATCGTCACGGTCTTGTCCGCCTGGGCGTCCCAGCCGGTCGCCGGCAACTCCCGCACCGTGTAGGTGCCGGGCTCCAAACCGCTCACGGTCACGGTCTTGTCCGTCTGGTTGGCCGTGAAGGTGATCGACTCAGTCTTGACGACGTCGTTCTCGTCGAAGGTCGACCCAGGCGACACCTCAAAGTGGAAGGTCTGCGTCTCGTTGCCGGTCAGGACGTTCGGGATCGTCTTGCGGATGTCGAGGTCCACCTCGGCGTCGAGGGTGATGTCGACCTCCGCGCTCTCCTCGAGCGCCGCCTGGCCGGCGGGTGTGAGCGTCGCGGTGTCAGCCAGCGCGCCGCTGCCCGCCACGACCTGCTCGGCGACGACCTGCTTGTTGAACGTCACCGATCCGCTGCCCGACTGGGTGGCGGAGTTCCAAGTCAAGTTGGTCACCAGTGGCGCGCTGGCGCCTGGCGTGTAGGCCGGTGTGAAGGTCCCCGGGGCGCCCGGGCCGGTGACCGACGTCACCCGGAACTTTAGACCCGTTCCGGTGATCGTCTCCACGTCGCTGACCGTGGCGGTGGCGCCGCTGTCGGCGGGAAGCGTCTGCACGTTGGCCGACGCCGTGGCCGTCGTCGTGCCGGGGATGGGCGCGCCGGTGAGCACGTCCTGGTAGCTGGCGGTTGCCACGTCGTGGTAGAAGCTCGCCTCGCCCGAGGGCCTGACGTGGGTGTTCGTGTAGGACAAACTTCCCGGCGGCAGAGCGAAGGTGCGGACATCCGGCGGTAGCACCGGGTTGCCGAAGCCTGGCCCTGCGTACACCTGGTCCGACACCGTCACCTCGACGGTCCGGTGCGACGGGTTGGTGACCGTGATCGTCGTGGTGACGATGATGTTCTCACCCGGCACGGTGCTCTTCGTCCAGGAGATCTTCACCGTGACGTTCGCCGTCTTCGGGGCCGTCGGGTCGCAGAGATCGTCGAAGCTGATCTCCGCCGGGGTGGCCGTCTTCTCCAGCGTCCACAGGTTGGACGCCCCCTGCTGGGCGCGCATCGTCTTGCTGAGCTCCTGCGGAAGGATCTCCTTCACAGGGATGGAGATGCGCTTCTGACCGATGCCGGACGAGGTGAGCCGCTGGTTCCACAGGTTGGACTGCAGCGACGAGCCGCTGAACTTCGACGCCCCGACTGCCAGCCGCTGGTAGTAGTCGTACACGCAGGTCGTGTTGGCCGGCTGGGTGATCGTCACGGTGCGGTAGATGGTCTGGTGAGCGCCGCCGGCGCCCTGGCCCTCTGGCGTGATCGTCAGCGGCCCCGTGGTTACGGCTTGGCAGGCCGGATCCGACTTTGCCGTGTTGAGGGTCAGCTCGCTGATGAAGTCCCACCCGACGGCCGTCCCGGCGTTGTTGACGTAGTCGCCGGCGACGATGAAGGTGTACGTCTGGGTCTGGTGGGCGTTCACGAGAGTGACCCGGTGGGGGACGAGGTCGAGCTCGTTCCACGACTTGCCGAGATTCCCCGTGGTGTAGTTCTTGTCGTCGCACACGAGGTCCGCCGGGGTGGCGTCCGGGTTGTAGTCGGTCCCCGGGTTGCGGCACCCTTCGAGGGTGAAGCTGATCCGATCGGGGTCATTTGTCGCGTTGGCGGGCGGCGTGGTGAACGGCAACAAGCCCGCCAGGAGCGTCACGGCGAGGATGAGCGCTGTGCGCGCTCGTGCGCGTGGCACAGGCGCCGTCGTGATGAGTGTCGATGACATGGTTTCCCCCTTCGGCACCGGTCCGCTCCGATGCGCTCGCAAGTCGCGTCTCGCCTACACCGGTGAACGACGGCCCGGCAAAGCGGGACCGCCCGGTGCCCCATCAGTGTCGCCCTTGCCGCATGCCCTGGCATCCGGGGTATCCCCCTAACGGGGGGTACAAACCCGGCGAAGCCCTATGGCCACTAGTGGTCCGCGATGAGGTTTGCCACCGGTCGCGCTCCTTTCGCACCCGTCGTGACACACCGAACGGGGGACGAGCAACCGGTGGCGTGCCGTTCAGATCTGACAAGCCGCAGGGCCCGGGCGAGGAAGGTAGCCACCTCCGCGGGGCACCGCGTCCCCTGGGCAGTACCTGTCGGCGGTGCATGCCAGGGCGAACCCGGTGCCTGCGATGGCGCTGATGGCCCCCCGTGGTGAGGTGTCGTCGGCGTCACATCGGAGAAGGCGTCGCGTCGGTCCGCCGCGCCGGCTGGCAGTGAACTCGCCCGCCTCGCTCGTGCCGTGGCCCTTGTCGTCCGCCGGTCGCCGAGAGCGTCGGGGAAACCCATACAGCGATCGAATAAGCACCATAGTCTGCTACAAAGGCGACGGACCGGCCTCGATGAGGCGGCGGGCGGCGGCGCGCCCAGTGGCCCCCCTACCGCTCGAGCGCCCGCCCCAGTTCGGCGCGGGAGCGTATACCGAGCTTGCGGTAGACCCGCGACAGGTGCGACTCGACGGTCTTGGGGCTGGCGTAGACGAGGGCCGAGATTTCCTTGTTCGTGCGGCCGTCGGCAGCCAAGGAGGCGATGCGGCGCTCCGTCGGCGTCAGAGGGCCGGTCGAGCCTGACTCGGTCTGGGGGAACTCCGCTCGGGTGCGGTCCGCCCAGACCGTCGCACCGAACCGCCGGAAGATCGCGGCCGCCTCGGTCAGCGCCGCGGAGGCCGCTGCCGGCTTGCGGTCGCGTCGCTGAATCATCCCCAAGGCGACGAGGCTTCGGGCCAGCTCGAAGGGCGTCTCGAGCCGCTCGAGGCCCTTTGTCGACCGTTCGAGGCAGGTCAGCGCCTCCGGGCGATCGCCCACCGCGGCGGCGAGCAGGCCGCGGGAGCGGTCCGCGATGAGGTTGGCCACCGGCCGGTCCTGCAACGCAAGGAGGTTTTCATGGTCGGTCAGGGCCTGCTCGGCCGCTTCCAGCTCCCCCAGCCCGATGAGCGCCTCGAAGGCGTCGGTGCTCCACGGCGTCTCGTCGACGTCGACGACGCCGGCCTCACGGGCCGCACGTTGCACGGGCACCAGCGCCTGCGCCGCGGCCTGCAGGTCACCTTCTGACAGGGCGATGAAGCCCTGCACCCACCGGTTACGCCACGCCCACCACGCCACACCCTGTTCAGTGGCCAGCCGCAGGCCTGCCTCTGCGGCCGCCCGCGCCTCTGGGTGCTGGCCGAGACAGCCGCGCGCGAAGGCCTCGGCATGCAGCAGCCACGGCTCGATGAGCCGCAGCCCGCAGCGCCGCGCCACCGCCATCCCCTCGCTGCTGTACGTGAGCGCCATATCCCAGCGGGCGGCGCGGCATTCGAGCGTCGCGAGGTGGCCGAGCAGATAGGGCAGTTCGTCGTCGCGGCCGCGCAGCAGGAGCCGTCGGTGCAGCGCTTCGAGGCCGGCTCGGCCGGCTTCGAACCGACCGGCTGCGGCGTGGCAACGGGCGGCCTCGACGTCATGGCTCACCGCGATCGGCAGGGCGGCGTCGCGCGCACTGCCAGCGGCGCGCTCGAGCTGATCCGGTCGGCCTCGTCCCCGCGTCACGCGAGCGAGGGTTGCCGACAGCGTGAGGCTGCCCGCAAGGGCTGCCCCTTGCCCGGATCGGCGGGCCTCGATGAGGGCCTCCGCGGCGCGGCAGCGAGCACTTCGGGCATCCCCTGACAGGAGCTGCATCCAGGCGAGCTCTCGGCTGATTGTGGATGCGAGGGCTGGCGTGTCGGTCGCCTCTTCAGCGGCGAGCACGAGGAGCGTCACGGCGGCGCCGAGCTCACCCCCGTCGCGTCGCAGCTCGGCGAGCGCGAGCAGCGCCTCGGCGCGGTCAGCCCCGGGAGTGGCACCTGCGGCGGCCTGTTCGAGCAGCGGCCTCGCGCTGCGGACATCCCCGACGCCGCGGTGGTAGCGCGCGGCGAGGATCCGCCGCTGCGTGGCGGCGGAGCGCTGGTCGCTCGGCGTGAAGCGCACGGCCCGGGTGAGGTGGTCCACGGCCAACGACATCGCTCCACGGGCGGCGGCCCGGCGACCGGCCTGCGTGAGCCTGTCGGCGAGGGCGGCGTCGACGCTGGTGGCGGCCAGGGCCTCGTGACGCACCTGCTCGTCGGGGTTGACGACGGCCTGGCCTAGGCGCTCGTTGGCCTTGCGGCGCTGCCGCAGGGTGGCGCGGCTGCAGATGACCGACGGCAGGATGGGGTGGGCGAACCGCACCCGTTCGTTGGTGACGCTCACGAGGCCTCTCGCCATGGCCGGGTCGATACCATCGGCGCCCGCAGCCGCGTGGCCGCTTGCCGCCTCCATTTCCGCCAGGGTGGGGTGCGACATGCATGCGGCGATGAGCAGCAGCTCTTGGGTGGTCTGCGGCAGGGCGTCGAGCTCGTGAGTGAACGGTCGCGCAAGCACTTCAGGGATCGGAAAGCGGTCGGGACGCAGTGGCGGGTCGCCGCGCCGGTGCATCTCCTCGGCGATGAGCAGCGCCGCGCCCGGGTTCCAGCCGGTGGCGACCCCGAGATGCTCGATGGTCGACAGCGTCGGCTGGGAGATGGCGTGCGCGCACACCACGTCGATGAAGGCTTCGCGTTCCAGCGGGCCCAGCGTCAGCACGTCGCTGGGGTGCCGGCCGGCCCGCGTTTCCAAACCGGCCGCGTCCGCCTGCTCACGGAGTGTGGCGAAGACGCCGATGGGCTCCGCCTGCAGCCGTCGGAGCGCGAAGGTGAGCGCTCTGCGGGACTCCACGTCGGCCAAGTGCAGGTCGTCGACTGCGACAGTGACGGGTGCCTGCTCGGAAAGCGTCCGCAGCATCGCGAGGACACCTCGAGCTACGGCGCCCTCGTCATCCGTGCGGTGCCCGTCAGCAGAGCCTCGGCGCAGCAGCGCCGTTTCCAGCGCAACACGCAACGGCTCGGCAAGACCGCGGGAGGCGTCGAGGACCGGTTCGAGCAGGTCAATAAGGAGCGTGTAGGCGAGCTTGGACTCGTCGGCCGCCGCACGCGCTGCCAACACCCGGTGGCCCCCAGCGGCCGCTCTCTCCACGGCATGGGCCCACAGGAGCGTCTTGCCCATGCCGACCTCGCCGACGACGACTACCACCCGGCTGCCGCGGCGAATGTCAGCGAGGAACGTCGCGACCGCCTGCCTTTCGCCGGAACGGCCGAGCAGCCGCGCCGCCCCGCGCGCGCCGACTGCGGCGTCTCCACGATCTGCCATCGGGTGAACTCAAGCCTTCGGGTGTGATGGACCTCAATCCTCGCCCGCGAACGCACCGCGGTCATCCTCAAGATTGACGAAATCCCGCATGCGGAACTCGCCATGTGCGAGATCGGCCAGCCATCCACTTCACCCCCGGAACCACAAACGCGGGGCGGCCCCCGGCACCAGTGGTGGTGCGGGGGCCCGCCGGGTCCAACCTCACTGGGGCCACCCTCAGTGGAGTGGCACGGCCCCCCAGCCGATGTGGACATGGCCCATGTGCATCGCGTCGTTGAAGTGCCCGGCCTGCGGGCGGAAGTCGGCGAAGGGGCTGCCGACCTCCCGGGGCCTTCGCGGCCCGTCGAGCGACGCGAGCCAGGTCACGAGCGCCCTGGCCCGGGCGCTGCTCACGCTCACGCGTTCGCCGTCGATCGCCGCGATGTCGACCGCGCGTCCCAGGTAGTGGTTCGACACGCGGTTGGTGCCGGCCACGTGCTTGCTGTGGCCGGTCTGCAGCGACACGACGGTGATCTCGTGCTGCCGCGTGAGCAGGGCGAGCAGGTGGAGAACCCGCCCGTCGATGCGGCCGGCGGCGATGTCGGCCCGCCCACCGGGATAGACCTTCAGGCGGGGATTGAGGAGCAGCGCGTCGACGTCGAGCGGGAGGAGCGGCGCCTGGGGGTCCCACGCGCCGTCGACGTAGCGGCGGGCGATGTTCAGGACCCGCTCCACGTACCACCAGGCGTGGTTGTAGCCGTAGAGCGCCTCGTGCAGCGTTTCGGGGTCGCCGCCGCCGTGCTCGCACAGGTAGGAGGCGGCGCTCAGCACCGCGTCGTCACGGTCGTTGACGTCCGCACGGCCGTCACCGTTCGCGTCGAGCCCGAACGCGCGCCAGCTCGCCGGCATAAACTGCATCGGCCCCCGGGCGCCCGCCGAGCTCACGCCGAGGTTGCGGGCGTGGTTGGTCTCGACCTTGCCGACGGCCGCGAGCACCGGCCACGGCAGGCCCGGGCAGATGATCGTCGCGGACTGGTAACGCGCGAGCATCTCCTCGGGGATGTCGTCGAGGGCGTGCTGTGACGGCTCGATACCGGACAGGGTGAGGTAGCCGAGCCAGTCCGAGGACAGCAGGGCACTGCGCTCACCGGTCCACAGGTCCACCCGGTGGCCGCCGCTGGCTCGCACGCCTCTGCTCCCGGACCGGCCGGCGGCGGGGCGGCTTCCCGCCTGCGGAGGCAGGGCGAGGGCGCGGGCACTCGGCGTTGGGGCGGGAGCAGCCGTGGCCGGCGCCCCCTTCGCAGGCTTGGCCTTGGCCGGTGCGGGCGCACCATTGGTGACGCCCGAGGGTGCCGGGGTGGGGGACTTCTTGGGGGGTTTCTTGGG
>Ga0247713_1001013_pt1 | contig 15000 bp, 8 predicted proteins | sample 21E_NmetaG_FD_189936 | JGI IMG/M metagenome (GOLD analysis project Ga0247713, IMG submission 189936) | Soil microbial communities from hillslope of Landscape Evolution Observatory, University of Arizona, Oracle, AZ, United States - 2-1-E_N | ecosystem: Engineered > Artificial ecosystem > Mesocosm... | reverse complement strand
GGGAGCGTCGGGGCAGGTGGGGGGAACGAACGCCTCGCAGGGATCCGGACAGGGCGGCCCGGGAACGCCGGACGGCACAGGCGACAACGCCTCCGTCGCCTTGGAGACCGCCACCGTGTTCGACCCCCAGACCGCCGGCACGAACGGCGCCCAGCTCAACACCACCGGCCAGCAAGGTGAGGGGCCGACCCAGCAGGCCGGGAAGGTGGACGGGCCGTCGCAGCGCGGGAGCACCCAGGTGCCGCTGGCCGACGTCCTCCCCCGCTACAGCGCGGAGGCGACCCGGGCGCTCGGCCAGCTCAACATCCCGCCCTCGCAGCGGGCGCTCGTCCAGTCGTACTTCGCGTCGCTCGGGGAAGGCCGCTGATGCTCACCACCATGACCCCTGAGGAGTACGGCCAGCGGGCGGCGGACATCGAGGCCCAGATCGCCCGGGTCATCGTCGGCCAGCGGGAACTGGTGCGCCAGGTCGTCGTGTGCCTGCTGTGCGAAGGCCACGTCCTGCTGGAGGGTGTGCCCGGGCTGGGCAAGACCCAACTGCTGAAGACCCTCTCCGGCGCGGTCGACCTGGCCTTCAGCCGCATCCAGTTCACCCCCGACCTCATGCCGGCCGACATCCTCGGCACCCAGGTGTTGGAGGAGGACGAGTCCGGTCACCGCCATTTCCGGTTCCGCCCCGGGCCGGTCTTCGCCAGCTTGGTCTTGGCCGACGAGGTCAACCGGGCCACCCCGAAGACCCAGTCGGCCCTGCTCGAGGCCATGCAGGAGCGGGCCGTCACCGTGGCGGGCGAGACCCGGCCCTTGCCGAGGCCGTTCCTCGTCATGGCCACGCAGAACCCGATCGAGATGGAGGGCACCTACCCGCTGCCCGAGGCGCAGCTCGACCGCTTCCTGCTCAAGGTGCTCGTGCCGTTCCCCCCCGCCGCCGACCTGGTGGCCGTCGTCGAGCGCACGACCGGCGACCACCATGTCACCGTCGAGCCGGTGGCCAACGACATCGTGCTCTCGGCGATGGTCGACCTGACCCGGCAGGTCCCGGCCGCGTCCAATGTCGTCCAGCACGCGGTCGACCTCGTTGTCGCCACCCACCCGCGTCAGCCCGAGGCACCGGCCGCCGTCCGGCAGTACGTGAGGTTCGGCGCGTCACCTCGAGGGGCTCAGGCCCTCGTGCTGGCGGCGAAGGCCGCCGCGCTGCTCGACGGCCGGCCCAACGCGGCGAGCGCCGACGTCCGGTCCATGGCCGCCGCCGCCCTGCGTCACCGGTTGGTCCTGGGCTACGAGGCGGTGGCCGACGGCGTCACGGCCGACGAGGTCGTCGACGAGATCCTCAAGGCCGTCCCCGACCCACCCACGGGGCTGCGCGGCGCGCCATGACCAGCCCGGGAGGCTGGTCCATGGGCACTCACGGCGGCGAAGCCGCGTGACGAGCTTGCTCGATCCGGCCTTCCTCGCTCGGATGGAGGCGCTTCAGCTCGGCACTCGCAGGCGCCTGGCCGGGCATTTCGCCGGAGAGCACCGCTCGGTGCGGCACGGCTCCTCGGTGGACTTCGCCGACTACCGCGAGTACCACCCGGGCGACGACTTCCGCCGCATCGACTACTTCCTCTACGCCCGCCTGGGCGTCCTCAACGTGAAGCTGTTCGAGGCCGAAGAGGACCTCCACCTCCGCATCCTCCTCGACACCTCGGCGTCCATGGGCGTCGGCGAGAAGCTGCAATCCGCCCGTCGGGTGGCGGCTGCGCTGGGGTTCGTCGCCCTGTGTCGCCGTGACCCGGTCAGCGTGCACACCTTCCCGTTGGAGCGGGCGGGCCCCCGCTTCGCCGGCCGGGGGGCCGTGCCCGCGCTGTTCAGACACCTCGAGCGGCTCGAGGCCGGCGGAGACACACCGTTCGCCACGGCCGTCTCGGCGTTGCTGGCCCGGCCGGGCCCCGCCGGGCTCACCGTGGTGATCTCCGACCTGCTGACACCGGAATGGGAGACGGCCCTCGGCCGGCTGCCGTCGCGGGGCGGCGACGTGGTGGTCGTGCAGGTGCTCGACCCCGAGGAGTTGCGGCCGTCGATGGCCGGCGACCTCGAGCTGGTCGACCGGGAGAGCGGTGGCCGGGTCGCCGTCAGCCTGGCGCCTGAGGTCGTGGGACAGTACGAGCGTCTGGCCGCCGCCTGGGTGGAACGGGTGGAGAACCGCTGCCGCCAGGTCGGCGCCGGCTACGTCCGCCTGCTCACCACCGACGATCTCGAGTCCACCCTCCTCGGCGCCTGGCGCTCCGCGGGCGTGCTCCGTTGACCGAGAGGCAGTGGTGAGGTTCGCCAACCCGGTGGGACTGTGGTTCGGCCTGCTGGCCCTGCCGGTACTGGCGCTGCACGTGCTGCGGCCGAGGCGGCCGGCGGTGGAGGTCAGCTCGACGTTTCTCTGGCGGGAGGTCGCCCGCCCGGTGTCGGTGGCCGCGCCGTGGCAGAAGCTTCGGCCCAGCGTCCTGTTGGCGCTGCAGCTGCTGGCCGTCGCCCTGCTGGCGGCGGCCGTGGCCCAGCCGGTGCGAACCACTCGAGCCAAGCTGGCCCTGCACACGGTGTTCATCGTGGACGCATCGGGCTCGATGGCCGCGGTCGACGGGCGGCCCGACCGGCTGGAGGCGGCCAAGGCCCGCGCCCGCAGCCTGCGGGGCCAGCTGCCCGGCGGCGGTGTGGCCAGCGTCGTCGTCGTCGACGCCCAGCCCCGAGTCGTGCTGTCGGCCAGCCCCGACCGCCCCGCGTTCGACGACGCGGTTGGCGGCATCCGGGGAACGGCCGGACCGGCCGATTTCGCCACCGCGTTCACCCTGGCCGAGAGCGTGGAGACGCCCGGCGTCCCGGTGGGCTTCATCCTCCTGTCCGACGGCGGGCTCACCGATGCCGAGCGCGGCCTCCTGCCCCCCGGCACCGACTACCAGCGCGTGGGATCGCGGGCCACCAACCGGGCCGTCACCCGCCTGACCGTGGAGCCGCTGGGTAGCGGCCTGCACGCCCGGGTCATCCTGCGCAACACCGGCGGACCGGCGGCGACCCAGGATCTCCGTCTCGACGTCGACGGCCGCACCCAGCACCGCGAGCGAGTGGAGCTGGGGCCGGGCGCCGTCGTGGAGCGCGACGTCGACCTCCCCGGAGGCGACCGGGTCGACGCGTTCCTGGAAGGCGAGGACCTGCTGGCGGCCGACAACCACGCGTACGCGGTGGCCGGCCGGCGGCGGGACCTCAAGGTGCTCCTGGCCGGACCGGAGAACGTGTTCCTCGACCGGCTGCTGGCCGCTCTCCCGTCGCTCGTCGTCGAGCGAAGCGAGGCGTCCCGGCCGGCTCCCGGTTTCGACATGGCCATCTACGACGGTGTCCCAGTTCCGGCGGATCCCGGGGCGCCCTTCCTGGCCATCGCCCCGCCGGGCGGCGCGCCGGGTGTCCGGGTCGCCGGCGAGGTCGAGCGTCCGGCCGTCACGCTGGTGCACACCGACGACGCCCTGCTGGCCGGCATCGACCTGTCCGAGGTAGCGGTGGCCAAGGCCCAGCGGATCGATGCCCCGGGCGACGAGGTGCTCGTGGGCGCCGAGGGTACGCCCCTGCTCCTGCGAGGCAGCCGGGCCGGGCGCCCGTTCGCCTACCTCGGCTTCGCCCTGGCCCAGAGCAACCTGCCCGTGCAGGTCGCCTTCCCCCTGCTCGCCGACCGGCTGATCACCGAGCTGGCCGGCGCCGCCCTCCCCCCGGGCGACGTCCGCGTGGGCCAGCCCCTTCCCGTGTCCACGGCGGCCGAGCTGACCGTCGACGCTCCGGGCGACGTCCACCTCCTGCTGCCCGCCGGCGCCGCCGCCCCGATCGCCGACCGGGCCGGCTTCTGGACGGTGCACCAGGAGGGCCGGCCGGACGTGACCCTGGCCGTGAACGTCGACACCGCCGAGTCGGTCCTGGCCCCGGCCGACAGCCTCCCCGTCCCTCAGCGTGAGCGGGCTCCGGGCGAGAGGCGGCCCGCCGGCGAGCTCCCTCAACTGAGGTGGGTGGTCACCGCCCTCTTGGCCGTGCTGGCCGCCGAGGGCTGGCTGTCGTGGCGCCGACGAGGCGTCTCCCGCCGCCAGTGGCGGGTGGCGGTCGGCACCAGGCTGGCGATCGCCGCCCTCCTGGGAGCCGCCCTGCTGGGGCTGGCACTGCCCCGCACCGCGACGCGGGTGGCGGTGATGTTCCTCGTCGACGGATCCGACTCGATGGGCGCGGGCGGCCGGGCGGCGGCGGTCGACTGGGTGCGCGCCGCCCTGGCCGAGCAGCCCGACGGCGCCCTGGCGGGCGTGGCCTTCTTCGGTGGCGACGCCCGCCTGGAGCTCACCGTGCAGCACGGCGCCCAGCTCCTGCAGCCCGCCACCAAGGTCGACGCCTCCCGCACCGACCTGGCCGGGGCGCTCCGACTAGCGGGCGCTGTCCTGCCGACCGACGCCCGCCGGCGCATCGTCGTCGTTTCCGACGGGCGGGCCAACCAGGGCGACGCCGCCGCCGAGGCCCGACGTCTACGGGAGGACAACATCCAGGTCGACGTCCACCCCGTCGACGTCGCCGGCGGCCCCGATGCGGCAGTCACCCGGGTCGACACGCCCGGCCTCGTCCGCCAGGGCGAGGCCTACACCGTGCGGGCCACGATCGACTCCACCCGGGCCCAGACGCTGCGGATCACGTGGCAGCGCAACGGCCAGACCGTCGAAGAGCGCACCGTCGACGCGGCCGCCGGGCAGACGGTGGTCGAGCTGGCCCAGACCGCGCCGGCCGCCGGCGGACTGGCCAGCTACCGGATCCAGATCGACGGCGCGGCGAACTCCGTCGAGCAGAACGACACCGGCTTCGCCGCCGCGCAGATCGAGGGCCCGGCGCGCGTTCTGATGGTCGAGGGCATGTCGGGGGTGAGCGCGGCCCTGGCTGCCGCCCTCCGAGCCGGTGGCTTGCCGGTCGACGTCGTCGGACCGGCCGAGCTGCCGGCCATCGACCGGCTGGCCACCTACTCCTCGACCGTGCTGGTCGACGTCGACGCCCGGTCGCTCGCCGCCGAGCAGGTCCACGCCCTGGCTGCCGCCACCCGTGACCTGGGCCGCGGATTGGTGGCCGTCGGTGGCGACCGCTCCTACGCGCTGGGCGGGTACCTCGGCAGCGACCTGGAGAAGCTGCTCCCGGTGACCAGCGACGTCAAGGATCCCAAGCGACGGTCGTCCGTGGCCGAGGTGCTCGCCATCGACAGCAGCGGATCCATGGGGGCGTGCCACTGCTCCGAGGGGGGCATGGCCAACGGGATGATCGGTGGCGGCAACCGCGGCGACGGCGGCGTGAACAAGACCGACATTTCCCGCGCCGCGGCGGCGCGCACGATCGCCGCCCTCAACGCCGACGACCAGGTCGGCGTGCTGGCGTTCAACACCCAGCACAACTGGGTGGTCCCCCTACAGACCCTGCCCGCCGAGGACGTGGTCACCAAGGGGCTGCGCGGGCTGACGCCGGCCGGCGGGACCGACCTGACCCTCCCCCTCGAGCAGGCCGGCGACGCGCTCAAGGCGGCCAAAGCCCGGCTCAAGCACATCATGCTGTTCACCGACGGGTTCACCAGCGTGGGCGGGCTCGACACCTTGGTCCAGCAGGCCCGGGACCTCGCCGACGAGGGCATCACCGTGTCGGTGGTAGCCACCGGTGAGACCGGCGCGGCCGAGAACCTCGCCCAGGTGGCCGATGCAGGGCGGGGTCGGTTCTACAACGAGCAGGACCTGAACGAGGTGCCGCAGATCATGATGCAGGAGGCGTTGCTCGCCTCCCGGCGCATCGTCAACGAGGAGACCCGCTACCCAAAGGTCGTGTCCCAGGCCCAGCCCGTGCGCGACCTGGCGGCGACGCCTCCCCTCCTGGGCTGGCTCGGGACGACCACCAAGCCCACCGGTCAGACGGCCCTGGAGATCGGCGACGACAGCGACCCGCTGCTGGCCTCGTGGCAGATCGGCCTTGGCCGGGCGACGGCCTGGACCAGCGACGCCTCGGCCCGTTGGTCGCAGCAGTGGGCCGGATGGGACGGGTACACCCGCTTCTGGACTGCGGTGGTCAAGGACACCTTCCCTGCCGCGGGGGCGTCGGGCGCCGGGGTGAGGGCCGAACTGGTCGACGGGCGGCTGCGGGTCGTTGCCGAATCGGCCGCCAACTGGCCGGACGGGGCGACAGCGGTGGCCCGGGTGGCGAGCCCCGGCGGCGGGAGCCAGGAGGTCGCCCTCGAACGGGCCTCGGGCACCGCCTTCGTCGGTGAGGCTCCGGCGACGGCCGCCGGCTCGTACGGCGTGGGCGTGCAGGTCAACGGCGCCGGCGGGCCTATCCTCTCGGCCAGCACCGTGGCCGTGCAGTCGTACTCGGCCGAGTACGCGGTTCGGCCGGCGGATCCCGCCGCCCTCGACCGCGTATCGTCGCTGTCCGGAGGACGCGGTGCCATCGAGGCGGCGAGGGCCTTCGACGTGGCCGAGCTCCAAGCCGGGCGGGGCCGGACGCCCCTCGCCGGGTGGATGCTGCTGGCCGCCGCCCTCCTGTGGCCGCTCGCCGTCGCTCTGAGCCGCGTCGCCCTGCACGGGTCGGGCGTCGCGGCGATGCGCACCGGTGGCCGGCGTGTGGTCGACACCATCCGGTCGCGGATCCCGGCCCGTCCGGGCCACGAACGGCCGGCGTCCCCACCCCGCTCGCCGAGGCAGAAGCGGGCGACGGCACCGCCCCAGCCGGCTGCCGTGCCACCTCCCACCCTGGAGCGCCTCCTTCGCAAGAAGCGGGGAGAGGAATGACGGCGAACCTTGCCTACGCCGCGGCCGGCATGCCGTTTTACTGGATCGTCGACCCCGATGTGCCGAGCGTGACTGCGCTGCGGCTGGAAGACGGCGTGTACGTCGAGGAGGCGGCCGTCTCCGGCGAAGGTCCGTTCACCGCGTCGTCGCCCTTCCCGGTGACCGTCGTTCCGTCCCGCCTGCTCGACTGAAGGGCGCTCTGGGCCAGACCGGCCACCACGAGCAAGCCGCCCCACCACACCAGCTGCATGAGGGGCTGCACGCCGACTTCCACGACCGCGGTGGCGCCCCCCTCCCCGACAGCCCGCAAGGCGACCTGGAAGTCGGACAACGGCGTGGAGCGCAAGGCTACGACCGACACCCGCTCACCTGTGTCGGACACCAGCGCCACCGGGCGGAGCGTGGCGATGGTGTCGTCGCCGCGGCGGAGCAACAGATTGGCCCGCGCGGCCCGTCCGCCGTCAGGCGCGTCGGCAGGGACCACGTCGAGAAGTCGTAGCGTCCAGCCCCGCAATGCCAGCTCCTGCCCGGGCGCGAGTGAGGTGGTGACGTGACTGCCCGTGGTCGTTCCTCCCACGCCGGCCAGCATCACGGCGACACCGAGGTGGGCCAGCGGCCAGCCTGGGCGCGGTCGATTTCGCCACTCGGCCACCGTCAGGGCCGCGGCCGCCACGGCCAGGCCGACGAGGAGGATGGCCAATGGGCGCCGGTCCGCGAACCAGATGCCGGCCACGGCGGTGCCAAGCAGGCCCGCCGCCGCCGGTCGCAGCCGTCGGCGGACGTCGGGCGCCGGCGTGAGGCCCCAGCCCAGACGTGGGCCGACGCCCAGCAGCGAGAGCAGGGCCACCGCGAACGGAGTGGCGACGAGGGCGAAGTACCGACCAGTGACGACCACCCGTTCGCCGGTGAGCCAACCGGCCATCACGGGGAACACGGTGCCGAAGCCGATGACCACCACCAGCCCCAGCAACAGAAAGTTGTTCGCCCTCAGTGCTCCGCCGGCCGAGACCGACCATCGCTTCCCTATGGCTCCGCGCTGCCGGCCATACCGGGCCAACCCCACCACCACCGCGACAGAGACGGCCACGAGCGTCGACCCGAGCACCCATCCCACCGCCCGCGACTCGGCGAAGGCGTGCACCGACGTCGAGGCGCCCGAGCGGGTCAGGAACGAACCGAGCAGGCCGAGCGCGAAGGCCAGCGAGGCCAGGCCCGCCGCCGACGCGGACGGAGCGGTGTCATCACCGCCGCGGCGGCGGGCTGCCACCGCGGCGTGCAGGAAGGCGACACCGGCGAGCCACGGCAACAGGCCGCCGTTCTCGACCGGATCCCAGGCCCAGTAGCCGCCCCATCCCAGCTCCACGTACGCCCAGTGGGCGCCAGCCAACAGGCCGGCGCCCAACAGGACGAGGCTCACCTTGGCCGAGCGGACGGCCGGTTCCAACCAGCCGTCACCCGCTCCCGGCCGGCCCAGTCCGGCGGTGGCCAGGGCAAAGGGCACGAGCAGGCCGACCGCGCCCGCATACAACAGCGGCGGGTGGTAAAGCATCGCCGGGTGCAGGAGGACGGGCGTGAGCCCGCCGCCGTCGAGCGCGGGAATGGCCAGCCGGTCGAACGGACGGCTGACCAGCACCAGCAGCCCGCAGAAGACTCCGAGGTACGCCCCGAAGACGGCCTGGGTTCGGCCGACCAGCTCGGGCACGCGACGACGCACGGACCGGCCAACCACCAGTACCCACGCCGAGGCCATCCACGTCCACAGCAGCAGCGAACCGGCCATCCCACCCCACAGCCCGGCGAGCCGGTAGTGCCAGGCGGTGGAACGGCTGGTGTGGTCGGCGACGTACGTGAAGGAGCTGTCGACCGTGACCAACGCCCGAGCGAGCAGCACGAGGGCCACAGACAGTCCGGCGAAGGCCACGGTTAGGACGCGCCCGGCGGCGACCGCTCGGCCTCCGAGGGAGAGGACGACGGTCGCCGCGGCAGCGATCAGGGCCGCCAGCAAGGCCGCCGGCCCGAGCGCGTCCACCGTCACCACCTCATGGTACGGAACCTGGTTGAGCTACGTGGCGGCGACCGGCTGCGCCTCAGCCTGCATCGCCATCAGAGCGGCCAGCATCTGCTGGAACTCCTCGTGGTTGGGGGCGATAGCGGGCTGGGCATCGGGCACGGTTTCCAGCACCTGGAGGAAGTTCTCGAGCGACGTTCCGCTCGCCGCCGGGAGGTGCGAGGAGAAGATCCGAGTCGGCTGAAGCCGGCGCACGCCGTCGAGCACCTGACCGAACGCCTGGCGATCCAGCAGATGGGCCCACGGCGAATCGGCCGTGGCCCACATCTGCATGCCGCCGGCGAGGGCATCGGCGGGTACCTCGGCGGCATCCTCGGTGGGCTCGGGCAGCACGGCGCCGAACGAGTCCACCGAGAAGAAGGAGCCGGTCGCCTCGTCGAGGAGCCCGGTGGACATCGGGTTGTCGTAGAGCGGCGGTGGCACCGCCCGAAGCGTCCGGTCGCCGACCGAGAGCCGGTCACCCACCCGCAGGGCGTGGACGCGGTCGAGCGGCACCGGCCACCACGACGCCATCCGCATCGCGGCGAAGCCATGGGTGGCAAGACGGGCTTGCGGGGCCAGCTCGAACACCCGCTGGATGTTCCCGGCGTGGTCGGCGTCGTCGTGGGTCAGCCAGACCCATCGCAGCTTCTTCGGGTCGATGATCGAGGTCAGAGCGTCGATGAACTGGTCACCGTCCATGCCCAGCCCGGTGTCGATCAGCACTGGCTCCTCGGCGAGCAGGACATATGCGTTGATCGGAAGGACCCCGATGCCGGGCACGGGCCCGTGGGCCGGGAGCACGTGGACATCGGCCGCGGCCTGGTAGGGAGCGTCCATCACCGGGCTCCCATCGCTTCGTCACGGATCTGGGTCATGGTCAGCGCCTCCTTGTCGTGGAACGATTGACTTCCACCCACATGGCGTTCAGGCGGGGCCGGTCCCGTTCAGTCCGGAGTGAACGACCCAGCGAACGTCGTCGTCCTCGTGGGGCTCGTAGGCGCAGTAGAGGCCGGTCCGGAGCCGTCGATCGAGAGCCGTCCCCGCCTCAGGAAGCGCCTCGCTCAGCTTGGCGGTCGCGGCCCGCAGCGCCCTGGTGACGTTGAGGCGGGCCCGTTCGGGAGCGGACGACTTTCGGCGGCTCCGCCCGCCCAACCCGAACGCCTGGGCCAGCTGGCCCACCAGCTCGTCGAGCTCGGCTTGTAGGGCCTCAGCGCGATCCTCGGCGCCGATCTCGAGCGCCTCGTCGATGTCCGCCCGTAGCGCCTCGATTCGATGGCGGTAGGCGGTCCGGGCCCGGGAGTCGACCAGCTCGCCGGCGTCGCCGAGATGACGCCGGTCGAGGCCCGACTCGCCGAGCGCCACCCCTTCGACCCGGTCGACAAGGTCGAGTGCATGGCGTTCGACGCCCGGGTTTCGCAAGAGCTCTGCCAGGTAGCGCAACCCCTTGCTGTCGCTGAGCCGGGCACGCGTGTCGCTGCAGGCCACCACCCAACCGCGGTCGTCGCGGGTGAGGGTTGCCGTGTGCGGCGCGGCGCGGTTGCGTGCCATCGGCGCTGCTGCACCGAGGCGGTCGAGGAGGGCGGCGTCGTCGGCCGGAAGTACCACGTCGAGCCCGACCAGTGCCGCGGCCGCCCTCCCCGCCTCCACCTTGGCGGCCGCCCGGTTGCCCACCCGGTCGTGGAGCCGCGCCAAGTCGACAAGGAGGGAGGCCCGGAGCAACGGCACGCCAGCGGCCGGGAGGCGGTCGAGCGCCGTCTCCATCAGGCCGATGGCGGCGGGGCGGTCCCCGGAGGCGGCCAGCACGCGGGCGCGCGCCGCAACGATCCGGGCCTGGAGCCCAGGCACGTCGAGCCGGTCCGCTCGGGCGACGAGGTCGTCGGACACGGCCATTGCGGCCTCCACATCACCGACGGCGAGCTCGGTGTCGACCAGCACGACGAGGAGCTCCGTGGCCCGCAACCGGTCGGCGCCGATGGCCCGCAGGCCCCGGCCCGCGGTGGCCCGAGCAAGGTCGTGGTCGCCCCGGGCGAGGTGGAGGCGAGCGGCCGGAAGCAGGGCCTGGACATGCCCGTCCTTGCCCAACAAAAGCATTTCGGCATCGGCCAGACGGCCCTGTCGGATGCGGAGCTCGGCCAAGGCGATGGCCGGGTGCCAGCTCGGCATGTGCATGCGGGTCTCGAGCTCTTCGATGGCACGAAACAGCAGCGCCTCGGCCTCGCCCCATCGGCCCAGCTCGCACAGCGCGGTCGCCTGGACGCTGTCGCAGTGGTTGCTCAGGATCACAGGTCCGCCTGCCGCCGTGCCGATGAGCCCTTGGCGGCGGAGGGCATCCACCCACGATCCCGCCCGGTCGAAGTCAGCGGCGAAATAGCACGCGGTGAGGAACGAGCAGACGGACTTCCCTGCGGCCTCCGGGTTGTCGGCCGGCCCGCAGGCCAGGGCCATGGCCTCGTCCAGCAGCGCCATCCCCTCGGCTACTCGACCGGCCTGCACGTGCGCCAGACCGGCGTCGGCGAGAGCCTTGGTTTCCAGGTTCACGTCGCCGAAACGCCGGGCGCGGTCCAGAGCCAGCTCCGCCCGGGCCAGCAGCACGGCTGGGTCGTCGACGTCGCAGCCCAGCGCGGCGACTGCCACCCAGCCCTGTTCGATGCACGGTGGCTCGTCCTCGACCAGACGGGCGGCCCGCACGAACCAGGCGCGGGCGGCGGTCAGGTTGCCCAGGGCGAGGGCGAACAGATCCCCGAGCCGGGCGCAGGCCAGAGCGGCTCGACGGCAGTCGCCCGCCGTCGTGAAGCCCCGGATGGCCGCGGACAGGTGCGCGGTGGCGGCGTCGACGTCGGACGCCTTGAGCGCCTCGTCAGCGAGCTCAACCTGCCGAACAGGGTCATCGAGCGCTGTCGCCACGTGACAATGATCGCGCTAAGCCACTAGCCGGACCAGCGGTAGACGTTGGTGTCGCGCTCCACGAAGCCCAGCCGGCGGTAGAGGCGGTTGGCCGCCTCACGGGACGGGCGGGAGGTCAGGTCGACCGTGCGGGCCCCGGCCGCGGAGGCCCGGTTCAACGCCTCCCGGCACAGGACCTCGGCCACCCCCCGGCCTCGGGAGTCTCTGTCGACGACCACGTCCTCGATCCACGCCCGGACCCCGGTGGGGATGCGGAAAAGGACGAGCGTGAGGCTGCCGATCAGGCCCTTGTCCCCGTCCCTGGCCATCAGCAGGATCGTGGCCGGCGACCGCACCATCTCGGCGAGCTCGTGGCCGCCCGGGACCGGCGCCGACCGTGAGAGCTGCGGCGTGAGCAGGCGGAAGGCGGCCACCAGCTCAGGAGTGACCGCAATGGCCTCCTCGACGAGCAGTGTCATACCGTTGGCACGCAGCGCGGCACCTCTCAGGCGTCGGGGACGGGCACCGGCGGCGGCGGCCCGGCGTAGAAGGCGCTGGGCCGGATCAGCCGGTTGTCGGCGGCCTGCTCCAGGATGTGGGCCGTCCAGCCGATGACCCGGCTCGAGGTGAAGGTCGGGGTGAACAGCGTGCGGGGGAGACCGACCTTGTCCATCACCACGCCGGCGTAGAACTCCACGTTGGCGTACAGGTTGCGACCGGGCTTGAGCTCGGCTAGCACGTCGACGACGGTCTTCTCGACCTTCTTGGCGAAGTCGACCATGTCGCCGCCCAGGCGCTCGGCCACGCCTCGCAGCATGACCGAGCGGGGGTCGTCGGTCTTGTAGACGCGGTGGCCGAAGCCCATGATCCGCTCACCCTTCTCGACCGAGTTGCGGATCCAGGCCTCGGCCTTGTCGGGGGTGCCGATGGCGTCGAGCATGTCGAGTGCCCGGCTGGGGGCGCCTCCGTGTAGCGGGCCGGAGAGGGCTCCGATGGCACCGACCACGGCCGACCCAAGGTCGGCACCGGTGGACGTGATGACCCGGGCGGTGAACGTGGAGGAGTTGAAACCGTGGTCGGTGGTGGAGATGAGGTACTGCTCGATGGCCCGGGCGTGACCCGGCTCGGGCACCTCACCGGTGAGCATGTACAGGTAGTTGGCCGCGTACGGCAGTTCCGGGTGCGGCTCGATGGGCTCGAGGCCCTGGTTGAGCCGGTACAGCGCCATAATCAGCGTGGGCATGACCGCGCTGGTCTGCATGGCGTTGGCCCGCAAGGTCCCCTTGTCGACGTCGAGCCACGACCGGAAGTCGAGGGCGTAGGCCAAGAGCGAGTAGGCGCTGCGCAGCGCGTCGAGCGGCACGAACTGCTCGCCCGACGTGGCGATGGCGGGTAGCAGCTCCTTCACCGTCGGCGGGATCTCCCGCAGCGAGCGGACCTCCTCGGCGAAGGCCTCCCGCTCGGCGACCGAGGGCAGGTCGCCCTCGTAGAGCAGGTGCCAGACATCTTCGAGCGTACGCTTCTCGGCCAGCTCGACGGCGTTGTACTGGCGGTAGTGGTAGAAACCTTCCTGGCCTCGGACGTCGCCCACCTCGGTCTCGGCGACGACCACGCCCTCGAGCCCCCGCTTGGCCTCGATCATCCCGGGGTGCTCGACCCGCAGCACCTGGGCCAGCTTGAGCATGTCGCGCATGGACACCAAGCCGACGAGCTCGCCATCCTGCACCACGGGGAAGTGGCGGTAGCCGTGCTGATTCAGGCTCTCGAACGCGGCCTGGACGTCGGTGTCGGGGCTGACCGTGTCGGCCTCCGAGGTCATCCAGTCGGCCACCGTGGCGGCGGAGAGGTCGGCACCCGACGACGCGGCCCGGACCAAGTCCCGCTCGGTCAAGATCCCGGCGGGTTGCCCGGGGTCGCAGACCACGACGGAGCCGACACCTCGTTCGATCATGCGGGCCGAGGCTTTCGACAGGGCGTCCGAGCTGGACGCGGTGAGCACGTCCTTCGTCATGACCTCGGCCACTGTGCGTACCTTGGCTCCGTCAGCCATCCGACCTCCTCGTTCGCGCCTGGGCATCGTACCGGGCCGGTTCCGGCAGGAGCCGCACGAGGGCCATGACCCCGGCCGCGAACGCAGTCCCCCGATACAACGCGAATGACCGGGAAGGGGCGCTCGGGTCGCGTCCAGCCATACTGACCACGGTGGGGACCGGAGACAGGACGCTGGTTCCCCTCGTAACCCTTTTCGGCGTCACGTCATTTCTGGCGTCGGCCCTGCTCTTCATCGTCGAGCCCCTGGTGGCCCGCACGCTGCTCCCGGTCCTCGGCGGCAGCGCGTCGGTGTGGAACTCGGCAATGTTCACCTTCCAGGTGCTCCTCCTCGGCGGCTACCTCCTCGCCCACCTGGGGTCACGCCACCTGGCTCTGCCCTGGCACGCCCCGGCCGCGGCAGCTCTGGTGCTCGTCGCCGCCGCAGCTCTACCCGTAGGGCTGCGGGAAGGATGGCGCCCTCCGGAAGGCTCGCCGGTGGTGTGGACCCTCTTCGCGGTCGCGGTGGCCGTGGGTGGACCCTTCCTGGCCCTGGCCAGCGTGTCCCCCACCCTGCAGCGTTGGTATGCCGCCGCCGCTCCGGGCGTCGATGCCTATGTCCTCTACGCCGCCGGCAACGCCGGCAGCTTCATCGGGCTCCTGGCCTATCCCCTCGTGGTCGAGCGGGCGCTCGGGCTGACGGACCAGCGCAGCCTGTGGACCACGGGCTACCTGGCCTTCGCCGCCCTCTTCGTCGTCTGCGCGGTCGTCGCCGGACGGGCCGGCGTCACACGGGGAGCAACGCCTCAGTCGGCGCCGGCGACAGTGGACAGGGTCGGTTCGCGAACCCTGGTCCGTTGGGCGGCCATGGCCGCCGGCCCATCACTGCTCCTGCTGGGGGCGACACGCCACCTCTCCACCGATGTCGCTGCCATCCCGCTGCTGTGGGTCGTGCCTCTGAGCCTGTACCTGCTCACGTTCGTCATCGCGTTCTCCGGCCGGGGCGCGGCGATCGGCTCGGCCGCGGCCCGGATGGCGCCGGTGCTGGCTGCGGTCTCGGTTGTCAGCCTGGCGGCCACGCTCCCCGTCGGCACCGGCCTGACGTTGCATCTCGGAGGCTTCGCCGTGCTGGCCATGGCGGTCCACGCCCGGCTGGCGGACGAACGCCCTCCCGTCGCCGACCTGACCCGCTTCTACCTCGCCCTCTCCGCCGGGGGGGCGGTCGGCGGGATGGTGGGC
>Ga0247713_1001012_pt1 | contig 15008 bp, 12 predicted proteins | sample 21E_NmetaG_FD_189936 | JGI IMG/M metagenome (GOLD analysis project Ga0247713, IMG submission 189936) | Soil microbial communities from hillslope of Landscape Evolution Observatory, University of Arizona, Oracle, AZ, United States - 2-1-E_N | ecosystem: Engineered > Artificial ecosystem >... | reverse complement strand
GCGAGGCTTGCCCCCCGGCGACGTCAGATAGACGTCGAGCGTGATCTTCTGTTGAACCTTCTTCTGTTTGCCCTCTGCCATAGCGACGAAAGGGTAGCAGGGATGCGAGGAGGCTCCGACGCCCGCTAGATCCAGGCCTTCCGCTTGAAGTACACGAAGAGCCCGCACGCCACCACGATCATCAGGCTCACGGCGAAGAGGAAGCCGAAGAGCTGACCCTCGTTCGGGAGAAGCTCGAAGTTCATCCCGTAGATGCTCGCGATGAGGGTCGGGGCCGCGATGATGGCGGCCCATCCGGTGAGCTTCTTAGTCACGTCGTTGAGCTGTCGCGCCTGCTCGGCGCTGTGGAGCTCGAGCACCGCGCTCGCCAGATCGTCGACGTTCCGGATCTGCTCCGTGATGCGCACCAGATGGTCCTCGACGTCCCGGAAGTAGGCGGCGCTCTCTTCGCTGAACGCGTGGGAGCGGCGCGTCGTTATCTCCTGGAGGAGGCGCTGGGCCGGCAGGGCATAGCGGCGGAGCCTGGAGACGCGCTGCTTGACCGAGTAGAGCCGTCGCTGGATCGGCGCGACCGGGTTTCCAAGCACCGCGTCTTCGAGGTCCTCCACCTCTTGCTCGAGCCGATCGGCGATCGATTGGTAGTCGTCCACGACCGCATCGAGAAGCGTGTGCACGAGCGCCGCAGGTCCTTTGCCGAAGTCGGCGCCGGCGCGCCACCGCGCTTTGGCGTCTTCGAGGATCCGGCCGGCGCCGTGCGAAACGGTGAGGACCCATCGCTCGCCGACGAAGAAGGCGAGTTGCGACGCCTCGAGTTGCCCGTCGATCTCATCGAGCTCGTGCACGACCACGAACAGATGCGTGTCGTAGGTCTCGAGCTTCGGTCGCTGCCGGCCGTGGAGACCGAATTCACCGGCGATCAGGTCGGCGACGTCGTCGTCGAGCTCGGTGGCGTCCACCTCGGCCCACAGGAGGTTCCCCGCCTCCGCCCTCAGGTCGGACAGGCGTTCCAGCTCGTGGACCTCGACCCAGCCCGTTGCTTCAGAGTGGCACTCTGCTCTCAGCACGGCGCGACATTACGTCCAATGCCGCGCCGGGCGAGGCCCGATAGCCTCGGTGGGCGCAGGATCGCTGCTATCGGGAGGCTCTCGGCATGGCGCAGGAGGCGATGGAGAGGCGCGCCGGACGCGTCAAGGAAGAAGAGATCGCGCGCTTCGAAGAGCGGACGCCGAAGTCGGCGGCGTTGTTCGAGCGGGCCGGGCGCGTCATGCCCTTCGGGGTCACTTCGTCGTTCCAAGCGGGTGACCCGTACCCGATCTATCTCGAACGGGGGAGCGGGAGCCGCGTGTGGGACATCGACGGCAACCAGTACGTCGACTTCCACGGTGGCTTCGGTTCGATGGCGGCCGGACATTCCCATCCCGCCGTCGCCGCGGCGATAAAGCGTGTCGCGGACCGCGGCACCCACTTCGCCGCCACGACCGAGAACGGCGTCCTGTTGGCGGAAGAGATCTGTCGCCGGTTCAACCTCGAGAAGGTTCGATTCACGAACTCGGGCACGGAGGCAACGATGGACGCGGTGCGGCTCGGCCGCGCCGCCGCCGGCAAGGACGGCCTGATCAAGATCGAGGGCTCCTATCACGGTCACCACGACGCGGTGATGTACGCGGTCGTGCCGAGCCTCGACTCGGCGGAGGCCGGCGAGCGGGACTGGAACATCCCTTATTCGAGAGGCATCCCCAAGGAGACGGCAGACTCGACCCACATCGTGCCCTTCAACGACGCGGAAGCACTCGAGCGCATGCTCGGCGAGAAGGGCGACGAGATCGGCGCCATGATCATCGAGCCCGTCATGATGAACATGGGCATCGTGCTTCCGCAGCCCGGCTACCTCGAAAAGGTCCGAGAGCTTTGCACCAAGCACGGTGTGGTCCTCATCTTCGATGAGGTCAAGACCGGTGTCACGATCGCCGCCGGGGGCGCGACCGAACACTTCGGCGTCCAGCCCGACCTGGTGTGCCTGGCGAAGTCGATCGGCGGCGGCGTCCCGGTCGGGGCCTATGGCGGCAAGGCCGAGATCATGGACGAGATCGAGAACGGAGTCATCGCGGTCGGGACGTTCAACGGGAACCCGTTGTCGATGGCCGCCGGCCTGGCGACCTTGACCGAGGTGCTCACGCCGGACGCGTACGAGTATCTGGCGAAGCTCGGCACGCGACTCGCCTCCGGGTGCGAGAACGTCCTCGACGCGGCCGGTGTGCCGGCTTACGCGACGGATCTCGGCTGCAAGGGTTCGATCACGTTCTCCGACAAGCAGCTCGTGCGCTACTCAGACTTCCGCGACGTCGACGACTCGCTCTTCGACGCCTACTGGTACTGGGTGGTGAACAGAGGCGTGTACCAGACGCCGGGGAAGGAGGAGCAGTGGACGATCTCCGTCCAGCACTCCGAGGAGGACATGGATCGCTTCGTGGACGCCCTCGCTTCCTACTGCAATGCCCTGAAGGGGGAGTAGTCAGCGCGGCGCGATCGCGGGGGTGCCTTCGCCCCGCGTCCGGATGAGGTTGATCACCACGTAGACGACGCCCACCATGAACACGAGCGTCCCCAGGACGTTCACCTGCACCGGCACCCCGATGCGCGTCGCGCCGGCGATCCAGGTCGGCACGGTATCCACCGCCCCCTTGTTGAAGAGAGTGATGACGTAGTCGTCGAAGCTCAGGACGGCGGCGAGCAACGCTCCCGCGAGGATGGCGGGACGGATGAGCGGGAAGGTCACCGTGCGGAACGTGGTCCACGGATCCGCTCCCAGGTCGGCGGCGGCGTCCTCGAGGTGCCGGTCGAGCGTCGCCGTCCGTGCCTTCACCGTCACGACCACGTATGAGATCGAGAACATGATGTGGGCGATGACGATCGTCGTGAGGCCGCGCGAGACGTTGAGCGTGACGAACAACGCGAGCAGCGCGGATCCCATCGTGATCTCGGGCGTCGCCATCGGCAGGAACAGGAAGAGGTTGAAGGCACCGCGACCGCGGAACCGATAGCGCGTCAATGCCAGTGCGATGAGGGTGCCGAAGGTGGTGGCCGCCAAGGCGCTTATGCCCATGACGATCAACGAGTGGCGCATCGCCTCGTTCAGCTCGGGGAACGCGAGGAGCTCCGAGGGGGAGTAGTAGCGGAGGGTGAAGCCCTGGAACGTGTAGTTGAAGCGGCCCTTCGGGTCGTTGAAGCCGAAAAGGATCATCACCGCGATCGGCAGGAACAGGTAGGCGATGACGGCCTTGCTGTACAGGCCCAGCCACCGTCCGCGGCGTTTCGTGCGCGCGGGCGCCGGCGCCCGGTCGCGCGCCCGCGGCTTCTGCGGAGCGGCGGTCGCGCTCACCCGGTCATCTCCTCCGTTCCCAGCGCACGAGCGTAGAGGAAGACGCCGACGAGGATGCCGGCCATCAGCAGGAACGAGATCGCCGCGCCTTCGGGATAGTCGTTGCTCGTCAGGAACTCACGCTGGATGACCTGACCGATCATCGTGGTGTTCACGCCGCCCAGGTATTCCGGGTCGATGTAGTCGCCGACGGCCGGGATGAAGGTTAGGAGCGAGCCCGCGAACACCCCCGGGAGCGAAAGCGGGAGCGTCACGCGCAGGAAGGTCTCCCTCCGGCTCGAGTAGAGGTCTTGCGCAGCTTCGAGGAACCTTCCGTCGATCCTCTCGAGCGCCACGTAGAGCGGGAGCGCCATGAAGGGAAGGAAGTTGTAGGTCATGCCCGAGATGACGGCGATCGGCGTCGCCAGCACGCGGAAGCCCTCGTCGAGGATCCCGACATCCTTCAGTGTCCCCAGCAGGAAGCCGGAGTCGGCGAGGATGAACTTCCACGACAACGTTCTGATCAGGTACGGCGTGAAGAACGGCAGGAGGATGAGCAGCAGGTAGAGGTTCTTCCGCCGGCCGCCGCGGAACGCGATCCAGTACGCGAGCGGATACGAGATCACGAGCGTGAGCGCGGTGACGATCAACCCGAACAGCAGCGAGCGCCACAGGATGAAGTCGTACTTGGTGACCGCATCGGTGTAGTTGGTCGCCGTCCCGGTGAACCGGTAGCCCTCCTCGAGGGAGCCTTCCTGGAACGACACCGACAGCATCGTCGCCATCGGCAGCGCGAAGAAGACGAGGAGCCAAATCGCACCGGGAAGGCTGAGGAGGAATGGAACGAGGCGACCGCGGCGCATCTAGCCCTGGATCACCTGGTTGAAGAGGTCGTTCCATGCCTCTTCCTCGTCTTCCTCAAGCGTCTTGTAGGAGTGGAGGCGCGCCTCCATCTCCGGCGTGGGGAACACGAGCGGGCTCTGCGCCACCTGTTGGGTGTAGTTGTCCTTCGCCTGCGCCAGGATGTCCTGCGCCGCCGGCACAGGACAGATGTAGTTGACCCATGCGGTGATCTGCGCCGCCACCTCCGGGTCGTAGACGAAGTTCATGAACTCGAGCGCGTCGATGGGATGGGCCGCGTTCTGCGGGATGGCCATGTTGTCTACCCAGAGGATGCCGCCCTCATCGGGGACGACGAACTGCAGGTCGGGGTCGTCGAACTGGAGCTGGAAGATGTCTCCCGACCAGGCCATCGTGATCCAGACGTCGCCGCGGATCAGCGCGTCGGCGTACTCGTTGCCGTAGTACTCGCGCACGATCCCGGCTTCGCGCTGCTCCAGCAGCTTCTGCTGCGCACGCTCCGCGTCCTCGACCGTGGCCTCCTGCGGGTCGACGCCCAGCCCAAGCAGCGTGAGGTTCATCGTGTCGCGCATCTCGGTGAACATCCCGACCTTTCCGGCGAAGGCGGGGTCGAACAGGTCCTCGAACGACGTGATCTCGCGACCGGTCCTCTTCGGGTCGTAACCGATGCCGGTGATGCCGGACTGCCACGGGATGCTGTGCGCGTTCCCCGGGTCGTACGTCGGGTCCTTGTAGACCTCTCCGGCGTTCTGCTCGAAGTTGGGCAGTCTGCTGTGGTCGAGCTGCTCGAGGTAGCCGAGGCGGGCCATCTTCGCGATGAGCCAGTCGGTCACCACGATGAGGTCCCACTCGATCTGCTGGTCGTTGGCGAGCGGCTCTCGGATCGTGCCGAAGAACGACTCGTTGTCCTCGATGACCTCCTGGTAGTTGACCTGGATGTCGCTCGACTTTTCGAAGTCATCGATCGTCGGGCGCTTGCCTTTCGCGCGGTCGATGTAGAGCGGCCAGTTGGCGAAGTTGAGGGTCCCGGTGATCTCGTCGGTCGTGTAGTCGGGGCCTTGACCCGCTCCGTTCTCCTCGGTTCGGTTCCTCTCCGCCTCGCCGCGGATGCCGCACGCGGCGGCGAGCGCGGTGACGGACAGGGCGCCGGCGCCGATCCCCATCCGGCGCAGGAGGTCGCGCCTCGTCATGACGCTGCGGCGTGGTGCCTGTGACAACAAGCGACGGATCTCGTCATCCATCAGCTTCGCCCCCTTGGCTCGACCGCGAAGGTGTGCTCGGGCGACCACCCGAGCCGCACCTTCTGTCCCTGGCTCGGTGCGTCTTCCGGCGCCCCGAGGTTCTGCACGTACACGATCACCGTTGCTCCGTCCGCGGTGCGGCACTCGTACATCGTGCTGACGCCGACGTACGTGGAGAGCGTCACCGTCGCCTCGATCGTGTTGAGGTCGGCGCGCTCGTCTTTGCCCGACGCCGAGATCGTCAGCTTCTCGGGCCGAACCCCGATCTGGACGGCACCGCGCGCGACCGGCAGCCTCTCCGCGGGGAGTGCGATCGTCGCCCCTGCGGCCAGCCGCACCTTGGCCAGCGGTGGGTCGGCCGAGTCGACCTCGCCCTCGAGCAGGTTGCTGGCGCCGAGGAAGGACGCGACGAACGCGGTGGCCGGCAGCTCGTACACCTCCTGGGGTCTTCCCACCTGCTCGAGTCGCCCGCGGTTCATCACCCCCATCCGGTCGGACATCGTCATCGCCTCTTCCTGATCGTGCGTGACGTAGATGAAGGTGATCCCGACCTCGTTCTGGATGCGCTTGAGCTCGAGCTGCATCTGCTTCCGGAGCTTGAGGTCGAGCGCGCCCAGCGGCTCGTCCAGCAGGAGGACGCTCGGCTTGTTCACCAGAGCGCGTGCCAGCGCTACCCGCTGTTGCTGTCCGCCGGAGAGCTGATGCGTCCGGCGTCGGTCGAACCCGTCGAGGTCGACGAGGCGCAGCGCGTCGCCGACGCGGCTCCGCATCTCTTCCTTGGGGACCTTCCGTCGCTTGAGGCCATAGGCGACGTTCTCGAACACGTCGAGGTGCGGGAAGAGCGCGTAGGACTGGAAGACCGTGTTGACATCCCGCTTATAGGGCGGGAGCGCGCGGACGTCTCTGTCGCCGAGATAGACGGCACCAGAAGTGGGGTCTTCGAAGCCACCGATGAGCCGCAGGGTGGTCGATTTGCCGCAGCCCGACGGCCCGAGGAGCGAGAAGAACTCGCCCTCCTCCACCGTCAGGGAGACGTCGTCGACCGCGACGGTGTCGCCGAACGTCTTCATCAGGTGCTCCAGTCGGACGCTCGACATGATCAGCCGGGCGCGGTGCCGTGCTCTTGCTGATAGCGGACGTAGTCGGCATAGGGATACCACCAAGCCTTCGCATCCACCTTGGTGTCGATGTGCACGTGCTTCGGTTGCCGAAAGTCGTCGAGACCTTCGCTGCCGAGCTCGCGGCCTATGCCCGACGCTTTGAAGCCGCCGAACGGCGCGGCTTCGTTGTCGGTGAGCGGGTCGTTGAACCACACGGTTCCGGCTTCTATGTCCTCCATGCACCGGAGCATGTAGTCGAGACGCCGCGTGTAGACGTTCGCGCCGAGGCCGAACGGGCTGGCGTTCGTCCGCTCGATCGCCTCGTCGAGAGACGACACCCGGGCGATCGGAGCGACCGGGCCGAAGGTCTCGTTCCTCATGAGGTCCATCTCGTCCTCTACGTCCACCACGACCGCAGGCGTGAGGAAGTAGCCGCGCTCGAAGGGACGATCTCCGCCGTGGACGACGCGCGCCCCGGCGCGCCGTGCTGATGCGAGATGTTCCTCGACCTTCGCGCGCTGGCCGGCGCGGACGAGCGGCCCGACGTCGGTCGCCGCGTCCATCGGGTCCCCGACCACGATCTTCTGCGCGTGCTCGACGAATGCATCGACGAAGTCGTCGTAGACGTTCGGGAGGACGTAGAAGCGCTCCGCGGAGGTGCAGACCTGGCCGGCGTTCAGGTAAGCCGCCCACACCGCCCCCCGCGCGGCGACGTCGAGGTCGATGTCGTCGCACACGATGAAGGCGTCTTTGCCTCCCAGCTCGAGGTGCACCTTCTTTATCTGCTCCGCCGCAGCGCGCATCACCTGCTTGCCGGTTTCCACCGACCCGGTGAACGCGACCATCGAGACGTCCCGATGCTCGACGAGGTGCGCGCCAACCTCACCGGCGCCGGCGACGACGTTCACGACGCCCGGCGGGAAGATCGTCGCCAAGCCTTCACAGAGCGCGAGCGTCGAAAGCGGCGTGTTCTCGCTGGGTTTCACCACGACGGTGTTGCCTGCTGCCAAAGCAGGAGCGAGCTTCCACGCGAGGAGCAAGATCGGGTAGTTCCAGGGGACGATCGCGGTCACGACCCCGTAAGGCTCTTTGACCACGAGGTTCAGCTGCCCCGCCTCGCCCGACGGCACGACGCGGCCGCGCTCGGCGCGCCCCAGCTCCGCGTAGAAGTCGAAGCACGCCGCGCTCCATCCCATCTCGTCGGTGTTCTCCACCAGCGGTTTCCCGCCCTCGTGCGTCAGGATCCGGGCGAGGTCGCCGGTCTTCTCGTTGAGAAGGGCAGATACCGCGTGCAGCATCTCGCCGCGCTCCGCGGCCGGCGTCCTCTTCCACTCCTTGAAGGCGGTGCGCGCCGCGGCGACGGCCGCGTCTACCTGCTCCTCGGAAGCAGAGGCGACCTCGTCGATCACCTCCTCGGTGGCCGGATTCACCACCGGGATGCGGGTGCCGCGCCCTTCCTGCAGCTCGCCGCCGATCAGCATCCGCGCCCCGCTCACCTCATCCCTCCGTCGGCCCAGCGCAGCGCGTCGACGAGGACGTCGAGCCCGCGGTGGAGGTCGTCGTCGCCGATCACGAGCGGCGGCAACAGCCGAACCACGTTGTCGTAGGTACCGGCCTTGAGGATGAACACTCCACCTTCGTGACATCGCTTGGCCACGGCCGCCGTCGCCACTTTGTTCGGCTCCTTCGTGTCCGGGTCGGTCACCAGCTCGATGCCCACCATCGGCCCCAAGCCCCGCACCTCGCCGACGATGTGCAACTCCTCCGCCAGCGGGTCGAGGCGGTCGCGCATGGCCTCGCCTTGCGCGACCGCGCGCGCGAGGAGATCGGTCTCGGTCAGCTCCGCGAGCACCGCGGTGGCGGCCGCCGCCGCGACCGGATTGCCGCCGTAGGTCCCGCCGAGCCCGCCGACGTGCGGCGCATCCATCAGGTCGGCGCGGCCGGTGACGGCCGAGATCGGCAATCCGGCACCCAACGATTTCGCCGTGGTGACGACGTCGGGCACGACGTCGTAATGCTCCGCCGCGAACAACGTGCCGGTCCGTCCCATCCCCGACTGCACCTCGTCGGCGACGAACACGATGTCCCTTTCTTCGCAGAGGCTCTTCAGACGAGGCAGGAACTCGGGAGGCGAGACGACGAAACCGCCTTCACCCTGGACCGGCTCGACGACCACGCACGCGACGCGGGCCGACCCGATCTCGGAGTCGATCGCGTCGGCGATGAAGTCGGCGCACGCGATGCCACAGTCCGGATAGGTCTTGTCGAAGGGGCACCGATAGCAGTAAGCGAAGGGAAGGCGGTGGACCTCGGGGGCGTAGGGCCCGAAGCCGCGCTTGTACGGCATCTCCTTCGCGGTGAGCGTCATGCCCATCAAGGTGCGCCCGTGGAACGCGTTCGAGAAGCAAACGACGGCGTCGCGGCCGGTCGCGTAGCGGGCGATCTTGACCGCGTTCTCGACGGCTTCGGCACCCGAGTTGGCGAGCATCGTCTTCTTCTCGTGATCGCCCGGAGCCAGACGGTTCAGCGTCTCCGCCAGCTCGACGTACTCCTCGTACATCGCGACGTGGAAGCACTCGTGTAGGTATCGCTCGAGGGTCGACCGCACCGCCTCCAGCACCCGCTCGTTCTTCCGCCCGACGTTGAGGACCCCGAGACCACCGGCGAAGTCGATGAAGGCGTTGCCGTCCACGTCGGTCACCGTCGCGCCGTCGCCCCCCGCGACGAATACGGGGATCGTGTTGAAGACCGCGCGCGGGATCGCCTCTTCCCGCCTCTTCATCAGTTCGGTCGAGCCGGGGCCGGGCAACGTCACCTGCTCGCGGGTCACGCGTCTCCCCCCGTCGGGCGCTGGGTTGCCCGAACGCTAGCACCGCGCCGCCACTCCTCCCGGGGTCGTAACCGGCGAAGCGAGACGAGCGTGTTTGTACACTCTGGAGAACGCCGTCGAAGGGGAGCGTCACATGCCGCTCGCGATCCGCAACCTGCTGGAGCTGGACGGGCTGGGCCTGAACCTCGTGGCGGGCGAGCGGGGTCTCGACCGGCCGATCCGGTGGGTGCACACCTCCGAGCTGCAGGATCCGACCCCGTGGCTGCGCGGTGGTGAGCTCATCCTCACGACGGGGATGGGGCTCAGGGGGTCGCCGTCGTTGCAGCGGGCGTACATACGCCGCCTGGTCGGCGCCGACCTTGCCGGTCTCGGTTTCGGTCTGGGCTTCGGCTTCGACGAGGTGCCGCCGCCGATCGTCCGCGCCGCGGATCGCGAGGGATTTCCCGTGCTGGAGGTCCCGTATCCGGTCCCGTTCATCGCGATCTCGGAAGCCGTGTCGACCCATCTCGCGGACGAACGCGTGCGCGACGCGCAGCTCTCGGTCGAGGTCCACGAGCGGCTCGCCTCTCTCGTGGCCGACGGGGCTGGCCCGGCCGACGTGCTCGACGAGTCGGTGTCGCTCACCGGAGGCTGGAGCGTTCTGTTCGACGTGCGGGGGAACGCGATCGCGGCCGCGGACGGCGCCGTCTCCGCGCCCGACCCCGCCCTCGTGTGGAGATCGCTGCCGCCCCGCCTCCGCGAGCGGGAGGGCCCGACCTCGAGCACCGACGTCGGTCCCCAGGGGACGCAAGTGGCGGTGGCGGTGTCGGCGGGGAAGGAGCGGGAGGGCATCCTCGTCCTGGGGAAGCGGTCGCGCCTCGACCAGCGCGACCGGATCGTGGTTCACCACGCGGTGACGGTCCTGGGCCTGCTGCTGTCGTCACGGCGCGCCGTGGCGGCGGCCGAGCGGCGCGTGGCGGGCGACGTGCTGGCGGAGGCGCTGGCGGGCCGCGTCGCGGGCAGCGACCTCGAACGTCGCCTGGAGCTGGTCGGGTTCTCCCCGGGGGGGCCGGTGACGGCGATCGTCGTCGAGGCCGACGGCGTGCGCGACGCGGCCGCACTCGAGGACCTGGCGTGGTCGATCGACGGCGCGCTCGGACTGCGGGCGCGTGGTGTACGCACGGCCGTGCTCTCGGGGCGGATCGCAAGCCTGGTCTCGGCCGACGATGCGGAGGCCCTCGCGGCCTCGCTTCTCGACGATCTCGACGCGGCCGCGGCCGACCTGTCGCTCGAACCGCGGGCGCTGCGCGTCGGCCTGGGGCGGCCGAGCGAGACGAAGGCCGCCCGCGACTCCTATCTCTCGGCGATCTTCGCTCTGCGGGCCGCTCCGGCGGATCGCCGGATCGCCGGCCCCCGAGACCTCGGCACGTTCTCACTCCTCCTCGGCACGCAGAGCGCGGCGGTCCTCGAGGCTTACGTCACGGCGGTCATCGGCCCTCTCGTGGAGCGCGACCGCGACCGGCACTCCACCCTCGCCGCGTCGGTCAAAGCGTTCATCGAAGCCGGCGGTCGCTGGGAGCCGGGAGCCGAGGCGCTCGGCGTTCACCGCCACACGTTGCGGTACCGCGTCCGCCAGGCGGAGGAGCTCCTCGGGCGCGATCTGTCGCGGGCCGAGGACCGGCTCGAGGTCTGGCTCGCGCTCAAGGCCGCGGAGGTGCTGGCGGAGTAAGGGCGCCGGGGGGAAGATGGAGCGATGGACCTGCCATTCGCACCTCCGCTCGACCCGATGCTCGCCAAGCTGGCCGACGATCTGCCGGAAGGCGCGCCTTGGATCTACGAGCCCAAGTGGGACGGCTTCCGCGCGCTGCTCTTCCACGGCGACACGGTCGCGATCCAGAGCCGCGACGGTCGCGATCTCGTGCGCTACTTCCCCGAGCTGGTCGATCTCGTGACGGGGGGCACGCCACCCGGCTCCGTCCTCGACGGCGAGGTCGTGGTCGCGGCGCGCGGTCGCTTCGACTTCGACTCGCTCAGCCTGCGGCTGCATCCTGCCGCATCGCGGGTCGAGCGGCTCGCCGGCGACATCCCCGCGGCACTCGTTCTCTTCGACGTGCTCGCGCTGGAAGGCGAAGACGTGACGGCGCGTCCGCTGGCGGAGCGCCTGGAGCAACTGGAACGGCTGGCGCCTCTTCCGAAGGACCCGGCCGAGGTCCTGGACGCGCTGGCGGCGGAGCCGAGCGGCATCCTCGCGACGCCTCGAACGAACGACGTCGCCACGGCGCGCCCGTGGCTCACGGCGTTCGAGGAGCGCGGCCTCGACGGGGTCGTCGCGAAGCGCCTCGATCGCCCCTACCTGTTCGGGAAGCGCGACATGGTCAAGGTGAAGCCGCGGCGCACCGCCGACTGCGTGGTCGGCGGGTTCCGGCGTGCGAAGTCGGGCGAAGGGGTCGGGTCTCTACTCCTGGGGCTGTACGACGACGCCGGCGTGCTGCAGTACGTGGGGCATACGAGCGGCCTCAAGGCGGCCGAGCGCCTCGCGGTGCGCGAGCGGCTCCGACCGCTCGAAGGTGGGACCAGCTTCGGCGGCGGCCGCACGCCCGGCGGGCCGAGCCGGTGGGCCGCGGGCCGAGATCCTGCCTGGGTGCCGGTCGACCCCAGGCTCGTCGTGGAGGTGCGCTACGACCGCATCATGAACGGCCGCTTCCGTCACGCCGTCGGGTTGGAACGCTGGCGGGACGACAAGCGTCCGGAGGAATGCACCTTCGAGCAGGTCTAAGCGTCTCGGCGTCGCTTGGAGGGCTGCGCCCTCACCGGCTCTCCGGGGGCCTTGGGGAAGTGCGGCGGCCAGGGCGCATCGCCCAGACCCTCGCTCTCGTCACGGTGCGCCAGCTCGAGCGCGGCCTCCAGGCTCCCCGGGTGCTCGTCGATCCCGGCGTGCGGATCGCCCAGCCGGGCGAACCGCTCCGGGACGGTCTCGAGCCTCAGCTCCGCGGGGTCGAAGTCCTCGATCTCGTCCCACGTGATCGGACAGGAGACGCGCGCGTCGGGCGTCGGGCGCACCGAATACGCCGATGCGACGGTGCGGTCGCGGGCGTTCTGGTTGTAGTCGATGAAGACGCCGACGCGCTCCTCTTTCCACCACGCGGTGGTCGCCTTGGGCGTACGGCGCTCGACCGCGCGGGCTAGAGCGAGAGCGGCGCGCCGTATCTCCGTGAAGGGCCAGCGGGGCTCGACCCGCACGAGGACGTGGATGCCTCGCTTGCCCGACGACTTCGGCCATCCCGTGAGGCCGTATTCGCCGAGGACGTCGTTCAGCTCGAGCGCGACGGCGCGCACGTCGTCGAAGGGGATCTCGGGCGTCGGGTCGAGGTCCAGCCGGAGCTCGTCCGGGTGATCGACGTCGGCGCGCCGCACGGGCCACGGGTTCACATCGAGACATCCAAGGTTGACCATCCAGAGGATGTGCGCGCCGTCTGCCACCACCGGCATCTCCGCCGACCTGCCCGATGGGAAGTGGATCGTCGTGGTCTGGATCCACTCCGGGCGGTGAGGCGGGACCCGCTTCTGATAGAACGCATCGTCCGGCGCGTCCACACCGTTCGGCCAGCGATACATGGTCGTGGGCCGATGCCGGCAGCCGGTCAGCGCACCCGGCATCACGTCGACGTAGTAGCGCGCGAGGTCGAGCTTCGTGATGCCCCGCGCCGGGAAGAAGACCTTGCCGGGGTTCGTGATGCGAACCTCACGACCGGCTATCTCGAGGACCTCGAACGGAGTGGCCACGGTTGATTATGGCCACAGCGGGTCACGAGAGCTTCGGCAGCACCTGATCTTCGTAGAAGGTGAAGAACCCGTCCTGGTCGGGACCGATCTGGTGGATCCAGATGTGGTCGTAGCCGGCGTCGGCGAACTTCTGGATCTCCTCGATGTGCCGGTCGGGGTCCGGGCCGCACACGACGTTCTCCGTAGCCGCCTCTTCCGACACCGGCTCGCAGGCAGCTTCGAACTGCGAGGGGAGCGGGATCTCCTGCATCAGCTGGCCGCCCAGCCCCGCGACGGGCCACCACTCCTTGACCGTTCGGCGCGCGGTGGCTTCGTCGGCCGCGTAGCAGACGTTCACCTCGCAATACTTGGGCTTTCCTTGGCCGCCCGCATCTTCGAACTTCCCGACGACGTCGGCGTCCGGGGCGAGGCCGATGAACCCGTCTCCCTCGCGACCCGCGAGCCGCACGGACGTCGGGCCGCTGCCGGCGACGAGGAGGGGGATCGGCTCGTCGGGGACGTCGTACAGGCGCGCGTTCTCGACCGTGAAGTGCTTCCCCCTGTGACTCGTCAACCGTCCGCGCCAAAGAGCGCGGATCACCTGGATCGCCTCTTCGAGCATCTCCAGCCGCACCTGCGCCGGCGGCCACTTCGCGCCCGTGACGTGCTCGTTCAGATGCTCACCCGAGCCGATGCCGAACGAGAACCTCCCCGGGAGGAGGCAGGCAGAGGTCGCCGCCGCATGCGCGGCGATCACCGGGTGCATCCGCATCGTGGGACAGGTGACGCCGGTCACGAGTTCGAGCTCATTCGTCGCCTGAGCGATGGCACCGATGACGGACCACACGAAGGGGCTGTGTCCCTGCCGGTCGACCCATGGGTGGATGTGGTCGCTGATCGCGGCGAAACGGAAGCCGAGGTCTTCGGCGCGCCGGGCGTAGCGCACGAGATCCTGCGGGGAGTGCTCCTCGCTGGAGAGCTTGTAACCGAGCTTCACGTTTCGCTCCTTCGAGATCACGGCGCGGGCAGAGGAGGCGTACCCGCGGTCACGCGCAGGAAACGGCGCAGCCGCGCTCCATTTCGTACAAAGGCCGCCGGCGGCATCGGCCTCGTGGGAAGGGCGGAGCGAGCTGCGGATCACTAGAGTCGCGCGAGGCCGGATCGCGACACCAGGGGGTGCGGGAACGTGAGCGGAGAAGGCATCTACGAGAACGGCATGTTCATCGCGGGGGAGTTCGTCGAGGCTTCCTCCGGGGCGACGGACGACGTCGAGAATCCGGCCGACGAGGAGATCGTCGGGCGCGTCCCCCGGGGCGGTGAGGCCGACGTCGATCGCGCCGTCGAGGCGGCGCGCGAGGCGTTCGAGGACGGCAGATGGAGCGAGCTCGGCCACGGAGAGCGGGCCGCCGTGCTCTTCAAGATGGCCGACCTCGTGGAAGAACGAGCCGACGAGCTGGCGAGGCTCGAGGTCGTCCAGGGCGGCAAGACGATGAAGCTTGCCGCGGACGGCGACGTGCCGATGGCGTCCGACCAGCTGCGCTACTTCGGAGGCGTTGCGCGGGTGGCGGCTGGGACCGCCGCCGGTGAATACCTCCCCGGCTACACGTCGTGGCTCCGACGCGAGCCGGTCGGCGTCGTGGCGCAGGTCACGCCGTGGAACTACCCGATCATGATGGCTGTTTGGAAGATCGGTCCGGCGCTCGCGGCGGGCAACACGGTCGTGCTGAAGCCCGCCCCTTGGACGCCGTTCACGACGCTCGAGCTGGCGCGGATCGCGAAGGAGGCGGGGCTGCCGGACGGCGTGCTGAACGTCGTGACGGGGCGGGGCGAGGAGGTCGGCAAGCCGCTGGTGTCGCACCCAGACGTCGACATGGTCT
>Ga0247713_1001011_pt1 | contig 15024 bp, 14 predicted proteins | sample 21E_NmetaG_FD_189936 | JGI IMG/M metagenome (GOLD analysis project Ga0247713, IMG submission 189936) | Soil microbial communities from hillslope of Landscape Evolution Observatory, University of Arizona, Oracle, AZ, United States - 2-1-E_N | ecosystem: Engineered > Artificial ecosystem >... | reverse complement strand
AGCGGCTCCACCGTTGCCTCTACCGGAACGTCCGTCAACAAGGCGATGCCGTACTCCCCGCCGGCGCGCCGAAGGGTCGGCGCGAAGGTCGCGTGCATGCCGGTCGCGTCGCCCAGCACGGCCGCCTGATCTACTCGGTTGGAGCGAGGGAGCCCCCGATCGACCTCCTGGAGGGCGATCAGTCCCGCGCCCGTCGTCCGCACGACCGAGGCGGTGCGGTCGAGATCGAGTCTTTTGTCGATCCCGAGACCGTGCCGAATGTTGAACGTGGCCACCCGGAGCGTCATGAAGGCCACGATAGGGCCTCCCGCTATGGGAGCATTGGCCGCCATGGACGAAACCGCTCGAGACGACCGCGCCACGATCGGCGCAACCGGCGAGACATTCTGCTACGGCCATCCGAAGACGCCGACGAAACTTCGCTGCACGCGGTGCGACCGCCCGATCTGTGGACGGTGCGCGATCCCCGCGTCGGTGGGCCAGCACTGTCCGGAATGCGTCGCCGAGGCGCGCCGGAGCGCACCAAAGGTTCGGACGGTCATGGCGAAGACCGCACCGGTCGCGATGACGTTGCTCGCCATCAACGGCATCGTCTTCGCCGGCCAAATGCTCGTTCCCGGCCTGACGAACGCTTTGGTAATGGATCCGGTCCAGATCGCCGGCCAGGGCGAATGGTGGCGTCTTCTTACCTCGATCGTGCTTCATTCGCCGACGCAGTTCTTCCACATCCTGTTCAACTCGCTCGTTTTGTGGATCTACGGCCCGCAGCTCGAAGGTGCGCTCGGCCACGTCCGCTTCGGCATCGTCTATCTCGTCGCCGGCTTCGCGGCCAACGCGGCCTCGTATGCGTTCGGTAACTGCGCGTCCAGCCTCGGTGCGTCGGGCGCCATCTTCGGAATCGTCGGCGCCCTCCTCGTATTCCTCTACCGGCGCCGAAGCTCACAGGCGGCCGCACAGATCCTGAGCGGGATGCTGGTCTTCGTCGGCTTCAACCTGCTGTTGGGCTTCGCCGTCCGAGGCATCGACAATTTCGCTCACCTCGGCGGCCTCGTGAGCGGGGCCGCGCTCGGGCTCGGACTCGACACCGGCTCGAGCCGTACGCCTCCCCTCGCAGCACAGTTACTCACCGCGATAATCGTGGGCGGCGCCGCGATGGCGCTGATTCTGTGGAGGACGGCGAATTTTTCCTGCGGCGGCGCCACCTTCTTCTAGCCGGGAGCGACCTCGGCCACGCCGTTTTTGATCACCGCTATGCCGTCGGGGTTGAACGTCTCGAATCCGTAGACGACGTTCTCACCGGAGGTGGAGTCCCTCCAGAACTTCGTCGTCAGCTCCTGGCCGGGAAAGACGGGACGGGCGAAGCGAACCGCCACCCGCTTCACCCTCTGGGGATCGCCCCCCGCCAGCCCGTTCACCGCCCCCTTGACGGCGATCGCCATGGTGCACATGCCGTGGTTGATGATCCCCGGAAGGCCGGCCATCCGCGCCATATCCGGGTCGAGGTGGATCGGGTTGTGATCGCCGGACGCCTCGGCGTAGCGCTTCGTCTGGTCCTCGTCGACCTTCGTCGTCTCCTCGTAGACGGCCTCGCGACGCGGCTCCTCCCCGCCGCGGGACCGAATGCCCGAACCAGAACCTCTGATGAACATCGTCCCCCGTATGTCTGCGACCGGCCCTCCCTCCGGGTCGGTTATCGCGGCGTGGATGGTGAACGTCTCGCCCGTGTCCTTCTGCTCTACCGATTCGAGCACGGGCGCGATCGTGAGGGCGTCTCCGGGGCGTATCGGCCGGTGAAGAAGGTGTTCCTCCGCGCCGTGCACGAGCCGCATCAAATCGGCTCCGAGTTCGGGATCCATGGCGGCCGTCATGAACGAGTTGAACACGGGCACGACGGGGAAGACCGGACTCGCCACGACATCCTCGGAGAGGTAGCGCGGATTCTCGTCGTTGGTCGCCCGCGCGTACTTTGCGATTGCGTCGGCGGTCACCTCGTAGGTCGACTCCTCGTATCGTTTCGCCACGAGGTCCTGGTTGAGCGGCATGTGGTTTCTCCTCCTCGTCGCTATTCGGGCAGTACGACCTCGGCCTCGCCGACGATCGCGACCTCTTCCTCGTCGAGGCCGAGCCCGTCCGGACCCGAGCCACGGCGACGCGCCTCTAACCCCACCTTGACGACGCCGCTCTCGACCACGACCACCCGGCCCGTGCACGCGAGCTCGTCGCCGGCCCACACTCGAGTGGTGAAGCGCACCTTGTAGCGCCGGAGGCGGTGCGGCCCGCCGAACCAGTCGCTCACTGCGTGCGCCAGGTAACCGGCGTTCAGCATTCCCATCGCGAATACGGTCGGCGCGCCGTTGTTGCGCGCGTATTCCTCGTCCTGGTGGAGGGGGTTGTCGTCTCCCGATGCCTCGGCGTACCTAACGAAGTCGTCGCGGGTGAGTGGCCCGTACACAACCTCATCCAGGTCCATGCCCGGTACGACCGAGGTGAGTGTCCGGTTGGTAGGGGCGGTCACGCGCCCGGATCCTTGCTCGTCTCGATCAGCGTGTAGAGCGCGCGCAGGACCTCGGCGCCGTCCGCGTCCGTGAAAACGGACTCGTACGTGACGAAGCGCATCGATCCTCCCCTTTTTCCCTCTTTCGTGAAGTCCTTGGAAATGCGCATCGTGCCGTTGAGCGTCTCGCCGGCAACCGGCAGCCGCGAGTAAATGAATTCCTGCTCACCGTGGAGGACACGACCGTAGTCGAGGCTTGCACCGAGCCGCTCCTCCCGCTCTTCGCGCGGCACCTCGAAGATCTGTCTAACCGAGAACGTCGGCGGCGCGACGACGTCGGGAAAACCCTGCCGGCGCGCCTCGTCGGCGTCGAAGAAGATGGTGTTGTCCTCGCCCACGGCGACCGCAAAATCTGCGATCGCCCGGCGCGTCACGGGAAGCGCGAAGGTGATCTCCGTCTCAGCCAAGCTGCAGCCCCTGTCCTCCGGCGGCCTTCACCATCATCGGCATCATCCCCTCGGGCGCGATGCCTCCCGGCAGCTCCTCCTGCAGCCTCGCCAGCAGCTCGTCCGCGTCCCAGCGGCCTTCCTCCTTCACGAGCGCGGTACCGACGTCCCACGGCTTGAGGATGTTGATCACGCCGCCGTAAACGAAGAAGCATTGGCCGGTGATCGTTTGTGCCGCGTCTGCCGAGAGGGCGACGACGAGCGGGGAGATGTTGCCCGGATGCATGGGATCGAAGCCTTCCTCCGGCGCCGGCAGATCGCCGAACGTCTGCTCGGTGAGGCGCGTCCTCGCATTGGGAGCGAGGCAGTTCACCGTGACGCCGTAGCGTCCCAACTCGAGCGCGGCAATTATCGTGAACGCGGCGATCCCCGCCTTGGCGGCACCGTAGTTCGTTTGTCCCACGTTGCCGAATACACCCGACGGGCTCGACGTATTGATCACACGGCCGTTGATCTGCTTCCCTGCCTTCGACTGCTCGCGCCAGTAGGCGGCGGCGTGGCGGGTGGGACCGAAGTGGCCCTTGAGGTGGACGTTGATGACCGCGTCCCATTCCTCTTCGGAGAGGTTGACGAGCATCCGGTCGCGAATGATGCCTGCGTTGTTCACGAGAATGTCCAGACGCCCGAACTCCGACACCGCCTGCTTCACCATGTTCTCCGCGCCCTGGAAATCGGCGACGTTGTCGTAGTTGGCAACCGCGGCGCCGCCCGCGGCGCCGATCTCGTCGGCGACCGACTGCGCCGGCGTCGTGTCGTGTCCCTCGCCGGCGGACGAACCGCCTATGTCGTTTACGACGACCTTCGCCCCCGCCGCCGCAAGCGCGAGCGAATGCTCGCGGCCGATCCCGCGGCCGGCGCCGGTCACGATGGCGACCTTGCCGTCAAGCGATGCCATGGCTCCTCCTCGTATGCGTCCGTGATCCTGTAAAGGCGCTCCGGCCGGTTCTTGACTGGCCGGTCAAGTACCTGTGGAGTCTACAACTCGCCGGCGGCGCGAATCGCGGAAAATCCTGTTCGAAAACGCGCCGGGTTGCGGGATGGCTGTGGTTTCATATCGGTACACGAGAAAGGAGGTGGTCCAAACTGAGTGATAGTCCCTACGGACCTCGTGAGGTGAACGGCTGCTAGTGGCCTGACTCACCAGGGTTCGGATTCCGGGTTTGGGCCACTCGGCGGAATCCACACCGTTTCACCGGCGAACGCCGTCCCGGACTGGTCCCCCGGGCGTCACGAGACGAAGCGCGGCGGGCGTGAGTTGGAAACGAAACCTGAACCGGCGCAGGGATTCCCTGCGCCGGTTTCTTTTTGGGAGCGTAACCTCGACCACGGCTCCCGCGTCGACGGATGAGGCTCGGACCAAAAGGGGGAGACATGCCGGGGTTTTTCGAATCCCTGTTGATTTTGCCGGTCCTCGGATGGGGCGCTCTGTGGATCTGGGCGCTGGTCGACATCGGCTCCCGGGACGACGGGGAATTTCGGGCGGTCGGTGAGAGCAAGGCGATCTGGTTCGTGGTCGTGCTCGTGCTGCAGTTCTTCGGCCTGCTCGGCTACCTCATCTGGACCCGCCCGAAGCTCACGAGCAGCCAACGAACGTGAGCGGCGCCGTTCTCTGAAAAGAGGAGGAGAGGGGCTCCATCGGGAACCCCTCTCCTCGTTGCACCTGCTACCTGATGAGGTCGATCTGCGTCTGCGGGTTGAGCATCGGCAGCTTCCGAGCACCCGCACGGGCCGAATCCGACAGCAGCATTATGTCGAGGCCCCGGGCGATGTCGTTGGCGTAGATGAACCCGTTGTACCAGTACGACGACCACGTGTTCGAGCCGGACGGCTTGTAGAAGCCGATCTCGGCGGTCGCCTCACTCGCGCCGGCAAGCAGCTTGTCGACGTCGACGACCGTGGTGCCGGCCGTGTAGGCGGACGACACCAGGACCTTGCGCCCCTTGGCCAGCGGAACGAAGTTGAAGTTGTGCATGGTGCACGTCCCGGTCTCGGAGCGCGGGACCTTGTAGCTCGCCAGCTCGGTGCCGCGTGCGGCGTCGACGAACCAGATGCGACCTTGCCGGTCGTTCGGATTCGTGCAGCGGGGCGCTCCGCCACCGCCCGACTCGTCGCCGAAGGCGACCACGGAGCCGTCCCAGCTGAAGCTGGCGGAGTGGAACAGGTCGATGTTCGCCGGCTGGATGGCGGGGTTGTCGTAGCGCCACTCGAGCACCGGCGCCGCCGGATTGGAGATGTCCCATAGCTGCGCCTCCGACATACACGCGGCCGCAGCCTTGCCGATCTCCATGAACACGCTGACGTCGTGGCACGCGCGGAACGTGAACGTCGTGTTCTGCAGCGGATACGTCGCCCACTCCGTGGCGGGGTCGAGGAAGTACGGGGACACCGTCGCGGCCGCGGGCGCCGCCATCGGCACGTCGATGATCGAGATTTTGCTGTGGCCGCCGCCGTCCTCGGCGCGTACACAGTTCGGTCCTTGCGCCGCGTTCCCGAGCGGATACGACGACACGTACACCAACACGCGTGCCTTCGCCGGGTCCGGCACGAGTGTATGGGTGTGCGACCCGCAGTCGGTCTGGACCGAGGTGAGGTGGACCGGGGAGGCGGGATCGCTGATGTCGAAGATGCGTACCCCCTCGAACATGCCGGGGGTCGACGCGGTCACACCGGCGCCCGAGCTGTTGCAACCACCGTGGTTTTGGGGCGCGTCGACCGACTGGAACAGCAGGCCGCCGTAAACCGAGAGGTCGCTCTGGGCGCCGTTGCAGCGGAAGTCGGTAACGACGACGGGATTCTCGGGATCGGATACGTCGAGCACCCGGAATCCCAAGTAGTTCCCGGCAAAGGCGTACTTCCCCGAAAACGCTAGATCCGATTGGGTCGCGGGTGCGGACCGCGCTACGTTGCTGAGAAGCTTCATGTTCTTCGTGTGCTGGTCCGGTGCCGACGAACCGGGCCCGGGGTGGTGCTCTTCGGGATCGTGCGCACCCGCCGGTGCGGTCGCCGAAAGCACGGCGGCGATCAGCGCCGTCACCAAGAACAGGCGTGCGAAGCGTCGTTGCATCCGTCCTCCCTTTCCCTCTGCCTACCTGAGAGACCGCGTCGCCACGGGTAGTGGAAACGGAGAACTCAAGGACCCCGCGACGAACCGAGTGGTCCCTCAAATCTCCGCGCCCCGCGACGAGACGGCTCGCTTCGCTAGGAACGTAAGTGACCGGGACGTAGACGTCAATGGCCGGGGTGGTCGAACTTCACCGGGACCCGAGAATCTTTTCGAACCCCTCCTCGTCGAGGACCTCGACATTCAGCTGATGCGCCTTGTCGAGCTTCGAACCGGGGTTCTCCCCCACCACGACGTAATCGGTCTTCTTGCTCACGCTCGAGGTGACCTTGCCCCCCCGCTCCTCGATCGCAGCCTGCGCTTCGGCACGGCCGAAGTTGTCGAGGGATCCGGTGAGGACGAACGTCTTGCCCGAGAGCGGTCCGTCGCTCTTGCGCCGTTCCTCCACCGTGTTCACACCGGCCGCCACCAGCTTGTCGATCACGCTCTTGGTTGCATCCTGCGCGAAGAAAGTGACGACGCTCTGCGCCACCTTCGGGCCGATGCCGTCGATCGCGACGAGCTCGTCTTCCGTCATTTCCACAAGACGCGCGAGCGAACCGACCTCGGCGGCGAGGTCGTACGCGGTCTTCGAACCGACGAGTGGGATCCCGAGGCCCGTCAACAGCGCGCCGAGAGGACGACTCTTCGACGCCTCGATCCCCTTCATCAGATTGGAGATCGATTTCTCGCCGAACCCCTCCATCCCTTCGAACGTCTCGGGAGAGAGTGAGTAAACGTCGCCTACGTCGTTCAGCGCACCTTTCTCGATGAGTTTTCCAATGGTCTCGTAGCCAAGCCCCTCGATGTCCATCGCGCCCCGGCTGGTGAAATGAAACAGTCGCTCGACCCTCTGTGACGGGCAATCGACGCCCGTGCACCGAGCCACCGCTTCGCCTTCGAGACGAACGATGTCGGAGCCGCAGTACGGGCAAGTGTCGGGCATCGCCCAGATGGATTCGTCGCCGGTTCGCTTGGCGGTGACCGGACCGACGACTTCCGGGATGACGTCGCCGGCGCGCCTCACGATCACCGTGTCGCCGATGCGAATGTCTTTGCGTGCAACCTCGTCTTCGTTATGAAGGGTGGCCGTCGACACGGTGACGCCGCCGACGAAGGTCGGCTCCAGAACCGCATAGGGCGTGGCGGCGCCGGTGCGCCCGATGTGGACGCGGATGTCTTTCATCAGCGTCGTGCGTTCCTCGGGTGGGAACTTATACGCGATCGCCCAGCGGGGGGCCTTCGCGGTAAAACCGAGTTCCTCCTGCTGCGCAATCGAATCGATTTTCACCACCACGCCGTCGATCTCGTACGGCACGTCGTGGCGATTGTCTTGCCAGCGCTTGCAAAAGTCGTAGACCTCATCGAGCGTTTCGAGGCGCACGTTTTCTGTATTGGTGCGAAGCCCCCACTCCCGTATACGCGCCAGCGCCTCGGAATGAGACGAAAAGCGAACGCCTTCGGCGCGTCCCACGCCGTGACACACGAGGGACAAGCTCCGGTCCTTCGTGACGTTCGGATCCTTCTGTCTGAGAGATCCGGCAGCGCCGTTACGGGGATTGGCGAAGGTCTTGCCGCCGGCTCCCCCGAGACGGGCGTTGAGCGCCTCGAAGTCGTCGGTGCGCATGTACACCTCGCCACGCACCTCGAGGACCTTGGGCGGCGATCCGCGAAGCCGCAGCGGGACGCTCGGTATCGTTCTGATGTTCGCGGTGATGTCCTCGCCGGTACGGCCGTCACCGCGCGTCGCGCCCGTCGTAAGGAGCCCGTCTTCGTAAACGAGGTTCACCGCGATCCCGTCCATCTTCAGTTCGCATGTGAAGCCTTCGGCGCTCCCGATGATCTTTTCGGTGCGCGTCCCCCACGCGAGCAGCTCCTCGAGTGAGAAAGCGTTGTCGAGGGACATCATGGGCGTCGGATGGCGCACGGGAGTAAAGGCATCCGACGGCGGCGCGCCCACCCGCCGTGTCGGCGAATCGCTCGTGACGAGATCGGGGAACCGCTCCTCGATCGCCATCAGCTCCGCGACCAGAGCGTCGTATTCGGCGTCGGCGACCTCAGGATCGTCCAGGACGTGATACCGGTACGAGTGGTAGTCGATCTGGTCGCGCAGCTCGGCGGCGCGGTTCTTGGCCTGGGCCTTCGTCATGTGAGCAATCCTCCCAGATGGGTGTGACGTCTCGACGTAAGTTGAGCGGGTGAACCTTTCCGACGGCAGCTTGGTGGCGGTGCTCGCGGCACTCGCGGTCGCGCTTGCCGGAGCGGCATTGTCGGCGCGGCTCCGGATCCGGCTAGAGCGTTCCATTGCGGTCGCCCTCGGACGGGCCCTCGTCCAGCTCACGATCGTCGCCCTCGTCGTTGACGCGGTATTCGCCAACCTCGGGTTGACGGGGCTGTTTCTTCTCGTAATGCTCGCGGCCGCCGCCGTCACGTCGGCGCGCCGGCTGAGTCCGTTGCCGAATGCACTTCCCATTGCAGCTGCCTCGATCGCGCTTCCGGCCGCCGCGGCCCTGGCTCCGATCTTTGCGACACAGTCGGTTCCGGTGACCCCCCGCTACGTGCTCCCGCTGACCGGCATAGTCCTCGGCAACGCCATGATCGTCACGTCGCTCGCGGGGCGAAGGCTGCGCGACGAGCTGAGCGCACGCTTCGGCGAGATAGAAGCGCGTCTCGCGCTCGGGTTCTCGCCCCGTCAGGCGATCCGGCCTCTTCGACGCGAGGCCGTCACCACGGCGCTCTTGCCGGTGATCGATCAGACCAAGAATGTCGGCCTCGTCACGCTTCCCGGAGCATTCGTCGGCATGCTCCTGGGCGGCGCGACCCCGCTCGAGGCGGCGGTCGTTCAGTTCGTGGTCCTCGCGGTCCTGATTGGAGCGGGCGTCGGCGCCGCCGTCACCGTCGGATGGATGATCCGGCGCCTCGTCGAGACCCCCGACGGGCGCGTCGTCCTGCCGGAGCCACTCCGCAACTAGTTCTCACGCGGCGCGGCGGGCGAGCAGCATGATGCGGCGACGGGTGAACGTCCAGTCGTCCCCCTCTCGCACGAAGTCCATTCCGGTCTCATGGCCGAACCTCTGAATGAAGTCCACAACCGCCGCCATCCGCTCCTCCGGAAACTCCCCCGGCCACATCCAGTTCGATAATCTGCTGCGGCTTTCGTGCACTTTTTCGTCGATGATCTCGAGGCCCGCCGAGCGCACCACGATATGAAACGCGCTGCGGGGGCGCGACACCGCGTGGGACGGGTCCCGAATCGTGTCGAGCTGTGTCATGAAGGCGGCCTGCTCGTAGGACTCGGGCGCGAGTTGATCGACGATCAGAACACGACCGCCCGCGCGCGCAACACGAGCCATCTCCTTGACGACCGGGACGGGCCGGTGAATGTGGTGCAGTGCCTGGGCACTAGCAACCAGGTCGATGGATCGCGAGCCGAGCGGCAGCCGCGCACCGTCGGCTTGCACCGGCAGCACATCCGGATGCTCCATGTAAGCCCGCCGAAGCATTCCGAAGGTGACGTCTACCCCAATCAGGATTCCGGCGCGACCGGCGAAGAGCGACAAGAAGTTGCCGGTTCCGCAGCCGACCTCGAGCACCGACTCGCCGTCGCTAAAACGTGCAAATTCCGGCGCGCCGAGATCGTCGAAGCGGCCGCGCGTCCGGCTTGCGAAACCCTCTGCCGCACGTTCGAACTCCGCTTGAAGCTGCTCTCGTCTCTCCACGAACCGAAGACGATCGCGCCCTAGAACGGCTTGCGAAGGACGAGCTCGACGTTGCGATCTTTGGACTCGCCGCGGCCCTTCGAATCGAAGCCCTTCTGGAAGTCGTTGGCGGCGAGCTCGCGCGAGATCGACGCGATACGCAGAACGTCATCCGATCCGCCGGGACGAACCGGCGCGGCATGGTCGAGCATCGTGCACCAGATCGACATGGTTCCGTCCCGGTTGTCGGTGACGTCGATAAGGCGGCTCTGACAGGCCCAGTCGATGTGGGCCGCGGTGCCGATGTCCCAAAAACCACCGCCCGCGCCGGTGCGCGGCTCGACGATGTTGTTGTGGGTATGGCCGTTCACCCACGCGATCACGTTCGGGTACCGATGCAGCATCGCCTCGACTTCGTCGGCCAGTACCCGAGGGAGGTCGTTCGCCCGCGGCTCCTGGGGATCGGGGGCGATAACTGGGTTCTCGAGCGATCTCAGCCCGTGATGCGAGAACAGGATGACGTACTTGTTCTCCGCATCCTTGTTGCGCGTTTCCTCACCGGATCCGTCGAGGTAGGTCCGGGAGACCTCTCGGATGCGCTCTTCGAGCCAGGTGAACTGCTGCATACCCAGCGAACCTTCGTCATAGCCGCCGGGATTCACCGTATCGAGGCCGATGAGCCGGAAGCGTCCCGCATCCTTGAACCAGTACGCGATGCCGTCGTCGCGGTTCGACTTCCGAAAACCGTGACCCACCGGGGTACCCGACGTCTTGAACATCTCCTCGATGTATTCGGCGCGCCGGAGAATCTTGCGATCGGGATCGGCGGCTACCGGGTGGGCGGGCGCCGCGAGAAATGCCGACGGGTTGTCGCGCAAGGTCTGGAACGCGTCGCATGGATTGATGCCGGGAGGAAGAGCCTTGATCTTCGCGGGGCCAACTGCGATCGCCTCGAAGATGGGGTTGCGCGACGAATTGCCCTGCATGAGACCGTCGTGATTTCCGAACGTCTGCAGCCACGGCATGCCGATCCCGGTGGCGCGGAAAGGCTTGAGCGCATCCTCGAAGAGGCCGGGGTAGTCGGGGAAGCCCCACTGCTGCTTGAACTTGTCGGCTACTTTCGGATCCGGATGCCAGTACTCGGGATCGCCCCACTCGGCGGTCTGGACCCCCTCGTATTTCTTCCCGCCCGAATTGGACGAGACGCGCTTTCCGCCGTCGAGCGTGTCGATGAACCAGCGCAACTCGTTGCGCTGCTCGTTGTCGATGTTGTCGCCGGTACAGATCGCAAAAGCAAGCTTCCTTCCGGTGACCGGGGAATGGCGCAGCCTCCGGACGGCGCGCACCATCGCTTCCAGAACCTGCAGCGTCAGCTGCTCCTGCGGGCGGAAGGCACTCGAGAAGGGGACGCTCTCGCACCCGCGCCCCGGATCGGCAAAACGGTCGAGGAACTCGACGCGGGCGGGACTCTGCGCGTCGACGATGTGGACGTCGGTCAAGTGAACGAACGTGAGGAGCGGAACCTTCGAGGCGCGACCGCCACGACCGGCAACGGCGAGCTCCCTTCGGGAGCTCTCCCCCGTTATCAGTCCGGCGCGGGTCTCCCCGCCCGACATCAGTTCGGGGCGGATGATGTGGCGCTCCCCGGGGCCTTCGCGCAACCGGTAGTAGGCGCCGAGCGAGCCCTCGCCGAGTTTGGCGCCCTTCACGATCGTGCGTCCGAGGGTGGTGAAATCGGCGGGGCGCGCCAGCACATCCCCCCGGAGCCACCACGGAAGCGTGCCGACGGCGGCGCCGGCGGCGCCCGTGCGCCGGAGGAATTCACGCCGGGAGAGGGTCACGGCCGGTTACGTTCGACGCTCCGAAGGAACTTCCTGTGGGCCCGCGTCACTCGGTCGAGGCGATGATTCCGCCGCCCAGGAGCTCGTCGGGGAAATCGACGGAGTAGAACGCGGCGGATTGGCCCGGTGCCACCGCCTCGGCCGGTCCTTCGAATTCCACGCGCGCCTGATGTTCTTCGCTCATCGTGAGCCGTGCCGGGACCACGTCACCGTGGGCGCGGTACTGCACGAGGATCGGCATGCGCTCGTGCAACCGTCCGTCCGTGAGCGAGACCTCGGCGATCGTCGCGGCGCGGCAAATGAGGGCGCTCCGGGGCCCGACCGTGAGCGTGTTGCCGGCTGCGTCGAGAGCGGTCACGAACACCGGCGCGCCGAGTGAGATCCCGAGCCCGCGCCGCTGACCGACCGTGTAGCGGGCGATGCCGCGGTGCTCGCCCACGAGCTTGCCGGCGGTATCTACGATCGGGCCCGGCGCGGCCGCCGGAGCCAGTTGCTCGTCGACGTACCGGTCGAGGTCGCCGCCGCGAACGAAGCAGATCTCCTGGCTGTCGGGCTTGGCGGCGGTCCGCAGCCCAAGTGATGCGGCGAGCGCCCTGGTGTCGGCTTTTCGCATCGACCCGACCGGAAAGCGGACGCGGGTAAGGTCGCCGGGGCCGAGCATCCACAACACGTACGACTGGTCCTTGCTCGGATCGGCTCCTCGAAAGAGGCGGTGGCGTCCGCGCTCGTGCCGTACCTGCGCGTAGTGGCCGGTAGCAAGAACGTCGGCCCCGAGCGCGCTCGCGCGCTCGAGGAGGGTGCCGAACTTGATCCACTGATTGCACCGGACGCACGGATTCGGAGTGCGCCCGGAGAGGTAGTCGTCATGAAAGTTGCGAATGACGGTATCGGCGAATCGCTCGGCGTAGTTGTGCACGTAGAAGGGAATGCCGAGCACGTCGGCGACGCGCCGGGCATCTTCTGCGGCGCCCACGTTGCAGCATCCGGAGTCGTGGTTGATCTCGTCGCCGCGCCACAGCTTGAGCATGATCCCGGTGACGTCGTAGCCGGCCTCGACCAGCAGGGCCGCGGCAACCGACGAATCGACTCCCCCCGACATCGCGACGACCGCCTTTTTGCGATGCATGCTCATGCGGCGCGTTGTGCGGTTGCAACCACGTCCGGAAGCGCATCGAGAACGGCATCGACGTCGTCACGAGTCGTTGTGCTGCCGAGAGAAAAGCGGAGGCTTCCGCGGGCGAGGTCTCGCGGCGTCCCGATGGCGAGCAGGACGTGGGAGGGGTCGAGGGCTCCGGACGAGCATGCGGAACCGGAGGAACATGCGATCCCCGCACGATCTAAAAGGAGCAGCAGCGTCTCGCCCTCGGTTCCCGGGATGCAAACGTTGAGGTTTCCCGCGACCCGGGAATCGAGGGTGCCGTTCACGATCACACCCGGGACACACTCCCGTACTCCCTCGAGCAGGCGATCACGAAGCGCCCGCAAGCGCTCCCGTTCGCCGTCGATCTCCTTCACGGCCAATTCGGCTGCCGCCCCGAACCCGACGATGCCGGGCACGTTGAGGGTTCCGGACCGCACCCCTCGTTCTTGGCCGCCGCCGTGGATGATCGGCTCGACCGGAACACCGCTCCGCACGAACAGCGCGCCGATCCCCTTGGGGCCCCCGAGCTTGTGAGCGGCGAACGAGGCGAGATCCACCCCCCACTCATGGACGTCTACCGGGATCTTGCCGAGCGCCTGGACTGCATCGGTGTGAACGACCGCCCGCGGATTTACCTCTCGCACGGCCTCCGCCACCGCGCGCACGTCCTGGATCGTGCCGATCTCATTGTTCACCGCCATGATCGACACGAGCACCGTGGAAGATCGGGCGGCCGCCGCGGCAACCGAACCGGGGTCCACGATCCCGTCGTGCCCCACCGGCACGAGCGTCACCTCGAAGCCCAAGGTTTCGAGCGAGTGGACGGCGTCGAGCACTGCGTGGTGCTCGAAAGCACTCACCACGACGTGATTGCCGTTGCCGCGCATCTTGTGCGCCGCCCCCTTGACCGCCAGATTGTCGGCCTCCGTGCCCCCGGCGGTGAACACGACCTCGGCCGGAGCAGCGCCGATTGCAAGGGCTACTCGTTCGCGGCCGGTCTCGACCGCGTCTCGGGCGCGCCGGCCGAAGCCGTGCACCGACGACGGATTCCCGAAGTCCTCGACGAAAAACGGAAGCATGGCATCCCGCACCTCGGCGCGGAGCGGAGTGGTAGCGGCGTGATCGAGATAACGCATGCACACATGGTACGGGCGGTTCGTTCTGTCGACCTACAGGAGCGAATAATAGCGCCCCTCACCGTCGGAAGAACGACAAAGACCGCCGAATCAGGTATCCGGGGTGGTCTCGTCGCCGGACTCCCGGAAGCGGCGCTCGAGGTCCTCGAACTGCTTATCGACGTACGCGTCCTCGGCGGCGCGGCGGTTGCGGTCGAAGTCGCGCATCCGTTTCGGATAGCCGATGACGCCGGCGTCGTACACGGGGATACCGAGACCCTCACAAAAGCGCGACGCATCCGCCGGCTCCCTCACCGGCGCCCGCGCATGATCACCGTCGCGATCGACGAGCAGGAGCGTCGTCGGCTGAGTCGCCGTGCGGGGTTCGATGAAACCTTCGACGCCCTTCCGCTCGGCGGCGAACGACCTCAGCACCTCGAGGCGCGGGTCGTCTCGCCGCCCGAAGAAACCGCGGAAGAAATCCCCCAGCCCCGGCATATCCCTACCCCTTGCGGGTCTTCACCTCTTCGATGAGCTGCGGGATGATCTTGAGCGCGTCGCCGACGATACCGAGGTCGGCGAGTTGGAAGATCGGTGCTTCCTCGTCCTTGTTCACCGCGATGATCCGCTTCGCGCCTTTCATCCCCACGATGTGCTGAGTCGCGCCCGAGATGCCGAAGGCGAGGTAGACGCCGGGTTTGACGGTGATGCCGGTCTGGCCGATCTGGTAGCTGTACGGCACCCATCCGGCGTCGACCACTGCGCGAGTCGCTCCCACCGCGGCCCCGCCGATGGATGCAGCAAGCTCGTCGAGCAACTTGAAATTCGCCGGGTCCTGCAGACCACGACCGCCCGAGATGACGACCGGCGCCTGATCGAGGCGGGGTCCGCTCGCCTGCTCTTCATGGACCTCGACGCGGCGCGCCTTCTTGACCTCGTCCGGAACGTCGAGCGGTACCTGTTCGACCGAAGCAGTTCCGCCCGCGGATTCGGGCACGAACGACTTCGGGCGAACGAGGACGACCCTGGGAGAACCTTCGAGCTTCACGTCGACGATCGTGGCGCCACCGAAGACCGCCGTCTGCGCGGTCTCGGCATCCACCAATCCGGTGACGTTGCTCATCAATGT
>Ga0247713_1001010_pt1 | contig 15033 bp, 16 predicted proteins | sample 21E_NmetaG_FD_189936 | JGI IMG/M metagenome (GOLD analysis project Ga0247713, IMG submission 189936) | Soil microbial communities from hillslope of Landscape Evolution Observatory, University of Arizona, Oracle, AZ, United States - 2-1-E_N | ecosystem: Engineered > Artificial ecosystem >... | reverse complement strand
CGTCCGCCAGGCCCGCCGCCGTGACGTCCCCGTCACCGCTTCGGTGCGCAAGTAACGCTTCGCCGGAACCAGTAGTTCACACCTTCTCCGCCGGGCCTTCGGGCCCGGCGGAGGCGCGTCCGGGGACGGTCGAGGTTCCTGCAAGTTCCGAGCCGTCCGTGGGTGGGCGCGCCAGCCGACCCCGAGCCGGAGGGGGCGTCGGCACTGCCGGTCCGGGTGCACCCACCGCGGAGCATGTTGGGCGGGGGTGGCACCGGGGATGAGGCCCTGGGTGACCGCTGGAGCTGTCGAAGGCACCTCCAGCCCGGAGAGGCTCCTGCACGGCGAGGCTCGTCTCACGACGCTCGGGCGGCTCCACGCTCGTGCTGCGGATCGCAGGGCGGGCCGGCCGGGCCCTCGATCGCCGCCGAGGCGCTCGTTCTGGTGGCGGCTGTGGTTTCCCTGCACGCCTCCGGCCTCCGGCGGCCTCGAGGCCCTCGGCAGCCCTGAGCTGCCGAGGGCACCCGCGTCCTCAGCGCACCCGACCGCGGATCGAAGCTGAGGTCCCCGTCCTCGAGGCGTCCGATGGCTGGGCACCGGGCCCGAAGCGCCCCCCGCGGTGACGGGGGCGCATGACGCGAAGAAGCCGCCGCCGGCCACCCTCTGGGGGTGCCCGGCGGCGGCCGGTGGGACGGGGGACGAACTGCTACGCGCGCACGCCGCGACGGTTGGTGACGGCGTTGTAGATCAGGAGCAGGATGACGGCGCCGATCACGGAACCGAGCAGGCCGGCGGGGCTGAGGCCCCGGTCGGCGGTGTCGCCACGGAACAGCACGTCGGCCAGGAAGCCGCCGGCGAAGGAGCCGAGGATGCCCAAGAGGATGGTGGCGCCGATGCTCATGGGGTCACGGCCGGGTACGAGGAACCGGGCCAGCGCCCCGGCGATGAGGCCGATGATGAGAAGGCCCAGGATGAAGGTGATCATTGATGTGTCTCCTTGGTTCGAAACCGTTCGTAGAGTCGTCTTGCCCGCCGGACAGTGGTCGCAAACGCGCTATCGGCGGCGCGTGGCGCCCTTCTTCGACCGCTTCTTGGCCGCCGGCCGCCTGGGCCGGGTGGGCCCGGGCCGAGCGGGTGCGGCCGCCGGCACGGGGCTCGGGAGACGCACCACGAGGATCGCCCCCAGGACGGGCGCCACGCCGGCGATGACCAGGAGAGCGACCCGTAGGGCGTCGGATCCGCCATCGCCGGCCGGTGCCGCGCTGGCCGAGCTGGCCACGACGAACCAGCCCGGCATCTCCAGCTCGGTAAAGACACCGTGGTCCTGGCCGTAGGGCCGGAAAGCGACTTCCTCCCACGTCTGGCCGTCGGGGGAGAACAGCATGCGATCGCCGTTGTCGGCCGCAGTGAGGGCGACGGTGCCCTGGGTGGCCAGCCTTTCCACCGCCGTTCCCGAGGGCACATAGGCCAGCTCCACCCGGTAGGCGTTGCTGACCGCCCGGAGACCGGGGGGCAGGGGGCCGAGGGCGCCGGCGTCGCCCGGGGTGATCCGCACCTTGACCGCGGTGTCGGGGGGGTTCGGGGGCACCGAGCCCTTGTCGAGGCCGACGATGGCCTGGGCGTCGTCGACGGCGGCGTTGGTCGCGGCCACGCCGTCGGCGTTGAGAGGGAAGTCGCGGTCCACCGACTTGGGGGCGACGTTGTCCCCCGCTCGCTCGGGCGGCGGATTCACCCACGCGTACGGCGTCGGCGGGGCGAACCCGTCGAAGAGGGGAAGGACCGGGCGCGACGACAGCTGCGCCGTCAGGGCGGCCACGAGCACGTACAGCAGGCCCAGGCCGGCGCCGGACCACGCCACCCGGCCGGTCTTCGGTGCGTGCTTGCCGGGCCGGCCTTCCGGGCCGGTCACTGGATGGGAATGGCCTGGAGGGGGCGGGTGGCGAAGGCGGGCGGCCAGACGACGGCCTGGGTGGAGGCGTCGACCCACTGCCAGATCACGCTCACCGCACGACGGTTCTCCCCAGCGTCGTCGACGCCGGGGCCGGCCAGGTCCAGCCCGGCGCCGTTGGGCAGCGTGCCGCCGGCCAGCTTCACGGAGCGGGCGGCGTCGGCCACCGCCCGGGCCCCGACGCCGGCGGAGGCGGGCAGCACGTGGCCGACCAGGGCCCAGGCGTTGGCGAAGCCGGAGAGGGCGGCCGGCGTCATCTCCTCCCCATGGAGCTGCCGGTACCGGTCCCGGCCCCAGGACAGCACCTTCTGGGCCTCGGGCTGCAAGGCGTCGAGGCGGACCTCCCGCCCATCGGGCTTGTCGGAGGCGAACAGTCCCACCGCCGCCGGTCCCAACGCATGGGCGAACGACGGCATGCAGTAGCTGGAGCTCGTCCCGATGCTGGCCTTCAGCCCCAGGCCCTGGGAGACCTGGGCCTTGCGCAGGGCGATGCCGTCCTCCAGGTAGGCGGACACGAACAGCACGTCGGGCCTCGTCAGGGCGATGTCGCGCACCAGGGCGTCGGCGTCGAGCCCCCGCACCGAGTACGGGAACGTGCCCACCAGTTCCTGGCCGCTGGCCTTCGCCTCCTCCGCCGCACCCAGGCCCACGGACCGCCCGTAGGCGTCGTCGACGTAGGCCACGGCGTACCGCAGCGGCGCCGCGGTGCCCAGGGAGCCGCTGAGCTGGTCCCGCACGAAGGCCACCGCCGCCCGTCCCAGGCCCGCGCCCATGGGCGCCAGGCGGAAGAACGTGTCCCCGGCGCCGGCGTCGCTGCCGACCAGGCCCACGGCACCGGTCTCCCACAGGACCATGCCGCTGCGCTGGGCCGCGGCTGCGGCCGGCGCCGAGATGGTGCTCCCGTAGGTGCCGAGGACGACATCGACACCCCTGCGCTGCAGCTGGCCGATGGCCCGGGGGGCGGCGTCGCCCCGGTCGACGTCGAGCAGCTCCAGGCGCAGCGGCCGGCCTTGCACCCCACCCCGCTCGTTGGCCAGCTCCACCGCCAGCTTCACGCCGTTGGCCTCCTCGGCACCGCCTGGCCCTTGCAGGCCGGAGATGGGGTAGATGGCGCCCAGAGTGAGGGCGTCGGAGTGGCCCCGGGGTGCGGCGGTACAGGCGGCGGCGAAGAGCATGACCACGGCCACCAGGGACAAGCGCTTCGGCATGGGCAACCTCACAGGAGAGCCAGGGTGTTGGCGACGACATGGGTGGCGGCGGGCACGGACCACCGGCCGGTGGCCGCCCGCTGCCAGGACAGGATCAGGCCGGCGGCCAGGTCGAGGGGCAGGACCCACCAGCCCCAGACGGTGACGTGGACCAGGGCGAAGGCGCCGGCGGTCGCCACCACCGCGACCGCCGCCCCGTGCCGCTCGACCAGGAGCCCGTACAGGTAGCGGCGGAAGAACGCCTCCTCGGCCACCGCGGCGAGGGCGTTCAGGGCCACGGCGACACCGAGCCCCCAGGGGCGCACCGGCACGTCGACGACGACTCGCCCGAGGGCGAAGGCCGCCGCGCCGGCGCCGAGTACGGCGAGCGACGGCGCCCACCCGGCGAGCGCGCCAGGTGGCGCCGAAGCCCGCCATGCCAGACCCAGGATGCCCAGGGCCACGAAGAAGGCCACCCGCCACTCCACCGCCGCGCCGGCGGGCAGGAACCACGGCCGGCCCAGCAGGGCCACGACCCCCACCGCCGCCGGCGCCCACCACCACAGCGCCGGCCGGCGCCGGAGATCGACGGCCAGGAGGCTCACGGGCGGGTGCTCTCCGAGTCTGGTTCGCCGCCCCCGGCATCCGCCGCTTCCTCGGCCTCCCGCCGCTTGCGGCTGATCCGGGCCAGCACGGCGAACACGGCGATGGGGATGACGATGAATGCGCCCTCGGCGATGGCCCCGGCCGTGCCCCCGTGGGCGAGGACCCGCACCTCAGGCACCCAAGAGGAGCGCCAGGCCGCCAACCGTGAACAGGACCATGGCCACCAGCAGCGGGTACTGCGACCGGGTGGCCTCCTTGTGCGGGAAGACGGCAAGGGCGCGGTCGTGGGCCACAACCACGCCGGCCACGTGGCCGGCGATGATGCCGCTGGCCTGCACGTATGCGATCACCGTCGTCGACACCAGGGTGAAGTTCACCGGGTTGCCGGCGGTCCCGAAGAGGTCCCACCCCCGCCCCAGTGGGTCCGAGGCGAGGGCGATGGCGCTCTGGCCTTCGAAGACCAGCAGGGAGAAGTAGTGAGCGAGTGCGTAGGCAAAGGCTATGGGTACCAGCGAGTGCACGAAGGAAGCGCTCAGCTGGTCGAAGCGCCGGCGGTGCAGCCGCCCGGTGATGCGCATGGCGCCCACGAACGCCAGCGTCACCACTGACATGGACCAGATGAGGCCGGCGGTCGACAGCAGCGTCCGCTCCATGCTCGACATGTTGCGGGTCAGGTCGATCCAGAAGCGGGTACGGCTCAGCCCGTCGAAGCTGGTGGAGCCCAGGGCCACGATGACGATCGCCTGCAGGGCGGCGTCGGGCTTGAGGCCGACGAGGCCGGTGAGGTGGGGGCGGGCCCGGACGCGGCCCTCCCCGTCGGCGTAGAAGGGAGCCATGTTGGCGAGAAGGCCGAAGAACACGGTGAACCCCTCGCCCTGCTCGAGCCAGTCCCGGCCCCACCGGGCCACACCGGCCAGCACCACCACGGTGTAGAGGAGGATGGCGACGGCCAGCGTGCTCGGTTCCGCCCGGTTCGACGGCACCAGCTCCAGCCACACGAAGCCGGCCAGCGCGGCCACCGCCGGCCACCGGCCCCACCGGTAGGGCGCCACCCGTCGGTCACCTCGAAGGCGCTCGACCCCGGCCGCCATGGTGTCGAACGGGTTGACCACCCGCCACAGGTTCCCGACGAGCGCGCAGGTCAGCGTCATCCCCACCCAGAAGACGACGTAGACGAAGACGGGCGCGATGTTCCGGGCGGTGTCGCGCTCGCCGAACACCGCGGCCACGACCAGCAGGGCGTACAGGACCATCCCGGTGGCACGGCCGGCGATGAGGAGCCCCCGCTGGAGCCCGCCCGGACCCAGCACGACCCGCCCTTGCACGCCTCCCTCGAGCCGGGTGGTGCGCCAGAAGACGGCCAGGCCGGCGAAGGAGACGATCAGGGCCGCCGCCGCTCCGTAGGCGAACATCCACAGGGGCAGGGGGAGGTCGGTCCGGGCCCCGAGCCCGTGCGCCCACGCCGGCGTGGCGCCGGCGAGGACCAGGCCCGCCGCGGCCAGACCGACGGCCGCCGACCGCCGTCGGAAGCTCAGCGCACCTCCATGGTGAACAGCAGTCGATGGGTCCGCTCGAGCTCGACCTCGAAGACACCGGGGATGTTGGCGACGAAGGTCACCTCGGCCGGCCGCCCGGGGGCCACGTCGACCAGCTTCTCGTAGCCGTGGACATGGACCTGGTCGGCGGCGTCACTGGTGACCCGGATGGTGACCGGCTGGTTGAGGGTGGCCCGCTGGCGCGACGCCCCCTCCACCACCTGGCCGCCCCGTACGGTGACGGCCAGGACGGTGCCGGCCGGCGCCGCGGTGGCCGTGGTCGGCGTGGCGCCCGGCGCCGTCGTCTCCGACGGCTGGCCGCCGGCCACCGTGGGCGTGTCGTCGTCGCCGCCACAGGCGGCCAGGGGTACGAGGGCTGCCGCGACGACCACGGCGCCGAGACGGGCCCGAACAGCGGCGAGGCGAGGCATGCCCTGCAAGGTAGTGCCCCAGCCCGCGCCGAGCGGCAGCAGTGGGCTACCTTGACCGCCCACGACGTGGTGTCACCGGGGGGGATGACTCGATGATCGTCAGGAACCGACGGGCGCCGGCGGGCTGGCTGGCGCTGGGCACCATGGTCGCCGGCCTGAGCTCGGGCGCCGGCGGCCTCTATCCCGCTCCCGGCGCCGCTCGGGCGCAGGAGGCACTCCTCGACGAGCCGGCGGTCATGGCTGCCGTCCAGGTCACCCACAACCCGGACCCCGGGCGGGCCCACTCCACGCCCCAGATGGCACGGAACCCGGTCACCGGGGCGCTGGTCATCGCCTCGGCCGAGGTCCGCACCAAGAAGACCTGCGACATCCACATCTCCGTCGACGACGGCCGCAGCTGGTTCGAGGGGGGCAGTCCCATGACCCAGCCGTTCACCGACTGCAGCCTGCAGGCCACCAACGGCCCCTACATCACCCTGCAGTTCATCCCCGACGGCACCCTCTTCGCCGGCTTCTTCGCCAGCGACCCGAAGTACACGACCCAGCTCAACCGCAATGACATCCCCCGGCACATCTTCGTGGCCCGCTCCCTCGACAGCGGCCGCACGTGGAGCACGTCGATGGCCTTCGAGGGCAAGGAGGGTGAGCCGGGCATCGGCGGGAGCCGGCGGGCCCAGCTGTCGGTCGACAGCAACAACCCCCAGCACGTCTACGTGGGCTGGCAGCGCGGCGGGTTCGCGGCGCCGGCGCCGGGGGCGGCCCGCAAGGGCATGATCTCGGTGTCCCATGACGGCGGCCGCAACTTCGGCCCGCCCCAGGAGCTGAGCGACGCCCGTGGCGGCGGTCAGCCGCGGACCGCGGTGGACTCCAAGGGCGTCGTCCACGCCGTCTGGGCGGCCGACACCTTCGGCACCCCCACCGGCGACGCCGCTCCCCCGCGCCCGATCCAGTACCGGCGCTCGATCGACCAGGGCCGCACCTGGTCGGCCATCCAGGAGATCGACCCCGGCAACGTCGGCTTCAGCTTCAACCGCCGGCACCTGATCGCCGTCGATCCGGTCACCGACGCCATCTACGTCACCTGGGCCGGCAACACCAACCCTCGTGCCCGGCGCCCACCGGCGAACGAGCCGTCGACCCCGGCCTTCGACGACCGGGAGATCCTGTTCCGGTCCTCCCTCGACGGCGGGACGACGTGGAGCGCGTCGAAAACGGTCAACGACGACGCCGCCCGCCAGAACATCCAGCACTACAACCCCGGTATCGCCGTCGCCCCGAACGGCCGGCTCGACATCGCCTGGTACGACTTCCGCAACAGCCCCACGCCCGAGTTCGAGGGCCCGGGCGGCAACGCCGGCGGCATGAACGACGTGTACGCCGCGTCCTCCTACGACCGGGGCGCCACGTTCGCCGACAACATCCGGGTGACCGACCGCATCGTCGACCGCAACATCGGCGTGTGGTCCAACAACGTCCACAGCCAGACCAGCGTGGCCATCACGTCGTCGAACGAGGCCACCTACATCGCCTGGCAGGACTCGCGGAACGGCAGCGCAGTGGACAACGCCGAGGACATCTACTTCGCCAAGGTCCAGCACGCGGCGCCGGCTTCGGGCGACGATGGCGACGGCGACGTGCCCGGCTGGGTCGTCGTCGGGGCCTCCACTGCCGTCGGGATGGGCGTCACCGTGCTCGCGGCCCTGGCGGCGAGCCGGCGCCGGCGGGCGGCCTAGGCGGGGCGGGCGTCCCAGGTGGGGATCAGCTGGCGCGCCGCTCTCGCCTCGTCGACCCGGCCGACGGGCGACGTACGGGGCGCTTCATGTGCGTCCTCGGCGGTCCCGCCGGCGATGCGCAGGAGGGCGTCGGCCATGGCGGCGAGGGTCTGGGGGCTCTCGGTCTCGGTGGGCTCGATCATGAGCGCCTCCTCGACGATGAGGGGGAAGTAGGTGGTGGGGGCGTGGAAGCCCTCCTCGAGGAGGCGCTTGGCCACGTCGAGGGCCCGCATGCCGCCGGCCTTCTTGAGGTTGGTGGCCGAGGCCACGAACTCGTGCATGTTCGGGCGGTCGTAGGGGATGTCGTAGGTGCCCCGGAGGCGGTGGCGGAGCCAGTTGGCGTTGAGGACGGCGGCCTCCGACACCTTGGCCAGGCCGTCGCCCCCGTTGGCCAGGATGTACGACCAGGCCCGGGCCAGGGCCAGGGCGTTGCCGTGCCAGGAGTGGATCCGGCCGATCGAGTGCTCGGGCTCGACCCACTCGAAGGCGCCGTTGCCGTCGTTGACCGGCCGGGGGCCGGGCAGGTACGGAGCCAGCCGGTCGGTGACGGCCACGGGGCCGGCGCCGGGGCCACCCCCACCGTGGGGCACGGCGAAGGTCTTGTGCAGGTTCATGTGCACGATGTCGAAGCCCATGTCGCCGGGGCGGGTGACGCCGAGGATGGCGTTCAGGTTGGCGCCGTCGTAGTAGAGCAGCCCGCCGGCATCGTGCACCGCGCCGGCGATGGCGACGATGTCCTCCTCGAACAGCCCGAGGGTGTTGGGGTTGGTGAGCATGATGCCGGCGACATCGTCGTCTAGGCGGGCCCGGAGGGCTTCGAGGTCGACACAGCCCCGGTCGTCGGACGGGATCTGGGTCACCGAGTACCCGCCCAGGGTGACCGAGGCCGGGTTGGTGCCGTGAGCGGAGTCGGGGATGAGAACTCGCCGGCGCTTCTCGTCCTCGCCGTTGGCGCCGTGCCAGGCCCGCATGAGCAGCAGCCCGGTCAGCTCGCCGGCGGCGCCGGCCGGGGGCTGCAGCGTGGCCGCGGCCATGCCGGTGATCCGGCACAGGGCCTGCTCCAGGTCGGCCAACAGCGCCATCCAACCCTGGGTGAGCGACGCCGGCGCCGCCGGGTGCACATCGGCGAGGCCGGCCCGAGCCACCGCGTCGTCGCACAGCTTGGGGTTGTACTTCATGGTGCAGGAGCCCAGGGGGTAGGCGCCGAGGTCGACGGAGAACTGGCGGTGGCTGAGGCGGGTCATGTGGGCGACCAGGTCACGCTCGGAGACCTCGACGACCGGCGCCGGCTCGGTGCGCAGGTGCTGCGCCGGGACCAGCTCCTCCGCGGTCCACTCGGGCACGCCCGTGGCGCGGAAGTTGGCCGCCGTGCGGCCCGGTGCCGACAGCTCGAACAGGGTGGGCTCTTCGTCCCGCCCCATGAGGGGCGCGCTGGAGGCCCGCCCGCCCGCGTTCACCGAACCACCTTCTCCAAGGCGGCGACGTAGGCGTCGATCTCGGCCCTGGTGCGCTTCTCGGTGACGGCGACCAGCAGCCCGCCGCCGTACTCCTCACCCAGGGCCACGCCGGCCAGAAAGCCCTCGTCGGCCATGCGGTCGACGACGGTGCGGGCGTCGACCGGGGTGCGGACGGCGAACTCACGCAGGACGGGCGCCGGCGCCACCGGCTCCACGCCGTCGATGGCGAGGAGGGCCTGGCGGCAGTACGTCGTGCCCCGGGCGCAGCGCAGGGCAAGCTCCCGGAGGCCGGCGGTGCCCAGCCAGCCCAGGTGGACCAGGAAGCAGATCGCCATCAGCGTCTGGTTGGTGCAGACGTTCGACGACGCCTTCTCCCGGCGGATGTCCTGCTCCCGGGTGCGCAGGGTGGTGACGTAGGCCCGCCGTCCCCCGGTATCCACCGTCTCACCGACCAGGCGGCCGGGCAGGCGGCGGACGTGCTCCTTGCGGCAGGCGAACAGGCCCAGGTACGGGCCGCCCAGCGACAGGGGGGCGCCGAAAGGCTGCCCCTCCCCCACCACGACGTCGGCGCCAAGGGAACCGGGGGGCCTCAGGAGGCCGGCGGAGACGGGATCGGCGGCCACGATCAGCAGGGCACCCAGCCGGCGGGCGAGCTCGCCGGCTGAGGCCACGTCCTCCAGGCAGCCCAGGTAGTTGGGGCTCTGGACGACGATGGCGCCGGGTGCACCTCCGTTCGGCCACCGGGTGAGGCCGTCGTCGAGGGCCACGTCGACCGGCTGGTGGCCGGTGCCGACGGCCATGGTGGCGACGACCCGGCGCCACTGGGGGTGGACGCCTCGGGACAGCCACACCTCGGACCGGCCCGTCGCCGCCACCGCCAGGTTGACCGCCTCCACCAGGGCCGAGGCGCCGTCGTAGAGGGACGCGTTGGCCACGTCGGTCCCGAACAGGCGGCAGACCAGCGTCTGGTACTCGAAGAGGGCCTGGAGGACCCCCTGGGCCACCTCGGGCTGGTAGGGCGTGTAGGCGGTGACGAACTCGGACCGGAACGCCAGCCGCCCGACCACCGAGGGGATGTCGTGGTCGTAGGCCCCGGCGCCGGCGAAGCACACCAGGTCACGGCCCGCGGGGCGATTGGCGCCGGCGTAGGCGTCGAAGCGGCCGGCGACGTCGGCCTCGGCCAGGCCGGGCTCCATGTCGAGCCCGCCGGCCAGGCGCAGGGCGGCGGGGACGGCGTCGAACAGCTCGTCGACCGAGGAAAGGCCCATGAAGGCCAGCATCTCGGCGATCTCTTCGTCGGTGTGGGGGACGAAGTGCACTATTGCCGCCGGCGGGCGACGAAGGGCGGGTCGACCACCTTGGCGGCCAGGCGGGCCCCCCGGGCGTCGATCGACACCGACGCGCCGGACTTCACCGGCGGGGGCAGGAAGGCCAGGGCGATGCCCCGGCCCAGGGTCGGGGAGAAGTTGCCGCTGGTGACGTCGCCGATGGCCGCCCCGTCCATCATCACCTTGTACCCCGCCCGCGGCGGCTGGCGACCCTCGACCTCGAGGCCCCGGAGGATGCGCTCGATGCCCCGCCGGCGCTCGGCCTCCAGGGCGTCACGGCCCCGGAAGTCACCCTTGTCCCAGGCCACCACCCAGTCCAGGCCGGCCTGGGCCGGCGTGATGCCCCGCCCGAGCTCGTGGCCGTGCAGGGGCAGTCCGGCCTCGAGGCGCAGGGTGTCACGGGCTCCGAGGCCGGCGGGCAGGAAGCCGGCGTCGAGCAGGGCCTCCCACAGGTCGGTCGCGGCCGCCGCCGGGACGGCGATCTCCACGCCGTCCTCGCCGGTGTAGCCGGTGCCGGCGACCACGCAGGTCGTCCCCCGCCAGCTGACGTCGGCGACCCGGAACCGGGGCACCGCCGCCGCCTCCGGCGACACGTCGGCCAGCCACCGGCGGGCCTCCGGGCCCTGGACGGCGATCACCGCCCGGGACTCGGTGATGTCCACCCCGCCGACGGCGTCCCGGACCCCCTCGGTGTTGGCGGCGTTGGGCATGACGTGGAACTCGTGCCGGCCCACCCACCACACGATGATGTCGTCGAGGACGGAGCCGTCGTGGTCGAGGAGGTGGGTGTACTGGGCCCGGCCCGGCGCCACCTTCCGCAGATCGTTGGTGAACGCCCGCTGGATGGCGTCGTAGGCGCCGGCGCCCTCGAGGCGGACGGTACCCAGGTGGCTGACGTCGAAGGCCACCGCGCCGGTGCGGCAGGTGCGGTGCTCGGTCAGGGTTCCCGTCGGGTACGACAGGGGCATCTCCCACCCCGAGAAGGGCACCATCTTGGCGCCGAGGACCCGGTGGGCGGCGTCCAGAGGGGAGCGGCGGTCCGGCATGGCCTCCTGAGGCTACCGGGGCCGAGGTCCTAGTCCCGGAATGGCGTGTGGTCGGCGGGCACCACCTCGGCCGGTGCCGGCGGGCCGGGGGGTGTCCCATCCCCGAAGGGCCGGCCGCCGAGCGCCTCCCGGCCGTGGGGGGTCAGCCAGCCGGAGAGGTCGGGCCCTGCGGGGACGATGCCGGTGGGGTTTATGTCCCGGTGGACCTCGTAGTAGTGGCGCTTGATGTGGTCGAAGTCGATGGTGTCGCCGAAGCCGGGGGTCTGGATGAGGTCGCGGGCGTAGGCCCACAGCGCCGGCAGCTCGGTGAGCTTGTGGCGGTTGCACTTGAAGTGGCCGTGGTAGACGGCGTCGAAGCGGACGAGGGTGGTGAAGAGGCGGACGTCGGCCTCGGTGATGGTCTCGCCCACCAGGTACCGCTGGGTGGCCAGGCGCTCCTCCAGCCAGTCCAGGCGGTCGAAGAGCCGGAGGTAGGACTTCTCGTAGGCGTTCTGGGTGCCGGCGAAACCGCAGCGGTAGACGCCGTTGTTGACGTCGCGGTAGACGAGGTCCATCACCTCGTCGATCTCGTCCCGCCGAGCCTCGGGGTAGAGGTCCGGCGCCCCCTCACGGTGGAACTCCCGCCACTCGGTGGAGAGGTCCAGGGTTATCTGGGCGAAGTCGTTGGTCACCACCTGTCCGGTGGCGATGTCGACGATGGCCGGCACGGTGATGCCCTTGTCGTAGTCGGGGAACCGGGCCAGGAACGCCTGCTGCAGATGCTCGATGCCCAGCACGGGGTCGCGACCGCCCGGGTCGAGGTCGAAGGTCCAGCTGCGCTCATCGTGGGTGGGGCCGGCGATACCCATCGACAGGACCGGCTCCAGCCCCAGGAGCCGGCGGACGATGATCGCCCGGTTCGCCCACGGGCACGCCCGGCTGACGACAAGGCGGTACCGGCCCGGCTCCACCGGGTAGCCGTCGCGGCCGTCGGCGGTGATGCGCGTGGGAATGTACCGGCTGTCCCGGTCGAACTCGCCGCCGGGGTTCACGTAGCTGTTGGCCATACGCTGTTTCTCCCCCCACGGAGGAGAACTCAGTCGATGAGCGGCGACGAGCTGGACGAGGCGGACGAGATGGACCTGGCCGGCGCCATCCCGAGCTCCCGGAGCCGCCCCGCAACGGCGAGGACGGACCGGAGGGCTGCTGGACGTGCTCGGAAGGGCGGGGCGAGGTCGTCTGGGACGACGACCGCTGGTGGTCAGCATGTCGATCGAGCCGCAGTCGGTCCCCGGCGTGACGCTTCACCCCCGGGCCCACCTGGACTTCCATCAGCTGACCGACGAGCTCGGCGCCGAGCGGTGTCCTGCTGGTACGAGTCCAGCGGGCCCTGGCCTCCATCGCTGGCGTGGGCCGGGTCCACGTCTACAAGTGGGGCGACGGCGCCGCCCACCTGCACATCTTCCTCGTGGCCCGGCCGGCGGGGATGGTCCAGCTCAAGGGCATGTACCTGACGACGTGGATGTTCGCCCTCCCGTCCCTGCCGGCGCAGGAATGGGAGGCCATACGCCGCCACGTCGCCGGCGAACTCGGAAGGATCGGGTAGTCCGGGACTCCCAGATCCCTCCGAGATCAGGTCGAGCCGGCCAGGGCGGTCAGGACCTCGTCGTGGAGGATGCCGTTGGTCGACACCGCGCTGCCGCCGTCGGGTCGCCCGGCGCCGGACAGGTCGGTGAAGCGCCCGCCGGCCTCCTCCACGATGACCTGGATGGCGGCGACGTCCCACACCGAGACCTCGGGCTCGACGGCGATGTCGACCGCCCCCTCGGCCACGAGGACATGCGACCAGAAGTCACCCAGCCCTCGGGTCCGCCAGCACCGCCGGGCCAGGGCCAGGAACTGCTCCCCCAACCCGCAGGACTCGAAGCCGGGCACGCTGTCGTAGCTCAGCTGGGCATCGGCGAGGGAGCCTACGGCCGACACCCGGATGGGCTGGCCTCCGGCGAAGGCCCCCTCGCCCCGTGCCGCCCACCAGCGCCGGCCCAGGGCCGGCGCCGACACGACGCCCGCCGTCACCCGATCGCCGTGCTGGAGGGCGATGCAGGTGGCCCAGACCGGCACCCCCCGCACGTAGTTCTTGGTGCCGTCGATGGGATCGAGGATCCACCGCCACTCCCCCGGGCCCTCCGAGCCGAACTCCTCGCCCAGGATGCCGTGGTCCGGTCGGGCGGCGATGATGCGCTCCCGGAGGGCGCGCTCGACCGATCGGTCGGCCTCGGTGACCGGCGTCAGGTCGGGCTTGGTGGACACGACCAGGTCGACGTCGCGGAAGCGGGCCAGGGTCATGGCGTCGGCCAGGTCGGCCAACTCCAGGGCGAGGGCGAGATCGGAAGTCAGCGAAGGTGGCAGGTCAGGCGGGCCGGCGCCGGCTCTGGCGTTCCGCCGGCTTCTCCTCGGCCACGGCCTTGGAGAAGCGAAGGGGCAGGGGCTCCACGCCGTCGTCGACCGGCGGGATGCTCTGCGACGGTGGTTCCAGGCCGTACTTGACCAGCAGGTTCAGGTAGTCGCGCTGGTACAGCACCCGGATGTTGACGTCCGGGTACACCTCCTTCAAGCGGCGGGCCTTGCGGTTCTTCTTGGTCACCAGCTTCTGGTTCATGGTGGTGATCTCGATGAACAGGTCGTAGGCCGGCAGGTAGAAGTCGGGAGTGAACGCCTGGGCCGAGGTGCCGTCGCCGGCCCACTCCAGCACGAACGTGCGGGGCTCGTACTCCCAGACGATGCCGTAGAAGTCGAGGAGCTTGGCGAACTGGAGCTCGGAATTGTGCGCGAAGCGGACACCGGAGTGCGGCAGGGGCGCCTCGCCGCCCGCCGGACCGGTGTCGCGCTGGTCGCTCAGGAGGCTTATCCCCCTCCGCCCATGGCTCCGGCGACCGGCCCCATGGAGGGATGCGACGCCGACGGGGCCTCACGAGGGGGGCGCAGGTCGGTGATGGCGGCATCCAGCTCGTCCTTGACGCCACCGAGGGCGACGATGGAGAGGACACCCTGTCCCCGCCGCACCAGGTCGACCAGCTCGCCGTCGGTGCGCACGAGCACCGAGCCGGCGCCGTTGATCACCAGGCTGGCGGTGGCGATGTCCTCGCCCAGGTTCGACCGCAGGTACTCGATGGCCCGGCGCGCCGACTGCAGCGAGACGCCGGCGTCCAGCAGCCCCTTGATGACCTTGAGCTCGACCAGATCCCGGTACGAGTACCGCCGCTGGGTGCCGGACCCCCGAGCGTCGGCGATCGAGGGCCGGATCAGGTCGGTCCGCGCCCAGTAATCGAGCTGCCGGTACGTGATGCCGACGATGTTGCAGACCTGCGGCCCCCGAAACCCGGAAACGGAAACCTCGTCTTCGCCCATCCCATCCCCTTTTCCACAAGGTCGAGCGCTTACCCATCAGCAGTGTAGTTACGCCCTTGTAGGCAGGGTAGGGGCCTGTCCACAGGAAATCAACGACCGGCCGCCCGTCCGAGCGCAGCGAGGCTTGGTCGGCCGGAACCGGACTGAGCGCCGCCGGAGGCGGCACGAAGCCTTTCCGAGGCGAAGCCTCGGAAGGCGAAGCCCCGGTGTTCCACAACCTCGGAGGACTGGGGCCTGGCCCGAAGGGCCACCGGCCGACCGTCCGAGCGCAGCGAGGCTTGGTCGGCCGGAACCGGACTGAGCGCCGCCGGAGGCGGCACGAAGCCTTTCCGAGGCGAAGCCTCGGAAGGCGAAGCC
>Ga0247713_1001009_pt1 | contig 15051 bp, 16 predicted proteins | sample 21E_NmetaG_FD_189936 | JGI IMG/M metagenome (GOLD analysis project Ga0247713, IMG submission 189936) | Soil microbial communities from hillslope of Landscape Evolution Observatory, University of Arizona, Oracle, AZ, United States - 2-1-E_N | ecosystem: Engineered > Artificial ecosystem >... | reverse complement strand
CCGCCCAGCATCGCGAGGACGATCGCGACCGCGGCGGCGGCTACGCCGGGACGCAGCGCTGAGCGAGTCGGGTCCACCGGCGGCTGTGAATCTCGCGGCGCGTCGGGTTCGTCGTGATCTGCTGGGTCTACCTCGGCAACCGTGTGTTCGAGTTCGCGCTCACCGGCTCGAGGTTCGAGCACGACGACGTTGGTCCCGGGGTCTTGGTCGGTGGAGGGGGCGGACCTGGCCGGGATCACCTCCACGGCCTCGACGGGGAGGTCGATGAAGTAGCCGACACCTCGGCGGTTGCCGATGATCTTGTCGGTGCGCCGGTGGTCGCCGATCACCTTCCTGAGGCTCCAGATACGCCAGTGGAGGTCGTCGGACGTCATGACGGGGCTGTCCGGCCACACCTGCTGCAGCAGGTCCTCTTTGGGCACCACCTCGCCCGGGTGAAGGGAGAGGGCGTGCAGGAGGTCGAACTCCGCGGGAGGGAGCTCGATCCTCTCCCCGTTTATGACTGCGGCACGGGCACCCACCTCGATGACGAGCGACTGCCCGGACCCCGGCCCCGTTTGTGCGTCCATCGTCACGACCGAACTCGCCCGTCGAAGGGACGACTCTACTATTCCAACGGCTTCCGGATCAAAAGTATGAGGCGCGATCGCACCCACGAACAGGCGCACCAAGGAAACTCAAAGGAAACTCAAAGACTTCTCAAATACACACCGGCGGATGTATGTGGCGCGATAGAGCCCGGATTCATCTGGAGGCACGCCGTGCACCAATCGCAACCCGAGTCCATCGGGATCCGCCAGGCGAAGGCGGAGTTCTCGGAGGTCATCGATGAGGTAACCGCCGGAGCCTCGTTCATGGTGTGCCGCCGGGCGACGCCTGTCGCGGTGCTCATGTCCATTGCCGAGTACGAGCGGTTCCGAGAGCTGCAGCGTCGCGACGCCGACCTCAAGGCGGTTCTTCGTGGGAAGGGCGTGGGGATCACCCCGTGGACGACACCGAAGATCATCGAGGCCGTGACCCGGCTCGAGGTGGTCACGTGATGGCACATCGCGAAGATCCGTGGTGGGCAAGCGACCCTGACGAGAAACCGGTCCCCCTCGTCCCCGGCACCGGCCCACCCACGCCGCATAGCGGCGAGGCCGCAAGGTACGAGGATTCGGAAGAACGAGACCGCCAGATGTCCCCACCGCTGATCGCCGACGACGATGACGCCACGGGTCGGCCTGCCCCGCTGCACCGGCCCACGTTCACCGCCCGCCGGTGGCTTGCCCGACGCACGCTGACGGCGAGAGCAGTCGGCGGCGCAGCGACAGTCGTCCTCGTGATCGGGTGCGTGCAGATGTTCGGAGCGGGATGGCGCCACGGATCTGCCGTCGCCGAAAAGCTGTCGTCCACCTCGTCTCCTGCGGGAGTCGGAGATTCATCCCGGGGAGCTGTGACCACCGTCACACCGATGGTTCATATGGAGGAGTCGCGTAGTAGGCGACCCCTTCTGAACGATCTCAAGCGGGCTAGGAAGAGGGAGGTCAGGAGGCAGCGATGAATACGATCCTGTTTGCACAACAAGTGGATCTCAATCCGGATCCGGACAGGCTTCCCGGCGGGGAGGTGCTCCAGAGTCTCACGAACGGCATCGCCGGCTTCGCCTTGGTCTTCTGTCTGATCGGCCTCGTCGTGAGCGCCGGATTGTGGGCGCTCGGTTCTAATTCAAACAACTACCAGCAGACATTCGTGGGGAAGCGGGGCTTCGCCGTCTGCGCGCTCGCGGCCCTGCTCATCGGTGCCGCGGCTGCCATCATTAACTTCTTCTATGGAGCAGGACAGAACGTTTAGGAGGAGACGCGTGGACACCGCTGACGCGCTTGACGGACGTAGGCGGGGCGATCGCGCGTGGCTGCGTTTCGCCGTTGGAGCACTAGTGTTGTTCGCGCTCGGGTTTGTTATCGGTCGAATGATCGCGCCTCCGGGACGTTTTCAAACTTCTCCTTCTCCGACGCCGAGTGACGATGGAGTTGCGGCCGCGAGCGCTTATCCACGTACGGAAGCAGGCGCAATCGCAGCCGCCACTGACTTCGCAAGCGTTATGGCTGGAGTTACGGAAGATGCTGACGCTTACGAAGCCGCGCTAGCGGCAGTCGCGGCCCCCGAGTGGAAGAGGGAAGCCCAGAGGCTCGCGCAAAACACCATCTCGTTCGTGAATGATCGTTACGGCAACGGTGGAACGCTCACCTTCTCGCCTGTTCGGTACCGGTTGACGAGTTACACGGCTGACGCAGCGGTCGTCAAACTATGGGGCGTCACGCTCGCCTCAGGTCCGAAGGTCCCCGGGATCGAAGAGTCCTGGATCACGGGGACGGTTAATTTGATCTGGGTCGATGGAGAGTGGCGGGTCAATGGGCAGGACTCAGCCTCCGGTCCTACTCCAGAACTCTTGCGAGGAGATGACGACGTAGTTCCTGAGACTGTCCTCAAACGGTTTAGGGAGTATGAGCATGTGCCGCGACCGTAGAGCACCCCTGTTCTTCGCGGCCGCACTAGGCATCCTGTTCGTCCTCAGTTCTTCGAGCGCGCACGCAGCGCCAGGGAAGTGTGAGGTGGTCTTCATCGTCGACTCGCTGTGCGAGGCAGGGAAGACAGTCGGGCAAGCTGCGGGAAAGGTGGCGACGGCGCCCATCAAGTACGCGGCCGGCACGGCTGTCGAAATGATCACCTCGTGGGTGGCAGATGGCGCGCAGTGGATCATGGGAAAGGTCATCAACTTCATAGACCAATCAAGCTCTCCCACACTCGACGCATCGTGGTTCGCCGAGCGTTATCGCTTCATGGTCGGTCTGGCGGCCCTCGTCCTCCTCCCTATCCTGATGATCGCCACTATCCACGCGATCGTGACCCAAGACCTTACGCAGCTTCTCCGTTCGTTCTTCGTTTATCTGCCGCTCGCGATTCTGGGAACGTTCGTTGCCGTCCACATCGCACAGGCGCTGCTCGGGATCACCGATGCCTTAAGTGCCGCCGTGGCGCGGGGCATCGCGAAGGATGTGTCGCAGATCTTCGACTCGGTCGGCAAGACGCTGTCGCATTCGGTGGGGCCCGTGAGCCCTACCACGCCGTCGTTCGCAGTCTTCATCGGCGCTCTCCTCGTGATCGTCGGCTCCTTCCTGGTGTGGTTGGAGCTACTCGTGCGCTCCGCGGCGGTGACGGTGTGCGTCTTCTTCCTTCCGCTCACCATGGTCAGCCTCGTGTGGCCCGCGACCATGCAGTGGCTAAAGCGGCTGATCGAGATCCTGGTCGCTCTCATCCTGTCCAAGTTTGTGATCGTGGCGGTGATCAGTCTCGCGACCGCAGGATTGTCGAATCCGGGCGGCGGTGGATTCGGAACCATCATGGGCGCAGCCGCGCTAATGCTGATGGCGTCGTTGTCACCCTTCGCGCTCCTCAAGCTCATGCCGCTGGCGGAAGGCGCCGCCATCGGCCACCTCCAGGGAATGGCTCGCGGCCCGATCGAGACGCTCAGGCCCGGCGGCGCCGTGAATCAGGCGACCTCGGTCATGAGATCCAAGATGCAGGCACGCGGCGCGGCAGGTCTGGCGGTTGCCGGACCACAACCGGCGCCCGGGGTTCCAGGATCGCCCGGCGGGACCCCTAACGCCCCCCGAACGCCTCCGCGAGGGGCAAGACGGACCCATGATCCCGGTAAGCGTGACGAGAGAGGCGGCGATGCCGTCGCAGCGAGAGACGACGACGCCCCAGGCCGCGCGCAGCCGTCGAAGCCGAAGGCGGGCGGGCGAGTGGCGCCCCCCAGTGCGCGCCCGCGGCCCGAGACCGAGAAGCGGCGGAAGGACTAAGGAGCGGTGGCCGACGTCCCCCGCTACCGCTTTGGGCCGCTCGAGAGGCGCGGTGTTCTCGCCGGTCTCCGCGGGGCGCAGATAGCGGTGGTGGGAGTCGCCTCCGTTGTTGCGGTCGCGATGCTGCGCCTCCTTCCGGCGGGTCCCGCGGCGGTGGTGACGATGTCGATCGCGCTCCTCGCGGCGTTCTTCGCGTTCGTTCCCATCGCCGGGCGCACCGGCGACGAGTGGGTTCCGGTTCTCGCCGGCTGGCTCGCGAACTCGCTCTCTGGAACGACGTTGTTCATCTCGCGCCGGCCGAGTGCGGGCGAGACCCTCCTGCTCGAAGACCAACCGCACTTCCCACCGGTGTTGCGCGACGTCGTCGTTCTCTCGCACCTCGTTCCGTCGACCGCGGCGCGCATCGGCGTGCTGAAGGATCGTCGCGACGGGACCTACACGGGCGTGTTGTCGGTGCGCGGAAAGTCGTTCGCGCTGCTGGATGCGGCCGAGAAGACAAGGCGTCTGTCGTCGTGGGCCGGTGTTCTCGCCGGGCTCGCACGCGAGGGCGGCGTGGTCCACCGGGTGCAGTGGATCGAGCGTACCGTTCCCGATCCGGGAGACGAGATCGGCGAGTACCTCAAGCACAACGTCGCGGTCGCCCTCGACTCCGCCATCGCCCGCTCCTACCTTGAGGTTGTCGACGACGCCGCGCCGGTGACCCAGGAACACGAGGTGTTCGTCGCCCTGCAGGTCCACGCCGGCAAGGCGGGGCGCGCCATCAAGGCAGCGGGTGGCGGCGACTTCGGCGCGTGCGAGGTGTTGCGCCGGGAGCTGACCGCGCTGTCCGCGAGTTTGATGGGCACCGACGTCGTGGTGGACGGGGCGCTGACGCCGCGGCTCCTCGCCCATGCGCTCAGGGCCGCGTTCGACCCCGCGTCGCGCGGCGGGCTCGCGAGCATGGGGAGCAAGGACCGTGATCGCGCCGGGACGTCGGTTGCGAACGCGGGCCCGATGGCCGCGCAAGAGACGTGGTCGGCGTATCACAGCGACGGCGCGTGGCACGCCACCTACTGGATCGCGGAGTGGCCGAGGATCGACGTGGACCCAGACTTCCTCGCGCCGCTTCTCCTTCGCACCGAGGCGATGAGGGCGGTGTCGCTCATCATGGAGCCGGTCAGCCCCCTCAAGGCGATCCGCTCGGTCGAGGCAGCGCGCACCTCCGCGGCGGCCGACGAGGAGCTCCGTCACCGCGCCGGGTTCGTCACGACCGCGCGCCGGCAAAAAGAGCAGGACTCGCTCGGCGACCACGAACGCGCCCTATCACAAGGCCACGCCTTCTACCGGTTCGCCGGCTTCATCACCGTCAGCGCGTCGAGCAAGGATGAGCTCGCGACCGCATGCGGAGAGATCGAAGAGGCAGCGGGGCGGTCGTTTCTCGACATACGCAAGCTGTGCGGTGAGCAGGCGCGCGCGTTCACCTACACGCTTCCGTTGTGCCGGGGGTTCAAGTGAGGGGTCAGCGGGCCCATCGCCTCACCACCGCGCACCTGCAGAGCGCGTATCCGTTCGTCGCGGAGGGCGGCCTCGGCGGGCGCGGCGCCTACATCGGGCGCGATCTGTTCGGCGGTTCGTTCACCTACGACGCGTTCGAGCTCTACGAGCAGGGGGTGCTCACCTCTCCCAACATGGTGGTCGCCGGTCAGCTGGGGCGCGGCAAGTCCGCACTGGTGAAGACGCTGTGTCTCCGGGAGCGGGTGTTCGGGCGGCGCATCGTGGTGATGGACCCCAAGGGGGAGTACGGGCCGGTGGCGCGCTTCTGCGGCACTGAAGTGATCGGACTGAGACCGAGGGGAAAGCTGCGGCTCAACCCGCTCGACCGCCGCATCGCGCATCAGGACCAGCTGCGCCTGCTGCATGCGATCAGCGCGGCGGCGCTCGACCGCACCCTTCGTCCCCAGGAAAAGACCGCGCTGGAGCGAGCGCTCGAGCAGGCGGTCGGGCGGGGGAGGGGAGAGGGGACGCTTCCCGCGGTCGTCGACGCGCTCCTCAATCCAACCGAAGACGCGGGGGCGTCCATCTCCGCCGATCGGGACGCGCTCATCGAATGGGGCAGAGAGGCGGCGCTCGAACTGAGGCGTGTCGTCACCGGGGACCTCAAGGGGATGTTCGACGGCAAGACGTCCCGGTCGATCGATCTCGGCTCCGACGTCGTGGTGCTCGACCTCTCCGCGGTCTACGATTCCGACGCGCTCGGGATCCTGATGACGTGCGCCGCGGCGTGGCTCCAGGGCGTGCTGACCGAACAAGACGGTCGCAAGACGATCTTCGTGCTCGACGAGGCGTGGGCGATCCTCTCGAACCTCGGGATCGCCAAGTGGCTCCAGGCGAGCTTCAAGCTGTCGCGGGCGCGCGGCGTGCAGAACGTCGCAGTGATGCACCGCTTCTCCGACCTCGCCGCCACCGGAGCGCAGGGGAGCCAGCAGGAGCGCGTCGCGCGCGGACTCCTGTCCGACACCGAGACCAAAGTCGTCTACGCGCAACCGCATTCCGAGATACAAGCGACGCGCGACCTGCTCGGGTTGACGGAGACCGAGGCGGCGCTGCTGCCGCAACTCGAGCGCGGGGTGGCGCTGTGGAAGGTGGGGGAGCGGTCGTTTCTGGTGTGGCACCTCCTGGGGGCGACCGAGCGGGAGCTGATCGACACCGACGCGCGCATGCTGCGCAACGTTGGGGAGGACCTCGCGTCGTGAACGCGCCCGGTCACCTGACGCGCCCGCGCGCCCGCGACGACGGGTGGGAGAGCCTCGCCTTCGTCGCGGTCCTTGGCATCCTCGGCTTCGGTTTCCTCCTGTGGGCGACGGGCGAGGTGTCGGGACTCCTCGCTACCGGTGAGCGGCCCGGAGCATCTTTCTCCGAGATGGGCAAGGTCGTCGTCCGTTTGTTTGAGCGGACGGGCGATCCCAAATCGGCGTGGCCCAAGGCGCTTCGTTCGAATATGGCGGGACCGGTTCTGTTCTACGGCGTATTCGTACTCCTCCTTGCAGCTGCCGCACTGGCCGCGTTCGCGCTCGACCGGATCTTCAAGGGCTCGTTCTCGGACGGCCGTCGCGGTTCGTCGTGGGCTTCGATCGGCGATCTTCGCCCGCTGATCGTTCGCCACCCCGTCGGTGGTCGCCTCACCCTCGGGCGGGTTGGGGGCAAGCTCGTGGCCGCAGAGGAGCGACAGAGCGTGATCGTCCTGGGCCCAACGCAGTCGATGAAGACGAGTGGTTTCGCCATACCCGCCATTCTCGAATGGCAGGGCCCGGTGCTGGCCACGAGCGTGAAATCGGACTTGCTGCGCAACACGATCGATGCCCGGAGCGATCGGGGCGAGGTGTGGGTTTACGACCCGACGTCGGCGACCCGAACCGAGTGCAGCTCGTGGTCGCCGCTCGCGTCGTGTCACACGTGGCAGGGCGCGCACCGCACCGCGTCGTGGCTCACCGGCGCCGCGCCCAGCGGCTCGACCGGGCTGTCAGATGCAGAGTTCTGGTATCACGCCGCGGCCAAGCTGCTGGCTCCGTTGCTGTACGGCGCGGCGCGCTCGGGCGGGACGATGACCGACGTCGTCAGGTGGGTCAACCTCCAGGAGCAAGACCGGGTGATGGCCGCGCTCAAGGGGGCGGAGAGGGCGGCCCGCGAAGCCGCGACCGCATCGTTCAAGCGCGACGGGCGCCAGAAGAGCTCCGTCTACACGACCGCGGAGACCGTGCTCGCGGCCTATGAGGACCCGGTCGTGGCGGCCTCGGCGGAGCGGTCTGACATCATTCCCGAGGTTCTGCTCGAGGACGACAGCCGCCGCACCCTGTACGTGGTCGCTCCGTCTCACGAGCAGCGCCGGCTCCGGCCGCTGTTCGAGACGCTGCTGCACACGATCATCTCCTACGCGTTCGAGTGCGCCACCGAGGACGGTCCGCTCGACCCGCCGCTGCTGGTGGTTCTCGATGAAGCCGCCAACATCGCTCCCCTGAGAGACCTCGACGCGCTGGCGTCCACCGCGGCGAGCCACGGGATCCAGTTGGTGAGCGTGTTCCAGGACCTCGCCCAGGTCACGACTCGCTACGGCGAGCGCGCCCACACCGTCGTCAACAACCACCGGGCCAAGATCCTTTTGTCGGGGATCTCGGACACGCAGACGCTCGAGTATGCATCGCGCCTGTTGGGCGACGAGGAGGTGCTTCAGTCGTCGGTGACCCGCGGGGCAGAGGGGCACCGGTCGACGACCGAATCGACCGCGCTCAGGACCCTCGCGCCGGCGCACGTTTTGCGAGGCATCCGGCCCGGTGAGGGCGTGCTGGTATACGGACACCTCCCGCCGGCCCGCCTCGCGCTCAGACCGTGGTTCAAGGAGAGACACCTACTGAACCGAGCTTCGTGACGGTGAAGCGATGAAGCGAGCCGCCCTCGTAGCAGGCGTTCTCGTTTTCGCGCTGCTCCTGCCGACGCTGTTCATGGGCGTGCTCCTGGCGCTGTCGGGAGATCAACCGGCTCCGTCCGAGCAGGCGCTCGAGGAGATCCCGCCGGAGCTGATCGGTCTCTATCAGGCTGCCGCCGGTACATGTGAAGGTCTCGATTGGACCGTGCTGGCCGCGATCCACAAGGTCGAAAGCGGTTTCGGCACCGGTCATGCCACATCGTCGGCGGGCGCACAAGGACCGATGCAGTTCCTGCCGTCCACCTTCTCCGCCTACGGTGTCGACGGCGACGGCGACGGGCGGAAGGACATAGACAACGTCACGGATGCCGTCTTCAGCGCGGCCAACCTACTGTGCGCCAACGGCGCAGGTGAGCCGGCTCGGCTCCCGTCGGCGATCTGGAACTACAACCACTCCGACGCGTACGTCAACGAGGTACTGGCCCTATCGGGCTCGTATGGCGTTTTGGCGGCTCCGGGAGGGGTCGCACATGCTGCGGCCGCCGACCTTCTGCGCAACCCGCGGGTGATCCTGACGTCACGCGCCCGGGGCGATCTGGAGGCCGGCATCGTAGACCAGCGACTCGTCTCGTTACTGGCGTGGATCGCCGGGCGGCACACGATCAGCGTGACCGTGTTCAAAACGGGTCATAGCAAGTACACGAGGTCCGGGCGTGTCTCGTACCACTTCTACGGGCGCGCGGCCGACATCTTCTTCGTCGATGGGCTGCGCGTGAGCAGTACCAGCAACGCCGCGAGGCGGCTCGTCATGGAGATTGCGTCCGTGTCAGGTTCATTCCGGCCCGATGAGCTGGGTCATCCGTTCGGGGCTATCGGCTTCCCTGGCGCGTTCACGGATGCGGATCATGCGGGGCACATCCATGTCGCCTTCAGCTGAAAGCCATGAATATTTCATCTGATGAAACATTCGAGCTTCTTGAAGACCGTCTCTACGAGGATTCCTTTGGCCTGCGCGCTTTAGCACTCCGGTGGGCGCTCGATGGGGGCGATGGTCCTCTGCGCGGTGACCGATCCTGCCGACGGGACGCGCCGGTGGGTCGTGTGGACGTTCGGCTCCGGTTCACGCGCGTTGCGCAAGGGCGTGATCGATCCGCACTTCGGCCTGTTGATCGCGCTAAATCGCATCGTGGGCGACGTTGCGGAAGAAGAACTGACGACGGGCTGCTTGTCCAGTTGCACATCGGACGCCTTTGCGGAACTGCGCGGACGAAACGAGGCACGTTTTGCAGCGTCACGGACGACCTAACGAGGGATGTCAGTAACTGTTGAGTAACTAAAGAACTTGCGTTGTTTCGGCAAGCGCTATAACCTCAAAATGTAGCGGTACGAGGAGGGGGTGAAGCGACATCGCTGCTCACGGCAGAAACGGCGTAACGAGAGGATGCAGATGACGAAGATGCAGAAGTTGGCGTTCTTCCTGGCCATCGTGGGGCTTCTAGGAGGGATGGTGGTGCCCGCTTTCGCGGCGGGATCCTTCACCTGGCAGTGCGACTTCGCGGATCGGTGCCTTTCGCGTGATTGGCAGACGCCGAACACTGGTACGCACCGCGTCCAGGTGTACGCGAACGCCTCGTGTCCTGGAGACGGTAACGAGTATCGCGTCCGGATCGTGCGCGAGCGTACGTTCGGTGACGACCTGGGCGAGTGGTCTCGCTACACCTGTGGGAACGGCGGGACGAAGTCGCGTACGTTCTCGGCCTCAGGCACTTTCCACTTCGATATCGAGAAAGCGGATACCAACAATACGACGAACGTGTGGACGCTTAAGGGCGAGACCAGGTATCCCTAGTAGTAGGTTCGGCTAGCGGGCTTACCATTAGACGGGGGCGTAAGCCCCCGTCAAATGGTGCTGAGGAGATGTGACGGCAGACCGGAGTTCGAGCGCGATCCAATGTGAGGGTCTGACAAAGGTTCTCGGCAGTAGGCGCGTCGTCGATTCTGTCAGTTTGTCGGTGGAGGAAGGGGAGATCTTTGGCTTCCTCGGCCGTAACGGAGCGGGCAAGACGACCACGATCCGGATGCTGATGGGTCTCATGCGCGCCACGGAAGGATCCGCGTCGCTCCTCGGTCATCCAGTGCCGCTCGACCGCGCTGCGCTGAGAGATATCGGATCGCTCGTGGAGGAGCCTGCTCTCTACCCCTGGATGTCCGGTCATCGCAACTTAAGGGTCTTGGGTCCCGCGGACGTGAGCGAGGCTGATATGGGTGCGGCTTTGACCGCGGTCGACCTTCAAAACGATGCCCGCCGAAAGGTCAAGACGTATTCGCATGGGATGCGTCAGCGACTAGGTGTGGCGATCGCGATCTGCGGAAGACCCCGATTGGTGATCCTTGACGAGCCAGCGAACGGACTCGACCCTGCCGGAATACGAGACCTTCGAGAAACGCTCAAGAAGCTCTCCACGTCGGGTGTGACCGTTTTCTTGTCAAGCCACCAGCTTGGCGAAGTCGAGCGAACCTGCGACCGCGCCGCCATCCTTCATCGGGGCAAATTGATCGCAGTTGGCGGGATGCGAGAACTTGGGGCCGAATCGAGCGATGTGTTGGTCGAGGTGGCGGGTGAGTTGCACGATGCCGCGGTCAGCGCTCTTTCGTCATTCCCCGTCTCGGCGTTGGGGCATGGCAGATTCGCTGTTGGCTCCGCTACCGGGGCAGTTGTGGGCGAGCGACTAGCGTCGGTCGGGATTTTTCCCGAGAAGATTAGCACAGGTGTATCGACGCTGGAGGACCGATTCTTGTCCCTTACGGCAGATGCGTCTGAGGGCAGCGACAATGGTGAAGGCTGAGCTCGCGAAGCTGTGGCGACCTGCCGTGGTCGGGTTCGCCGTAAGTCTGGCAGGCCTGTTGGCTCTCGTCTTCGCGGCGTACCAGGACTCTGCTGAAGTTCAACGCTTGGCAGCGCGGAGCGACTACGAGACACTTCGCAACGAAACCTTCGATCCGTCGAAATGCAAGGAGTACTACGGCCTCGAGCCGGGCCGAGCGTGTGAGAAGGCTCGCGCCGATGAGCTCGAGTCGGCCAAGCGTTGGATTGAGAGAAGTCGAGGCGTCTATCCATTCGCTCATGTGCAGCAGCATCCGGTCGGCATCCTAGGCGTCATCGCGGCTCATCTCGCATCCGCGGTGGGAGTGGTGGGCGCCGGCATCATCACAGCCACGCATGCTGCGGGCGAGTGGACTGGGAAGACGATTAACCCTGTTCTTGCTAGATACGGTCGCGGGGCCCACTTCGTGGTCTATAAGTTCATCGGCGGTTTCGTCGGGATGGCCGCCGTTTGGCTCTCCGCGGCTATCATCCTCATCGTGTTGTCTCCGCTTCTGCGTTGGTTGTACGCCGATGTTCATCCCTCTCCCGACGGATATTCCACGATGTCATACGCCGTGGAGCGTTCCCTCCTTGCGCTACCGGTCATCGCCTTCTTCGTTGCCGCCGGCGTGCTTGCAGCCGTGGTCATCCGGAATCCGCTTGGGTCCCTGATTGCTGTCCTTGCCACGCTCGCGATCGCGCTGGTTCTTCCCGGTTTGGGGGCGGACTGGGGGCCAGGTTCATGGATCGCACGTTGGATGGACTTCGGGCCAAAGGGTCAATTCGGTGAACACCTGTGGGTTGCTCCTCCGACGAGCGATTCAGCGGACATGCGTTTAGGTGTCGCGGGCGATGGGCTCGCCTTGGCGTTGTCCACTGCCGCCGCCTTGACGTTGGCGACGGTCCGGATGCGCCGAATGGATATCGCGTGAAGCGGGAGCTTCGGAAGGTTGTCCGCCCGCTCATCGCCGTGGTGATCGGGATTGGCGTGTTGCTGCAGGTCGTCTTCGCCTTCACGTACGTGAGCGCCGCTGAAACAAATTACGCGCCGTGGGTCGGTGACGTGTCTCGCCTTGACGATGAGTGCGATCGATCGGAGAACGCATGCTTGGCGGAGCTCGCCTCGGCGCGGGAGCAGGCTGCTTACGTGGCGGAGGATTTTCGACTGGCGAGCGTGATGCAGACGCCCCTCGGCATGGTTGGCGTTGCCGCAGGGAACTTCGCATCGTTCATCGGAGCCCTAATCGTCGCCGCGATTGCATCGACCTACGTAGGGGGCGAGTGGTCTGGCCGAACGATCTCATCCGTCCTCGTTCGAGACCCCGATAGACGTCGCCTAGCGATGAGACAGTTCTCCATCGTGCTGATAGTGGCCTTGGCTGCGCTCCTCGTGTCGATACTGGTTCTCGCGCTAGTGTCGTTGTTGCTGGATGTCGCTTTCGATGTCACCCCTCCTGTAGGCGATTTGGACGTTTCAGCGTGGGCCGTGGACCGACTGTCGACGGGCTTCCTCGTCGTCGTCGCCTTCGCCGCGGTCGGCGTTCTGTTCGGCCATGTCGCGCGGCGTCCCTTCGGAGCATTCTTGCTGTTCATCGGCGCGGTGGTTGGGTTTCACGCGGCGGCTCTTGTGGACGGGCTCTACATTGCGACGCCCGTGTACTGGATCGCGTCATGGATGGAACTAGTACCGGGAGACGCGTTAGCGGATCACGCTTGGTTGGATCGTTTCCCACTGCTCGCGGAGTCCGCCGTCCCAGCGGCACCGGCGGTTTGGACAGGCGTGGCACTCGCGCTCCTGGCGGTCGGTGCTCTCGGCGCGTCGATCCGTCGCCTAGTGTCGCGCGATATTGCGCAATGAGTCTTCGGGGTCGTGGCCCCCCGCTACGAGAAGGGTTCATCATGCTCACGTTCAACCGCAACTTCGGGCAGCCTCGCGCTGTTGATCAGAGACATCCACACCCAGTCTCGTGAGACCTACGGCGCTCCGAGGGATCCACCGAGCTCTCAGGAAGAAGGGTGTGCGCTGCGGTCGCAAGCGGGTCGCCCGGTTGATGAGGACCGAGAACCTCCAGGGCGTTCACCGCCGCAAGAGAACCCGCACGACCATGCGCGACGAGGCTGCTGCGGCGGCCCCGGATCTCGTGGACCGCAACTTCAAAGTCGATCGACCTGACCGGTTGTGGTCACCGACATCACCTATTTGTGGATGTGGGAGGGATGGCTCTACGTCGCCGCGGTCCTCGACGTCTTCTCGAGACGAATCGTCGGCTGGTCGATGGCCGATCATCTACGCACAGAGCTCGTTACCGAGGCGCTCGACATGGCGCTATTTCTGAGACGACCACAAGACGGGCTGGTGCTGCATTCCGACCGCGGCTGCCAATTCACGAGCTTCGCCTTCGGACGCCGCTGCGAGGACGCGGGCATCGTCCCGTCGATGGGATCGGCCGGCGACGCCTATGACAACGCGATGGTCGAGAGCTTCTTCGGCACGCTCGAGTGCGAGCTTCTGGACCGCGTCCGCTTCAAGACCAAGCGCGGGGCTTGCACCGAGATCTTCGACTTCATCGAGGGCTTCTACAACCCGCATCGCTTGCACTCGTCGCTCGACTACATGTCACCCTTGGAGTTCGAAGAGCAGCACTTAGCTACGATGCAGTTGACCCAATCGGAAAGTGTCTAGAAAACCGGGGCAACGTCATCCTTTCGCTAGCCGACTTACGATGTGACCAGTTAGCGTCCCACGACGTGGTGGAAATTCCGGGTGGAAATCCCGCTAAATGAGAAAGGCCATCGCCATCCTCATCTGAGGTCTGAAGTCGGATGAGGAGGAGGCAATGGCCAACAACATGATGGACCTAACGTCGTTCGTCGGCAAGCTTCTCAAGGAAGACGACAGCGACATTTTGCGCGACGGGATCAAGGCGCTCGCCCAGATGATCATGGAGGCCGAGGTCTCTTCCAAGATCGGCGCGGCTCCCTACGAGCGTTCCGAGAACCGCACCGCCTACCGCAACGGCTACCGCACCCGCGCTGGGACACCCGGGTGGGCACCGTCGAGCTCAAGATCCCGAAGGTGACCGCCGGCACCTACTTCCCAAGCCTGCTCGAGCCCCGCAAGCGCGCCGAGAAGGCGCTGCAGGCGGTCATCGTCGAGGCATACGTCAAGGGTGTATCGACCCGCAAAGTCGACGACCTCGTGAAAGCCCTCGGGATCGACGGGATCTCGAAGTCGGAGGTCTCGCGCATCTGCAAGAGCCTCGATGAGGACGTGAAGGCGTTCCTTTCCCGCCCCATCGAGGAAGAGCACCCGTATCTGTGGCTCGACGCCACGTTCCACAAGGTGCGCGAACTGAGACGGGTCGCGACGGTGGTCGCGGTCGCGGTCGACGAAGACGGCCACCGTCACGTGCTCGGCTGCGACACCGGACCGAGCGAAGATCACGCCTTTTGGACGAGGTTTCTGCGAACTCTCGTCAAGCGCGGTCTCAAGGGCGTGAGGCTCGTGATCTCCGACTCTCACGAGGGGCTCAAGGCTGCCGTCGCCAAGGTCTTTCCGGAAGCGACTTGGCAACGATGTCGCGTGCATTTCATGAGGAACCTCTTGTCGACCGTGACGAAGGGCGCCCAGGAGGCGGTCGCCGCGCTCGTGCGTACGATCTTTGCCCAACCCGATCGGGTCTCCGCGATGGAGCACCTGGGCGAGGTCGCTGCGATGCTGCGCCGCAAGTTCCCCCAGGCCGCCGATCTCCTAGAGGACGCGGCCGAAGACGTCTTGGCGTACATGCACTTCCCACGAGAGCACTGGCGCCAGCTGCACTCGACCAACACCCTGGAGCGCATCAACAAAGAGCTCAAGAGGCGGACGCGCGTCGTCGGGATCTTCCCCAACCGCGACTCGCTCGTGCGCATGGTGGCGACGCTGCTGCAAGAGCAAGACG
>Ga0247713_1001007_pt1 | contig 15067 bp, 10 predicted proteins | sample 21E_NmetaG_FD_189936 | JGI IMG/M metagenome (GOLD analysis project Ga0247713, IMG submission 189936) | Soil microbial communities from hillslope of Landscape Evolution Observatory, University of Arizona, Oracle, AZ, United States - 2-1-E_N | ecosystem: Engineered > Artificial ecosystem >... | reverse complement strand
CTCTACGAGCTCTCGCGCCGCTCCGTCAGCAGGCGGATCGGCGCGAGAGCTCGTAGAGCGCGACCGTCCCCGCCATCGCGACGTTCAGCGACTCCGCGTCGCCGGACTGCGGAATCGTCGCGAGCGCGTCGCACCCCCCGAGGACGTCGTCGGGCAGGCCCTCGCGCTCCGCGCCGAGGACGAAGGTGACGCGGTGCCCGAGCTCGAGGTCGTGGAGCGGCGTGCCGCCGCGGGCGACGAGCGCGACGCGCGGACGCGGCGCCTCGTCGAAGCGGGCGACCGGCACGCGGAAGGCCGCCCCCGCCGACGCGCGCAGCGCCTTCGGGCTCGTCGCGTCGGCGCACCCCGCCGAGAGCGCGACGCCCGCGCCGAACGCGTCCGCCGCGCGCAGGAGCGTCCCGACGTTGCCCGGATCGCCCACGCGCCAGAGCGCGAGCGTCGCGTCGCGGCAACCGGTCTGGAGCCGGTCCCGGCGGAAGACGGCGACGACGCGCGGCGGATGGCCGAGCGACGAGACCTCCGCGAGGAGCCGCGGGTCGACGCGCTCGGCGTCGCGCAGCCGCTCCTCGAGCGCCGGGCGCTCCGCGTCGACGAGCGCGAGCACCGGGTCGAGCCCCGCGTCGAGCGCGGCGGCGACGAGGTCCTCTCCTTCCGCGACGAAGAGCCCCTCGCGCCCGCGGCGGCGCCGCGACCGCAGCCCGCGCACGAGCCGCAGCCGCTGGTTCGCCGCGGAGGTGATCAGGCCGCGGTCTGCTGCTCGGCCGGCGCGTTCTCGAGCGCCGACTTCGCCTGCTGCGCGACCGCCGCGAACGCGGCCGGGTCGTTCGCCGCGAGGTCGGCGAGGATCTTGCGGTCGAGCTCGATCCCCGCGGCGCGGCAGCCGGCGACGAACTGGTTGTACGAGAGCCCGTTCGCCCGCGCCGCCGCGTTGATCCGCGTGATCCAGAGGCGGCGGAACGTCCGCTTCTTCGCCTTCCGGTCGCGGTACGCGTAGACGAGCGACTTGTCGACCTGCTCCTTCGCGTACCGGTAGGTCTTGCTCTTGAGGCCCCAGTACCCCTTCGCCTGCTCGAGGACCTTGCGGCGCTTCTTGCGCGCGTGGACGGATCGCTTCACTCGCGGCACGGCTAGCGCCTCCCCAGCTGCTTCTCGATGTTGCGTGCGTCGCTCGGCGCGACCGCGAAGTCCTTACCGAACCTCCGCTTTCGCTTCGGCGACTTCTTCCCGAGGTTGTGGCTCTGCATCGCCTTGCGGCGCAGGAGCTTCCCCGTCCCGGTCACCTTGAACTTCTTCTTCGCCCCGCTTGACGTCTTCTGCTTCGGCATCTGGCTTGCTCACTCCCGCGTTCTTCGTCGGCCCCAGCACCATCACCATGTTCCGCCCGTCCTGAAGCGGCGGAGACTCGACCTGCCCGAGCTCCTTCACGTCCTCCGCGAGCCGCATCAGGAGGTCTCGGCCGCGTTCGGGGTGCTGCTGCTCGCGCCCCCTGAACATGATCGTGACCTTGACCTTCGCGCGCTGGTTGAGGAACCGGACGACATGGCCCTTCTTGGTCTCGTAGTCGTGGACTCCGATCTTCGGCCTGAGCTTGATCTCCTTGACGTTGACCTGGGACTGGTGCTTGCGGGCGAGCTTCGCCTTCTGCTCCTGCTCGTACTTGTACTTCCCGTAGTCCATGACCCGGGCGACGGGCGGATCCGCGGCAGCGGCCACCTCCACCAGGTCGAGGTTCTTCGAGTACGCGTACTCGCGCGCTTCGTCCGAGGTCTTGATCCCGAGCTGCGTCCCGTCCTCGTCGATGAGCCGGACGCGCGGGACGCGGATGTTCTCGTTGATCCGGTCCTGCTTCACCGGCCGGACGGGCTCGACGAACCGCCGCGGCCTCAAAGGATCGTCACCAAGCTCGCACTTCCTCCTCCGTCAACGACAAGACCGCTGCAAGCAGCGGCCCGAGACCCCTCGTCTGCACGACTCGGTTGAACCCCCGACGGGCGTCGCGGCCCCGGAGGTGAGGGAACGGTCCCTGCTTGCAACGGTCAGAGCGTAGCAAGTTCGGCGACGAAGTCCACGAGGCTCCGCTGGTACTGCTCGCCGCCGCGGTCGCGGATCGACAGCGACGCCGCCGACTCGCGGTCGCCGTAGACGACGACCTTCGGGACCTTCTCCAGCTCCGCGTCCCGGATCCTCCTGCCGACGGTCTCGTCCCGCTCGTCGACGTCGACGCGGAAGCCCGCCCGCGAGAGCCCGCTCGCGATCTCCCGCACCGCCTCGCGGTGGTGCTCGCCGACCGGCAGCAGGCGCACCTGCACCGGCGCGAGCCAGAAGGGGAACGCGCCGCCGTAGTGCTCGATCAGGATGCCGATGAACCGCTCGAGCGAGCCGAAAAGCGCGCGGTGGATGACGTACGGCACGTGCTCCCGGTTGTCCGGGCCCATGTACGTGCAGCCGAGCCGCTCCGGCTGCTGCCCGTCGAGCTGGATCGTCCCCATCTGCCACGCGCGCCCCATCGCGTCGTCCATGAAGAGGTCGATCTTCGGGCCGTAGAACGCCCCTTCCCCCTCCGCGACGCGGTACGGGATCCCCTGCCGCTCGACGGCGTCGCGGAGGATCGCCTCGGTGCGATCCCACTGCTCGTCGGTGCCGAGCTTGTTCTCGGGCCGGGTCGCGAGCTCCGCGTGGGCGAGCTCGCGGACGCCGAAGCGGTCGTACAGGAAGCCGACGTAGTCGAACATCTCGTCGATCTCGGCCTGGATCTGGTCCTCGGTGCAGAAGACGTGCGCGTCGTCCTGGCTGAACTGCCGCGCGCGCGTGAGCCCGTGGAGCGAGCCGGTGGGCTCGTCCCGGTGCAGCACCGCCGCCTCGGCGAACCGGAGCGGAAGCTCCTTGTAGCTGCGCAGCCGGCTCGCGAACAGGAGCATGTGGCCCGGGCAGTTCATCGGCTTGAGGCCGTACGCGGACTCGCCGTAGGGGACGAGGAAGAGGTTGTCGCGGTACTTGTCCCAGTGGCCGGACCGCTTCCAGAGCTCGACGTCCCACATCAGCGGCGTCTTCACCTCGAGGTAGCCGCGCTTCGCGTTCTCGGCGCGGCGGAGGTCCTCGAGCGCGTTCCAGAGCGCCATTCCCTTCGGGTGCCAGAGCGCGGCGCCGGGCGAGACCTCCTCGAAATGGAACAGGTCGAACTGCGGCCCGAGACGCCGGTGGTCGCGCTGCTTCGCCTGCTCGAGGCGCTGGAGGTGCGCCTCGAGGTCCTCCTGCGAGTAGAACGCGGTGCCGTAGATCCGCGTCAGCTGCGTGTTGCGCTCGTCGCCACGCCAGTACGCGCCCGCGAGCCCCGTCAGCTTCAGCGCCTTGATCGGCCGCGAGTCCTGGAGGTGCGGCCCCTTGCAGAGGTCGGTGAAGTCGCCCTGCGTGTAGAAGGAGATCGGCCCCTCCGCCGTCTCGACGAGCTCGACCTTGTACGGCTCGTCCTCGGCGCGGAACCGCTCGACCGCCTCCTGCGCCGACACCTCCTGACGCGTCCACTCGCGGCCCTCGGCGAGCGCGCGGCGGATCTCCTCCTCGATCCGCTCGAGGTCCTCCTCGCGGATCGGCTCCGGGAACTCGAAGTCGTAGTAGAAGCCGTTGTCGACCGGCGGGCCGATCGCGATCCGGACGCCCGGGTAGAGCCGCCGGACCGCCTCCGCGAGCAGGTGCGCGGACGAGTGGCGGAGGACGGCGAGCGCGTCGGCGTCCTGCCGGTCGCGCGTCGTCAGGATCTGGATCTGCTGCCCGTCGTGGAGCGGCAGCCGCAGGTCCTGGACGGCGCCGTTCGAGCGGACGAGGACGGCCTGCTCGGCCAGCTTCGGGCCGATCGCGCGGGCCGCGTCGAGGCCGGTCGCGCCGTCCGGAAGTTCCAGTTCGCTCCCGTCGGGAAGGACGACCTTCATGAGCGAACAGGATACGCACCCCCGCGAGGACGACCGGAACGACGAGATCGACGAGTCGCCGGTGCCGGATCCGACCGCGAAGGAGACCGACGCGGCGGACGACCCGGGCGCGGACTAGCGGCTATCCGTCGTCGCTCGCCGCGGCGCGGACCTCGCCCCAGCTCGGATCCCACTCGACCGTCGAGGTGGGCTCCGGCCACGCGAGCGGCTCGAGGCGCGCCGTCGCCGGCCGCATGAACCGGCCCCAGATCGCCGCCGGGAAGGTGCCGCCGGCGACGCGGATCCCGCGCACGTCGGTCATCGGGATCAGCCGGTTCGGGTACCCCACCCACACGGCCGTCGCGAGCTGCGGGACGTACCCGACGAACCACGCGTCGCCGTAGTCGTCGGTCGTCCCGGTCTTGCCCGCGGCGGGCCTGCCCGGGATCTGCGCCCGCGTCCCCGTGCCGCGCTCGACGTTCTGCTCGAGCACGTTCGTCACGTGGTACGCGACGGCGTCGGGGAGGACGCGGCGCCCCGGCCGCGGCCCCCACACGTCCTCGTCGGTCGCGCCGTCGGCGCGCTCGACGCGCCGGATGGCGAACGGCTCGTGGTAGACGCCTCCGGCGGCGAGCGTCGCGTACGCCGACGCCATCTCGAGCACGCTCAGGTCGTTCGCGCCGAGGCCGATGGACGGGACGGCCGCGAGCGGCGACGTGACGCCGAGCGCCTTCGCCGTCCGCGCGACGCTCGCGGGGCCGAGGTCGAGCGTCATCTTTGCGTAGACGACGTTGTCGGACGCGAGGGTCGCCTGGACGAGGTTCACGGGCCCGAGATACCGGCCGGTGTACGTCTTCGGCTCCCACGGCTCCTGCCCGTGCGGCATCGGGTGGCTGAAGGGCTCGGAGACGTAGGTCGTCGTGTACGGGTGCATGCCGCGGCGGATCGCCTCCGCCAGGACGAACGTCTTGAACGAGGAGCCCGTCTGGCGGCGTCCCTGCACCGCGAGGTTGAACTCGGGGCGTGCTCCCGGGACGAGCGACGTCATCGTGCGGATGGCGCCGTTCCGCGGGTCGATCGCGATCACGGCCGCCGCCGGATCGCCCTGCTTCCCCAGCTCCTGCGCGATCGCGCGGCGGGCGAGCTGCTGGTAGCGCGGGAGCACGGTCGTGTACACGCGGAGTCCGCCCTGGCGCACCGTCTCCTCCCCGTAGCGGCGAGCGAGCTCCTGCCGCACGTAGGAGAAGAAGTACGGCTCGCGCCGCGTCGTGAACAGCTGGCCGCGTCGGAGGTTCAGCGGCAGCTCGGCGAGCTGCTCGTACGCGCTCGGCGGGATCGCGCCGGTCTCGAGCATCGCGCGGAGCACCTCGTTCCGCCGCGCCGTCGCGAGCTCGGGGTTGCGGAACGGGTCGTACCGCGACGGCGCGCGGATCAGCCCCACCAGCAGCGCGGCCTGCGCGGGGCCGAGCTGCGACGCGCGGCGCGAGAAGTACGTCTGCGCCGCCGCCTCGGCCCCGTACGCGTGGTTCCCGAAGTAGACGCGGTTCAGGTACTCCTGCAGGATCCGGTCCTTCGACCAGCGTTCCTCGAGCTGGATCGCCAGGCACGCCTCGACGCGCTTGCGCTCGAGCGACGTCTCGCGGGCGAGGTAGAGGCTGAGCACGAGCTGCTGCGTGATCGTCGACCCGCCCTCGACGATGCGCCGCTCCTCGAGGTTGCGCCACGCGGCGCGCGCGATCGCGCGGTAGTCGATCCCGTCGTGCTCGTGGAAGCGCCGGTCCTCCATCGCGACCGTCGCCTGCCGCAGCCACGGCGACATCTGGTCGAGCGAGACGGACTGCCGGTAGGTGTTCGAGCGGATCGCGCCCAGGAACGTGTCATCGACGGCGTAGACGTACGACGTCTCGCCGAGCGGCCTCACCTCCTCCGCGTCGAGGTCGCAGATCTCCGGCAGCGCGCGCAGCTCCGAGTGCGCGACCGCCGCCACCGACGCGAACGCGGCGAGCACCGCCGCGAGCAGGAGCGCGCCGATCCCGAGCAGCACGAGCCACACGCGGGTGCCGCGGTTCCGCCGGCGGCGACGGCGCAGCCGCGGCGGCGGCGTCGGCAGCCCGCGCACGCTCTCGCCGCGGCGCAGATACGACTTTCGACGTGGACTCATCGTGTAGCGATACAACGGACGCGGCGCGCGCGCGGACACGCGGGAACCGTCGGCGTGCAGCCGTTTCGAGTCGTCGGGACGCGGGGAAGCACCCGTGGACACGATCTCGAGGGGGTTCAATGCACCACGACAAGCACGTTCGCGACGTGATGAGCTCGAACCCGCGGACGGTCGAGCCGTCTGCGACGGTGGTCGAGGCCGCGCGCGCGATGAAGGAGGAGGACGTCGGCCCGCTCCCGATCGCCGAGGGCGACCGGCTCGTCGGCATCCTCACCGATCGCGACATCGCCATCCGCGTGGTCGCGGAGGGCAAGGATCCGCAGTCCACGACCGTCGAGGAGATCGCCTCGCGCGACCTCGTGACGATCGACCCTGAGCAGGGCCTCGACGAGGCGATGCGGCTGATGGCGCAGCACCAGGTCCGCCGGCTGCCGGTGTGCGAGGAGGACGGCCGCCTCGTCGGCATCGTCGCGCAGGCCGACGTCGCCCGCGTCTCGCACGACGAGCGCACGGGCGAGGTCGTCGAGCAGATCTCGCAGCCGTAGCGTCTGCGGTAGGCGGGGCAGAACGGAGAAGGGCCGGCATGTGCCGGCCCTTCTCGCGTCGTTCGGCGCGGCGCGGCGCTACTGCGCCTTGCCGCTGACGAGCGTCCGTGCGAGCACGATCGTCCCCTGCGTGTACGCGACCTCGCCGAGGTAGCGCGTACCGGGCGTGAGCCCGCTGCCGGTCAGCGTGACCGCGTGGTCCTGCCCCGGCGTCGTCACGACGGACGACGGCGAGACGGTGCCCTGGCCGTCCGCGGTGAGCGTCCACCCGAAGAGCGTGAACTCCGCGTCGGGGCCGTCGGTCTGCCACGCGTGCACGTAGACCGTGTACGTCGCCGCGCCGGCGGTGTTCCGGTGGGTGACGAACTCCCGCGACGAGGGGCTGCCGCTCGAGGAGACGAGCGTCGTGCCGCGGTACAGGTACAGGTCGAGGTCGTCGTTCCCGTCCGTGTCCTCGTCGAACAGGTCGAAGCGGACGAGGCTGTTGTTCGGGACGCTGATCGACTTCGACCACGTGCCCGGGCCGCCCACGACGAACGTATTCGACGGATCGTCCGCGATCGTGGCCTGGTCCGTGTCCGCGGCCTGCAGCCCCGTCTTGCTCAGGTTGATCGTTCCGGAGACGCCGCTGCGGATCGACCACGACGCGTTGTTGTCGGAGCCGAGCGAGACGGCCGCCGGGGCGGCGATAGCCACCGGGCGGATCACGATCGGGATCCGGACGGCGTTCCCGCCCGCGGTGGGCGTCAGCGTCAGGTGGCCGGTCTGCCACTTGTTCAGCTGAGCCGACTGGTTCGTGAACGTCATCGACAGCGTCTGCGACGCACCCGCGGCGATCGTGAACATGCCGTGGTCGATCGTCGCGTTGATCCCGGGGAGACCCGAGAACGCGGCCGTGTACGCCTGCGCCGAGCCCGACACGTTCGTCACCGTCCGCTCGACGGTCCGCGCCCCCGGCATCGCGCCGATGGCGATCGACGCCCCGTTCAGGTCGGTCGGGTGGAGCGGGTTGGTGCAGGCCGCCTGGCCGGCGCCGCAGATGTAGCGGCTCCAGTCGGCTGGGCCGTGCTCGAACACGAGCCCCGGGTTGGCCGCGAGCGTCGGGCGGGTGTGGCCCGCGCCCTCGGCGAACGTCCGCCGCGCCTCGGAGGAAGCGGCGTTGTTGTCCGTGAAGCTGCCGAGGATGCTGTAGCCGGTCGTCATCAGCGCCGACTTGATCGTCATCGGCGACCAGCCCGGATGCCGGTGCTTGAGCAGCGCCGCCATCCCGGCGACGTGCGGGCTCGACATCGACGTGCCGCTGATGATGTTGAAGAGCTCGAACGACGCCGGCGAGTACCCGGCGAGGATGTCGACGCCCGGTGCGATCACGTCCGGCTTGAGCAGGTTCTGCTGCGCGCCGGCCTGCGGCCCGCGCGAGGAGAACGCCGCGACGAACGGGGCGGCGTTCGGAGCGGTCGAGCCCTGGCTGAGCGTGGCGGTCGCACCTTCCGTCTGCGCGTACGCCTGGACCGGCGTGAGCGCGTCGTTCTGCAGGTGCACCGTCGGGAGCGTGTGCACGTCCCCGTTCAGCGAGTTCGGCGTCACGTTGATGATGATCGCGCCGACGCCGCCGGCCTCCTTGACCGCGGCGCTCTTGTCGACGCGGGCGTTGAGAGGTGCCGCGCCGCCGCGCTCGCACACGACGATCTTGCCCGCCACCTTGGCGGGGTCGAGCTGGGCCTGACCGCCGGTGGTCGGCTCCTGCGTCGAGAAGCACTGCCGGAGCAGGTTCGGGTTCGCCGTCGGCAGACCCGCGTCCTGCGCCCGGATCAGCGGCGCCGGCCCGACAGTCGACGAGATCAGCGAGACGCCGTTGTAGACCTGCCCGTTGCCGAGCGTGACGACGCCATTCGCCGGCCGCGGATGCGTGCCGGCGGCGACGGTCGTCACCCACGGCATCACGTGCGCGACCGTGCTGTCGCCCGGGCCGCTGTTGCCGGCCGACATGGAGACGAACACGCCCGCCTCCGCGGCACGCCGCGTCGCGTCGGGGACGAACCCGGTGAGCGCGGAGGTGGAGCCGCTGATCGAGAAGTTGATCACGTCGACGCCGTCGGCGACCGCCGCGTCGAACGCGGCCGCGCTGTCCGGCGAGAAGCAGCTCGGCCAGCAGACCTTGTACGCGGCGAGGCGCGCGCGCGGGGCGATCCCGCTGATCTTGTCGAAGCCCGTCAGCGAGCCGGTCGGGGTGATGCCGTGGTTGCCGGCCGCCGTGGTGCCGACGTGCGTCCCGTGACCGTTCAGGTCGCGCGGCGAGCGGAAGTCCGGCGCCGTGACCGGCCCGAGCACGGCCTCGCGTGTCTCGAGGAAGAACCGAGCGCCGACGAGCTTGTTGTTGCACAGGTTCGCGTCCCACGAGCCGTCGGTGACGGTCTCCGCGGACGCGCACTTGCCCTTCCAGCGGTTGCCCGGAAGCGGCTTGTACATGACCTTGCCGTTGATCCGGTCGCTGACGCTCGGGTGCTCGGGCCAGATGCCGGTGTCGATGATCCCGACGACGATGCCCTCGCCCGCGCCGGTCGCGTTCGAGGCGTTCGAGCCGCTCTGCGGGCCGCCGAGTTGCGCCCACAGCCCGGTCGGACCGGTGAGACCGAGGAAGTCCGGCGTCGTGACGGTGTCGGGGTAGTACTCCTCCGCCTCCTCGATCGACGTGACCTCGGGCAGCTTCTCCAGCGCCGCGGCCTGCGCGTCGCTGAGCTGGGCCGCGAACCCGTTGAGGACGTAGTTGTAGTCGTAGAGCTTGTTTGCCCCGCCGACGCGTGCGAGGACGGCGTCGTGGCGCGCGTTCAGGTGCGCGACGTAGCGCTGGACGTTCGCGTCCTGCGGGTCGATCTTCTCGCCCTTCGCGGGCTTCGTCGCCGGGATGCCGGCCACTCCGCCTTCGTACGAGACGGCGGGCTCGCCCGCCAGCTGGACGATGTAGACCTTCGCGGCCGCCGAGCCCGTCGTGCGGGCCGGACTGCCCTGCGCCGCGGCTGTGACGATCACGCTCGCGAGACACGCGATCGCCAGCGCGAGGCGCCAGTTTCGATCCGACATTCGGTTCCCCTCTCCCTTGTTCATGGGCCGTTGGCCCACCTACTGCTCCGGTGGAGCGGGCCGATTCTCCTCTGATATCGCTTCCTCGTCAAGGAGGCGGCGCGGCGGACGAGCGAAGGGGCCGGCTCGCGCCGGCCCCTCCTCTCGCTGCCGCTCGTGCTCAGCGGCCGGGCGTCGTGATCGCGAGCGTCTCGGCCCGCTTGCCCTTCTGGTTGAAGTGGTGCAGGAGCAGGACGCCCTGCGACCCGTTCGCCGCGTAGTTCGCGGCGTTGTACGTCACGCCGATCTTCGTCCCGTCGACCGCCGGGTACATGTTGCGCCCACCGAGACCGTCAGCGAACGCGAGACCCGGCTTCGCGTGGTCGTACGTGAGCCACGGCGTCGTCTCGATCGTGCCCCAGAACCGGCTGAAGCCGACGACGCGGTACTTGAACGACGTCTGGCCGGCCGGCAGGCCGATCGAGGCGATCGGGATCGGCAGGATCATCACGTTCGTGTCGAACGGCGCCGTGTTCACGTTCGAGTTGAAGATGTTCGTGAACCCGGTCACCGCCAGCGTGTTCGGGGCCGCCGGAAGGTTCTGCCCAGCGACGACGAACACGTCCGTATCCGTGAAGCGGGTGTTGAACGCGTGCCAGTCCGCGACCCCGTCGCCGTTGCGGTCGACCTGGATCGTGATCTGGTTGTCGGTCGCCGCCGTCGCCCAGTCGCCGTGCGTGGAGACGCCGAAGTGGAGCACCCCGGCCTTCGTCGCGACGCCGACATGCTGGATGTCGCCGTTCCGGGCGAGCGGCGAGACGCCGGTGCCGAGCGCGGCGAGCCCGCTCGTGTGCTGGAGCTCGAAGGCGCTGACCTTCGAGAGGTAGCCGAGCGGCTCGGCGCCCGTGTCGACGCCCGCGCCGGCGATCGTGATCGTCGCCTGGCCGCCGCTGTTCGGCGGGACCACCAGCGCCGACGGCGCCGCCTTCGTGGTCGAGGCGGGGCGGGCGGACGCGTAGACGGGCACGCGCAGGGCCGGGCCGCTCGACGGCGTCACGACCACGTTCCCGCTCGCCTCGCTCAGCCAGTGCCGCGGGTTGCCCGCCTGGCTGCCGGCGACGGACGCGTCGCGCGTGTTCTGCATCGCCGAGGCGTCCGCGTTCAGCTGCACGCGGAACGTCGCGCTCCCGCCGGCGGGCACGCTCAGCGAGGTCCCGTCGGGGAACGAGTACGAGACGCCGGGGATGCTCGTCAGCGCGTCGTAGGCGATCGAGTACGCCTGCGCCGACGACCCGAAGTTGACGACGCGGATCGTCCGCGTGGCGCTGTACGTCCCCGCCACCTCGACGGAGCCGAACGAGACGCTGACGGAGCCGGAGCCGTCCGCGTTGTAGGCGATCGAGCTGGACCCGAGCGCCGTCGCGACGTTCACGCGGCCCGAGCCGACGCGGCCGACGCCGATGCGGTCGCCGCTCTGGCCGAACTCCGTCCAGATGTCGTGCCCGGCCGTGTTCATCGCGAGTGCCTTGAGCTGCTCGCCCGTCCACGTCGGGTTCGCCTGCTTCAGCAGCGCCATGACGCCCGCCACGTGCGGGGCCGCCATCGACGTGCCGTTCAGGCTGCGGCCCTCGGTCAGTGTCCAGACGTTCGGCGACCAGATCGTCTGCCCGGGGGCCGCGAGGTCAGGCTTCAGCGCCGTGTCGCGGGAGCGCGGGCCTCGCGAGCTGAAGCTCGAGAGCGTGTCGTTCATCCCCTCGAGGACGCTGTCGCCGCGCACGAGCGTGCTGAGCGTGACGTTCAGCGACGAGATCTCGCCGGCGGTGAGCTGGCTCATCAGCGCCGCCTTCACGAGGCTCGTCGTGTACATCGCGGGCGTCGTCGCGTTTCCTGCGATCGCCGTGTCGAGGAACGGGACGCTGTCGGCCATGATCATCCCAGCAGCGCCGGCCGCGGTGGCGTTGTTCGCCCGGACGGCAGAACCGCACGGGAAGGTCGCGTCGCCGTCCTTCTTCCAGTCGACGAGGACGATGCGGCCCTTGATGTTCGCCGCATCGGCGCCGGTCCACGCCGAGCAGCCGTACTGGTTCGTCGCCGGGTAGTACACGTTGCCGCTCACCTGCGGCGTCGCGCCCCAGTTGAAGTTGACGGAGCGGGAGCCGATGTACGTCCCGGCGATCGGCGAATCCGCGGGAGCGATGATCGCGTCCGCCCGCTCGGCGGCGTCACGCGACGAGGCGACCGAGATGGCGCGCGTCGCGCTCGCGGGGCTGCCGGTGACGTAGTAGACGTCGCCGCTGTTCCCGGCCGACGCCACGACGATGACGCCGAGCGCAGCCGCGTTGTTGCTGGCGACCGCCGACGGGTCGTCCGGCGTGCCGTACGGCGAGCCGAGCGACATGTTGATCACGTCGACCGCGTCGGAGGGGTCGCCGTCCCGGTTCGGGTCGGTCGCCCACTCGATCGCGGCCGCGGTCAGCGCCGTGCTGCCGGTGCAGCCGAAGACGCGGAGCGCGTAGATGCCGGCTTCCGGCGCGACGCCCGGGCCGATCCGCATCGCCACGGTGTCGAGGTCCGCGTCGTAGGGGCCGGTGTAGGTGCTGCCGTCGGCGTTGACGCCGGTGCCCGCAGAGGTGCCGGCCACGTGCGTACCGTGCCCGTTGCAGTCCATCGGGTTCGGGTCGGGCCGCGGGATGAGCGCCGCGCCCGTGCCGCCCGCGTTGTAGTTGTCGCCGGCGAGGTCGAAGCCGCCGACGACCTTGGCGTTCGGGTAGATCTGCTGCCCGGTCGCGCCGATCACGGCGAACCCGGCGGGATTGTCGTTCGGCCACGCCGGGTTCGCGGCCGCGCTGCGCGCGATCATCAGGTCGGCACTCGAGCCGGAGCCGGCGAAGCCGGTGTGCACGTAGTCCACGCCGGTGTCGATCACGGCGATCGAGAGGCCGGCGCCGGTCTTGCCGAACGCCTCCCACGCCTGTGCGCCGCCGATGAACGGGACGCTGTAGTGGTTGTCCAGCTCGACGAGTGGGATCTGGTGGACCGCCTTCACGCCGGGCAGAGCCGCGAGCTCCGCCGCGGCGCCCGGCTCCGCCTGGACCGCGACGCCGTTGTACGTCGTCTGGACGTCGAAGAGCGGCGTCGCCGCGATGCCCTTGCTCTGGATCGCGGCCTTGACGTCCGCCTGCGCCTGGTCGTTCGCCGCCTTGCGCTGCTTCGCCGCCTGGCCGGCCTGCGCCTTCGAGGCGCCGCGGCCGCGGGCCTCCGCGTACACGACCGCGGACGGCTCGCCGGCGAGCTCGATCATCAGCGGACCCGTGGTCTGGTTGAGCGTCTCCAGCTCGCCACCCGGCTGGACGGCCGTGGGATCCGCCCCGCCGGACCCGACCGCCGAGGCACTCAGCGCGAGTGCCGCGGCGGACGCCAGGGCGACGCCGAAGCGCATTCGCCTCATCCTCATGTGTCGTCTCCCCTTCGAAGTTGCCTGACGGACTGCGAGACCGCACATGGGCCGCCCAGGGGCGGTGACCCGTGCGGATCCCTCTCCCTGAACCACGAACTGCGGCGACATTTTCGACTGATATGGAGCCTCGTCAAGGGTGGACGCGCTTGCGGCAGGGTTCCGTCGGCGCGCGTCTCGGCTAGCCTCTGGGTCTCGGTCTCGCCGGCGCCGACGCCGACGGGTGACCGGCTCGTATGACTGCCCCGGAGCTCACCCTCACCGGTGTCGGACGCCTCGTCCTCGGAGTCGTGCTCGTCGCGGCCGCCGCAGGGAAGCTGCGCGCGCGCGACCGCGCGGCGGCGGGCGTCGCCGCCGTCGGGGTGCCGCCCGGCGCGGCGCGGCCGCTCGCGGTCGCGCTGGCGCTCGTCGAGGCGGCGCTCGGACTGCTCGTCCTGCTCGGCGTCGCGCTGAGGCCGGCCGCCGTCGGGGCGGCGGCCCTCGGCCTCCTGTTCGCAACGGCGCTGCTCCTCGCGCGCGCGCGCGGGAAGCGGCGCGTCCCGTGCGGCTGCTTCGGGGGGGCGCGCGAGCGGCCGATCTGGCTGCTGGCGGGGCGCGCGCTCGGTCTCGCCGCACTCGGAGCGGGCGTCGCGGCCGGCGACCGGCTGCCGGAGCCGTCTGCGCAGGCGCTCCTCGCGGCGGCGGTCGTGGTGCTCGCGCTGGCGGTCGCCGCGCTCGCGGCGCTCGTGCTCGCGCTCTACCGGCAGGTCGGCGTGCTGACGCTCCGGCTCGCCCCGCAGGGCGCGCTCGAGATCGACGAGGAGGGGCCCGCCGTCGGCGCGGACGCGCCGCCGCTCGCCGGGCTCGAGCGGCGCGGCTCGGCGCTCGTCCTCTTCTCGTCGCCCACGTGCCGCCTCTGCCACGCCCTCCTCCCCGCGGCGCGCGCGCTCGCCGGCGAGGGACTGGCGGTGCGCGTCGCCGACGAGGACGCCGAGCCGGAGACGTTCCGGCGCTGGAACGTCCCGGGAACGCCGTTCGCGGTGCACGTCGTCGACGGGCGCGTCGCGGCGAAGGGCCTCGTCAACACGCTCGAGCAGCTCGAGAGCGTCGTCGCCACCGGCTACGCGAGGGTCGGGCGTGCTGCCTGAGGTCGACCGCGCCGCGGACGGGCTCGCGCGCGGGCTCGCATCGCGGATGACGCGGCGCTCGGCGCTGGGGCGGCTCGGCGCGTGGATGCTCGCGCTCACCGGAGGATCGGTCGTCGCGGCCGCCGCGCGCACGGAGGAGGCGGAGGCGTTCCACTTCTGCGGCCACATCTGGACGACCGGCTCCTGCCCGACGCCGTACCACCTGCCGCGGATCGACCGCCACGGGCTGCCGCTGCGCCCGGCCGACGGGAAGCCGATCGACAACCTCGGCCGGCTCGTCGACGCGAACGGCTTTCCCGTCGACGAGCGAGGGCAGCGGCTCGTCGACCCCGACGGCCGACCGCTCGAGCGCGCCCCCCGCTCGCGGATCTGCGAGGACTGGGTGCCGGAGCAGTTCCGCATCGAGGCCGTGACGCAGGGCGCGTGGTACCGGTGCTGCAACGGGCAGATCCGCAAGCTCGTCGACTGCTGCTCGCGGCACCGGACGCGGATCAACGGCGACCGCGCGCTGAAGGGCTACTGCTACGCGGGGCGGTACGTGTTCTGCGTCATGTACTACGAGACGGGGGTGCGATGCTGATCGAGGCCGGAGTCTGCGCTGCTGCGCTGCTCGCCGGGGTCTCGGGCGCCTGGTCGCCCTGAGGGCTCTCGATGATCGAGTCGTTCACTCCCGCCGGGTGCGGGAGCCGTCGCCGCCGCCGTCTCGCCCTCGCCCTCTTCACCGTGGGCGCGCTCGCCGCTGCCGCCGCGCTCGGGGCGCTGCTCGGCGCGCTCGGCGCGCTCCTCCCGGGCGCGCCGAGCAGCGCCCCGAGCGC
>Ga0247713_1001006_pt1 | contig 15076 bp, 8 predicted proteins | sample 21E_NmetaG_FD_189936 | JGI IMG/M metagenome (GOLD analysis project Ga0247713, IMG submission 189936) | Soil microbial communities from hillslope of Landscape Evolution Observatory, University of Arizona, Oracle, AZ, United States - 2-1-E_N | ecosystem: Engineered > Artificial ecosystem > Mesocosm... | reverse complement strand
GTAGTTCGCCAGTTCGGTGTTCGGTATGTGCTCGGCTCGAACGTACCGTGTGTCCACCAGCTTGTCCGTCCACCCACCCCCATAGATCGCAAGGTCGTGCACGGTCGGCAGCAGGTCATCGAGGATTTGCCGCGGCACGCCCCGGCTGTTGCCGACGAACAGCAGGGTGTGAAAGGGCCCAGGGGCTGACGGGGAGAAGCGGTCGGGATCCGTGGCTTGGTGGAGCACATGGACCGAGACCGACACCTCTTCGGCCAGGCGAGTCGCGAGGCGATCGGAGGCGCTGAAGACGACGTCGTAGCTCTCGCATTGCTGTGTGCTGACAAGGTCCGGGTGGCTGATGATCCACAAGGCGTTGACCTGGCTCGGCCTCGTGCGCAGCTCCGATCGCCCGAACAGGTGCAACGCGATGTCAGCCCGGGCGGCGTGAGCCTGATCCCATTCCGGCAGCAGCAGCACCTGAGTGGGGTGGCCTTTCCGCTCCAGTTGGCGTTGCAGGCCGCGCGCAAAGTGGTAGTCGCCCCACCGGGGAGCCCTCTCAGGCTGCGGCACGCCGATGTGCACGCCGACCCTGGTGGCGTTGCACCAGGAGAGGAGGGTGTCACGGATCTGTTCCGCCCGATGCCTGTAGGTGTGGTGGCTGAGCACCGCGTCTCGATACCGCGCAGTCAGCTCCGCTACGCGGGCGGGGTCGGCGAGAAGCTGCTTCACTTGCGCAACCAACTCGTCCGACGACCCGAAGACTGGAAACTCGTCGTCGAAGACCCCGCGCACCCCCTCGGGGTTGTCGCTGACGACCAGCCTGCCCGTGGCCAGCGCCTCGAACACCCGCGCGTTGACCGCACCGTAGGGCTTTGTATGGCTGGCGGTGTCGTCCACGACGATCCTGGCCGAGGAATAGGCCTCCGGCAACCGTTCGTAGGGCAGGGTCCCCCTGTGCAGATGGCGCAGCGCAGGGACCTCCTCCCAGCCTTTGCCGAAGAGCTTGACATCCACTACCCGGGCGAGCGGGGGCAGCACATCGAGCACCGTACGCGGCTTCTGCCAGTAGTTGCCGACGAAGATCGCATCCGAAGCAAGCTCAGCGACGGGCTCGACAGGACGGAAGCGGTCAGGGTTCGCCGCAAGAGGCATGAGCGTTGCGACCTTCGACGAGCGCTTCTCTATGAGTTCGTGGGTGGACTGGCTCGAGGCGAACACAACATCGTAGTCATCGAACCAGGGGTGCGACAACCACCGCTCGGTCCAGTTGCGTACCCACGCTATGGTTATGACGTGTGGGGGTATCCTGCCGATGTCGAACCGGTCGAGGAGCACGATCACCGCGTCGACGGAGGGCTCAAGGTCGTACCAGCGCTCCTGATGGCGCTCGATGTAGGTGACCTGCCATCCCAAGCCCTGCAGGGCTTCACCGAGCTCGTGCGCCGTGTACCAATCTCCCCAGCCGGCGCTGACGTCGTGGTTGGTCAGCGTCACCGCCACATGGAATGGCTCATCAGACCATGCCCGTGAGTTGGTGATCTTGTCTTGCAAGACCTCGCGGAGCAGCTGCGGGCCCCACCGGTCGATGAAGAGCTGTCGATTCAGGGCGCGGTTGTGTCCCTTCCGCTCCCGACCCAGGGCGTTCTGGGTTCCGTACTCGTGATGCCAGAGGACCGCGTGGGCGGCGTAGGCGATGCGACCTCCAGCGGCCCGCAGCTTCAGGCACAGGTCCACGTCTTCGGTACCGTAGACATAGCCGCTCGTCAGTCCTCCCACGGCATCGAAGCTGTCGCGGCGGACGAGCATGCAGGCTGCCGTCACGCCGGGAACCTCTCGAGTCGTCAGCGCATCACGACCGAGGGGATCCTCCCCAGCGCCGAGATTGCGGCCGCGTGGTACCCCGTCATAGAGGCTGAAATGGATGCCCCGATGTTGCAGGGAGAGGTCAGGAAGCGTGCTGTCGCCCTGGTTGTCCAGTCCGGGCCGGGCCGGATACACCAGCCGGGCCCCCGCAGCGACCGCCTCACGTCGCTGCAGCGCGTCGACCAGGTGGGCGAGCCAGGACCTCGTCACGGGTTCGACGTCGTTGTTCAGCAGCAGCAGCAGTTCACCGTTGGTCGCGGCGACACCTTGGTTGTTCGCGTCGGAGAAGCTCTCGTTCCTGCTGTTCTCGATGAGCTTCACCGGGAACGGCGCGTCGAGGTTCTTGACGATGTGGACCGACTCGTCCGTCGACGCGTTGTCGACCACGATGAGCTCGAGCGAAGGATAGTCCGTCGAGACCAGTGCCGGCAGGCAGCGGCGGAGGTGGCTCGCCCCCGAGTGGTTCAGGATGACGATCGAAACGAGCGGTGCCGTCGTCAGAGAGGGCTCCGGAACTTCCTCTCGTAGCCGTCGGGCGAGGGCCTCTTGGGCTGCTGCGGTCGCTGGATCGGGTGACGAGGTCGGCCGCTTCGCCGGGGTTGCCGCATCCGGCCGGGTCTGGTGGCCAGGTGCCTCCTTCGCCGATACTCCCGCGGCACGGCTCCGTAGCTCCCGCCATCCCCGAAACGCGGGTCGCATCAGGCTGGCGACCCGGAGGGTCAGGCGTACGGATCGGCGGTGGCGGAGGCGCCTGAGGTCCCGTTGAGCGCGTTCACGGCGTAACTGCTCTTGGCGCAACCGCTTTTCCAGCGCATGAGCTCGCGTCGAGGAAGCGCGCAAGGCCCGAACCTCGGTGCGGAGGGCACCGACCTCGCGGTCATGTGCTCGCGCCTGCTCTCTGGAGGTGTCTCGCAAGGCTTGAAGCTCGGCGCGGACCGCACGAACCTCGCGGTCGCGCTCCCGCAGGAGTTGGTCCTTCTGCAAGTCGCCGCAGCGCAGGCGCCAATGTCGCTCGAGCACGCCCGCAACCTCTTCGAAGACGTCCAGCCGCCTGTCCGCAAGCGACTGGAACACCTGTAGCGCGAGCGCCATCTCAGAGCCGCTGGGTGGGTCACGCTGTGCCACGTGGTGGCGGAGCTCTGGAGCGACGAACGCCTCGATGGTCTCTCTTTGCTCACCCGTCGGTGGAGCGAGTTCCAGGTGGTTGCACAACAGCGCGACAACGGCGTCCGAGTCATGAAAGAAGTCGTGGTACGCCACGATCACGGCGTCTGGATCACTGCGATAGGCCGCCACCGTGTACCGCAACCACAGCCTGGCTGCTCGCTCGGGTTCCACGCTGTTGCGGGCGGCCAGGGAGGCGGCCACCTCACGCGGATCTCGAATGCACAAGACCGTGCGGTCTATGGGGACGACCGTCCGCCAGAAGGGCAGCAGGAAAGACATGCGTGGGTCCTTCCAGCCCACAACCTCCACGCCGGCGAAATGAGTCTGAAAGAGCGTACTTGCGTCTGCACGCTTCTGGTCAAGGCCGGGCTGACGTTCCCACCCCGGGTCCAGGACCGGCGGCTGCTTCCAATTCCCGCCCAGCTCGCCGAGAAGGCGCTCGTTGAACCACGTGACCTCCTCGTGCTCCCAGTACCCGGTCGGGTTGTCGGCGGTGGCCTCCATGAGATGCTCCGGGCCGCCCAGGTCCACTCCGAGGATATTGCACACACGGGCCACGAGTGAAGTGCCGCTGCGATGCATGCCGGTGACGCAGACAACTTTCACTGGCATTTTCCCGAGCGTCTTGGACCTTGAAGCAGCGAAGGGCTCACGCCGCAGCCACCGAACGCCCCTTTGATCGCTGACCCCCCCGCAGAGAACGCTGCAGATGGCCGGCGGCGAGGCTAGCACGCCAGCGCGCCTCCTTCGCTATAGTCGTGCAAGATGTGTGCGCCCGTTGGTGACTTCGTTCCCTTCATCGTGCCCGGGGGCCCGGTGGGCTGGCCCGCCCCCCGCCGGGCGCTGGCGTGAAGCGCACACCCCCGGCACCCTCTCGCGACGCGGTCCGACGCACCGGCGCAACATCATGGGTCCTCTTCGGCTCCGCTGTATCGGGAATCGGCGCGTACCTGTTCCAGATCGTCGGCACGCGCAACCTGGGGGAGCTGGCGTACGCGCCGATCTCGGTGCTGTGGACCATGCAGTACCTGATCCTGTCCATCGTGCTCATCTCCGTGGAGGCCAACCTCACACGGGCGGTCACCCTCGCCGACGGCGCCCGAGGAACGCTGCGTCGGCACACCACTGCCGTGACCTCGTGGATCCTCATCACAGCGGCGCTGGTCGGTGGGGTCAGCTACGTCTACCGTGGCCCGCTGTTCGGCGGGCTGTCGGAGATGGCCGCGGTGGCGGCCCTGCTCGTCGTCAGCTACGGCCTGTTCGTCACACTGCGCGGGTGGTTGGCCGGCGTGGGGCGTTTCCGCTCCTACGGCATCGTCACCGGCGGGGAATCGGTCTCGCGCCTGCTCGCCACGATAGTGATCGTGGCTGTTGCGGCGACCCCGACCGCCATCGCCTGGGTCATGCCTCTGGGTCCGATGATCGTGTTCGCCTGGTGGATACGCGAGCGCCGCAAGCCGGTCGTCGAGCCCGCGACCGTCGACCAGCCCCCTCTGCCTCCGCCGGAGGCGTCCACCAACCGCTTTCTCGCGTCCACGACACTGGCCAACGCGTCGTCGCAGATTCTTCTGGCGGCGGGACCGCTCCTGCTCATCCCCCTAGGTGCCGGTGCGGCCGAGGTGTCGGTCTTCTTCGTCACCGTGACGGCGGCCAGAGCGCCCCTTGCTTTCGCCCTGGGCGGTGTGCTGTCGCGGGTGCTCCCGCCCTTGACCCGCATGGCTCGCAGCGGCGAGTGGGCACGACTCCGCCGGATCGCACTGGGGCTCGGTGGCGGCACCCTGCTGCTGGCCACGCTGGGGGCGGCAGCGGCCTGGTGGGCGGGGCCGGCGATCATCGCCCTGTTCTTCGGGGCCTCCTTCCGGCCGGAAGGATGGTTCGTGGCTGTCGCCGCCGCCACGGTGCTGCTGGCCTGCGGCGCGCTCCTGCTGAACCAGCTCCTCATCGGCATGCGGGCCGAGTCCCGGCTCATCGTGCCGTGGCTCGTCAGCCTCGGCGTCGGTGTGACCCTCGTGGTCACCCTGACCGGCACCCCGACGTTCCGTGTGGCCAACGCCTTCATGGCAGGGGAGTTGGTCGCCCTGTTCGCCCTGCTGGCGGCCGTGTTGGCGACGGCACGAAGCCGTGCAAGGGTCTTTGCCACCACGGACACGGATCCGTAGGATTAGTTGAGGTATGCGTCACTAGAGCGTCACGGAGCTCGCGCCCCGGCCAGTGGACGCCTCTGCCTTCCCGCCTCTGTCTGTCTTCTCGCCTATGCCACATCCAAGGGATGACCCGCCCATGACGTCCGCTCCCACCGCTTCGCAGGAAACCCCCGAGGAACGAGATCCGAACACTGATGATCGCCACGTCGTCGTGATGGGTGCCGGCCCGGCCGGACTGACCGCTGCCTGGCAGCTCACCCGTAACGACGTGACCGTCGACGTGCTCGAAGCCGATCCCGAGATCGTCGGCGGGATCGCCCGCACGGCGTCGTACAAGGGCTTCCGCTTCGACATCGGTGGGCATCGCTTCTTCACGAAGGCCGACGAGGTGCGCGTGGTCTGGCACGAGATCCTCGACCGCGACGATGATTGGCTGACCGTCCCGCGACTGTCGCGCATCTTTTACAACGGCAAGTTCTTCCAGTATCCGCTGCGCGCCTTCGAGGCCCTGCGGAAGCTGGGCATCATCACGTCCGCCCTGTGTCTGCTGAGCTATGCGAAGGCGAAGGTGCTGCCGCGCAAGCCCGAACGCAGCTTCGAGGACTGGGTGGTCAACCGCTTCGGCTACCGCCTGTACTCGATCTTCTTCAAGACGTACACCGAGAAGGTGTGGGGCATGCCCTGTTCTGAGATCTCCGCAGACTGGGCCGCCCAGCGCATCAAGGGACTGTCCCTGCTCGAAGCGGTCAAGAACGCGGTGCAGGCCAGCCGCGGGGGGCCGCAGAAGGCGAAGAAGGACGGGGAGGTCATCAAGACCCTCATCGAGGAGTTCGAGTACCCCAAGTACGGGCCCGGCATGATGTGGGAACGGGCGACCGAAAAAGTCCGCGCCCGGGGCAACCCGGTGCGCATGGGCGAGCGCGTCGTCACCGTTCGACACGACGGCGAGCGCGTGACCGAGGTGGTGGTGGACACCAACGACGGCCAGAGGACCTACGGGGGCACCGACTTCCTGTCGACGCTGCCTATTCGCGAGCTGGCGAACATCATCGAGCCCGCCCCACCGCAGGAGGTGCTCGAGGCGGCCAACGCGCTGCGCTACCGCGACTTCCTCACCGTGGTGCTCGTGGTGGATCGGGCGGAGCTCTTTCCGGACAACTGGATCTACATCCACGACCCGACCGTCCACCTCGGCCGCGTGCAGAACTTCAAGAACTGGAGCCCGTTCATGGTGCCCGACACCAGCCAGAGCGCGCTCGGGCTCGAGTACTTCTGCACGGAGGGCGACACCTTGTGGGACATGGGCGACGAGGATCTGCGTGCCCTCGGTGCCCGCGAGATCGAGCAGATCGGTCTCGCCCGAGCTGAGGACATCATCGACGGCACGACGGTGCGGATGCGCAAGGCCTACCCCGTCTACGACGACGACTACAAGGAGAACGTCGCAACCGTCTGGAACTGGATCAGCGACAACCTCTCCAACCTGCAGCTCGTCGGCAGGAACGGAATGCACAAGTACAACAACCAGGATCATTCGATGATGACGGCGATGCTGGCTGCGCGGAACATCCTCGGGGAGAGCTGGGACCCCTGGAACGTGAACACCGACGCCGAATACCACGAAGAGGAGCGGGAAGACCACGACACCGCCGGGCGGATGATCCCCCAGCGGCTCACGTAGCTGCCCGGCCTTCGAACAACGCCGGGCCGTGCTGCGTGACCATTGGGCGCTTGCCGGCGTCCTGGGCGCCTACGCGCTGACGCTGCTGGCGGTGCCGGTCCTGGTACCGGCGGCCATCAACGACGACTGGATATGGACGCGGTCGGTCGAGATCCTGCTCGCCGAAGGACGCCTCGAGGTGCTCGACGTCTCGGCACCGTTCGCGCTGGTCCAGATCTTCTGGGGGGCGCTGTTCGCCGCGCCGGTCGACAACGTCTTCGGGGCGCTGCGGCTGGCGACGGTCACGTTCACCCTCGCCGGTGCCGTGGCGCTGTACGGACTGTGCCGGGAGCTCGGCGTGCGGCCGGGGCTCAGCGCGCTCGGCACCGCGGCGTATCTGTTCAATCCGCTCACGTTCTCGCTCAGCTATACGTTCCTGACCGACCCGTACTACACGGGGCTGCTTGTCGCCGCCGCCGCCTGCTACGCCCGAGGTCTTCGAGGCGATGACCGGGCTGGGGCGTTCCTGTGGGCAGGCTCTGTCGCTGCGGCACTGGTGTACCTGCAGCGGGCGACCGGCGCGCTCATCCCCGTCGCCGTGCTGCTCTTCCTCGTCGCGACGCGCCGGCTGCGGGCGGACCGGCATGGGCTGCGCGATGCCCTACGCGTTGCCGCCCTGCCCGTCGTCGTCATCGTCGGCTTCTCCCTGCTCGGCGAGCAGATCGCCGGCGCCTCCACCCAGGACCTGTTCCTCGAGGCGTTCATGGAGACCAGCTGGAGCGAGCGGTGGCTGCTGGCCGGGCGCATGTCCTATGTCCAGCTGCTGTACGCCGGCTTCTTCGTCCTGCCGCTGATCGCCGCGGCGGTGCACGCCGTCCCGCGCTTGCTCCGCCGGGTCCCCGTGGGAGGCTGGCTGATGGTCGCGGGGACCGTGACCGTGCTGACCGTCGGACTGATCGGTTTCTCCCGTCGGCTGATGCCCTCCGTGCCCCAGTTCGTCGCCCCGTGGGGCCTCGGCCCGAACGACATCCTGGGTGGTCGTCCGGACGTGTTCGGGTCGGGCTTCGCCGTGGGGTTCACGGTCGCGTGCGCGCTCAGCGTGGTCGTGCTATGCGTGGCGCTCGCCGGCCGGCTGGGCCGCGACCGGACCCTGGAGAGCAGCGGGCCGGCGGGTCTCATCTTCGCGTTGATCCTCGCGCAGGCGGCGGCCGCCGCCGGGCTGTCGTTCCTGTTCACCGAGTCGTTCGTGTCTCTGGACCGCTACCTGCTCCCATTGGTCCCGCTGATCATCGCGCTGTCGCTCTGGGCGCTGCGAGGCATCCGCCTCGCGCGACCCGTCGGCTGGGCGGCGGTCGCACTCCTGGCGGTCGTCTCCGTGGTAGGCACCAGAGACCTGCTCGTCTTCCATGGGGCGGTGTGGGACCTCGCACGGCACGCCAACGCCCAAGGGGTGGACAACACCGAGCTTGACGCGGGCTACGCGTGGGACGGCTACCACCTGCACGAGTACTCGCAGGAGCACGACATCGCCGCGCGCACACCCGACGGGCCATGGTGGACGGATGATCTCTTCGCCCCCGCGACGAACTCCCGCTTCGTCGTCGCGGGGGAACCGCTGGAGGGCCACGATGTCGTCGAGGTACGCCACTACTCCGCCTGGCTGCACGGAGAGGCGGTGCCGCTCTACCTGCTGCGGCGTGAGGATGAGGCTTGAGCCCACGTCTCCAGCTGTTCGACGAACCGAGGCGCGCGGTCTGACCAGTTGAAGTAGGTGCGCGCGGCGGCATGGCCGCGGGTCGCCATGGCTTGACGCGCTTCGCTGTCGGTCCGCAGGTGGTCGACGGCGTCGGCCACCGCCTGAGGGTCGTTGAAGGGGACCACGACGCCGCAGCGGTGACGAGTCACCAACTCGGCCGCCAGAGGCAGGGGAGTGGTGATCACCGGCACGCCGCGCGCCATGTACTCGACGACCTTGGTAGGGCGCGATGCGCGGTAGTTCGGTTCGTCCTTCAGCAGCGACAAGCCTGCGAGCGCTCCTTCGATCATGGGTAGCGCCCTCGCGTTCGGCACGAACCCGTGCCACCGGAGCCGACCGTCTTCTCGTCCGGCCTCGAGGAGCGGTAGGAGCTCGGCATCTCCTTGACCGATGAGGTGCAGGGACACCCGGGGATGGAGCAACCGGGAGAGGGTCAGGAGATCGTGGGCGCCCCTGCCCGTGGACAGACGGCCGAGATACACCACTCGATCCATCCCTGCGGGTGGCGGTGCCGGGGGGACCACCGTGTCGTTGGGAACGACCACATGGGGATGCTGGAACCTGGATTGGTAGCTGTCTTCTGCGAGGGTCAAGTGCAGCCGGCGCTCAGCCAGGCGCTCCAGCGCACGTACCGCCGCCTTGACGATCGGACGTGCCGTGGGGGGCAGCCAGGGCTTGTCCGCCAGCGCCTGGGCGGTGTCCTCGTGGACGTCCCATACGGTGACGGGTCGCTTGGAGAAGGCCAGCGCTGCGACGAGCTCGGGATCGTGGAGCATGAGCATGTCGGCTGGACCTGCCTCTGTACGGAGGAGGCGGCGTACGCGCAGCAACGCGCCCAGCCGGCGGCGTCCGCTTGCGCGGACCACATCCACGGCGTGCAGACTCTCGGGACGGTGCAGACCGAAGGCGGCCCACGGTGCGATGTAGGTCACGTCGTGCCCCGCGTCCAGGAGGGCGGGTATCTGGCGATAGAAGATCCGCGCGTCCTGCGGATGGTGGACGACCGTCGCTACGACTATTCGCACGGGAGAGACGACGCTCCAGCCGCGGGCGCACCGACCTTCTCGGGGCCCCGGCCAACGCCGACTACACTTGGGCCGGGGGACGAGGAGCAAGCGAACATGGGTCAGGCAGACCGGCCGCGGAAGAGAGTGGGGCATGTCTGCATGCTCGTGAAGAACTCCTTCCAGTACGACGCCCGGGTGACGAGGGAAGCGACGAGTCTAGTGACGGCTGGGTGGGACGTCACGGTGATCGCCGTCCACGTTCCAGGGGCACCGCGACGCGAGACTACCGCAGCGGGAGTGCAGGTCGTTCGGGTTCCGCGCATCTACGGCCGGCTGTCCGGCTTTGCCGGTCCGTCGACCATCGCGCCGGGTGCGGCGTCGACACCAGCGCGATGGTTCCAGCTGTCCCCGGCAGTCCTGCGGACCGACCGGCAAAACGACTGTGCCGTCGACCACGAGTTGTCTTCGGGGCTGCGGCGGTCGCTACGCAGTATGGTCCGCGTGGTGGCTGCGTTTCCCCGGGCACTCAACAACCTCGTGCTTGACCACCGATTTGCCGCCCAGGCGCGGGCCCTGCGCCCGTCCGTGATTCACGCGCACGACCTCAACACGCTCACAGCCGCCCGCCGCGTCAAGCGGTCCGAGGATGCCTGGTTGGTCTACGACGCCCATGAGCTGCAGGCCCACCGCAACGGAATGGGCACCGCACGTCGCGCGTGGACCCGCATCGCGGAGCGGCGTGGCATGCGCGACGTGGATGTGATGATCACCGCGACCGACGCCTGGGCCGACTATCTCGCTGGCTTCTACAAGGTGGACCGTCCACATGTGGTGCGGAACGTCCCGGAGCGAGCCCCTCCTACGCGACGGCGGAGCCTTCGAGAGGCCCTCATGATCGGCGAAGGGCAGCGCGTCCTGGTCTACCAGGGCTCCATACAGCCCAACCGCGGCCTCGAGCAGACGATCGCGGCTCTGCACCATCTGCCGGAGTGCGTGTTGGTGGTCATCGGCTACGGCGAGCACCGAGCAGAGCTGCAACGGCTGGCGCAGCGAGTGGGGTTGAGCGCGCGCGTCCGCTTCGTCGGACCGGTTCCGAACGACGAGCTGCTGAGCTACACCGCGGGGGCAGACGTCGGCATGTGCTGCATCATCAATTCGTCGCTCTCCTACTACTGGTCACTGCCGAACAAGGTCTTCGAGTACATGATGGCAGGGATCCCCTCCGTGACCTCGGACTTCCCGGAGATGGGACGGTTCGTCAAGGAAGAGGGGATCGGCGAGGTCTGCAACCCCTCCGACGTCCGCGACATCAGCCGGGCAGTCGCCCGCATCATCCATGATCCCTCCCACGAACAACGGTTGCGTGCGGCCGCCCGCGCGGCGGCCGAGAGACACCACTGGGGTCGGGAAGAACGGCGCCTGCATGAGGTGTACGCCCAGATTCCACGCAGGGTGGCCGCGTGACCGCGGAGGCCGTGCACGACTACGACGTCATCATGCTGTCGGACTTGCAGCTACCCGGCGGCACGTCGTCCAGCCTCGCGGAGGAGATTGCGGCGCAGGCAAGAGGCGGCTATCGCACAGCGATGATCCATGTCCCGCGACTCCCGCGGCGCCTTCTTCCCATGAACCCCAAGCTTCAGCACTGCGTGCATGCCGGGTTGTGCGACCTCGTGACCGACCTCGCACCCCTGCGCTGCCGTCTGCTCGTGGTCCGACATCCCGGTGTGTTCGCCGCACCTCCCGATCGGCTGCCCCGGCTGCGCGCCGACGTGAAGGTGATGGTGGTCAACCAGGCGCCCAGCGACGATGCGGGCAGCGCCCCCTACTACGACCTCGCGGAGGTGGAGCGCAATCTGATCACCTCGCTGGGCGGGGGCTTCTCGTGGGTGCCGATCGGTCCCCTCGTGCGAGAATCCCTTGTGCGGGCGCGACCGGACTTGCCGTTGCTTCCCGACGACTGGGTCAACACCCTCGACGTCGATGACTGGGCCGTGGAGCGTCCGCCGCTTGCGGACAGGAGGCCGGTCATCGGCCGGCACAGCAGGCCGCACTTCCGCAAGTGGCCCAACGAGGCGGCCGACATCCTGGCTGCCTATCCCGACACCCCGAACATGCTGGTCAAGGTGCTCGGTGGGGCGGAGGCACCGCAGCAGGTGCTGGGCTATCTTCCGAGGTCATGGACCGTCTACCCGTTCAACGCCATGTCGGTCAAGCGCTTCCTCGCACAGATCGACTTCTTCGTCTACTTCCACCATCCCGGATTGGTGGAAGCGTTCGGCCGCGCCCCCCTGGAGGCGCTCGCGAGCGGTGCCATAACGGTCCTCCCGCCACACTTCGAGGAGCTCTTCGGTGAAGCGGCCGTCTACGGGATGCCGCAGGATGTGCAAGGTATCGTTCTCGAGTACGCCCGAGATGCCCGCGCCCACGCGGAACAGGTGGAACGCGGCCAGGCGTTCGTGCGCCGGCATTTCGGGGCCACGGTGGCCACCGAGCGGGTCGCCGCCCTGATCGGTGAGCCGACTGGGGCTCGCCGCGTCTCTGTCCGAAGCAGCGGCGACGGAAGAACGCCGGTGTTGTTCGCGAGCAGCAACGGGGCGGGGGTGGGACACCTCACACGCCTCATGGCCATGGCGAGACGCACGAGCAGCGCGGTGCGACCCGTTTTCTTCACCCTGTCACAGGCGGTGTCCGTCGTCCGTTCGCAAGGATTTCTTTGCGAGTACCTCTCCCCAAGCGCTTATCTAGGCTGCAGCGCCGCCGAGTGGCACGCGGTGCTCCATGAGCGTCTGAACGAGATGCTGCGGATCTACCGGCCTGCAGTGGTGGTGTTCGACGGGACCCGCCCGTTCCAAGGCTTGCAGTGGGCGAGGAACGATCACCAGGAGGTGCCGTTCGTCTGGTCGCGGCGAGCGATGTGGAAGGAGGGCTTCGGTGAGTGGTCCATCGCCCAATCGGGGTCCTTCGACATGGTCCTCGAGCCGGGGGAGCTCGCGGCCTCCTACGACCGCGGCCTGACCACCCAGGTCGCGCATCCCGTGCACCGAGTCGGTCCCATTACCCTGCTCGACCGGGACGAGCTGCTGGATGCCCGAGAGGCGAAGGAGCGCTTGGGCCTACGGCAGGATCAGCTTGCGGCCCTGGTCACGCTCGGGGCCGGGAACATCAACGACATCGACGTCCTCGCGGAGGATGTCGTCAGACACATCCAGACATCGGACGAGGTGCAGGTGTGCGTGACGGACCCCGTCATCGCCGAACGCCGCGCGGGCGGCGGCCACGGCGTGCACCGGCTGTCGGTGTACCCCCTCAGCAGGTATCTGCGAGCCTTCGACTTCGCCGTCAGCGCAGCGGGGTACAACTCGTTCCACGAACTCGTCGGATTCGGGGTGCCGACGCTGTTCATCCCGAACCGGCAGACGTCGATGGACGATCAAGCAGCCCGTGCCCGCTTCGTCCGTGACCAGGGCGCCGCCTTGTCCTGCGACGATGCGCAGTCCGGGTGCGTCGAGGACGCGGTGGCGCGGTTGCTGGATCCCGCGGAACGAGCGGCGCTGCAACGGGCCTGCGACCGGCTCCACCGAGGGAACGGCGCGGAGGAAGCCACGCGCGCCATCGAACGGCTCGCTCTGCCGTGGCGACGCGACGAGCCGCTCGCCACTGTGGATGCAGGAGTCGGCTCCCCCTCATGAACCGCACGACGAGGGGCGCGGCTTGACATCCGATTCCCGGCTCGCCCCCCTGCGCACGGCGCTGCGCCTCGCCAGGCGAGCGACACGCGATGTCGACGCGCGGCGGCAGTTCTCCCGAGCCGTCCAGCGGCGGCTGCCACGCCATCATCGACCGCGTAGCCTTGCGGAGCTCTTCCGTCGCCATTCGCCTTCCGCGCCACCAGGGGCTCGCATTGACATACCGAGCGGTCGGGTACTTCCCCAAGGCGACGCCGCCGAGCTGCCTGTCATGCTCATCGCGCTCCTGGGTTCATCCGACGATGAGGTGGCCGCATGGATAGACCAGATAGCCCGTTCGCAGATGACGACAGCCGGCTTCAAGCCGCTGTTCGTCGTCGACCGTGACGACTTCACAAGGCTGAGGCGCTATGGGTACTCCTTCGAGTTCGTCATCCCCTACGGCGACTGGGTCTCGCTTGGTGATCCGAGCGCTTGGAGCGCATACGTGCGTGACCGGTTGTGCGTCCTGCAACGTCTGTACCGCCCCGCCACGGTCCTGGCTCCCTCGGGTAAGCCGCCAGAAGGTCATGCAGGCCGGGCGGCACTCGATGCGCTGCTGTCCTGGCCCGCGAGCCACTCCGGTCCGACCGCCGGTTAGCCCGCCTTGACGCCGACCTTGAGCAGCGGATCACCCCCCGGACCTGGCCAGCCGGAGGGGACAGGCCTCATGCGCCTCGGCGAGAAGCCTCCTCTGCCGGTCTACCTCCGGGCGCTGTGGCAGCGGCGGGACTTCGCCGTCACCGCACCCCTGGGCGAGCTCCGGGCGCAGAACATGGACACGGTGCTCGGCAACCTGTGGCATCTGCTCAACCCCGTCCTGCTGGTAGCGGTCTACTTCACGATCTTCGGGCTGCTCCTCGACACGAGTCGAGGTGTCGATAACTTCATCGCGTTCCTGGCGGTGGGGGTGTTCGTCTATCAGTACAGCCAGCGGACAACCATCGCCGCGGCCAGGTCCATACCTGCCAATGAAGGGCTCATCCGCTCTATCCACTTCCCACGGGCGTTGCTCCCCGTCTCGACGGTCATCGGCCAGACCCTGGCGTTCATGCCTGCCGTGGTGATCATGCTGATCGTGGCCGTGGCGACAGGAGAGCCGCCGCTCCTCCGCTGGCTGATGCTTGTACCCATCTTGGCTCTTCAGGTCGCGTTCAACCTCGGTGCCGCCTTTGTCGTCGCGCGGCTTGCCGACTCCTTCCGGGACGTGCAGAACATCTTGCCCTTCCTGTTTCGGCTCCTGTTCTACCTCTCGGGCGTGTTGTACCTGGTGGAGGCATGGGTAACCGATCCCGTCCTGCTGAGGCTTTTCAACGCCAATCCCCTGTACGCGTTCGTCACACTGGCACGCAGTGCCATTCTCGGAGGCCCCACCGATCCCGAGCTCTGGTTGTCCGCGTTGGTGTGGACGGGTGTCCTCCTTCCTGTGGGGTTTGCGTTCTTCCGTGCCGCCGAGCAGAGGTACGGACGTGGGTAGGAGAGGAACATCCGGAAGCACCTCACCCCGCCCGGTGAACGGGTCGGTTGTCGGACCCGCGATGGTGGTGGCCCAGGACGCGCACGTCACCTATCGCGTCTACGAAGACCGGCGGTCAGGCTTCCGCGAGGTCGTTGCCAGGGGGTTGCGGCCGCGGCCGCAACGCGAGATCGACGCGGTCAGGGGTGTGTCCCTGACCGCCCACGGTGGCGAGATCGTCGGGGTGATAGGCCCCAACGGCTCCGGGAAGAGCACCTTGCTGCGTGCGTTGGCCGGGTTGCTGCCCGTGACG